>JADMIO011575530.1_pt1 | contig 121142 bp, 104 predicted proteins | sample 8958161 | NCBI WGS metagenome assembly JADMIO01 (sample SAMN16585339, study PRJNA669376) | soil metagenome | isolation source: Crop rotation soil | place: USA: Cullars Rotation, Alabama | collected 2011 | reverse complement strand
GCCGCGACTTCAAGTCACGTGAATTCCAAGCTTCGGATCCCACTGTGCTGGAAAGCATAACCTTGAAAGCGTTGCGCACGTGCCGCGTCTCCAAAAGCTCGACCGCAAGCCCCGCATCGCGCATCGCGGCATAAAGCCACTGCGATAATGGCCCCGCCTCCAGTCCGATCCGCGTCAGCTCAATCGCCACCGACGTAATCCAGGCGATCAGCGCCTCGGGCTCACTCGCAACCTTCGCTTCCCGTACGATCTTGCCGCTCCCGTCGATCACGCATACGTGCGAAGGTTCCAAAGACACGTCGATTCCTGCATAGTAGCTCATGGTCGTCCCTCGATGATGCTTGGAGCTGGCATGCCAGACTCCGTTGCTTTGACACCATCAATCTGAGGGACGACTCCTTATTAAAGTCCGAAGCCGCTGGCGACAGGCCCGTTACCTCATCTAGCAGGATGCTGAAGAAGTTTCCCGTAGTTTCGTAATTTCTCGGCCTGAAGCGATTTTCGCGAGAAAGTGCAGGTTGCTTTCGGCCGAACGGTTTTGACAGGTGGTTTGGCCGTGCTTGCATGGCGGCTTTGGCCGCGGCGGACAGATTCATGCCGTCGCGGCCAGGAGTCTGGGGAGACGGACGAGATTGTAGGCGGTCGCGGTCAGCACGAGAACCACTGCACCAGATCGCGCCCGCGATGCTTTGTCTTGCGCAGTCCGCCGACGGTCTTGACCCAGCCGAACGGTTCCTCGATACGCTTTCGCTTCATCGTGCTGATGCGGTAGCCGTCATGACGCGTCGTAGGCCTGTTAATCGCCGAGCGGCGGTTGGTATTGTTCTGCGCAACATGCGGCGTGCAGCCGCGTTTGCGACAGCCGGCGACGAACTCGGCGGTATCATAGTTCTTGTCGCCGCCCACCGTGCTGCCGGGTTTCGCGTTGGCGTCAATCATGTCAAGCGCGGTAGCGCGCTCGGCGGTGCCTGTTGGCTTCGGTGAGCCGCGCATCGACGATGAACAGTTGCGATTCTCGATCATCAGATGCCCCATGTGACACAGCTTGGCCTCTTTGCCCGCACCCTTGCGGAACAGCCGCGCGTCGGGATCGGTGGTGGAGGAATGCGTGTCGTTCTTGCGTTTCTCGCCGTGAAAGTCGCGCTCGGCATTGCGGCCGTTGTTGCCGGCCGGTGGCTTCCCACCGCCGTCCTTCGGCACAAAACTCTTCATGCTGGCCCAGGCTTCGATCAGCGTAACGTCAACCGAAAAGTGCTCCCTCGACAATAGCTTGCGTACCTGCGGCAGGTTCAGCACGTTGGTCATGAACTTGTGGGCGATCTCGCCATCAAGCAACCGGTCTCGGTTCTTGCAGAAGGTGGTCGCATCCCAGACGCGATCATCCGCCGATGGCCCAACGAACCAACGGAACAACAGATTGTAGTCGAGTTGCTCCATCAATTGCCGCTCCGAGCGGACGGTGCAGAACGCCTGCAGCAACAACGCCCGCAACAACCGCTCCGGCGGAATTGACGGCCGGCCCTCACGCGAATAGAGCTTGTTGAAGTCCCGCGACAACTTCGCCAGCGCTTCGTCCACCAGAGCGCGGATTGCGCGCAGCGGATGGTCCGCTACAATCCTTGCCTCCAAGCGCACGTAGCTGAAAAACTCTTCAGACCGCTCGTCTTCGCCGCACATCGCCCGTCCGTTCAACAAAGTGGTACCGAGTGCTAGTCGCGCCCAGTTGGGTTGAGGTAGGTTGCGAAGAGTGTCTTAAGCCGTGCAATGTCGCGCTGGATGCGAGATACGGTATCTGCACTATAGTTGCCCTCTAGCGTGAAGGAGGAGGGGCGGCAATATCGTGCGAACGCGGCAAAAGTGCTCGGCAATGCGGCGTGCCCTGTGCCTAGCGGCAGGTCGTCCTCAGCGGATTCCCCAACGTCTTTTACGTGGACGTCAGGTGCGGCAACGGCGGCTACGCGCGACCAGATGGCCGCGGCACTATGTCCGTGGATCACAGGATTTCCGGTATCGAATTGGACTTGGACGCCTGGCTGACCGGCGGTCCGAAGAATTCCTAGGGTTCCATCGGCGCCAAGTTGACTCTCGTATGCCAGCGTCACACCCGCGGCCTGCGCAAGGCCGAGTGCGAAGCGCAGCACCTCCGCGGTTCGTGCCGCGTCCTTGGGCGACCGAACGAGGCTCTTGCGGAACCCCGGGATAATGATTCTCGACGTTTGCAGACGTACCGCTACTTCGATTGCACGCAAGATGCTTTGGTGAACCTGTGCTGCTTCCCTTCCGCCCTTCGGAGCGGTCAGGCGGAGATCGTTAAGGCGATTGAGTGCCAATGCGGCAATCGGAAGCTTGAATCGGCGGGATGCTTCTACGACAGCATCCATCTCATGGACATTGGTGAGATCGGGCCCTCGGTTTGGTCCGCCCAGATCGATCTGCACGTAATCGACTCCAGCAGCAGCAGCAGCAGCAAAACCAGCGGGACCAAGGTCGCCAACTCTCCAGAGTGCGACGCCGATTAGCGGTCGATAGGTAAGCCGATTGGCCGTGGTCTGACCAGTTTTCCACTCCATGGGGAATTCCTTCGGCTCACCAACTCCGCAAATCGATACCGAGTTTTGTCCAAGGCCGAATTGGCGGATAACCCACCGCGTTGTTCAACGCCCGCACCGCTTTGTCCGGGTTGGTCATGATTTGCAAGAGTGGCCCGTAGACTTTTGCTCCGATGCTTAGATCGATCATCGCCCGGTTCAACATCGCATTTGACGACCCGCGATGCCCAGTAACTAATATCCATTTGCCGTCAATGTTGGTTTGACATCGCTGGGCGATGGGTCGGCTAATACGCCCACCGGTGTGCCGCGCTCGAATTTCGCCCAGATCAATTCCTGGTAATGCTGCATCATGATAGCCAGAAGCTATGCCTCCGAAGAGATACAGAACCCCGCCGTCTCGTACCGCGTCTACCCCGATACGCAGAGCCACCAACGCATCCTCGCGCGATGAGCACAAAATCGCGACGTCAAATGATCCTCCATCAATAAGAACCCCTTCCTTCGTTCCAATTACCCTCACCTCGGAAGCCGATGTGCAAGCGGTGGGAAATGCGATTCGGAGCAACTTTCCAATCGTACCCCGTCCAACCGCTAGAATTCGGACGGGTCGTGCCAATCGATCGAGAATATCAGCACAGGTCAGGACGGAAGCGAGCGGCTCGGCAAGAATCGCAAGATCTGCGCTCAGCTCTGTGGGAGCGGGAACGACCAGAGACCGTAGTCGCGCTGGCAAGAGAAAACGTTGCTGCATCATTCCCTCAATCGTATGGCCAAATTCAGCTGGCCCCGAAACGGGTGTTGGATTGATTGCTACGACAGTGCCGAGCCATTGCTCGTCCGCTGTGGCCGCCACGCCTTCGACCATGGAAAGCCCCTCGTGGCCAAGGATCCTGGCTGGATCGTTGCGTGCGCCGCGCAGAATCTGCAAGTCGGTCCCGCAGATGCCCGCGATTAGCGTCCGACAGACGAAATCGCCGGGCGCCGCCACGATTCCCGGTACGCGCTTCAGCTGCACACCGCAGCGGTCCGGGCGCCGCACTAGGGCGAGGTGTGATTTGAACCCGTCTGCCTCGATCCGGTTAGCGGAAGACATGGATGTCCCGGTCGATATTTGCCAGGTCGGCAAGGTGACCTGCACCAATCAGCCCTGAAAGATCGTCCGATGGGGCTATGCGAAGCCGACGGGCTAGGTAGCTCGCGTCGTGCGTGGTAATTTGAGATAGCCCATGACTACGAAACTGCCGATCGACACTGGCCGAATAAGCTGGTTCGAGTGCACTTACGACGCCGCCGCTGAGCACAATGGAGTCAACTAACGGATCGTGTGTTAGTAGCGTACAGAAAATAGTCGCTAACGGCCGTGTGAGTGCGTCCAGGACTTCCATCGCGAGATCATCCCCACTTAACACTCCTCGCGAAAACGCCGAAAGGACCGCTTCGTCATTTTCATCGCGTACCGAGGCCATCACCGAAGCAGCTAACGCGTCCGGCGCACGGATAGATAACTCCCGTAGAAGCCTCAGGATGCCCCGTCCAGATGCATAAGCGTTCAGGTGCCGAGCCCCGCCGCAGTCGCAGTTAAAACAGAGACGCTTGCCTCGGAAGTAAGCCTCGACGGGAAGGTGGCCGATCTCACCCTGGATGCCGTGAATCGGATCAACGGGAATGCCTGCCCGCACGAAATCATAGAGCCGCGACCCTATCCCAGTACTGACGGTGACGAATAAAATGCGCGCATGCTGTTCCGGGTCGCATGTTTTAAGGTAACGTACTAACCCGGCGGTTACGTCGTTCGCGATAGTCCAACGAACATCTGCACATCGACGCATCAACGCTGATTTAAGGTCGAATGGTCGCGCTTTTGGGCCCCAGAGCGGCCCGGATTGGAGTACGAGGCCGCTTTGGGCATGTACCGGTGCGCCGAGCGAAATCCCGGCGCGCCCGATCGACGTTTTGGTTTCAGTACGGAGGCGATCCGTCTCGACTGCTAGGTAGTTAGCCAGCGCTTCCTGGAGTTCGAGCGGGTCATCGTGTGTTGTGTTGAGATAGTTGATGGCGGACCGTCGGGTTACTGCCCCGATGCGTCCTTCTTGCCATATGGCCGAACGGAAATACGTGCCGCCGATATCAAAGACTGCGACGCAGTCATCCTTCATAGCTATTCTCTCACAATCGACTGCAGCCCAATAGAAGGCCTCGCGCCTGAACTTTCGGCAGAGCCGCACCAAGTCCGAAAAATCTGTGCCGCGGCAATATCTAGCTTGTGCGATGGTGTTATGTGATCAACTTCAAGGGCTCTTTTAATCTTGTTCGGGCTAGGATTAGCTAGTGAAATCAGAGACAATCTTTCATGATGCTCGAACGCCGAGAGCCATGCACGGAAAGGCCCATCCACCGACGGCGGTTCAAGAACATCGATCTGATCACCGAGAACGCGGACGCGGCACTCTCGGACGAGAGGTTCATCCGATGCAATATTGAGCGTGGCGTCATAGACTCGCGCGCCGACGCGGGCGGCAAGGAGCGGAACCAGAGCTTGCGAATACCAAGGCATGCTCCGTTCGCCGATCCTCTTCGGGCGCTTCTCGGCGCTTGCGATCAGATCATGAGCAAGTGCCTTACGGAGAGTCATTAGCTCGCCAGCCCGCCCGCTTCCATGCGGTAAACAGCCCTCGATTAGTGCGAAATATTTCAGAGGCATTGCGCCGAGGCGCTGAATATCGTTGTGATACTTCTGCGTGTGGAGACGGTTGCTCGATGGTGTGGGGGATTGCAATACGTCTTTCCCGTCACGCGTTGTTACCATTGAGATGAAGCCCCTGTGATTTAGGCCCTCGTAACTCCAGCAAAGCTGCGTCGGGTCCATACCGAAAGCTTTGGCGAATAGCTGGAGCGTGGTAAAGGGAAGCTCGCAAATGCCAACCGCGTTGAGGCCATGGCCGATCATCATAGCTGTCGTCAGGCTCAATGGATTCATCATGTTGATGACAAATGCACGAGCACAAGTGGCCTTCATACGGAGCGCGAGGTCGTCAACCTGCCGCATTTGGCGGAAGGCGGAGAGTAGGCCGCAGGGGCCTATCGTCTCGTCCGCGGGGCATTTCAATTCCCGCGCGAAGAGTTCGTCAGCTGCCCTCGCTTCAAGTCCACCGAAGCGCGTCTGCACGATCACGATCTCGGTGCCACCAAGAGCAAAATCTAGATTGGTCGTGGCCACAACGGAAGTGCCAAATCCACCAAGCCGATGGCGCGCGTAGCTGGCAACCGCATCCAAAATTGGCCTATTACGCCCTTGAAGAACGAGAACCCAATCTCCCAACCGATCTCGAAGCGCCGTGTCCTCCTCGATTGCGTCAATGAAAGCTACGGTGAAGGGTGAACTGCCACCAAGCACGCAGATGCGTATCATCGGGCTCTCCAAAATGAGCCAATCGTCGTAGTGACATAGGCTATCTCCTCGTTGGACATCCCTGGACGAATCGGCAGAGCCAAGAGTTCGTCAGCAAGAGCTTCAGCAACCGGAAACTGCCCAGCCTCAAGACCTAGATCCGCAAAGGCAGGCTGCAGATGAATGGGTGTTGGATATCGGATAGCCGCCTCGATACCCCGTGAGGTGAGGTAGGATAAGAGCGCGTCTCGTTGAGAAGTGCGAATCTGGAAGAGATGAAAAACATGCTGTTCACCGCTGTCGATGCGTTGGAATTCGACGGGTGTATCGGAAAGTTGCTCGCGATAGAGTGCGGCGATGCGCATGCGCTCACTGTTCCAAGCTGTGAGTGAGGGGAGCTTGGCGCTGAGCACGACCGCCTGCAGGGCGTCGAGCTTGCTGTTGATGCCTACCAAAAGGTGCTCGTTCTGCCTTCGTTGCCCTAGTGCTCGCAGCATGCGGAGGCGGGACGCCAGATCTTCCGACGCCGTACAAACGGCGCCTGCATCGCCAGCGGCGGCTAGGTTCTTGCTCGGATGGAAGCTAAAGCAGCCAATATGCCCCTGCGTTCCCGCTACCTCGCCTGTGGAAGAACTGGCGCCATGGGCCTGTGCTGCATCTTCAATGACGTAGGCTCGGACGCTTTCCGCAATTGCGAGGATCTCCCGGAGTGGACAGGCTTTGCCATATAGATGCACAGGGACAATTGCTTTCGTTCGTTTGGAAACCGCGCGTGCGATCGCAACAGGCTCGATCAAGAAGGTTTCTGGATTTGGATCGACCAGAACCGGCGTCGCTCCGACCATGCAAATTGCAGCTACGGTGGCGTAAAACGTGTTAGCAGCCGTAATGACTTCGTCGCCGGGACCTATCTCGCAAGCCATCAGAGCAAGGATTAAGGCGTCTGTCCCACTGTTTACGCCAAGCACATGTGGCATCCGGAGGAACCGCGCGAACATATCCTCGAACCGCTCCACTTGAGTCGAAAGAATATAACTACCATCCAGGAGAATGGTTCGGAACGTGTTGACTACATCGTCGAGTTGCTCGCCGAACTGACCGGCGTAGTCGTAGCGCTTCACCTTCATGTGATCGTCTCCAAGCCCTAGGCGATGGGCTTCGGCCGCGATTCGGCAAAACTGGCCGCCCTTGATTGAGCGGATATGCGATCACGTGACGTGAGGGGCCTCCTAGCGACGTCTGCCGGTAACGCTATCACGCGTCCTGTTCCGTAAGCCTTCCTTACCGCGTCCATAACACGTTGTGTTGCGAGTGCGGCCTCGATGTCGGCCATCTCCGGCGGCAGCGCGCCGCCCTGGACGCCGTCCACGAACCATCTGGTCTCGCGTCGGAAGATCCAGTTCCGGTCGGGATCGCTCCCATTCCCGTCTACAGTACCGTCCGCGACTTCCAGGTCAAAGGACCAGCCCGAAAGTCGTGCCGTGCCGGCGGCAGTGAAGATGCCGAGCTCGATTGAGCGTTCTTGTGACAGGTAGGAGTAGGTAAGGGTTGCGACACCCCCACTGTCAAATCGGAAGGCGATCGCCACGGCTGTCGGATCCGGGTCGGCCCGGTCCCCCGGACTTATGGCCGAAACTTCGCGAACGGATCCCGCGAGAAACACGAGCAGGTCGACCACATGCACGCCCTGCTCATGGAAGCCCCCGCCGGAGCGCGCAACATCCCCCCACCACGGTACAGCGTACCGCGAGCCGATCCAATGGGCCGCAATCGCGAAGGGTGCAGCTAATGCAAGACGCTCGCGGAGTGCCAATATAGACGGGCGAATCCGGTTCATATGCCCTACCGCGCAGATCAAGCCGGCGCGACGGACTGTTTCTGCCAGCGGCAGCGCATCTTCAACAAACAGCGACAACGGTTTTTCGATGAAGAGCGACATCCCCGCGGCCGCAGCACGCGATGCAAGGACGACGTGACTATCCGGGGGTGTGCAGATGAAAGCGAGATCTGCATCTGGCCAAGGCTCTTCCGCGGAGGTGAGTACTCTGGCCGCGCTGACGGCCCGAGCCAGTTCGCCCGCGCGCTCGTCGTCGGGATCGTAAACGGCCGCAATTTCTACGCTGAGGGTGCGCAAAGCCTCTGCCCTAATCCGGCCCATACGCCCGCACCCGAATATGATAGCCTTCAATTGAGACTCCTTTTCGGACAAGAGGGAATTTCAGCGCTAGGGAATTCGGACGTGCCAAGTCTCAGGTTTCAGAACTTATCTTAATCGAAAGCGGTTGGACTAGAAGGGTCTCGCGCGATCGAGACGATCCTCTCCACCTGCCTTTGTGTAACCCGGTGCAGCGAAAGCGGGGGCAAGTTCGCCAACGGCAAAAAAATCGCCGCACTCGTCTCGGTCGTCTCGACCAGAAGCGATCCGCCCTGTTCTACGCAAAGGAAGAAGCATTTATAAGCATGCGGAATTTGGAACGGATGATCGTGTTTCTGCTTGTCGAATAAAGCCAGGAGACGGGTTGCTACCACCTTAAGCCCAGTCTCTTCTAACACCTCCTTCTCTACCGCCTCTTTGGGTGACTCATTTATTTCGCACCATCCGCCAGGGAGCGTCCAGAGGCCGTCGCTCCGCTCTTGAACAAGCAGTATGGTATCGCCGCGCATGACTAGACCTCGGACGTCCACCTTTGGGGTCGCGTAGTTTTGGTCCAAGCAGAGCCAGTCCCGCACTGCCCCACTCGAAATGCCGGAAATGAGACCCATCATCTCCGCTACAATCGCCCGCAGATGCTGGTATCTTTCGATGTCGAAGGGGTCTCGGGCGAAGGTTAGGCCATTCTGCGCAATCGCGCCGAGTTCCTCCAGGCGTCGCAAGAAGCGGGCACCATTCGCGTCCCCTTCCTCACCGATGAAAACCATAGCCTTGGGCCTCGTTAGAATTGATCCGACAGAAGATGGCCGCAGACACTCGCGCAGCGTGGAACGGTTCCCTCAGATGCGATGCTATTGCCGAATGTAAAACACTTGGCACGGTTCAAGACTTGAGCTCGATCTCGCTACAGCATCGTTGGCCCACTGAAATTTCTGCGCCCAAGGACGTCAAAGTACCGGGAAGATCCTCGTAGCCGCGCGCCATCGCCGATCCGTCGAGAATGATACTCGGTCCTTCGGCGATCAGACCGCTGAGCAGCAGGGCTGCGCATTCTCGAATACCAGAGCCGGTCCAGACACCGCCACGCAACCTGCGTCCGCCGTTGACCGACAGGGTTTTACCGTCGATTGATGCGATCAGGCCGCTATTAGCAAGCTGCCGCACGTGGTCGAAGCGATCCGGATAGATTTGCTCAACGAGGTGGGAGCGCCCCGGCGCCTTGGCCATCAACACAATCATAGGCGGCCCAAGATCTGAGGGGAATTTCGGGAAAGGTCCCGTTTCGATTGTCAGCGGTCGGGTGGGCCGTCCCGAAACGACGGTCATATTGGGTTTCACCGATATGTTGATTCCAGCATTGGCGAAAAATGGAACAATGTTGCCCGACCAATCTTCCGGTAGACTTTGTATTTCGGCATATCCATCCGAAGCTGCTACAGCAGCCGCAAACGTTCCCCACACTACACGGTCGGGCGGAATAGTCCATTCGGTTGGCTTGGTGCTGGCAGGTCCGTATACCATCGCTGTTGTTCCGTCCCACCAGACCTGCACGCCACAGGCGCGGAGGAAGCGCGCGACCTCAACCACCTCCGGCTCGCGGCTGACTCCGTGTATGATGCTGCGCCCGTCTGCGGCGGCTGCTAGGAGAAGAGCTAGCGCACTCGCCGTAATGCCTGCCCCGCGGTCATCGAGTTCGAATTCAGCGGCGCGAGGTGCACTGCCGGAGACTGTCACCCAGCCGCTGCTGAATTCGACTTTGAACCCGAGCCCCATGAAAGCGCGGAAATGGGGTGCTAGCGATCGTCCCGCCAGCGCATCTCCGCCGAATCCGGCAAATCTCACACGACCTGCGGAACAGAGCGGCACACACGTAGTGTAGATCGCTCCCCGCGAGCGGAGCGTGAGGTTGGCGGGCATGTCGGTTCTAGCAGCGTTAGCCGGACAAAGGCTCGCAACAGCACCGTTTGTGGAAGCGTGGCACCCGATCGAGTGCAGCAACTCAATTTGAACATCTACGTCTCGGATTCTCGGGACACCCGAAAGAACAATCTCGCCCGGCCAGAGGCACGAGGCGGCGACGAGAGGAAGGGCGATGTTCTTGGACCCCGGAACAGACACCCGGCCTACGAGTGGCGCGACGTCTCCACAAACCGAAATCCTGCCTAAATCTGGCACTGGCCCCGACGGGAAATGTCGTTCAAGCCGTTTAATCATCGGCAGCTCACGCGGTCGCGCCTGCCTCGAAGACGAGCCGAACTGCGCATACATCCGCCTTCTGCGCCTGCTGCGCGGCCCGTAGCCAATCAAGCACCTCAGACACCAATCCGGGCGGACACTGGTCTTCCCGCTTGAGGAAGCGATAGTGCCCGAGGCCGACTGGCACCACCATGTTGATTTCACCGCCTCGATGTTTGGCATTAATTTTGAAGGATTCCAAGATCAAGCTTTCGTCAAGATGTTCATGCCAGATCGGCAGTCCCGCCGAGACCAGCACATTCACAATGCGTAAAGCTGTTTCCTTTTCGATCCAACCCAGATGCCAGCCGAGGATGCTGGAAAAGGCAAGATCGATAGCAACGGCAAAGCCGTGGTGGAGTTCGTAGCGGGTTGAAGCTTCGAGTGGGTGGGCAATCGTATGGCCAAAATCCAAGGCTCTCTCGTAAGCCTCTACTTCAAATGGATTTCTCGAAAGTTCGTTCAGCATGGCAGCGATGGCCCGCTCTATGGGTTCACGAGCCAAAACGCCACCATCGCGGATCCACGATTGGAATGTGTCACCATTACCCTCTTCGATTATCTGAAAAAGCTTCGTATCGGAGGTGAAGGCGACCTTTATCATCTCTGCTAACCCCTGCTTGACCCCGTCTGCGCTCAGAGTCTTGAGCAACGAGGGGACAATCGCCACTGCGTCCGGCGGGTGATAGCAACCGAGGTAGTTTTTGCTGTCCTCGAAATTAACGCCGCCCTTCAACCCTATTCCAGCATCGATTTGGCCGACTAGGGTTGTGGGGATACGAACGTGGGAAATGCTCCGGCGCAGCATCGATGCCGCCAGCGTAACGATGTCCGAGCATACGCCGCCACCAATCGCCACCAACGCACCAAGCCGATCAATTCCTGCTTCGGACGCCGCCCGACAAACCGACAATACAGAATTCATGGTTTTCGTCTGTTCGGAGCAGTTCAGCACAAGCCATGTCGGCTTCGAACCAGCACGCGCAAAGGCTGCGCGCATCTGATCGCCATAGAGGCGCTCGACAGTGGGAGTTATAATGGCCAGCGCGGTCCGATCGCGGAGGTAGGTCGCGACCCAGGTGCCGAAGCCTGATGAATCAAGGTCCTCGAACGTCACTGCTTCGAAGAGATGCTCACGGGAAGAGCGGAGCGAAAACCGTGCTGCAGTTGGCGAACTCATGGTCTACTCCAACTCTTGACCAGCCTTCAGTGCTCACTAACGGGTGACGCGTGCTTATCGCAGAAGTTGCATGGAAAATATGGTCACTTATGGTTATTTGCAAGAAATCTCGTCACGTGCCCCTTGCGTGCATTGCACAGTTGGTTTTCGCTGCGAGCCGAGATCTTTAACTCGCTCTACAGAGCAATGATGGATTCTTGCCGTGGTGCCCACGATGCGCGTATGTGGACTTTCGGCGATCCCCAGGCTCAGTGGCCGTTGGCACCTCTTCGCTAGCTTTCTCGACCCGGGCTACCCCGATCCGGTTATTCCAGACGGGGTCACGTTCACTGACCGAGCGATTTTTCGTTTCCACGATGTAATAGACAGCATCCCGGGATTTATCGAGCCATCTCACGGCGACGTTCTGCGGTGGATCGACCGTGTGAACGCCATGGGCCTGGCCAGCCAAAACAGTCTTCTTGTGAACTGCCATCTGGGCTTGTCTCGATCTGTTGCGGCAGCAGCGATCGCATATGCGACCATTACTAGAGGCCAGAATCTAGCAAACTTACCCACACTACTCGCAACGTTAAGCCCACGGCCATGGCCCAACCGCCGGATGCTGGCGTTTGCTGACGATATATTGAACCTTAATGGCAAGCTGCTGGACGTTGGTCTCGCGACGCGGCTCCGTACTGCTCGGCTTTATCCGGAATGGATCGAAAAACTTGCGGCCACCCGCCGCGCCCCTGAAGTCGCTGAGGTTCGCGCGTTCCAAAGTGACGCAGCGTGCTTCCATCGAGTAGTCCCGTAGCTAGTGGTCTCTGTTTGACAAAAGATGGTTGGGATTCCGCCAGCGTTGTTTGCGTGCGAATTTGGTGCATGCGCACCGGCATTTCGATTTTGACCACCCGCTCTGACTGCAACCGGATTGAGGCCATCACCAGGGACCGTAACGCGCCGCAGAAGCACGTCTGGCGCGCCGCGATCGTGCTGCTGAGCGCCGACGGCGTGGGCACGAACGCGATCATGCGGCACACTGGCACGTCGAAGACGTGTGTCTGGGCGCTGGCAGGAGCGTTTCATGCAGGAAGGCGTGGGTGGTGGCGTGACGCAGTCGGAGCCGCCGGGTGAGGCGACTCACTGGACCGCCGACCTGATGGCGCAGGAGATCGGCATCAGCGTCAGCGCGGTGCGGCGTATCTGGAGAGCGCACGGGTTGCAGCCGCAACGCGGTCGCCACTTCAAGCTTTCCACCGATCCGAAATTCGCGACCAAGTTGCGTGACGTGGTCGGGCTCTACGTCAATTCGCCGGCGCACGCCATCGTGTTGTCGGTCGACGAGAAGAGCCAAATCCAGGCCCTCGATCGCACTCAGCCCGGGCTGCCGCTGAAGAAAGGGCGGCTCGGCACCATGACGCATGATTACAAACGTCATGGCAGCACGACCCTGTTGGCCGCCTTGAACATCCTCGACGGCACCGTCATCGGCCGCAACATGCAGCGCCACTGGCACCGGGAGTTCATCCGCTTCCTGAAGGAAGCCGACGTGCCGGCTGGCAAAATCATCCACTTCATCCTCGACAATTATGCTGCCCACAAGCATCCGAAAGTCCGTGCCTGGCGGACCGACACCAGCGCTTCGTCTTTCACTTCACACCGGCCTCATGCTCCTGGCTCAACGCCGTCGAGGGCTTCTTCGCCAAGTACTCCTGCCCGCGATTGAAGCGCGGGGTGTTCCGCTCGTCGTCGACTCCAGGCCGCCATGACCGCTTCGTGACGGAAACAAACAACGATCCAAAGCCCTTCACTTGGACCGCAAACCCCGATCGCATCTCGCCGCCGTCAGATGCGGGTACCAAGTGTTAGATTCCATCCACTAGACTAGTTATTCTCGGTACGAGATCACGTCGGCAGGAAATTGCGCGGTTGCAACCACCTCGAAGCGGCCGCGCCCGTCGCGCCACCAGTTATAGGCTGTTGGGCTGTTATTTAGGATTCTAGATTTGAGATCTTCAACGATCTCTCCCGCCCGATGCAAGTGCTCCTCTGAGATTTCAATGTTCACTACGATGTTGCGGAGTCCCTCCTCGTCCCGATAGCGCAGATTATATCGCGGATGACCGATAGCGTGCGGATCCTCAATTTGAGCGGCATCTCGGAACAGCGGCGAACGACGTATTTCGGGAGTCTCATCGATAGCTTCATAGGCTTCGGCAGGTACGACTATCCAACCATCGCCATCTGGCCGAGGTATCGAATAGCGGTTCCGACCTAGGGGTTGAATGGCGATCTCGCCAGGGCGTGAGGAACGGCTATGAGTTACGGCGACGATATCGCCAGTGACGTAGCGAATTAAGGGTTGGGCCTCTTGGAAGGGATATAAGGCGGTCAGCAACAGAATCCCGATGCCCTCACGCATCGGGAGGAGCGTTTTCGGCGAAACGACCTCTGCGACGATACTCGGATCAAAATGATACCATCCACAAGCCTCGCTCTGTGACGCGCCTCCAAACACCTCACTCAGGCCGTAGCGATCAAGAACACGCCCTCCAAATGCCGTCTCAAGCAGCCTTCGGCTCCGTCGGGTAACGTATTGTGCGTATGGTACAATGAATTGTATCTTCGTCTCGAGGCCATCCGGGTATTTTATCAGGGTATCGACCGCGAAGGCGCGGAGAGCCCTCTCCAAGCCAACGATCACCGTACAGACAGGAGAAACATCCCGATCTGAATGCTTTTCCGTAAGCACGCGTCGTGCATGCTCAAAGCTTCCCCGATCAAAGATTCCAATCCTGTGCTGATGAACTGGGCCAGGCACGTAGAATTGTGCTCCGTGAAATGGATTATTAATTTCCAACCCTCGAGCGCGAATTGAAAATTCACGGACATTATAAAGAGCGCTGTAGAATTTACGGATATATTCCTGCTCTCTGTCACCGCGAATCGTAACCAACGGCAACGATGTGGTGCCGGACGTGAATACCTCATCGCAAACGAGGTCCTCACGATTGCGGGCGAATTCTCCGGCGTCACGAATCTGCTCCTTAGTGGTCGGAGGTAGCACCGAAAGTGTTTCCAATGTCACCTTAGAACAGTCGATATCCTTCCAAAGTTCGCGGTAAAACTCGGTGCGCAAGGCGTTTGCGATCGTTGGAGCGATCAGACTATCTTGAACCGCGGACCATCCTCCCGCTGAACTCAGATTTGAATGAATTCTCTCTGGATACAAGAGATGAAGCCCCAACGATCCAAATGTGGTTGAGGCTCCAGGTTTTCGCTAACTGATTTTGTCTGCGAAGCTCTTGAGCATCATTGCCTCGACAGACGCGGCCTCTGCAACTGCCACGTTCGCCATGGCCTCCCGAGCCATTTCTGCCCTGCCGGCATGATTGGACTTGATGGCTTCACGGTACATCTTCGCGAGCTCTTCTGCATCGGGTAATTGTGAAGTCATATCCCGTCTCCTGGTTTGTAAAAGCGGACTGATTTTCGCCCAATTAACCGCCGGTTTCAAGAGGCGAAGAGATATTTCTTTCGGTTGTAGCATCGGACTGCTGAGATCACGAGGACAGCTTGATGCAGCAAAGCGAGCTATCACGCCTTTGGCTCTCACTCGCTGCGGCCCCTTTTGGTCACCGACGATTTGAGGGCAGGCACCGCATATCTCATCCGCGCCGAACCTGACGCGATCTCCGCAACGTGCTCCTCCTGACGTCCGAACGGGTGCAGCTAGGTCCCACGTCTAGCAGGTATCGACTGCGGAGCCCAGGCGAGGTTGGGCGCGCACATTCTCGTAGCCACAACTTCAATCAGTGCGACTTTCCGAAGTTTGGACTCGGTGTGCGAGTGATATGCGAGATTTCCGCTTCGTGCGCTTCTTATTGCCGCAAAGTCCAGCGATGCAAAGCTCCGGTTTGCCACCTCGGCCGCGGCGTGGCCGCTGGCGGCTAGAGCGCACAGGACGGCCGCGTGAGGGGGGTGGCGATTTTTATGGCGTACCCGCCCACTGATTTACAAGCCGAAGCGACGGACCAAGGCCGAGATCGCCAAGGAAGCCGGACTGGAGCCGCTCGCCGATCTGCTGCTAGCGCACCCCGAGAAGGGACCGCAGGCAGCCGCCGCCGCCTTCGTCAATGTTGATAAGCAAGTGTCGGACGTGACCGCTGCCCACGACGGCGCACGCTCCATTCTGACCGAGCGATTCGCTGAAGACGCCGATCTCATTTTCGTTGAGCGAGCAGGTGTGGTCGATTGGATGCCTCACCTCGCGAATCCGCGATGGCAAGAACGAGGCTGGAGCCAAGCTTGGCGACTACTTCGATTTTGCCGAAGCCCTCACCAAGCTGCCATCGCACCCCATTCCGGCATCGTTCCGCGGCGAGAAGGAGGTTCTTGACCTTGCTATCGAGCCGGAAAGCACCACAACTACGCAGACCGGCAGCAGCCCCTACGAATTGCGCATCATGCGCCGCTTCGCCATTTGGCGACCGCGGTCTTCCCGGCAACCAATGGCTCATCGAGACGGTGCGCTGGGCTTGGCGCACCAAGATTTTGGTCCATCTCTCCGTCGACCTGCGGCTGGGAACGTGGCCGAACAGGAAGCGGTGCGCGTGTTCGCCGCCAACCTGCGCGATTAGCTGCTGGGCGCACCGGCCGGTCAGCCAATGGGTCTCGATCCCAGCTTTCGCACCGGTGTGAAGGTCGCCGTGGTCGACGCAACCGGTAAGGTAGTGGCGACGACTGCCATCTATCCGCACGAGCCGCAGCGCCGCTGGAATGAAGCCCTCGCGACGCTCGTGAAGCTTGCCCGTCAACATCGTGTCGAGCTGATTTCAATCGGCAACGGCACTGCGTCGCGAGACCGACAAGCTCGCGACCTAGCTGGTGCGGCTACAGCCGGAGCTGAAGCTCTCGAAGATCGTCGTGTCCGAGGCGGGTGCCTCGGTCTATTCCGCCTCCGCCTTTGCCTCACTGGAACTGCCCGATCTCGATGAGACGCTGCGCGGCGCGGTCTCGATCGCACGGCGGCTGCAGGACGCGCTGGCAGAGCTCGTCATGATCGATCCCAAATCCATCGGCGTCGGCCAATACCAGCACGACATCAGCGAGACAAAACTATCGCGCTCGCTCGATACGGTGGTTGAGGATTGCGGCAACGCGGTCGGCCTCGACGCCAACACGGCCTCGGCACCGCTGTTGGCACGCTTTTCAGGGATCGGAGCGGGTCTAGCGCAAAATCTCGTCCTGCATCGCGACGCCCATGGTCCGTTCAGCTCCCACAAGGCGCTCAAACAAGTGCCGCGGCTGGGACCCAAGGCGTTCGAGCAGTGTGCCGGCTTCTTGCGCATCGCGAACGGCGACGATCCGCTCGATGCTTCGGGCGTCCATCCGGAGTCCTATCCGGTAGTGCGGAGGATCGTCCAGGGCGGCCAAGAGCGACATCAGGACATTGATCGACAATACGGCACGTTAAGGGCAACTCAACCCGCAGACGTTCGTTGATGACACGTTCGGTCTGCCGACAGTGACCGGTATCTTGCGCGAGCTCAAAAAGCCGGGTCGCGATCCCCACCCGGCCTTCAAGGCCGCCGCTTTCCAGGAGGGGTCGAGACCCTCAGCGACCTCGCGCCCGGCATGATCCTAGAAGGCGTGGTGACCAACGTTGCAGCCTTTGGTGCCTTCGTCGACGTTGGGGTTCGCCAGGATGGGTTGGTGACGTCTCGGCGATGGCAAAGGCGTTCGTGAAGGATCCGCGTTCGATTGTGAAGCTTGGCGACATCGTGCAGGTCAAAGTCTTGGACGTCGATAAGCTGCGGAAGCGGATCGCCCTGACGTTGCGCCTTGACGACGAAGTAGGTCGCAACCCCGACGACGGCCGCGCTGCGGCAGCTCGTGCTGATGACGGCCCGCGCACCCCACCGCCGCGCCGAAATGAGCCCGCATCGGGTAGCGCACTCGCCGATGCCCGACCGCATCAAGCCGCGGTAACCGCTTTACTACGGCCATCCAGTCAAGCCAGCGGGTTGACCGTCCGTCGCTGGTTTCACCACTTGCGGTATTCAGGATGCACGTGGTTGACGATCATTCCGGCGGCGACGGAGGCGACGATGATGAGTGGGGTCGTGAGCATGACACTCTGTCGCTCTCGCGTGCCGGACAGTCGAGCGCAACGAGAGATCGCGGTGTGAGAAGTCGCTCCGGATTCGGATCGATTGAGCGGTTTGCTCCTCGGCGCGCTAGGGCAACCACGCCGACCCTGCCGCACCGCCATGCCTCGATTCCGGTCGCAAGCACGCCACTTCGATGACCCTTCGCCAATCTGTCGTTTGCCGTGTAGAAACCGTGCAACTCCGCAATATCTGCACGGTGCCTTTTGAGCAGCACAACTTATGCCCATGTTACAAGGATTTCTGGCGCGCCCGGAAGGATTCGAACCTCCGACCCCCAGATTCGTAGTCTGGTGCTCTATCCAGCTGAGCTACGGGCGCGTTGTGCGCATCGCGCGGGAGACCGTTCGCGGTCCGCGATACGGCGCCGGAACGGGAGCCATTGCTATAGGCTCCACTCCGCGTTGGCAAGCTCTTGTCCGAGCCAAACAAGTGAAAGCCGCGAGGCAGGTTGCCACCGATCCCGGCTTACGCGCTCGCCCGGCGGGCCTGCAACTCGACGGGACGGTCGGGGATGGTCAAGCGGAAGGTCGCACCGATCGTGCCATCGACCAGGCGGATGTCGCCGCCATGAGCGCGCACGAGCTCGGCTGCGATCGCAAGCCCAAGGCCTGATCCACCGGAGCGGGTCGTGCTTTGGAAGGCCTCAAAGAGATGCGCGCGCGCGTTCTCGGAAATGCCCGGCCCGGTATCGGAGATCTCGACGATCACCACGGCGCCTTCGCGCCGGCCGGTGACGCGCAGCTGGTCGCGGCCAGGATCGCGCGCGTCGCGGCTTTCCAGCGCCTGCACCGCATTGCGCGCGAGGTTGACGAGGACGCGGAACAGTTGGTCAGGGTCGGCGTCGACCAGCAGGCCGCGTTCGACCGCCGTAATGAATCGGATGGCGGAGCGGGCATCGAGGCCGACGGTCTCGCGCACCTCCTCGACCAACGGCTCGAGCGGCAGCAGCCGGCGGTCCGGCGGCGCCTCCTGCACCCGGCCATAGGACAGTGTCGACTCGCAGAAATCGATGGCGCGTTCGAGCGCGCGCATGAGCTTAGGGGCAAACCGCTGCACGCGCGGGTCCGGCAAACTTGAAATGCGGTCGGAGAATAGCTGCGCGGTGGTCAAAAGGTTGCGCAAATCGTGGTTGATCTTGGAGACGGCAAGCCCCAGCGAAGCCAGCCGGCTCTTGTGCTGCAGCATGGACGCAAGGTCGCGCTGCATGGCGGCGAGCTCGCGCCGCGCGGTGCCGATCTCGTCACGGCGCGCGGAAGGGTCGATGATGCTGGCCGGGTTCTCCGGCGCGGCGCGGAAGGCCGCCATGTTCGCGGTAAGGGCGCGCAGTGGCCGAACGAACATGAGATGCAGGGCAAGGTAGACGAGCGAGGCGGTAATTCCGGAAATGAGCAACGACACCAGCAGAACGTTGACCGAATGTTCGAGCATCTTGTCGCGCAGCGGCTTCTCGTCGAGCACGATCTCGATGAAGTCGCCCCCCATCGGGGCGGGACCGACCACGCGGATCACGTCGTTGTCGGTTGAAAGCAGTGTACCGAACGCATCGATGATGGCGCGATGCCAGGACATGTCGCGCATGTCGATGTCCTGGTCGATCATCGGCGGCATCTCGTCGGCAGAGGCCAGGAGGCGCTTGCGCTGGCCGATCTTCATCGCCACCGCTCGTGCCCCGATCGAATCCAGGATCTGGGTGGCCAACGTATCGGAGATAATCAGCGCATCCTCGTCGGCGCCGCGCGGCGCGGCCTGGAACACCAACGCTGCGGTGTAGGCGGCTGAGATGCGGTCGTTGAGCCAAGCGTAACGGAAGTCCGCAATCGAGGGGACGTAGATCAGCACTTCCGCCAGCATCACGAACAAGATCGTCAGCACGAGCAGTTTGCCGGACAGCCCCAGTCGGCCGGTGGGCTTCGAATCCCCCGCGTCGGCAAGCTGATCGGTTGTGCTTGTCGTCATTCCAAGAAGTCCTGAGCCCCTCCCGGAGCCGCTCGCCGCGCCAAGGGGCTTACCCCACACGGCGGACCCAGCCGATGATGCGCCGCACCCAAGGGGACGTCAAACTGGGGTTGAAATAGGTGATCGCGGCGCGTTTTCCAACCTCGCCAAAGGTCGGATATGGCCATGCCATACCGGCGAGTTCCCGAATGTTCAGCCGCTGGCCCACCGCAAGCGCCCAGATGGCGATCAATTCACTGGCTACAGCACCCACAATGGTCGTTCCGAGAATGCGGCCCTTGGCGTCGGTGACGATCTTGATGTGTCCCGCCGTTGCCCGCTCGGCCTGGGCCCGGTCGTTATCATGGTAGGGCCACCGTAGGATCCGGATGGCACCATGCTTACGCGCCTCCACCTCTGTGAGACCGGCATGGGCAAACTCCGGCTCGGTGAAGACTACACGGGGGACCGTGCTTTCATTGACCCGGTCGCGCTGACGGAACAGCGCGTTCCGGACCACCAGCTCGGCATGGTAGCTGGCAGCCTGGAGGGATGGACCGCCCACGGCATCGCCGATGGCATAGACCCGGCGGTTGGTGGTGCGCAGACCGTGGTTGACCGCGATCCCCTGCGGGCCGACCTCGATTCCGGCGGCTTCCAGCCCCAGTTCGTCCACGTTGGGGCGCCGAGCGGCCGCCATCAGGAGGTGACTGCCGGCAATCGTCTCCTCCCCCCCTTCCCCGGCCAGCACAACCTCGATCCGGGAGACCGTTCCTGAAACCCGCGCCACGGTTGCGCCATGGCGAAGCGCAATTCCCTCGCGGACAAGCTGATCGAGAACAATGGCTAAGCATTCGGGGTCCTCGCGCGCGAGCATTTCGCCGGCCTCCAGCACGGTGACCGCGGCACCGAGCCGCCGGAACGCCTGCGCGAATTCAAGCCCGATCACGCTCGCTCCCATGACGATCAGATGCTGCGGGCAAACTGTGAGGTCAAAGACGGTTTCGTGGGTGAGATAGGGTATGTCCGCGAGCCCCGAAATTGCAGGCAGTGCCGGTGAGGAACCGGTGGCAATGACATAGCGCCGTGCCCGAATCTCGTGATCGCCGGCAACAACCGTGCGCTTGTCTCGGAACCGCCCTTGCGCTGCGATCACCTGGACGCCGAGTCCGCCCAGGCGCTCTTTGGACTCGTTCGGCGCGATCCCCGCAATGATGCGGTGAACATGCGCCTGCACACGAGTGAAATCGACCGTTGCCGTGGCGTCGATACCGAACACCTTGGCCTGCATTACGACATGCGCATGTCGGGCTGCAGCGATCAGCGATTTCAAGGGCACACTGTCAACGCTGAGGCTTTCGCCGCCGATCATGCCCTGCTCGACCAGCACCACCGACACGCCGAAGGCTGCCGCGGCCGCGGCTACCGACCGACCACCAGCGCTGGCGCCGATGACACAGATGTCGGGTTTGAGCCGGTCCGCCATTCAACCCGTTCCAATTCAGGGATTTTCGACCTGCGACTGGCGCCACCAGAATCGCTTCGCGAGCACCGGAATCAACGCCAACAGGCCAAGGCCGCCCATCGCGGCCAGCAGCTGTGGGCCGATTACGCTGCCCAGCTCGAACTGGACTTGGCAATCAAGGGCTCCGATCTGTTGGCAGGCCCGGTAGCTCGCCTCCTGCGCACTGATCACGCTGTCGAGGCCGGCGCCGAAGAATGCAAAGATGCAGGTCACGGGAAGAATCCCGATCCCCGTCGCGGCGACAAAGGTGCGCAGCTTCACCCCCAGGAGGGCCGGCACCAGGTTCACCAGCCAGTACGGCACCGGCACAAGCCGCAGGAACAACAGGTAATTGAATGCGTCGGCACGAAAGCCGGCGGCGAAGCGTCCGACCATCGGGCCCGCGCGGCGCGCCAGCTGATCTCCGGCCGCGGTCTGCGCGATCAAGAACAGGCAAGTCGCCCCGAGCGTGGCCCCCACGATGGCTGACAGCGCCCCGACCAGCGTGCCGAACAGGAAACCGCCGGTGATCGAAAGCCAGGCGCCGGCCGGGATCGAGAGGGCGGCCACGGTGATGTAGAGCCCGATATAGGCGAGCACGGCTGCAGCTTTGTGAGCAGCGATGAAGCCGTCCAGCGCCGCGCGGTGGCGGACCAGCCCCATCAGCGAAAGGTCGCGATGCCAGCCCATCGCGTACACCAGGACCAGCAGTGCCAGCGCAATCGCAAGCGGGAGATATCGCGACGGCGTCGAGCGCGACGTACAGACCTCCGGTTCCTGTTTCAACGGCATATGGATGATTTAACGAGGTTCATGACGTTCTGGCGATACCATTGTCGTAAATGAGCCCTTGTCAACGAAACCATGGCAACCGACGGTCGGAGCTGGCTCGAATCCACCCGACCCGCAATTGACGAGCAAGCCTCCCCTCCCTTATAAGCCGCGGGACTTCTACAAGCCCGCGCCCTGATAAATCTCGTGTTTTTGGGCGCGCAAGGGCTATCGGCCGGGCCAAATGTGGGCGGCGTGAGGCATCTACCAGCGGAGTGCAACCCGTGAAGCGGACCTATCAACCGAGCAAGCTCGTTCGTAAGCGCCGCCACGGCTTCCGCGCGCGCATGGAGACCAAGGGCGGCCGCAAGGTCCTTTCCGCCCGCCGCAAGGTTGGCCGCAAGCGGCTCAGCGCCTGACTGTCCGGACAGCGGCCGTGGAGCGGCTGCGGCTGCGGCGCGACTTCCTGGCTGCGGCGACGGCGGCCAGGGTGACGACCCCAGCGTTCGTGCTGCAGGCACGCGAACGCGGCGACGATGGTGCAGTACGCGTAGGCTTCACCGTATCGAAGAAGGTCGGCAATGCGCCCGAACGCAATCGCGTGCGGCGCCGATTGCGGGAGATTGTGAGGCTTTCGGCCGCAGAGACCCTGCGGCGCGGCCATGACTACGTGCTGATCGGGCGGCGCCCCGCATTGTCGCTGCCGTTCGAGCGCCTATCTGAGGACTTTGAACGAGCGCTGCGGCGGCTACGAGCTCCGAAATGAACGACCAGAAGAATATGTTTCTTGCCATTGTATTGTCAGCGCTCGTGCTGATCCTATGGCAGTACTTCTTCGTCAATCCGCAAATGGAGCGGCAGCGGCTTGCCCAGCAACAGGCCCAGCAGACCCAGCCTCCTGGCGTCCCCGCCACTCCCCCGACGCAGCCGGCGGGAACGCCAACGGCACCCGGGCAACCGACGGCTCCGGCCACGACGCCGGCTCCGACGCTCACCCGCGAAGCCGCGCTCGCAGCCTCGCCGCGGGTCAAGCTCGACACCCCGGACCTGACTGGCTCGATCGCCCTCAAGGGTGGGCGCATCGATGACCTGTCGCTCAAGAAATATCGCGAGACCATCGACCCGACCTCGCCTCTTATCGTCCTGCTCGCCCCACAAGGCAGCCCGCATCCATTTTTCGCCGAGATGGGGTGGCTCCCGCCGAACGGCGCAGCCATCAAACGCCCGGACGAGAACACGGTGTGGACGCAGGCGGGCTCGGGCGCGCTCACCGTCGACCACCCGGTCACACTCACCTACGACAACGGCGAAGGTCTCGAATTCCGCCGCACTATTTCCGTCGACGACAAGTACCTGTTCACGATCAAGGACGAGGTCGCCAACAACGGCACGGCACCTGTAACCCTCTATCCCTACGCGCGGATTGCCCGCCACGGCACGCCGAAGGTGGAGGGCTACTACATCTCGCACGAGGGAATGATCGGCTACTTGGGAGAGAAAGGGCTCAAGGACGACAGCTACACCTACGCCAAGATGGATGAAAAGAAGCTGGAGGATTTCGGCAGCGTCACCAACGCCTGGCTTGGGATCACCGACAAATATTGGGCGGCGGCGCTCATCCCCGACACCACTGCGAAGATTTCAGCGCAGTTTGCCGCGCGTCCGATCGGAACGCTCAAGACCTACGAGGCGGTCTACAACGCATCCGACCCGCAGACCATCGCACCCGGCGCCACCGGGACAGCCAACGTGAGATTGTTCGCGGGCGCCAAGGAAGTGGCGGTCATCGATGGTTACAACGACGCGCTCAAGCTCAACCACTTCGACAAGCTGATCGACTGGGGCTGGTTCTATTTCATCACCAAGAACCTGTTCCTGGCGATCGACTGGATCTATCACCGCGTCGGCAATTTCGGCATCGCCATTCTGCTCATCACCGTCCTCGTCAAGGCATTGTTCTTCCCGCTCGCCAACAAGTCCTACGCCTCGATGGCAAAGATGAAGGCGGTCCAGCCGGAGATGACCGCGATCCGCGAGCGCTACGCGGACGACAAGATGAAGCAGCAGCAAGCGATGATGGAGCTCTACAAGAAGGAGAAGATCAATCCCATTGCGGGCTGCCTTCCGATTTTGATTCAGGTTCCGGTGTTCTTTGCCCTCTACAAGGTGCTATTCATCACCATCGAGATGCGGCAGGCGCCGTTCTATGGCTGGATCAAAGACCTCTCGGCACCCGACCCCACCACCGTCTTCAACCTGTTCGGCGCGCTGCCGTTCGACCCGACTATCGTGCCAGTAATCGGGCCGTTTCTGCATCTGGGTGCCTGGCCGCTCATCATGGGCGTGACCATGTGGTTCCAGATGAAGCTCAACCCGCCGCCGCCCGACCCGACGCAGAAGATGATCTTCGACTGGATGCCGATCATCTTCACTTTCATGCTGGCAGGCTTCTCCGCCGGGCTCGTGATCTACTGGGCCTGGAACAACACGCTGTCGGTGATCCAGCAGTCGATCATCATGCGCAAGCACGGCGCCAAGGTCGAGCTATTCGACAACCTCAAGGCGATGTTCGCGAAGAAGAAGGTGGAGGGAGGTTGACACACTGACTGTCATGCCCGCGAAGGCGGGCATCCAGTAACCCCGGCACTGCATCAGGGCAGGCAGTGGGTCTCTCACTGGCGCAGGGGCTACTGGATCATCCGCCTCCCGCGGATGATGACAGTTCCGAGGGAAGCTCTCTTCGTGTCCGAGCCCGCTCAATTCACCCATCGCGAGATCGAGGCTGGGCGCAAGCTGTTTGCCGGCGAATGGCAGTTTGTGGCTGCGGCCGGCACGGCCGCCGCGCTGCCGCCCATGCGCGGGATCGAAATCGCCTTTGCGGGGCGCTCCAACTGCGGCAAGTCGAGCCTCATCAACGCGCTCTCCGGCCGCAAGGCGCTGGCGCGGGTCTCCAACACGCCGGGGCGCACCCAGGAGCTGATCTTCTTTGCGAGCCCGCAGAACCTGACACTGGTCGACATGCCGGGCTACGGCTATGCCGCGGTTGCCAAGACCAAGGTCAAGGCCTGGACCGAACTCTCGCGCGACTTTCTCCTCGGCCGCGCCACGCTCGCGCGTGTCTACCTCCTGATCGACGGCCGGCACGGCATCAAGCCGAACGACGATGAGGTGCTCGCTGCCCTCGACAAGGCCGCGGTGAACTATCAGGTCGTGCTCACCAAGACCGATCAGGTGCCAGCCACCGAGCTTGGCGAGCGGATCGCAGCGACGCAGACGGCATTGGCGAGACATCCCGCCGCGTTCCCTGAGGTGCTGCCCACGTCCTCACGCAGTGGCGCGGGGGTCCCCGAGCTGCGGGCCGCCATCGTGCGGCTACTCAATGAGCGCGCATAGATTTTGTCGTCCCCGTGCAGGCGTCGTGCAGGCGGGGACCCATAGCCGCAAGCCTTGCGATGTGGCACGACCGGTAATCAAACCGATAGAACGGTGTGCATGGTCCACGCGTTCGCGCGCGTTCGCGGGGACGACAGTGGCAAGTTATCAGGAGCACTGCATGAGCGATGGACTGGACGGCGTCGTCGCCTGTCAGACCGTACTGAGCCACAACGACAGCGAAACCGGCCGCGTGCTGGTGCGCGGCGTTCCGATTACCGAGCTGGTAGAGCAGCGCGGCTACGAAGGCACGATCGCGCTGATGTGGGAAGGCTTTGTCGGCGACCATCTCACGCGCGACCAGATCGTTGCGCAACTCGGCGCCGGCCGCGTGCGCGCCTTCAGCCATTTGGAAGATTGGCTTCCCAGCGGCGGGCGCCGCCAGCCGATCGATGCCATGCGAATGTGTCTCGCGGCGACCCCACAGGACGCAACACCTGCCGAGATCATTGCGGCGTTGCCGGTCGGCATCGCGGCGTTGCTCCGCAAGCGCGCCGGGAAGCCGCCGGTTCCACCCGATCCCACGCTCACCACAGCGGCTGACCTCCTGCGGATGGCAAGCGGAAGGCCAGCCGAACCGCGCTTTGCCACCGCGCTCGACAATTATCTCACGACCGTCATCGACAACGGTCTCGGTGCTTCAACCTTCGCGGCCCGCGTCGTGATCGCGACGCTCGCCCCGCTCGCGGCCGCCGTGGAAGGTGCTTACGCCTGCTTCGTGGGCGAACGGCATGGCGGCGCGCCCGGACTTGCGCTCGACATGCTGGACGCAATCGAGGCGAGCGGGGACATCGACGGCTGGCTCGACCGCACGCTGGCCGCCAGCGGACGCCTGATGGGCTTTGGCCATCGCGTATACCGCATACGCGATCCGCGCGCCGACATGCTGCGCGCAGCGCTGCTGCGGCTCGACCCCGCTCCCAAGCGGCTTGCCTTCGCACAGGAGGTCGAACGGCGCGCGGTTGCCGCGCTCCAGCGCCGCAAGCCCGGCCGGCGCCTGGAGGCCAATATCGAGATGGATGCTGCCCTCTTGCTCGACGCCATCGGCCTGCCGCGCGAAGCCTTCACGCCGGTATTCGCGGTGGCCCGCTCACCGGCTTGGATTGCGCACGCGCTCGAACAGCGGCGGACCGGCCGCATGATCCGCCCAGCCTCGGCCTACATTGGCCCCAACTGATTGGCCCGAAGTGACCGTCTGCACGAACGGCCGCCCACGTACGAGAGATGACCAGCGGGCGCTCGAAATGCCCGCTGGTCACATTGCTACTCTCGACGTCAGGGCTTTCCTCGGAGTCAGCATCCAAGGAATTTAGCCTCCAAAATCGGTGCCAGGCTCGCGGTAGATCGTGCGGCGTTGCTGAGTTGGCACGTTCGCAGGGCGCATGAAGCTCAAGACTGCGCCGCTGAGGCTGCTGCCGGTGAGCACGATCGTTGCGCCGAGGGCTAACACAGCAATAAGGCTCAGAACATCGGCCGAGCTCACGCCGACCACGGCAAGGATTCCCAGCACGATCGCCGCAAGCCCTGTCAGCGCCTGCGTTCCCGCGGACCCGGACGCCATTTCTCCGGCGAGGATTTCTGCGCCGAAACGTGTCCCTTCCGAAGCCGCGACCGTCGTCTTCAGAAGCTGCAGGTGCATCACCGAATTGCTGCTGAGCACCATTGCGGCGCCGAAGGCAATAACGGCTACCGAACTCAGGACGCCTGGGTAGATTCCGATGAGCGCGAGGACCCCAAGCACGATCCCGGCCGCGCCGACCACGAACACCACCGCCAAGCTTCCACCGCCGAAGTTTTCCACTGTGGCGGCTCCCCGGCCAGCGGGAAAGATGATGTGGGCATATTCTGACAGCATCGTGCCACCCTGCACCAGCAGCGCAGCGCCAAGCACGATGATGGCAATCGGCAGCATTGTTGCCACCGCCACCCCCGCAAGCCCGAACACTGCCAGGATGATGGTCGCTATACCCCCGAGCGCATCGGCGAAACCGCCATAGTTCGATTGAACGGTTCCGGTATCAGTCATTGTCATAGCCATGACATTTTTCCTCTCATTCGCTGAGTCAAACGGCGAGCATGATCGCTCCCCCTTTCATCGCCGCCGATCGAATCTAAGTCGCCCCCACCTGTTGCCTTTGCAGGGGCGCCTTCGGAAGTTGCCTTGGCTGTCCAGTCCAGACGACAGGAGGTGTCATACAACCAACAGGCGATGCCCACTTGGGTTTCGGGGGGCGGCAATGTGCTGCGGCCGACCTCATGCGCCAGCCGATCGACTAAACCGTGCGCGGTCGGAACCCCCCTTTCGCTGTCGTGCACCGGCGGCTAAAAGGCAGCGCAAACTGGAACTTGCCCAAACTCCCTCCATGAGCATTTCACCCCACGACATTGCCCGCGTGCTCTCGGAAGCGCTCCCGCACATGCAGCGCTACGACGAAGAGATCGTGGTGGTGAAATACGGCGGTCATGCCATGGGCGCGGAATCGCTGGCACGCGATTTCGCGCGCGACATCGTGCTGATGGAGCAGACCGCGATCAACCCCGTGGTCGTGCACGGTGGCGGCCCGCAGATCGGCGAGATGCTCAAGCGGCTCAACATCAAGTCGGAATTCGCCGGAGGCTTGCGCGTCACCGACGCCGCCACCATCGAGATTGTCGAGATGGTGCTCGCCGGTGCGATCAACAAGCAGATCGTCGGGTTCATCAATGCCGCCGGCGGAAAAGCGGTCGGGCTGTGCGGCAAGGACGGCAATATGGTGCTGGCGCGCAAGCTCACCCGCACCGTCGCCGACCCTGGCTCCAACATCGAGAGCACACTCGACTTGGGCTTCGTCGGTGAGCCGGAGAAGGTCGACACCAGCGTGCTCACCCAGATTCTTGGGCGCGACCTGATCCCGGTTCTGGCGCCGCTAGCGACCTCCGCCGACGGCACCACCTACAACGTCAATGCGGACACCTTCGCCGGCGCGATTGCTGGTGCGCTCAAGGCCAAGCGGCTTCTGTTGCTTACCGACGTGCCGGGCGTGCTCGACAAATCGAAATCGCTGATCAAGGAGCTCACTGCCAACGAAGCGCGCGCACTGATCGCCGACGGCACCATTTCCGGCGGCATGATTCCCAAGGTCGAAACCTGCATCTATGCGCTCGAAGCCGGCGTTGAGGCGGTTGTCATCCTTGACGGCCAGGTGCCGCATGCCGTGCTGCTCGAACTCCTCACCGACCACGGCGCCGGCACCCTGATGCGGCTGTGAGCACACTCGAATTCGAGTCTCCATGATCCAACAATCGCTCGTCCCCGCGAAGGCGGGAGACCCAGAGTCCCAAGTGCTGATTCATGTCATGGCGGCTCCCCGCCTTCGCGGGGACGAGCGGTGAATGGTAAGTGGTGCGCCATGAATGAGAGCCGAGCGCGGCGTACCTTCAATAGTATCGACACGTGGGTGTTCGATCTCGACAACACGCTCTACCCGCATCACGTCAATCTTTGGCAGCAGGTAGACGCCCGCATCCGCGACTGGATTGCGGATTATCTCAAGATCGCGCACAGCGAAGCGTTCCGCGTGCAGAAGGATTTTTACAAGCGCTACGGCACCACACTGCGCGGCATGATGATCGAACATGGGATGAAGCCCGACGGGTTTCTGGATTTTGTGCACCAGATCGACTACTCGCCGCTGGAAGCCAACCCGGCGCTCGGGCTGGCGATCGAGAACCTTCCCGGACGCAAGCTCATCCTCACCAATGGCACCACCGGCCATGCCGCCGCTGTGCTTGAACGGCTCGGCCTGCAAAGCCACTTCGAGCATGTCTTCGACATTGTCGCGGCCGAACTCGAGCCTAAGCCATCCCCACAGACTTATGCCCGCTTCCTGCAGGCGCATGCGGTCGATGCCAGCCGCGCCGCGATGTTTGAAGACCTGTCGCGCAACCTTGCGGTCCCGCACTCGCTCGGCATGACCACGGTGCTAGTGGTTCCCGCCGGCACGCGCGACGTATTGCGCGAGGACTGGGAGCTCGAAGGCCGCGACGCTCCGCATGTCGACCATGTTACCGACGACCTCGTGGGCTTCTTGCAAGGCATTGCTGCGGCGCGTTAGGAAAGGCGCATGCGCGCTCGCACCGAGGCCAACATCGCGATCGTCGGAGCCGGCATCGGAGGGCTTGCGATTGCGGCGGCGTTGCGCCATTTCGGCATCGACGCGACCGTCTACGAGCAGGCCGACGCGTTTGCGCGCGTGGGCGCCGGCATTCAGCAAAGTCCGAACGCCATGAAAGTGCATCGCGGGCTCGGCATCGAGGAGCGCCTGCGCGATGTCGGCTTCGCGCCATCATCCTCGCTCAACCGCGATGCATTCTCGGGCAAAGTCACCAACGATCATCCTCTCGGTCATGAGGTGGAGACGCGCTACGGCGCACCCTACCTGACGCTGCATCGCGGCGACCTGCACGCGGCGCTTGCCGCGGCCGTGCCAGCCGGATGCGTGATACTCGGCAGGACGCTCACGGCAATCGCCGCCCACGGGCCGAAGGCCGCGCTCACATTCGCCGACGGCACTGAAGTCGAGGCCGACGTCGTGATCGGCGCCGACGGCGTGCATTCGCTGATCCGCGATTTCGTCGCCGGTCCGACCGCCGCGCGCTTCACCGGGCGACTCGCCTATCGCACCACCTTCCCGGCGGCGCTGCTGCGCAATCTCGATATCGGAACCTCACGCACCAAGTGGTGGGGCCGCGACCGCCATATTGTGATCTACAACGTCACGGCGGCGCGCGATGAAATCTATTTCACAACCAGCCAACCGGAAAAAGCCGACTGGGTGACACGCGAATCGTGGTCGACCAAGGGCGACCTCGGCGAGATGCGCGCCGCCTTCATGACCTTCCATTCGGACGTCCAGGCCGTGCTCGCTGCCGCGCCCGAGGTGCACAAATGGGGCATCTACGAGCGCGGCCCGCTGTCGACCTGGCACAAGGGTCGCGTGGTGCTGCTGGGGGACGCCTGTCACCCCATGACGCCCTACATGGCCTCCGGCGCCGCAATGGCGCTGGAAGATGCCGTCGTGCTGGCGCGCTGTCTCGACGAGGCGCGCGGCGACGTCGACCTGGCCTTTGCCACCTACGAAGCGATCCGCAAACCGCGTACCAGCGTTGTGCAGGCGGGCTCCAGCGCCAACAACTGGATGCGCCGCGAGACCAATCCCGACTGGCTTTATGGCTACGATGCCTGGCGCGTGCCGCTGCGCTCGGAGGAGGCGTCGCGGCTGGAAACAATCACCTGGGAAGCTTGAATTTTCATCAGCGTCTTGTCCGCGACGCGAGCGGAGGGTGTTACCCGCCCCAGCGCTGGCGGCGCAGTTCCTCGCCGATGGTGCAGGAGATGCGCGGCACCCGCGCCTGCGCGGGCACCACCCGTGGCTCGGGTGTGCGCCCGGCGATCTCAAGCACGAGCTTGTTGCGGGTGGCTTCCTTGAACTGCTCGCGCGCCTTGATCGGGATCACGAAGGCGCCGGGGCCGCCGATGACGCAGTCCTCGTAGTAGATATCGAGGTTTTCGATATCGAGCGACCAGGCCTGCGGCTTCTTGAGCATGATCGGCAGGCCATTGATGGTGATGCCGGCCGCCAGAATCTCATCGCGCACGGGCACCAGGAGTGGGCCGGAATTGTTGGCGCCGTCACCCGACACGTCGATCACACGGCGAATGCCGTTGTAGCCCGACGCGTCGAACAACGGCTTGGCAAACTGCAGCGCGCTCGCGATCGAGGTGAACATGGCGCGGCGGTAGGGCGCGCGCGCAATCGCATCGGCGAGCGCCTGTGCCGATTGCGCGCCATCGACCAGCCGCCACGGGATGACGATGCGCTGATCGCCAGGGCCGGCCCATTCGAAATAGGTGATGGCGACCTTGCCGTGATTGCCCGAGCGCAGTGCGTCGATGAACTCCTTCGAGGTGAGGCCCGCGATGTAGCCCTCCCGCTGCAGCGCCTGCTCGTCGGGATCCATCGAATAGGAGATGTCGACCGCGATCACGAGCTCGGTGTCGACCGGGACGGCGCTCGGCCGATTGTCGACCACGAGCGGCCCCGGCGCCGCAAAGCCAAAACCCGCCAGCATCGCAACCACGGCCGTGCTGGCCGCCAACATCGACGTCGCGAATCGCGCCCGCATGCATTCCTCCTGTGGCCAGCGCTGTGCTTCGGCCGATCCCCTAGCCGCTCGTTCCCGCGGAGGCGGGAACCTAGGGGCCAAGTATTGCTATGTTCCAACTTGCCGCCCGGGGCCCCCGCCTTGGCGGGGACGAGCGGATTGTGAGCCTGTCAATCCATCTCCGCGTTAAGGCAACGCGAAGACAAAGATCGCATTGTGCCCGCGCACCGCGCGCGGCATCGAATTGCGCGTCAGGCCGAGCGGGCCAGCCGTAACCGACTGCCCTTCGCCGGTGAACACCATCACGTATTGCTTGCCGTTGACCGCATAGCTGATGGTCGAGTTCATGACCATGCCGGCGACGATCGTTTCCCACAGCACCTGCCCGGTGTCGGCGTCAAAGGCGCGCAGCCTGCGATTCTGGTCGCCCCAGAATACCAGATCGCCGGCGGTGACCAAGGCCGAGCCGGCGCTCGCCTGCGGCTGCGAATAGATCACCTTCATCTCGCCGGTGGCGACATCGATCTTGCCGAGGTTCATGTATTTGTTCGGATCGATGCCAGGCCGCATGATACCTTCGCGCGGCCCCCAGCCGACCGGGGCTTTCAAGTTCGCGGTCATCTTGAGGCATTGGTCCTGGAACGGCACGTACAGCGCGTTCTTGCCGGGATGGTAGGCGATCTGCCAGAGCCCGCGCGTGTTGTGATAGCAGCCGATGATGGTGTCGCCATCCTTTTTGAACAGTTTGTCGACATTGACGCGGGTCTGGCCGGTCTTCACGTCGATGTCATTCATGTTGATATTGGGATCATCGTAGGGGAACGGGCGCGACCACAGGAACTGGCCGGTCTCCTGGTCGACCGCGAACATGCCGCCGCCCTCGGCGACCGTCACCACCACCTCGCGCTCCTCGCCGCGCGGCAGCGTCGAGCTGATCCACTTCACGTGACGCGGATCGGGATTGATGCGGGTCTTGACCAGGATGCGCTCCTGGTTGTGGTCGGCATCCCAATCGTCGCCGGGAAGCTGCTGGTAGTACCAGACGAGCTTGCCGGTCGCGACGTCGAGCGCGAGCGTCGAATTGCTGAACAGGTTTGCCGGCGCCTGGAACGACACTGCGTCGTAGCGGCCGTGCCGCGACAGCCGCGTATAGGGATTCGGATTGGCGACGCCCCAGTAAAGGACCTTGCGCTTGGGATCGTATGAGCCCGGCAAACCCCACGGGCCGGCCGCGCGCTGCTCCACCGGCATGTCGGCCCAGGTATCGCCGCCAAGTTCGCCCGGCGCCGCGGTGACGTAGAAGCGCCAGACCTCCTTGCCGGTCTTGGCGTCGTGGGCGGCGATGAAACAGTTCTCGCGTTTGCCCATCTGGCAGGTGCGGTTGGTGATCACCTTGCCGTCGGCCACCAGGATGCCACCCGCGGTCTGACCGCCATTGTCGGCCTTGGTCTCCCAGCGCACCTTGCCATTCTGGGCATCGAGCGCGAGCAGCACGCCATCGGGCGCCGCGAAATAGATCATGTCTTCGTAGATGCCGATGCTCTTGTTGCGCGCGAGCCGCGGGTTGAGGCTCGTCGGATAGTTGCGCTGATATTCCCAGATCAGGTCGCCGGTGGTGGCATTCACCGCCTGGATGCCGGCGCCAGGGGCGAACAGGTACATCACCCCGCGATAGACGATCGGCACCGATTCCTGTGTCCCATTTGGCAGGCCGCGCGACCACGCCATACGAAGCTGACCGACATTGCTCTTGTTAATCTGGTTGAGCGGGCTGAAGCGCTGCTCGTCGAATGTCCGGTTCATCATCAGCCAATCGCCCGGATCGGGATTGGCCAGGGTCGCATCGGTGACCGGCACGTAGCCTTGCGCCAATGCATCGGTGAGAACGGCAATTGATGCCGACGCGCTCAGCACCGCTGCAGCGAGACAACGGGACAGCGATTTCATGGCGACCTCCCGGGATGATTTTTGGCTTTCGGCAGCAAGCATGTCCGGGCGGCTGCAGCGTTGCAAGGCCATTTCGGCAGCGTGTCAATACCGCATGCGACAGCCCGCGCGCTGCCCGGGCTGGCCGATCCATGGTATGAAGGCGGCATTGGCGGCCCTTCGACCGCCACAGGTGTGAAGATGCGCAACCGTGCGCTGTGCGGATCGGGCTTGGTGTTGGCGGCCGTGCTGCTGGCCGCCGCGCCTGGCGCTGCACAGGGCGACGGCAAGCTCAGTCCCGCCGCCTACCAGATCAAGCTGAAGGAATACACCGAGGCCCGCCGCGTGTTCGCGGAGGAACTCGCCGCCTACTGGAAGGAGATTTCCGACAAGCGCCGCATCCGCATCGCCAAGCGCCGCACTGGCGAGACGATCGTGCTCGAGGATTACGTGCTGATGCAGCCGCCGAGCTATCGCGGCCCCCCGCGTCCGCACGATCCCGCCGCGACGGCGCCGACACCCGACCCGACCGAACCACGCAAGGTGCCGATTCCGGTAGCGGCCGATTTCCTCAAAGCCGCTGCGGAAGAATTCGGCTTTGTGCCGCAGCCGCCTGAGAATGAACTGGCGTTCAAACGCGCCTACGCCAAGGCCGCGCTCGCCGCCGGCCTGACCAAGGACCAGGTCGTGCGCATCTATGCCTTCGAGACCGGCGGCAACGGCACCTATGATGTGCAGGCCGGACTCGAATACCGCAAGGCCAACGCGCGTGCGATCTCGCCCGCGATTGGCTATAACCAACTCCTCACCACCAACAGCATCGGCCTCCTGGCCGAGCACGGCGAACGCTTCGTCAACGCACTGCGCGCGAGCGCGAAGGAGCTGAGCGGCGAACCGAAGAAGGCGCTGGAACAGAAGATCGATATCTTCCGCCGCATGATCGCGTTTACGCGCACCGTGCCCAATCAATGGAACGAGCACGACAACCTCGCCAAGACCACCAATGGCGGGCTCGGTATCCACGCCGCGATCTTCGATCGCGATATCGGGCCGTTGCTGCAGGTGCAGAAGCTCGTCAATTCGGTGAGGTTCGCGCGCAGCAAGGGCTACAAGGCGCCGCTCACCGCAGCCGAGCTCGAATTGATGAACTTCACCGGCGACGGCAATGGCATCGACATGGTGATGATGCCGCCGCAGTTGCGTCAGCAGGTGCCAACCTCGAATTTCTTCCAGCAGAACGGGTACGAACGCAATCCGATCGCCCGGCGCACCGCGACCGTGGCGGGGTTGATCGCTTCCATCGACGCCAAGATGGATGACGCCTCGCGTTTGCAAGGCGCCAAGGATTTGGCCGCATCGTTCTGATCTGCTCCTCCCGCGCTCTTGTAGTTTTTAATCCGCTCGTCCCCGCGGAGGCGGGGACTCAGGGGCAACCAATGGAAACTCGCAACAAGTGGCCCCGGGGTTCTCGCCTCCGCGGGAACGCGCGGGTGAAATGCATTGCACTTAACGAAACACGCTGCATGGTAACTCATGCCCCCGAATCGCGTGGACGGCCTGGGCCGAGGGGGGTACAAACCTCACCAATCAACAACACAACAACTCGGGAGGACTACGATGCGTCGATCGCTGTCGGCCTGCCTCATTGTTGCGGCGCTGCTTATCGCACTCGGTTCACCCGTCCTGGCGCAGGGGACGACTGTGTATGAGGGCGCTCGCCTCATCATTGGCGACGGCAGCGCGCCGATCGAGGATGCGGTCATTGTCGTCAATGGCGAACGCTTCGCGCAAGTCGGCCGCAAGGGGCAGGTCACGGTGCCGGCTGGGGCCACACGCATCGACCTCTCCGGCAAGACCGTGATCCCGGCGCTGGTCGATGCGCACGGCCATCCGGGCTTCCTCGATGCCTCCACCGGAAAAATGGCAAAGGCGAACTTCACGCGCGACAACTACATCGACCACCTGCAGCGCTACGCCTATCACGGCGTCGCCGCGGTGCTCTCGACCGGCACCGACATGGGCGACCTCGCCTACAAGCTGCGCAGCGAAGTCATCCCCAATGCCGCGCATGTTCTCACCGTTGGCCGCGGCCTTGCGTATCCGGGCTCCGGCCCGGCGGACGCCTCGCGCAACGATGTGCCATTCGCCGTCACCAGCGCCGATGAAGCACGCAAGGCGGTGCAGCAGCTCGCGCGCGAGAAGGCCGACTTCGTCAAGATCTGGGTCGACACCCGCAATGGCACGCGCACAAAACTCTCGCCCGAGATGTTTTCGGCGGCTGCTGACGAAGCGACCAAGCAGGGCATGCGCTCGATTGCGCACGTGTTCGACCTCGCGGATGCCAAGCTCCTGGTGAAGGCCGGCGTCGAAGGCTTCCTGCACAGCATCCGCGACCAGGAGGTCGACGACGAGTTCATCAAGCTCGCCAAGGATCGCAATGTGTGGTTCACGCCCAACCTCGGCGGCATCAACCGGCCTTCCCTATTGCGCGACAACGGCGCACCAGCCTGGTTCGACGAGCCGCTGGTGCGCGAGACGATTTCGCCGGCGCTGATCCGGGAGCGCGCAGAACTCTACGATCGCAACAAGCGTGCCGGCACGCGGCCGAGCACGGTCGGGCGCGTGTTCGACGGGGTTAACACGCGCAAGCTGCACGCCGCCGGCGTCATGGAGGTGCTGGGCGGCGATTCCGCCGGCGACGAGCGCCGCTGGCTTGGTCTTCATGGGCTGCTCGAGTTCGAGAACATGGTCGCGAACGGCTTCACGCCGATGGAAATGATTGTGGCCGCCACCCGCGATTCCGCCAAGGTGCTTCGCCTCGACAATGACTACGGCGTGGTCGCGCCCGGCAAGCTCGCGGGCTTCGTCGTGCTCGATGCCAACCCTCTCGACAACATTGCCAACGTGCGCAAGATCAACGCCGTTTACCTGCGCGGCAAAGAGGTTCCACGCGCTGCCATGCGGGCGAAGTGGCAGGATGAATGGCGCGCCAAAGGGGTGATGTAATCTCAGGACTTACGCGGCTTGTCGTACGCGGGCTTGTCCCGCGTATCCATCTTCGGCCTCGCTCGATGGATTGCCGGGACAAGTGCGGCAATGACGAGTTTTATTGGCGCGGCCAAGGACGCGTGATATCGCCGGCGACTATGGCGCAGCCAATGGGAATCCCGGGCGGTCACAGCGGTGAGCGGGTGCACCAGGCGATGGCATTAACCAGCATGCGTTGATAACGGGTGTCGCGCCAAACGGCCTCTTCGTGGCCCAGCGCGGTGTAGAATACGGACCCGCGCCCATAAGATCGCGTCCAGGCGAGGGGCCATCCGTAAGATTGCCGATGCACGTCATCCTTCGTCAGATCCACGGAGGTTTCATCGAGACGGAGCAGTACATGTGAACCGCGCTCATCGAAATCGCGGATTTGATAGATTTCGTCTGCGATCTCGAACGACGGCGCGAGCGCGGCGACCAACGGCTCGGCACGCTCGGCCTTGATCCGCACCGTCTCATGCCAAGGATGGCCATCGAAATAGCCGCCGATGAGTTGCCCATAGTCCGCCCAGTCGTAGAACGTGTCGGTGGCCGAATGGACGCCCAGAAAACCCCGACCCGAGCGCACGAAGGCGAGTAGCGCCGCTTTCCCGACATCGTTCATCGGCAGTTCGCCGGTAGTAAAGAACATCACGGCGGCGTAACGCTGCAGGTTCGTTTGGTTGAGTTCGCCGACATCCTCGGTCGCATCGAGTACGAATGCGCCGGAGGTCTCGCCGAGCTGTTTCAGGATGCGCCGCGAGAGCGGCAGCGATTCGTGGCGATAGCCCGCGCTGTGCGTGCAATACAGGATGCGGTCGGAGGCGTGCTCGGCGCGCGCCGCGAGCGGCCACGTCGCCGTGCCGCCCAGCAACCGGATGAATTGCCGCCTCTGCATGGAACCCACTCCTAGTTGCAACAGCATTGCGGCTCCATGCTAGGCGCGTGCCGTCGGCAAAACAAAAAGCGTTGTCCCGCTAGAACTTCGGGCCGAGCAAAGGGCGCGCTCCAGCCGCCGGTCCCCCCTGTTGCATGGTAGTGACACACCGCGACTTTCCGATGTTCACAAGTCGCCGGCGCGGTGACTCCCCTGCGCGTATGACATTCAATGCAACTTGCTGGCGAATGCAGCGATTTTGTGCCGACCCGCGGAGGGGGGAATTCGTGGTCGTGCCCTATCAAGTCAAGCGTTGGGTGTCGGCCTTCGCCTTCTTGGCGACGCTGATCGGCGCCCTGCTGGTCGCCTCGGGGCCAGCACTCGCACAAGCGCAGTTCACGCTCACCAAAACGCCAAGCCCGACCACCTACACGGCGGCCAATCAGGTCATCGCCTACACCTACGTCATCACCAACAATCAGCAGTTCGGCTTCGGGCACCTCGACAGTCTCGTCGACGACAAGGTGACGTCGATCTCCTGCCCAGGGAGCAGCATTCCCGCCAATGGCGGCACGCTCACCTGCACTGGCAGCTACACCATCACCGCCGCCGACGTGACGGCAGGGAGCGTGACCAATACCGCGACCGCGACCATTGACCCCTGCAGCGACGGCTGCACCCGCGTAACCCCGCAGGCCCAGGCGACCGTTACCTTTGCCGGCACCCCATCGTGGACGCTCACCAAGACGCCCAGCCCGACCACGTACACGGGCGCCGGCCAGCCAATTTCCTACAGCTACCTTTTGACCAATACCGGCCCAGTAACGATCAATTCGATTGCGATCGGCGACAACAAAATCGCGTCTGTGAGCTGCCCGGCGACGACACTCGCGCCTACCGCACAAATGACCTGCACCGGCAGCTACACGACCACCACCGCTGATGTCACCGCTGGCAGCGTCACCAACACGGCAACCGCCACCGGCACGCCGACCAGTGGGACATTGGCGCCAGCGACGGCGCAGGCCACCATCACGTTCCTGGCGCAGCCGTCGTGGACGCTCGCCAAGACACCCAATCCGACCACCTATACCAAGGCCGGCCAGGCCATCGCCTACAGCTACCTGCTGACCAATACCGGCAACGTCACGATCAATTCGATCGCGATTGGTGACAATAAGATAGCGACCGTAAGCTGCCCGGCGACGACACTCGCGCCCACCGCACAAATGACCTGCACCGGCAGCTACACAATAACCGCCGCCGATGTCACTGCCGGCAGCGTCACCAACACAGCGACTGCCAACGGCACGCCGACCGGCGGCACATTGGCGCCAGCGACGGCACAAGCCACCATCACCTTCGTGGCGCAGCCATCGTGGACGCTCGGCAAGACGCCGAGCCCGGTAACGTTTTCGCAAGCCGGCCAGGTCATCGCCTACAGCTATCTTTTGACCAATACCGGCAACGTTACGATCAATGCGATTGCGATCGGTGACAACAAGGTTTCCTCCGTTAGCTGTCCGGCAACGACGCTCGCGCCCAACGCACAGCTGACCTGTACCGGCAGCTACACGACAACCGCCGCCGACGTCACCGCTGGCAGCGTCACCAATACCGCGACCGCCACCGGCACCCCGGCCGGCGGCACGCTGGCGCCAGCAACGGCGCAGGCCACCATCACGTTCCTGGCGCAGCCGTCGTGGACGCTCGTCAAGACCCCCACGCCAGCTGCGTATACCCGTGTCGGCCAAGTCATTACCTACAGCTATCTTTTGACCAACACCGGCAGTGTCACGATCAATTCGATCACCGTTTCGGACAACAAGGTCGCAACGGTGAACTGCCCCGCAACGACGCTGGCGGCCAGCGCACAACTGACCTGTACCGGCAGCTACACCATCACGAACGCCGACGTGATCGCCGGTAGCGTCACCAACACCGCGACCGCCAAGGGCATTCCGACCAGCGGTACGCTGCCGCAGGTCACCGCAACGGCCACCATCACCTTCCAGGCGCTACCGTCGTGGATACTCGCCAAGACGCCGAATCCGGCCACGTACACCCAAGCCGGACAAGTGATCACCTACAGTTACGTTTTGACGAATATCGGCAACGTGACGATCAATTCCATTGCGATTGCGGACAACAAGGTCGCTTCCGTGACCTGCCAGGCAACCGCGCTGCCCCCCGGCGCCAACACGGCCTGCACGGGCAGCTACACCATCACCGCCGCCGACATCGCCGCTGGCAGCGTCACCAACAAGGCGACCGCGACCGGCATACCCGCTTCCGGTACGCTGACGCCAGCGACAGCCCAGGCGACCATTACCTTCAACGCGCAGCCGGCATGGACGCTCACCAAGACGCCGAGCCCGACGATCTATAACAGCGCTGGCGTGGTCGTGACCTATACTTACCTTCTGACTAACACCGGCAACGTGACCATCAATTCGATCGCGATCGGCGACAATAAAGTCACCAGCGTGAGTTGCCCGTCGTCGTCGCTCGCGGCGGGTACCAGCATCAACTGCAGCGGCACCTACACCACAACGGCCGCAGACGTGACCGCCGGCAGTGTCACCAACACCGCGACCGCGACTGGCACCCCGACCGGCGGCACGCTGTCGCCGGCGACCGCGCAAGCCACCATCACCTTCCAGCCGCCGCCGGTGCTTGCAGGCACGATCACGATTGTGAAAGTCGCGCAGGGTGGCAACGAGAGCTTCAACTTCAATTCCACCATTCCCGGTATCGGCAGTTTTGCGCTCGTCACGATCGGCGGCACCATCTCACACACGTTCACGAATGTGACCCCGGGCAACTACACCATCTCGGAGGTCAATCTGCCGCTGAACTGGAAGCTTGCCTCGCTGTCCTGCACCGGGGACACCAACAACGCGAGGCCAACGACCGTCGATCCAAGCACGCGCACCGCTTCGATCGGCCTCGACAGCGGCGAATCCATCACGTGCACGTTCACCAATTTCTTCGATGTCGTGCAGCACCAGTTGCAGACACAAGCGGTGATCCAGCGCTTCCTGGCGCATCGTCTGCAACTCCTCACCGACAACGAGCCCGACCGCAGTCGCTTCATCCGCCGCTTCCCGGGCTCGCTGTGGGGCGAGGATACCAGCAGCCTCGGCAGCAACGTCGGTGAAAGCGCCTTCAGCGTCTCCGGCAATTCGTCCGCGCTTGCGTCGCAGATGTCGTTCTCGACCAGCCTGTCACGGATCGCGCAGGCCCACGCCGATGCCGAGGCCAAGCAGGACCCGCTGCTCGCCTATGCCCGCGCCGCAGGCAAACCCCAGACGGCAGCGCCGAAAGCCCCTGCGCTCGGTCTCACCTTTGACGTCTGGGTCGAGGCGCATTACTCCGAGTACCGTGCCAATGATTTCGGCGTCTCCAACAGCGGACATTTCGGCGTCGTTTATGTGGGCGCGGATTTCATGCTGACACCGTCGATCCTGGTCGGCGCGCTCGTGCAATACGACTGGATGACGGAGCGTTCGCGCACGCTGGCAACCGCCGCCGACGGTCAGGGTCCAATGGTCGGCCCCTACGTCAGCGTGCGGCTCGCGCCTAACCTGTTCTTCGATGCCCGCGCGGCCTGGGGCACGTCCGAGAACAACGTCAATCCGTTCGGCGTCTATCAGGACGCGTTCACGACCAGCCGCTGGCTTGCGCGCGCGAACCTGACCGGCAACTGGCGATTTGGCGACTTCCGCCTGACCCCAAGCGCGGGCGTCACCTACATCGAGGACAAGCAGCAAAGCTATACCGACCGCCTCGGCGTGCTCATTCCGGGCCAGACGGTGTCGCTCGGCCGCTTCGATGTCGGCCCGGAAGTCGCCTACCGCTACACGACCGCCGGTGGCGCCGTGTTCGAGCCGCATGTGGCGCTCAAGGGCGTGTGGGATTTCCATCGGCCCGATGCCAACGCGGCCGGCACGTCGATCGTCAGCGGCGACGCCCTGCACGCCCGCGTGCAGGCCGGGATCATGGGACGCGACACCAGCGGCTGGTCGTTCCGCACCGTGTTCACCTATGACGGGCTCGGCAGCAAGAATTTCCACGACATGGGCGGCCAGCTTTGGCTGAACATTCCGCTGCATTGAGCAGAAGGGATCAAAGTCAATATTCCGTTCATCCCCGCGAAGGCGGGGACCCAGGGCAACGCGTGCAAAGGCCGCAACATGTTCCCTAGGTTCCCGCCTTCGCGGGAACGAGCGGATGGACGTGGATCAACCTAAAAATGCAATTGAGCACGCTGTTGACCTGCCGCTGAGCGGTTTCCTCGCTGCGGGGGCCGGTCTATGGTGGCCGCCCCTTCGGCCGGATCGTCCGGCTACCTCCAAGCAACAGGTCAGCGTCCATGCAAGGCGTGCAACAGAATTACATCGGCGGCGCGTGGGTCGCCGCTGCAGCGGCGGCACCGAATATCAATCCCTCGAACGTCAAGGACGTGATCGCGGACTATGCGCGCGGCGAACCCAAGGATGCCGAGGCCGCGATCGCCGCCGCCAAGGCCGCGTTCCCCGCGTGGTCGCGCTCGAACCCGCAGGAGCGTTACGAAGCGCTGAAGAAAATCTCCGACGAAATTCTTGCCCGTAAGGATGAACTCGGCCGCCTGCTTGCGCGTGAGGAAGGCAAGACCCTGCCGGAAGGCATTGGCGAGGTGATCCGCGCCGGGCAGATTTTCGCGTTCTTCGCCGGCGAAACGGTGCGCATGTCCGGCGAGAAGATCGCGAGCACGCGGCCCGGCATCGATGTCGAGATTACGCGCGAGCCGGTCGGCGTCGTGAGCCTGATCACGCCCTGGAATTTTCCGATCGCGATCCCGGCCTGGAAGATCGCGCCGGCGCTCGCCTACGGTAACTGCGTGGTATTCAAGCCGGCCGACCTGGTGCCGGGCTGCGCGCATGCGCTCGCAGAGATCATCGCGAAGTCGGGCATCCCGTCCGGCGTGTTCAACCTCGTGATGGGGCGCGGCAGCCAGATCGGTGACATCCTGCTGCAGCATGCTGACGTCGCCGCGATCTCCTTCACCGGCTCGGTCGCGACCGGACGGCGCGTGGCGGCTGCGGCCACGGCGGCAACGCCCATGAAGAAGGTGCAGCTTGAAATGGGTGGCAAAAACCCCCTGGTGGTGCTCGACGATGCCGACATGAAAACGGCGGTCGAGTGCGCAACCAACGGCGCCTTCTTCTCCACCGGCCAACGCTGCACCGCGTCCTCGCGCCTGATCGTCACCAAGGGCATCCACGACCGTTTCGTCGACGCGCTGACCGAACGCATCAAGGGTCTGGTCGTCGACGACGCGCTCAAAGCGGGCACGCATATCGGCCCCGTGGTCGACCAGAGCCAGCTCGACCAGGATCTCCGCTACATCACCGTGGGCAAGGACGAAGGCGCCAAGCTCCACTGGGGTGGCGAGGTGCTCAACCGCGAGCATCAAGGTTTCTATCTGCAGCCCACGCTGTTCACCAACGTCGACAACAAGATGCGGATCGCACGCGAGGAGATTTTCGGACCTGTCGCCGCGGTGATCCCCGCCAAGGACTACGACGAGGCGCTGGCGCTTGCGAACGACACCGAATTCGGTCTGTCCTCGGGCATTTGCACGACGAGCCTCAAGCACGCGAGCCACTTCAAGCGCAATGCCGACGCCGGCATGGTGATGGTCAACCTGCCGACGGCCGGTGTCGACTATCATGTCCCATTCGGCGGCCGCAAAGGCTCGAGCTATGGCTCGCGCGAACAGGGACGCTACGCGGTCGAGTTCTACACGACCGTGAAAACCTCCTACACGTTGCCGTAGGCGGCACGCGGGAAGGAACGACGCGCGCATGGGCGGTTTGACCCTGTTCGACAAAATCTGGAACGAGCATGTCGTCGCCGACCTCGGCAACGGCCTCGCGCTGCTGCATGTCGATCGCCACCTACTGCACGACCTCAATGCCGGTAATACGCTCAAGGTCCTGCATGGGCGGGGGTTGCGCATGCGCAATCCCGAGCTGACGATCGCCACGCCCGACCACGGCGTCTCCACACTGCCCGGCCGCGTCGACGACACCAATCCGCCGGCGCTCGCGCTGCTCAAGCCGATGCGCGAAGAGACCGCGAAGGCTGGCGTGCGGTTCTTCGATATCAACGATGACGGCCAGGGTATCGTGCACGTGGTCGGGCCCGAGCTTGGCTTTACGCAGCCGGGCTGCCTGCTGGTGTGCGGCGACAGCCACACCTGCACCCATGGCGGGCTCGGTGCTTTGGCCTGGGGCATCGGACGCAGCGAAATCGTGCACGTGCTGGCAACGCAAGCCATCTATCAGAGCAAGCCCAAGCGGATGCGCGTGCGCTTCGACGGTGTCCTGGCGCCGGGCGTGTTCGCCAAGGACCTGATCCTGCATCTGATTGCCAAGATCGGCGCCGCAGCGGGCACCGGCTTTGCGGTGGAGTATGCGGGGTCCGCGATCCGCGCGATGCCCATCGAGGGGCGGCTGACCATCTGCAACCTGTCGATCGAGCTGGGTGCGAAATTCGGCATGGTGGCGCCCGACGACACCACCTACGACTATCTCGCCGGCCGGCCGTTCGCACCCAAGCGCAGCGACTGGGACGCCGCGCTTGCCTACTGGCGCACGCTGCCGACCGATGCCGACGCGACGTTCGATACCGACATCGCCATCGACACGAGTGCGGTCGCGCCGCAAGTCACCTGGGGCACGAGCCCGCAGGACGTGGTCGGCATCGACGGCTGCATTCCCGATCCAGCCAGCGCCACCAGCGACGAGCGGCGCAAGGCGATGGCCGGTGCGCTGGCCTATATGGGCCTGACGCCGCAGCAGCCGGTCGCCGGCATCCCGGTCGATTGGGTGTTCATCGGCTCGTGCACCAATAGCCGCCTGTCGGACCTGCGGGCAGCCGCCGCCATCGCCAAGGATCGCAAGGTGGCCCGCAATGTGCGCGCCTGGGTCGTGCCGGGCTCGCAAAAGGTCAAGCGTGCCGCGGAGGCCGAAGGCCTCGATAACATTTTCCGCACGGCAGGCTTCGAATGGCGCGAGCCGGGCTGCTCGATGTGTCTCGCGGCCAATGGTGAAACAGTGCCGCGCGGGCAGCGTGCGATCTCGACCTCGAATCGCAACTTCGAAGGCCGCCAGGGGCCGGGCGCGCGCACGCACCTTGCGTCGCCGGCGATGGCGGCAGCGGCAGCGATCGCCGGCTGCATCACCGACGTCCGCAAATTTGCGGTGTCGTGATGGAAAAATTTACCATCCTGCGCGGCATCGCAGCGCCGATCATCCGACCCAACATCAACACCGACATCCTGGTGCGGGTCGAGGCGCTGATGTACGTGCCGCGTGGCAAGCTTGGCAAATACGCCTTCGAGACTTGGCGCTACAAGCCCGACGGCTCCGAGGAGCCGGAGTTCGTGCTGAACAAGCCTGGCTATCGAGATGCCAAGATCATCATCGGCGGCGACAACTTTGCCTGTGGCTCGTCGCGCGAGGCCGCGGTGTGGGCGCTGTTTGATTTCGGCGTGCGCTGCGTGATCGCGCCGAGCTTCGGGGACATCTTCTTCAACAACTGCTTCCAGAACGGCATGCTGCCGATCGTGCTGCCGGCCGCCTTGGTCGATGAACTGGGGCAGGAAGCGGAGCAGACCGCTGCCGAATTCATCGTTGATCTTGATCGGCAACTCATCGTCACGCCCTCCGGCCGCGGAGTGCCGTTTGCTGTCGACGCGGCGAGGCGGCGCGCTTTGCTCGAAGGTCTCGACGAAGTCGCGATGACGCTGTCGATGGAGGCCGAGATCGCGAAATTCCAGGCCGGCGACAAGATGCACAGGCCGTGGATCTACAGGTACTGAGGCAAGATCTTGCGCCGAACACGAACAATGTCAAAGACAAATAAATGGCAGCCTCACCCTGAGGCGCGAGCGAAGCGAGCCTCGAAGGATGGCCACAGGTCCGGACTCGCGGCCGTCCTTCGAGGCCCGCGCAAGAGCGCGGGCACCTCAGGATGAGGGCGGGAGTAGTTGCACGTCGTTCATAGGTTTTCTGAAGGCCCTCAATGATCTCGAATCGCCGCCCCAATCTCATTGTGCTACCCGGCGACGGGATTGGGCCGGAGGTCATCCGGCAGGCTGTGCGCGTGCTGGAATGGTTTACCCAGCGCCGCGGTTTCGACTGTGAGGTGCGCCACGAGGAATTTGGCGCCGAGGCCTATTACCGCACGGGGTCGTTCCTGAAGGAGGAGGTGTTCGCCGACATGCAGACGGCGGATGCGATCCTGTTCGGGGCGCTCGGCGGCTCGATCGACGCCAAACCGATCCCGCAGGATATTCGGCGGCGCTTCGGACTGCTCGGCGTGCGCAAGAAGCTGGGGTTGTTCGCCAACCTGCGTCCTGTGCGGTCAATCCCGGCGCTGGCCAGTACCTCGCCACTGCGCGAGGAGGTGTTGCGCGATGTCGACCTCGTGATGGTGCGCGAGCTCATCGGCGGCATCTATTTTGGCGAGCCGCGCGGAATCGAGGAACTCCCCGACGGCCAGCGCCGCGCGGTCGATACGCAAGTCTACACCACCTCCGAAATCCGCCGCATCGGCACGGTGGCGTTTGAACTCGCGCGCACGCGCAAGCGCCGCGTCACCTCGATCGACAAGGCCAATGTGATGAAAAGCGACGCGCTCTGGCGCGAGGAGATGGAGGCGCTAGGGGTGGAAAAATATCCCGACGTCGCGCTTAATCACCTTTATGTCGACAACTGCGCCATGCAGATCGTACGCGAGCCGCGACAGTTCGACGTGATGGTGACCGACAACCTGTTCGGTGACATTCTTTCCGACAGTGCTGCGATGATTTCCGGTTCGCTTGGCATGCTGCCGTCGGCCTCGCTGAGCGAGCCGGATGCCGAGGGCCACCGCCGCGCTTTCTTCGAGCCGGTGCATGGCAGCGCACCCGATATTGCCGGCCAGGACATAGCCAATCCACTCGCCGCCATCCGCAGCTTCGGCATGGCGCTCGATCATATCTTCGGCCGGCGTTCGGATGCGCAGCTTCTGGAGCAGGCGGTCGAGCTTGCGCTTACCAACAAGCGCACAGCCGATCTCGCGGCGCCCGGCAAGGACACCGTTTCAACCACCGGCATGGGCGACGCGGTGCTCGCGGCGCTCGACCGACTGGCGACCTAATTCGGGGAGGACACCATGCGTAACGATCTCAAGCAAAACAAATTCAAGCGCGGCCTCAAGACCGGCACGCCGCAGATCGGGCTGTGGATGTCGCTGACCAGCCCGGTGGCAACCGAGGTTGCCGCTGGTGCGGGATTCGACTGGCTCCTTATTGACATGGAGCACTCCGCCAACGACCTCACCGAGGTGGTGCAGCACATCCTGGCTGCCGAAGGGGGCACCGCGGAGCCGATCGTGCGGCCGCCGTGGAACGAGCCGGTGCTGGTCAAGCGCCTGCTCGATCAGGGCGTGACGAGCTTCCTGTTCCCATTCGTGCAATCGGCCGAGGAAGCGCGCCGCGCGGTGGCGGCAACACGTTATCCGCCCAAGGGCATTCGCGGCGTCGCCGGTACCATGCGCGCCAATCGCTGGGGACGCGTGCCGGACTACATCAACCGTGCCGCCGACGAGATTTGCGTGCTGGTGCAGGTGGAGACCCGCAAGGCGGCCGACGTGGTCGAGGAAATCGCTGGGGTCGATGGTGTCGACGGCGTGTTCATCGGGCCGGCCGATCTGTCAGCAGACCTCGGCCGCCACAACAGGTGGGCGGAGCCCGACGTATGGAGCGTCATCATCGAGACCGGCCGGCGCATCAAGGCAGCCGGCAAATCCGCTGGCTTCCTCTCCGGCGTCGAGAAGGAATGCCGCGGCGTGCTGGACGCCGGCTTCGGCTTCGTTGCGGTGGGTGCCGACACCGGCATTCTCGCGCGCCAGACCGAGGCGCTGGTAAAGCTCTACAAGGGATCGTGAAGGAATTGCGCAGCCGCACTAAGTCTCAAACGACGGTCGGGATGGTCGAAGGCGACCTGCTTGCCCCGGCTGCCAAGTCTTGCGACGATTGACGCAACCCTAGTCCATGAGGAGATTCCACATGACGCGCTTTGATGTTCTCCTTGCAAGTGGTCTCGCTCTCGCGCTTTGCGGCGAGGCCGCGCAAGCGCAGACAGCCACCAAGCCCCTGGTGACGCTGCAGATGCCGGCGATTCCGGACCCGGTCCGCGTGACCCTGAACCCCAGGACCACGGCTTTGCTGGTGCTCGACTACGTCGAGGAGATTTGCCGCTCCCAGCCGAAATGCAAAAATCAGATGCTGCCGGCGATGACCCCGTTCATGGAGCGGGTTCGCAAGGCCGGCATGGCGGTGGCCTACGGCACGCGCGAGCAGAACATGGCCCATTGGCTGCCGGAGGTCGCGCCGGCGGCGGGCGACATCAAGATCGTGAACACCGCGCAGGATCGGTTTTACAACACCGATCTCGACAAGCAGCTGAAGGCGAAGGGCATCAACACGATCATCATGGTCGGCTGGAAGATCAGCGGCTCGCTGACCTATTCATCGGTGGGAGCGACAATTCGTGACTACACCGTCGTGATCCCAGTTGATACGACCGCAGCCGCCAGCGACTACGAACAGACTATCGGCTTCTACCAGGTCTTGAATCAGGGCAACGGCAACCTGGCGAACGTGCCCTTGAAGCCAAAAGCCCCAACGCTCACCCGCACGGACCTGATCACGTTTCAGTAAAGGGGGCTTCGACTCGCACGTAGGTCGGGGCTTCCGCCTTTTCGCCGCTCGTTCCCGCGAAGACGAGAACGAGCGGCGTATTGATTGATCGTTCCAGCTTGGGCCGGCACTACGCGGCCGCACGCTGAAGGAGTTCGGCCGCCTGTCCGCAAATACGGCGGTCGTAGTCAGCCGCCAGGCCCCGCAAGGCAGCGGCGCCGTCGCCGGTAAATGACGGGCCATGCATGAGCGCCAGCGTGCGCGGGGCGAACTTGGCCAGGCTGCGAATGGTCGTGCCCATGCCGGGGTTGAGGCAGGAATACTTGAACAAATCCTCCGCGGCGATCGCCGGCCCGACAATGTCCCCATCGGTCAGCGCTCGGTCGTTGCCGAGCTGCGTGAAGAGGTCGCCGCACAGCAGGGTGCGCGTCGATTCCTCGTAAAGCACACCGGCATCCCATCCATGCGGGGTATGCGGCGTATCGATATAGCGCACGCGCTTGCCACCGCCGAGATCGACGACCTCGCCGTCCTGCAATTGCCGCGGCGCGCGATCCGCAAAGTCGTTAAGCGATACCAGACACCCGGTCGGTCCATGCGCGGGCGTCGCTTGCGGCGCGATGGCAAGCCATTCGTTCATTGCCCCGCATTCGTCGGCCTCGAAATGGCCATAGGCGATGAAGCGCAATCGTTCCGGCGGAATGATGCGGCTGAGCGCCTCGCGGTTGAGCGGAAACATCTTGCGCAGACCGGTGTGAAACATCAGCGGCTCGTCGCCGAGGATTAAGAATTGATTGAAGGTGAAGCCGGCGGGCGGCGCGATGTCCGTCACATAGGTCGAAAGCCGGTAGATGCCATCGGCGATTTCGCTGATTTTGGTTTCCATGAATTCCTCCACAAGGGCCTGATGGATTGAAGCTTCTTCGTCGACCGGGCTCGCGCAGCGCTAGACTGCCGCGCAATTTCGTAGTACATGTTCGTGTAATGAAAGTTGGCGAGCCTGTCAATTGGATGCACACTCGTGTGCAATTAAGTCGCATGCCGCGGACCTACACCCTGAAACGCCGCGCCGAGCAGCAGGCGGAAACCCGCCGCCGCATCGTCGAAGCGGCGGTGGATTTGCACAGCACCGTCGGCCCTGCGCTGACGACATTCAGCATGATTGCCGAGCGCGCCGGTGTGCAGCGCCACACGCTCTATGCGCATTTCCCCGACGAGAAGAGCCTTTGCGTCGCCTGCTCGGGACTAACCATGGAGCGCGATCCGCTGCCGGACGCCGCCCTGTGGCGGATGATCGAGAACCGACGCGAGCGCCTGCGAACGGGGCTTTTGGCGATCTACGGTTGGTATGAGCGCAACGCGACACTGGCCGCCTGCGTGCTCCGCGACGCCGAATATCACCCGCTTACAAGGCAGATTGCCGAGATGCGGTTTGGGCCCCCAATGGCGGCTTGCGGGGAAGTCCTCGGTGCGAAGATGGGCGCCAAGCAGCGCGCCGTGCTCAAGCTGGCGCTGAACTTCTTCACCTGGCGAACGCTCGTAACCGAAGGCGGCTTAAAAACCACATCCGCGGTGGAGGTGATGGTTCAAGCCATCCAATGCGCACGCTGAGATTTCGAACCGGACCTGAGCTCACTGTGCGTAGCTGCGGAATTCCGCGATCACCTCGGGAGCGACGTTCGACAAATTGCCCGCGATGTAGTCTGCGATCTCGCCACCAGGATTGGGCTTGCCGACCTCGAAGCCGCGCTTGGTGCCTGCTCCTGATAATCCTTGCTGGAGGTCGCGGCGAGGTAGGACTCGCGCAGCATGCGCGTGACGTCGGGCGGCATGCCGGGCGGCGCCACCACCGCGAGCCCGACACGTTGCGGTTTTCGACGCAAGCCTCACAAGCGACTCCCATTGAGCACGCGATGGTGGCACGACAATCTGGCGCACATCCTGACGAGATGGAATCGAGATGGAATCGTGCGCAATATTGCGCCGTAACAGTGGAAACCCCGTATGGCTGAGCTGCAGAAGATCGTGATCGCGCCCGGCCTCGCGTTCGACGCGTGGGTCGATGGCCCGGGCGCTGGGCCGCTGGTGCTGCTGCTGCACGGCTTTGCTGAATCCTTCCACATGTGGGGCGCGCAGATCGCTGCGCTAGCCGCGGCCGGCTATCGTGCCGTCGCACCGAGCCAGCGGGGCTATTCGCCGGATGCACGGCCTGATCTCGCCGTGCCCGCCAATTATTCCATGGATCGCCTTGTCCAGGACGCCATGGCCATCGCGGCGCTGAGCGGCTGTGCGGAGCGCCGCTTCCATCTGGTGGGCCACGACTGGGGCGGCAGCATCGCGTGGGACATCGCCCATCGCATGCCGCAGCGTCTCGCCTCGCTCACCATCTTGTCGCGCCCGCATCCCAATGCCTTCAACCGCGCCCTGCAGTCGACGGACGCCGCGCAGGCGCAGCGTTCGCAACACCATACGTTCTTTTTGAAACCCGAGGCCGGCCCGGCACTGCTGGCGGACGGCGCGCGCTGGCTGCGCGACCGCCACGCCAAGGCCGGCACGCCAGCGGACGCCGTCGCGCGGCACCTGACCGTCATCGGCACACCGCAAGGAATGGAGGGTGCGCTCGCTTGGTATCGCGCCCGCGGCGCGGTCCGCCCGCCCATCGGGAAGATCGACGTTCCGGTGCTCTATCTGTGGGGCGATGCCGACGACAGCGTGGGCCGGACCGCGGCTGAGGGTACGGGCGAATTCGTTTCCGGGCCATATCGGTTCGAGAGTTACCCAGGTGGCGGCCATTTCCTGGCCGAGCAGGCACCGCAATGGGTGAACACGCACCTGCTCGCCCATCTCGACAAACACCCGGTCTGAGCGGCGGAGCCAGTATCGGCCTCCCCGTGGGCGCGCTAGTCTTGCGCCAACAAGAACGCGCCGGGAGGACGAAAATGGGCTGCCTAAAATCGATATTCCGCGGGATCGTTGTCGCGGCTACGATTGTTGCGCCGCTGTGCGCACCACTGCCAGCGAGCCGAGCTGCCGACCGACCGCCGGTCATGGGGCCCCATGGGGGTGTGTCCGCCGGTCACCCGCTGACGACGGCGGCGGCCTTCGAAATCCTCACGCGTGGCGGCAATGCCTTCGACGCGGGCGTGGCGGCACTGCTGGTCGGTGGCGTGGTCGAGCAGGATCTCTACAGCCTTGGCGGCGAAGCGCTGGTGCTCGTGTATCCGCGCAGCGAGAACAAGGTCACGTCGGTGGTCGGCCAGGGCTGGGCGTCGAAGAACGCCACCATTGATTGGTACACGGCGCGCGGCAAGAGCCTGGATGGCCACGGCCTCGATCCCGCGGTGGTGCCGGGCGCGCTGCATGCGGCCCTCACGGTGCTCGACAAGTGGGGCACGATGAGCTTCGAGCAGGTCGCGGCGCGCGCGATCGAATACGCCGAGCTCGGCTTCCCGATGCGCCCGCGCACGGCGGCAGCCATCACGCGGAACCTGAAATTCTTCGAGGGCTGGCCCGGCAACCAGCGTTTTTGGCTCAAAGCCGACGGCTCCCAGTACCGCCCTGGCGAAACGATCAAGCTGCCCGCGCTCGCACGCACGCTCAAGCGCATGGTCGAGGCCGAACAGGCCAATAAAGACAAGGGCCGAAGCGCCGGCATCGTCGCGGCCCGCGATCGTTTCTACAAAGGTGACATTGCCGAGGAGATGGTGGCGTTCCTCAAGCAGCACCAGACGCCGTTCGAGCTGAGCGACTTCGCCGAGTTCTTCGCCAAGGTCGAGGCGCCGGCAACGACCAACTATCGCGGCTACCAAGTCTACAAGCACTCCTTCGGCAGCCAAGGACCAACGTTGCTCGAAGCTTTGAACATCCTCGAGCAGTTCGACCTCAAGGCGATGAAGCACAACAGCGTCGACTACATCCACACCGTGGTCGAATCGCTCAAGCTCGCCTACGCGGATCGCGACACCTATTATGGCGACCAGGAATTCGTGCAGACGCCGAGCGAGGGCCTGCTGTCGAAGGAGTATGCGAAGCAACGCGCCAAGCTGATCGATCCGAAACGTGCATCGCGCTCGTTCGTCGCCGGCGACCCGCTGCCGTTCGATTCACGCGTGAAGCAATGGGCCTATTGGGTCGCCAACATCAAGCAGCCCGCGCCCACCGGTCCGCTCCCCGATGCCGAGCCGGTTGCCGGCGGGCTCAAAGACACCACCCACATCGCGATCATCGACAAGGACGGCAATATCTTCGACTCCACCCCGAGCGGCGGCTGGATCGGCGGTGCGGTGATCCTGGGCGACACCGGCATCGGCATGAGCGTGCGCGGCGAGCAGTTCTGGCTCGACAAGACCCGCGCGGCGCAACTGCGTCCGCGCTCGCGGCCGCGCTACACGCTCACGCCCAGTATCGTGCTGCGCGATGGGCAGCCGTTCATGGCGCTCGGCACGCCAGGCGGCGACAATCAGGATCAGACCATCCTGCAGGCGTTCCTCAACATCGTGGAATTCTGGCCGGCCTGGTATCCAAACCTGCACGAGGCCTTCGAGTGGCCGCGCGTGCAGACGCTGCACTTCCACGGCTCGTTCTGGCCCCACCGCACTGGCTTCAATCACCTCAACATCGAGGGCGCCATCAGCGACGCGACCATCGCGGAGCTGAAGAAGCGCGGGCACGACGCCGAGAAAATCCGGCCATTCAGCATCAACGGCTGCGCCACTGCCGTGCTGATCGATCCGGCCAGCGGCAACCGCATCGCCGGCGCCGACCGCCGGCGCGACTGCTACGCCATGGCGTATTAGACGTAACGGGCGCGTAGCATAAGCCCGTTTCTCCGCTCGTCCCCGGGGGCGGGGACCCAGGGCCACCAAGGACGCATGTGCTCCGGGCTCCTGGACCTCCGCCTCCGCAGCGTGAGCGGAATTCCAAGCGTGTAGTTGAGGAGTGTGAGTGATGTCCAAGATCGTTTCCGAAGCGATATTCGCCGCGATTGGTGTACTTGCCCTCGTCTCCTGCGCCGGCGCACAACCGGCTCCGGCAGGCAACAAGGCGGATGCGACGCTCGGCTCGACGCCGGAAACGGTGGTCTGGGGCTACATCCCGGCGCGCGGCGTGCCGCCAGCCTTGCGCATCAAATCGGGAACGACCGTGCGCATCGACACCCTGTCTCACCAGGGGCTCGTGACGCGCGACGATCCGGTAACCTATTTCGGCCGCGCCGGCATCAAGCCCGAGGATGTGCTGCAGGACGCCAAGGACATCTATGCCAACGTCCCGCGCCCGAAAGGGCTTGGCGTGCATGTGCTGACCGGCCCGATCTACGTCGAGGGCGCCCAACCCGGCGACGCTTTGGAAGTGCGTGTGCTCGATCTCGAATTGCGCGTGCCCTATGGCGTCAACAATACCGGGCCGGGCTCCGGCGTATTGCCCGACCTTGTGCCGGTGCCATCGCCGCGCATCATCAAGACCGACCCGCAGCGCAAGGTCGCGCTGCTGCCGGGCGGAATCGAGCTTCCGCTGTCGCCGTTCCTCGGCACCATGGCGGTGGCGCCGCCGCCCGACCTCATCATCGTGAGCTCCGGGCCGCCTGGAAAATGGGCCGGCAACCTCGACCTGAAAGTGCTTGGTGTCGGCTCGACGCTGTATATTCCGGTCTTCAACGAAGGCGCATTGTTTTATACCGGTGATCCGCACGGCGTGCAGGCCGACGGCGAAGTCGACGGTGGCGCGCTCGAACAATCGCTGACGGCGACGCTGCAATTCGTCCTGCACAAGGGCGCCGGCAAAGCGATGCGCGGCCCGCGCGCGGAAGATGCCACGAATTATTACGTGCTGGGCCTCGACCTCGATCTCAACATCGCCATGAAGAATGCCGTGCGCGAGGCCGTCGAACTGCTGCAGGAGAAGGCCGGGTTGACGGCGGCAGAGGCCTACTCCGTCGCGAGTCTCGGGGTCGACTTCCGGGTGGCGGAGGCAGTCGACAGCGTGCAGCTTATCTACGGCGTGGTGCCCAAGAGGTTTTTCAAGAACGACCCCGCCTATTGGTCGAACCGATAGTGGCAAGCATCTTCCCGTTACCGTTAGAGCCAGCGCCGGCTCAGTCCACGGCATGAAAGGCGGCGCGTGCGGATGGCGGCTGCGCGCGTGTGGATGTGGATGGCGGCTGTGCCCGCGCCGATCCGATCAAGAACACGAAGGGAATCGTCGCCAACGTCAGATACATCAAGAGCTTGAAGTCATTCGCGTAGGCGATGATCGTCGCCTGTTGCGTCAAAAGCTGGTCGACCAGTGCACGCCCGGTGTCGGTCGTCAGATTGATGACGGTGGAAACATCCGGCGCCTTCAGCGCATCGTTGAACGGCGTGATGAACTCGCTCAGATGCGCGTGCATGAGGATAGTCGTGCTCGTCAGTTGCGCGATCACCATCGATATGCCGATTGAGCTGCCGATATTACGCACCAGCGTAAGGATCGCGGTTCCTTCAGTCCGCAGATGGGCCGGCAGTGTCGTGAACGCGACCGTGCTCAGCGGCACGAACACGAGGCCGAGCCCGAAGCCTTGCACGACGCTCGCGATGACGATGGTCTGCGACGACGATTGATCGGTGAAGCCGACCATCTGATGCAGCGTGAAGGCCGCCAGCGCGAGCCCGCAGAGCACGAGATAGCGCGCTTCGATGACCTTCAGGAGGCGACCGACCAGGATCATCGCGACCAGGGTGCCGACGCCACGGGCGGCCAGCAGCAGTCCCGCGGTCAGGATCGGATATCCGACGACATGCTGCAGAAACGGCGTGACCAGCGCCATGGTGCCGAACAGCACGACTCCGATGACAACCATGAATACGCAGCCAGCAACGAAGTTGCGGTCCCGGAACAGGTCGAATCGCACGAACGGCATCGCCGTGGTCAGCGAGTGCGCCAGGAACAGATAAAAGGCGAAGGCAGCGACGACGGCTTCGCCAACGATTTCCGAGGATTCGAACCAGCCGAGCTGTTCGCCGCGGTCGAGCATCAACTGCAGCGAACCGATCGCCACAGCGAGCGCCAGGAATCCCAACCAATCGAAACGTCGCTCGGCCTGCCGCGGCGTCTCCGGCATGAATGCGAGCAGGCCCAGCACGGTGAGAATACCGATCGGCAGGTTGATGAAGAAAACCCAGTGCCAACTGTAGTTATCGGTCAGCCAGGCGCCCAGCGTCGGTCCCATGATTGGCCCCAGCATGACGCCGATGCCCCAGATTGCCATGGCGGAGCCGCGCTCCTCCGGGGCATAGGAATCCAGCATCACCGATTGCGAAAGCGGCACCAGCGCCGCGCCAAACGCACCCTGCAGCAGGCGGAAGCCGACCATCTGTTCGATGTTCTGCGACAGCCCGCACAATACCGACGCAAAGGTAAAACCGGCCGCGCAGATGACGAACAGGCGCTTGCGCCCAAAACGGTCGGCCACCCAGCCGATCGGGGCTGTCATGATGGCGGAGGCGACAATGTAGGAGGTCAGCACCCAATTGATCTGATCGAGCGAGGCCGACAGCGAGCCCTGCATGTACGGCAGCGCCACGTTGGCGATGGTCGTATCGAGCGCCTGCATGATGGTTGCGCTCATGGCGCACACCGTCACCATCATGCGCCGTACATTGGGAGCTGGGACGGCTCCGGTGGTCACGGCTGCGGCCTCGCGGTTTCAGGCGATGGCGTCGTCGCAACGACTGCTGGCGCGTCGTGTTGTGTGGTCTGTGGCTGGGCGGCCGCCGGTTTCGCACCGAACAGCGCGGCCAGCGTCCGCCGATGGCCGGTATCGATGTCGACCGTGACGCTCATTCCCGCGCGCAGCAGGGAGACATCCTGGCCTCGATCGAAGACGATGCGCACCGGCACGCGCTGCACGACCTTGACCCAATTGCCGTTGGCATTCTGCGGCGGAAGGATGGCGAACTGGGCGCCGGTGCCCGGACTGACGGACTGCACGGTGCCATGGAAGGCCCTGTCCGGGAACGAATCGACCTCGATATCCACCTTCTGGCCGACGCGCAGATAGGTGATGTCGGTTTCCTTCGGATTAGCATCGACCCATGGCGCGCTATCGTCGATGACGCTGAACACCGGCATCCCCGCCGTGACAAAGCGCCCGAGCTGGATGCTGTCCACCTGCGTGGCAATACCGGCGATGGGCGCTTTGATCACAGTGTGGTCGAGATCGCGCTGCGCCTGATCGACCGCTGCCTTGGCCTGCTGATAGGCCGGAAACTCTTCGATCGCGAGATCGGGTTTGCCCAGAAGCTGGTTCAATGTGGTGTTGAGCTGCTGCTGCCCGAGCTGCAATTGCAGCTCGGCCGTGAGTAATGCGGCCTTCGCATTGTCGAGATCGACCTGCGTGGTGGCCTTGTTGGCGGCAAGTGCGGACTTGCGGTCCACGTCATGCTGCCGCAGCTCCACGGTCTGCCGGCCGAAGTCAACCAGGCGGCTCAGGGATGCATAGTTGCTCTTGAGATTGGAGAAGTCGGTGCGGACGCTCTCGAGCTTGCTCTGCGCCTGCCGCAGCGCAAGCTGGAATGGGACCGGGTCGATCTCGAACAAGGGCGCACCGACCTCGACGTGCTGGCCTTCGCGCACGACCACGCGGTTGACCTTGCCCGAAATATCCGGGGTGATCAGAACCTTTTGTGCGCCGACATAGGCGTTGTCGGTGGAGATGTAGCGCCCGCTCGAAAGGTAGTAGCCGAGTCCGGCGACGAGCGCGATCAGCGGCACGATCACCAGCAGGACCATCCGTATTCGCCGCCGATTCCTTTCGAGGAATGGCGCCTTGCGAACGACGGGAGGAGCGTCGGGCTGCGGTGCAAGTTTGAGGACGGGCTCAGCCATAGCGTTGTTCCGAGGTCGGTTGTTTTCGTTGGATGGCTTTCCGCAGGTTCTCTTTGAGGGCGGACAGGTTCGTGAGCAGGGCTTCCTCCTCTGCGGCGGTAAGCCCGGCCAGGGCGGTTGCCATCAGGTCCTCCCCGAGCGTGCTCAGGCTCGCTAGCAAGGGTCGCGCAGCAGGCGTCAGGAAGAGGCGCTTGGCGCGCCGGTCATCGGGGTCCGGCCGCCGCTCGATCAGACCGTTGTCGCAGAGGCCGTCGAGCAGCCGGGTCAGGCTGATGGGTTGCAGATCGAGCATGTCGGCCAGCTCGGCCTGCTTAAGACCCTCGAACCGGTCGAGGCGGGCAAGAACGGCCCATTTGGCCCGGCTCAAGCCGAACTGGGCGGCCTTCTGGTCCGCATAGGTCCGCAGCAGACGGCCTACATCATTGATTGTAAAAGCTAAATCTCGTCGCTGTGACATGGCAAACTCCCATGTCGCAAGAATTAATAAGCTGGCTTATTATATGCAAGCTGTGGAAATGACATGGCTGGGTTGCAGTGCACCCAAAAGGAACATTCGCGGGGAAATTCCGCGGGAGACATTCCGCGGTCAGGCCGCAGTCGGGGGCGTAGCCCTCAGGCGGATTCCGCGACCGCCACCGGCCCTTGCAGCCACGGCCGCTGTTCCGAGGCGAGCCCGACCAGCGCCCCTTGCAGATAATTGCAGCCCCAATCGCGCAAGATTGCCGCAGCCTCGTCGTCCTGCACCCATTCGGCGACGGTATCGAGGCCAAGTCGTTGCGCGAGATCGATGAGGGTGTGCACGAAGGCGCGGTCGTCCTCGGAGCGGCGCAGGTTTTGAACGAAGGCGCCGTCGATCTTGACGAGGTCGACGCCGAGCTTGCGCAGGTTTCGGAACGAGGTGTAGCCAGCGCCGAAGTCGTCGATGGCGATGCGGCAGCCGAGGTCCTTCACGCGCGCAACGAAGCCGCGAGTCTCGTCAAGATCGTGGATCGCTGCCGTTTCGGTGATCTCGACGGTCAGACGCTCGCCGACGCCGCGGTGCGCGCGCAGCATGACGTCGAGGGCCGACCACCAGTCCGGATCGACGGTCGAGGCCGCCGAGACGTTGAGGCTCGCCCTGAGCGTGGGCGCCTTGGCGAGCTCGGAGAGCACGAGCTCGAGCACGCGATGGTCGATCAGGCGTACGAGCCCGAGCCGTTCGGCGCGCGGGATCACCTCGTTGACCGCGATCAAGCTGCCATCCTCGCGCCGCACCCGCATCAGGCATTCGTAGAACGCCGGCTTGCGCGACGTAATCTCGACCACGGGCTCGTACACGAGGAAGATGCGCCGCTCGTTGAGTGCCGCAATGATCTCGTCGGTGGCGCGAACGTTCTCGCGCCGCAGACCCTCGCGCTCGACATTGGGCTGATAGGCCTGAAAGGACCCGCGGCGCTTGGCTTTGGCACCGGCGAGTGCGTCGTGGGCGCGTGCCAGCACCTCGCGGACCGTGCGCGCGAACCGAGGCGCCGTGATGCCGCCGATGGTGACGGTCACCGCGACCTGGCCTGCGGTCGTTTGCACCACCTCGTCGCGCACCTTCACCAGCAGACGATCGGCGGTGATCAACATGTCATCGGGCGTGCAATTGTTGAGAATGATGCCGAACTTGTTGCTCGACATGCGGCCGAGGTGATCCTTGCTGCGCAATTGCGTGCGCATGCGCTTGGCGATGGCCGCGATCACCTCATCCGCCACGTCGAACCCGTAGGCCTGGTTGATGCGCCTGAGGTTATCGATCGCGATCAGCATGAAGCCGCAGGAGGAGCGCAGCTTCACGGCTTGTTCGATGGTCGAGTCCAAAATTTCGAGCAGGTGCCAGCGATTCATTTCGCCAGTCAGCGGGTCGAAGCGGGCGAGCCGTTCGAGCTGCTGCTCGCGTGCGTAACGCTCGCCGATTGGCCGGATGACACCGTGGGCCCGCAACGGCGCTCCGTCAGCGCCAGCGAACCAACGCCCACATTCTTCCACCCAGGCAAGACCAGACGAAAGTCGCAGGGCATATTGCATCTGGTAGCCGACTCCGGCGCCGTCGTCAGGCCCGCTCGCGAGCATGGCGGAGCGAGCACTTTGGGTCTGCGGGTCGATCAGGGCGGCGTAGGCGCCCCCGGATGCGCATTCCGCCAAATCGACGGGCAAAACATCGGCAGCGTTGCCACCCCAGACCAGAGCGTCGGTGTCGATGGACCACGCGTAGGGCACCTCGCCAGCGGCGCTCAAGATGGCCGGCAGATCGAGTGGTTCCGCGCTTGCGGTCACCGGGACGTGCCGGGTCGGGTCCGGGGCGCGGCCGCGTTCCCGCCCTCCAACATGACGGCGCCCGACCATGCGGTGTTTGTCCGGCACGCGCACCCCCGCTTGCTGACAAATGGGCGGCGCCCCCGATGGACGCCGGCACGGTCTCAAGCTACGGCGAGACGCTAAATTATTTGGAAATTACGCCGGCGCGAACTCACAGCGGCACAGGGCTTGCGGTTGGAGCTGTGGAAGCGGACACGGTGTCCCCTTCCGGGACACCACAGCGCCACATGCGACCCAACACCCTCAGTCCTGTGTCACACACCGGCGCCGCCGAGCCCGACCCGGCACAGGCGCGCGAACCCGGCGGAAGCCTGATCCCACTCGCTCCACAGTTTGTGCAGACCTCATTCGGTCGAGCCGAGCGTCCGTCGGCCGCTTTCCTCGCGCACCTGATCGCGACCGCCCAGCAGGCCCCGCAGACCCGCCAGCGCCGTCGCGCCGAACCGAGCGGCGCCTGCGCGCGCTACTCCTGGGCCCACCAGCGGCCGCGCACGCCAGCGCCGCTCTGCTCGATGTGATTGCGGGTCGTCGAACCTTATTCTGCCGCCGACATATGATCGGCGGGCTCCAGCGCAACCGAATGCCGATTGTCGCGAGCGCCGAGCGAGAAGCCTCCGACCAGGTCGACGAAACTGAGCGCGATCAGCACCAAAAACGTTCCGGTGCCGGCTTGGCGCACCGACGCGAATTCGAACGCCATGGCACCGAACAGCATCAGCGACAGCAGATGATCGACCGCGCCTTTGACCGTGTAGCGGCTGAACTTGAGGAATTCGACGTAGAGCAGGATGACCGCGAGCATTGTCAGGGCTTCGCCCACATCGACCGTGACACGCGTCCCTGACAGCACCGGAACCGAAAACACGGTCGTCTCGAGCGGCAAGTCGAGCAAAAATGCCGCCATGTGGTAGAGCACGAAGGGAATGAGCAGGAGGGGGAATGCGATCAGGTACATGGGGCCGTCCTCCTAAACGCGGGACGCCGCATTGTACCGGTCAATCGGCAACCGCGCGACACTCCGGCAGTCCGCGCCTGCACAATCTCAAGAGCTGTTGCATTTTATCGTCAGGTCGGCGCGAGCGCCGAACGCCAAGGCGAGGCCGTCATCCTGCGGCTATCCCCAAAGGGCGGATCGCAAGGACGCCGGCTAAACGACCTCGGTCTTGGCTTTAAGCACCTGGCGGCCCTTGTACATGCCGGTCTTGAGGTCGATGTGGTGCGGGCGCCGCAATTCGCCGGAATTCTTGTCCTCGATATAGGTCGGGGCCTTGAGCGCGTCGGCGGAGCGGCGCATCCCGCGCTTGGCGGGCGAGGTTTTTCTTTTGGGGACGGCCATGGTCGGAACTCCTTGAAGCCTGCGCGCAACACCGATGTCGCTGGGGTTGCGGGCTTATAAGGCATCGGCCGTGTCAACGCTAGCCCATAGATCACCTGCCCGAGCCCATTGAGCCGGGATTGCCGTGGCGGGTTTGCCGCTGTTAAACCAATGCCATCCCATCATTGCTGGCTCTGAGAGGGCAGTCATGGCCAAAGAAGCTCTCGTTTCCGAGGAAATGGCGCAGAAGTTCAAGACCGAGAAGGACACGCCCTACCTGCGCTTTGTCCGCAACGTCGAACAGCTCGACATCATCAGCGCGCAGTACGTGCCGAACCTCGCCACCGTGGAGCTCAAGCCCTGGGCGCGCCGCGGCGACGGAGCCAAAGGCGTCTACATCAACCACGAGGCCTCCCGCACCTCCAACGACTGCTATGTCTGCGAGATCGCGCCCGGCAAGAAGCTCGCGCCCCAGCATCATCTCTACGAAGAGATGATTTTGATCCTGTCCGGCCGCGGTTCGACCACGGTGTGGAACAACGCCGGCGCGCGCATCACCTTCGAATGGAAAGCGGGTTCGATCTTCGCGGTGCCGCTCAATTGCTGGTACCAGCACTTCAATGGCTCCGGACAGGACGTGGTGCGGCTGGTCGCCGTCACCAACTTCCCCTCGGTGATCAATCTCTATGACGATGTCGGTTTCATCTTCAACCACACGCACGACTTCAAGAATCGTTTCTCCGGCGAGCCCGACTATTTCTCCGCCAAGGGCGAGCAGATCGGCTTCCTGCTCAACACCAACTTCGTGGCGGACGCCATTAACCTGCCGCTGATCACCGCGAAGGAGCGTGGCGCCGGCGGCGGCCACATCCGCTTCAACATGGCGCGCGGTTCGATCGCGAGCCACATCTCGCAGTTTCCGGTAGCCACCTACAAGAAGGCACATGCGCATGGCCCTGGAGCGCATGTGATCGTGCTCTCGGGCGAGGGCTATTCGCTGATGTGGCCGGAGGGCGACGAACCCAGGCGCTACGAGTGGAAGTACGGCACCCTGATCGTGCCGCCGAACGCCTGGTATCACCAGCACTTCAATTCGGGACCGACCCCGGCGCGCTATCTCGCCTTCAAGCACGCATCTCCACGCAACGCGCAGGGCGTACCGATCTCATGGATCAGCCGGCGGCTCGGCGGCACACAGATCGACTACGCCGACGAAAGCCCGCTGGTCCGCTCGCTGTTCGCGGATGCGCTCGCCAAGCACAACCTCACGCCCCGCATGGATGCCGTCTACGAGGCCGAACTGCCCAATCTGCCGCCCAAGGCGGCGTGACGACTCGTCATTGCGAGGAGCGAAGCGACGAAGCAATCCACTACGTCGTTATCTGAGCAGCAGGAATGGAAAACGTCCACGACAGCGCGCCAGCACCGCCGCACCGCCGGGCGCCACGAATGGTCCGGATCGCACGCGCACGACCGCGGCTGTTCTTGTCCATGGGCATTGCCATTCTCGTGTTTCTGGCTTTGCTGTTCACCGACTGGCGCATGCCAACGCGATTGCTGACCGCCTGGGACGTCAGCGTCGCGCTCTACCTCGTCCTTGTATTCATGCTGGCGGCGCGTGCCGACGCTCGTCACATCCGCCGCCGCGCGCGCGTACAGGACGAGGGCCAGATCACCATTCTGGCCTTCACCGCAATCGCCGCCCTCGCAAGCCTCGGGGCGATCATCGCGCTACTTGGCAACATGGCTGCACGCACACCGGCGCAACTGCTGTTCGCCACCGCGACGATTGTGCTGTCCTGGGCGTTCACGCATGCCATGTTCGCCCTGCACTACGCCCACGAATACTACGACGAGCGGACCGGCATCGGCATGCAGTTCCCCGGCGATGAGCGCGAGCCCGATTATTGGGATTTCCTCTACTTCTCCTTCGTCATCGGCATGTGCGCCCAGGTTTCCGACGTGACTGTCTGCTCCAAGTCGATCCGCCGCACTGTCTTCGGGCACAGCGTGATCTCCTTCATCTTCAACGCTGCCCTGCTGGCGCTGACGGTAAACATCGCAGCGAGCGCGCTGTAGGCGCATGACCGCGACCATCCAAGTCCTGCTCTTGTTTCTCGCCGTGCTGGTGGTCGCGGCGGTAGTCGCGCGCCGGCTCAATACCGCACCATCGATCGTGCTGGTGGTGGCGGGCGTCGCGTTCGCGCTCGTGCCTGGCCTGCCCCGCATCGAGCTGGCGCCGGAATTCGTGCTGCTGGTGATCCTGCCGCCGCTGATTTATTCCGCCGGCGTCTCGATGAGCTGGCGCGAATTCCGCTTCAACCTGCGGCCGATCATCCTGCTCGCATTCGGCGCAGTGCTGTTCACCGCCGGCGCGGTAGCGACGGCAGCATATTACATGCTGGGACTGCCGTGGTCGGTCGGTTTCCTGCTAGGCGCGATCGTCGCACCGCCAGACGTGGTGGCTCCGCTGGCGATCGCGCGCCGGCTCGGCTTGCCGCGGCGGCTGTTGGTGGTTCTCGAAGGCGAAGGCCTCGCCAACGACGCCACCGCGCTGATCCTTTATCGCTTCGCCGTGGTTGCCGTCTCATCCGGCATGTTCTCGCCCACGCAGGCCGTGGGTACGTTCGCGGCCATTGTGGTGGGCGAGATCGTCTGGGGCATCGCCGTCGGCTGGCTGAGCCTGAACCTGCGCAAACTCGCGCGCGAGCCGCGGATCGAGATCGTGCTGTCCCTGATGACGCCGTATCTCGCCTATTGGGTGCCCGAGCACCTCGGCGGCTCGGGCGTGCTCGCAACGGTGGCGACCGGCCTCTATGTGAGCTGGAACGGGCCGCTTCTGATCCCGTCGGCGACGCGCCTGCAGGGCATCTTTTTCTGGGACCTGTTCATCTACGTGATTGAAGGCTTCATTTTTCTGATTACCGGCATGCAGGTGCGCACGCTCATGGACAGTGCCTCCGGCTTGTCGTTGCGCGAGCTTGCGATCGCTATCGTGCTGACCACCGCGATCGTGATCGTGGCGCGGTTCGTCTGGGTTTTCCCGGCGACCTACCTGCCGCGCTGGCTGATCCCGGCCGTGCGCCGGCGCGACCCCTCCCCGCCATGGCAGCATCCATTCGTGCTCTCGTTCATCGGCGTGCGCGGCGTGGTGTCGCTCGCGGCCGCGCTCGCGCTGCCGCTCACGCTCGCCAACGGCCAGCCGTTCCCGCATCGCGACCTGATCCTGTTCGTCAGCTTCGGCGTCATCATCGCGACGCTGGTCGGGCTCGGGCTCGCGCTGCCTGCGGTGATCCGGTGGCTCGGGGTCGCGCGCTATCGCAGCGCCGAGCACCGCCGCGAGCGCGACGCCGAGCTCGCCGCCCGTCACAGCGCGCTGGATGCAGGCCTGCGGCGCCTGGAGGCACTGACCGCCGAGCGCGACCTGCCCGAGGAGATTTCTGAGCTGCTGAAGGCGCGGGCCGAGCAGCGCCGCCGACAATTCCCGCAGCATCTCGACGACAGCACCATGGAGCTCGCCAGCATACACGCCGAGCTGCGGCTCGAGCTGATCGCCGCCGAGCGCGAACATCTCTACGAGCTGCTGCGCGACGGCAAGATCACCGACGAGTCGCGCCGGCGGCTCGAACGCGAGCTTGACCTGGAGGAGGAGAGCATCGCCTGCAAAGCCGTGGGCGGGGAAGCGCCGCTGTAGCGGGCGCGCTGTGTGCTACCCGTCGAGCAAATCGCGCCGGCGTTTGTAGGCGGTGAAGTTGGTCAGCGGCTGGCCCCACACCTGCGCATTCGGGATCAGGATCTGGTTGTTGTCGTCGCTGGCAAGCTCGGTCATGAACAGGTTGAGGCTTTGCACGCGGCCTTTCTTGCCCGCCACCTCGATCTCGTCGCCGGCCTGGAACGGCCGAAAGATCAGCAGCATCACGCCCGCGGCAACATTGGCGAGCGTGCCCTGCATCGCGAGCCCGATGGCGAGCGAGGCCGCACCGATCACCGCCACGAGGCTGGTCGCCTGCACGCCGAGCAATTGCAGCACCACCACGAACGCGACGATGAGCGTGGCATAGCGCGCGATGCTGGAGAGGAAGCCGACCACCGTCGGATCGATGTGCCCTGACGCCCGCAGCGCGCGCCGCACCGCGCGCTCGATCACGCCGGCGAGCGTCCAGCCGACAATGGCCACGACGATCGCGCCCGCGAGGTCGATCGCGTAGACGACGAGCAGATTGCCGAGGCGGTCGAGGTCGAGCATGGGGTTCTTCAGCGGCCGACGGTTCGCAAGACTATCCGACAATTCGTGTCGTTGTCCGATGTTTCGCGATTGTGGGAGTGGATCGGTGAATTGCTGGAGGAACCGCGGTGAGTCGCTACCCTACTTGACTTGGCACCTGCACCAATGCCGGGCGTATTTCAGACGCACGTTATCCGCGCTAACATCTCACCAGTCAAAATGGGGAGGTAGCCATGAGAGTGCAACTATGGTGGTGGCTGGCGATTGTCATGGGGCAAACGCTCCTCCTCACTTATGAGGCCCGTACTCAGAGCATGACCTACTGCATGCAGACGTGTAACGTGACAGCGGGCGGCCGTGAAAACCATACCCCTCAACAATCGGCCTGCATTCGCAAATGCATGGGCCGAACCGATGTCACTCCCGTCGCCAAGCGGAAAAAATAGCCGTCTGGAAAAGGCTCAAGCAATCATTGCAACTCAAGATTAAATTCCTTCTGAAACGCATTTCCAAGATGTCGTGCTATTCTTGCATCATTCGCCGCAATACTTACGACTGGCCCATTTTCTTGAAATTGCGTAATAGAAATGGCGCTGTCCGGCCTTTCATTCAGCGAAACCATAGAATCGGAAAACCAGTGATTTTTGAAACCAAGCGTGTCACACATCGCCTGCGCGGCAGGCAATACATACTCTCTTTGGGCACTCACATGTGAAGTAAATATCTTGAATTTTTTTAACTTGTAAGTTATAAATGCTGCCCTGTATAATAATTTTTCAAACGTCTCTGCATACGGCTTTAGCAACTTCCCTTCTGCAGATAAAAAAATTGTTGTTGATTCCTGGTGAAGTGAGAATTCAGGAAAAATCATTCCCGCGTATCCCACTATGACACAGTCAGGAGGAACATTGGCAATACCCGTCCTAACTTCATCTTCGTAGAACCTTATCAAACCCGCTATTTCGCTTTCGCAGTCCCAAAATATGTCTAATCCTCCGTCTGCGTGGCCCATTACACGAAGATATTCGGAGTAGATGGACGGTAATCTTATTCCAGCCAACTCCTGCAGCCGCAAAACCGAGGATTCAGCGGCGCCTTGAATACGCTCCGCAAATTCACGATCCGAGGATTTAACGTACTCAATAAGTTCCGCTACTGCCATGTTCGTTCCATTTTTTTTGCTGAAACTGATTAGAGCTATTTTTTCTTCTCCGGATTCATGATCAGGCGACGATTCCGGTTACAAGCGTCACAAGGGCTCATGTCATTCCCGCCGCGGGCGCTGGGATACTTATTGACCTTTCCGCGATTGGTAATGGTCATCCCTTCGATTTTTGACTTTTTCGAGTTGTTTGCAGCGCCTTCGAACAGGCGTGGCTCAACACAAGAATCACTAACCCCAACTCGACCGTTTGTGAAAGTGACTGACGCATGGTTGCTTGTATCAGCTTTAGCGGGCGCAAACCTGAAGTTTTCGGGGAGAACTTTTGCCAGCCTTGCTTGTTGCTTCGCAACCTCCTCCGGACTTCCTGAAAGCGCAACCGTGACGCTTCCATCTTCGTGGGTAAGCACGCCAAACGCGCGGGGAGCACTACCCATTCCTACTTCTTTCATCGCCTGCTCAACTCGCGCTGCGGCGGCATCGCTCGCCGCGGTAGGTTTGGGATATGGGTAAAGGAATGCTCGAATTTTATTGGCGGCGTTAGTCGCAGCGTTCCCCATTTTGGCCCTTGCCCAACCAACAGCACGTTTGCCAGCTTCTTCTCCCTCTTTGAGCGCCTCTCCTATCTTGCTGGCAGTCTTGCCAATCAGAGATTTTGCGCCGGCTAATGTGTCGGCGACCTCGGATGGCAAGTACGATAGGAGTCGCTGCGCCATCGGCCCCAATCTCCGCGCGACCGCGGCACCAAGTTTGCTCAGGTAGGGACGAGCGAAACGCCCAAGGCGACTGAGTCCTGCCGGAATTACAATCGCGAGTGTTGCGGCCGCCGCTGCTGCACCAAGCGCGCACCTGATACAGACTTTGTCTTCATGGCGACGACGAATAAGACTTTCCACGAAGGCGCCGGCCGCCGCCGTTCCGATCCCCACTGGACCTAGGAACATTCCAGCGCCGGCAATCGCTCCGCCGACGACACCGGCCAATACATCGCCCTCCTCTCCGCGCCAACGTTCGACAGCGTACCCAATCGCGGCACCGAGAAGCATGCCGCCGATAACCAGCACGCCAATCAGTGGCGCAATAGTCCCGTGCGGATCCATCCTGTTCCACGGATCGTTGCGGGCGTAGCTGTAATTGGTAGCTGTAGGATTGTGCCACTCCGGGTCGCGCGAAAGGTAGGACTTGATGAGCGGACTGAAATAGCGCGCGCTGTTGTAGTGCAGGCCGGTTTCGTCGTCGTAGTAGTGGCCGGCGAGCCGCAGCGGCTGACGGATGCGCTCGACCATAATCTGGGCATTGCCAAATGAATCGTAGGTCGCGCGCCAGACGACCGCGCCCTGGTCGTCGAACACGCGAATAACCGCGCCGCGCGCGTCGGTCTGCATCGTGTAAATGCGGCCGTTTTCGCGGAACGCGAACGGCAATATGCCGTCAGGGAAAAGCAAATAGTCCCGGCGGATCGGCTCAGAGGACGGGTGCCGGTATTCCTCCCACAACAGTTGCACACCAGCCCAGCCGTAGCGCCATTCGTGCACGCCGTCAGTTTTGCGGGTGCGGCGGCCGAGACCGTCGTATTCGTAGTGCCAGGACCGCGAGTCGCAGGTGGCTTTGCGAAGAACGCCGTTGTCGGAGAATTCGCAATCGATCGGCCCGCGCGTGCCCGGCAAGTGCACCATCTGCCCGAGCCCGTCGTAACGCACCACCTGTCCGCCGTAGTCGATTGGCTGGTCCATGGGACCGAACCGAACGACGATGTCACCGTCACGCACCATGTTGCCGGCAGCATCGTAGGCATAGCGGGCGAGTGGGCGCTCCGTGCCTGCATCGCGTTCTTCGAGGATGTGTCCTTCGAAATCGTGTGAAAAGCTGACAGCCCTGCGCTGCGGATTGTCTTCGGTGGGTAAGTCCTCCCAACGCACGAGGCGCTCGCAGGAATCCCATTCGTAGACCTGTTCGCTGAGGACTTTGCCGACGGCGTCGGTGACTGCCGCTCGCTCAAAAATGCCGATGGCTGCGGGTGTGCGCTGCTCCGTGAGACCGTTAGCATAGCGAATGCCGAACAACTCACCTTCAGGTCCGGACTCGATCTGATGGCGTGCCCCCGACCAGTCGATGATTTCTGCGAGGTAGCCATCGTCATTGTATGTGTATCTGATCTCGCCTGCCGGCGAGCGTATAACGATCGGGCGTCCGTCCGGGTCGTATTCGAACTGGACCTCTTGCTGCTCGTCTCCTTCGACCAGTACGTCGCCTTCATCGTTGCAGTTGAACTGCACCGTGCTGCAGTCGCTGCGGATGGCGGTCGGATAGCCCTTGGCATCAGTTTCGTATGCCGCGGCGGATTGCGGCCACACGACGCCTTCCAAGTTGCCCTCGGTCCCGAGCACGTGCACGACATCGGAGCCGTCGCGGCGGGTATGCACCGCTACTCTTAGATCGGGATCGTAACCGAATCCTTCGGAGGTTTCGTCAGCAAAGCGAACTCCCCGTAGGTCGCCGCCCTCGTCGAGGTCGAAAGTCGTCTCTCGATGCAGCGGGTCGACAATGGCCTGCAGACTGCCTTTGTCATCGCGCCGATATTCCGTGACGTGGCTGTTACGATTGCTCGCGCGTAGCAGGCGACCTTGGGCGTCGAATGCAAAGCTCTGCCTTGAGCCGTCGGGATAGTGAACGGCGGAAAGGCGCCCACCGTCGTCATAACCAAATTTGTACTCGCAGAGGCCGGGACGTCGTATTTCGGTCGGCCTGCCTTCGGCATCATTGACAATCTCAACTCGTTGGCCTCGAGGAAACACAACAGCGGTCATTTTTCCCGCAGAATCGTGTTCGTATCGGAACGTCGCACCGGATGGCCGAATCATCCGATCTGGTAAACCTTCGGATGTGAATGATAACCGAGAGACCTTGCCGCGCTTGTCTGGAAGCAACAGGTCGCCACTGACGACATCGCGTGAAGCATCGATCCCCTGCTCGCGATAGCCCGCTAACATTTCGTCGGGCAAAGTCAGCGTTTTCGCCCGGCGCAGAGCATCGATTTGAGCTTCTCGAATTTTAATCATGCGTGACACACAATTTTCGGGGTCGCAAATCTTGCGTGCTCTCAAATTGGGCAAAGGAGATATGATCACGAACGCTGCGAATGAGCCGTCGATTGCCCTGCGCGGAACGCGGACGGCGAAGGCGTTGTCGGTGCTGACTTGGCGCGTAGCGTCGGAATACCCCTGCGCTCAGAACGCGCGCAGGGGCGGTCTGAAAATGAATTCGAAGCAGCTTACCTCGTCGCTTCCTTACTGACTCGAAGCCGGCCGGCGTCCAGCCAATAGTGCAACGTGCTTTCCCCCGCCTCATCCTCCGACCGATATTCCACCACGCCGGCAAACCATTTTTCCAATTGCCACATGTTGCAGGTGGGCAGGTAGATGCGCCAGACGCGCGGGTCGTAGAAGCGGAACAGCACGGTTTTGCCGTCGGGCAGCGTGGCCTGCAGGAATTGGCGGAAATGCCGTCGTAAATCCAGAAGCTCCAATCCGGAGATGCATTGAATTCCCCATGCGTGACCCCATCCCTCCGACCGCCACGCGTCGAGCAGCGGGGCGCCATCGGGGAGGCGCACGATGAAGGGTGAAACCTTTTCCACAATCGGATCGAGCTTTCCGCCGAACAGGCATCGGCAGTCGGGCGCAGCGGCGAGCCAGGGGTGCAAGCGTTCGTCGCGCGCGGCATCGATCAATCCATACAGTGAAGGCATGGGGCGGCACCCATCACGTCACTGACACATTTCGCAGAAAGGGGTGCCGTGCTTGCTGGCGTGGTGCAACGTCTGCGCCTGCAAGGCCGGTTTGTTGAACGTCGGTCCGCTTGGCGGCGGCGGAGGGGGCGGTGGCTTCGGTGGCGCCGGCTTCGAAAACACTATGCGCGGCAATTCACGCGGCGGCTTGCGCGGCTTCGGCGGCTGGTACTCGCGACGAAGGCTTCGGACGTTGGCCTCGTTCACCGGTCTCCCGCCAAAAATGTTCGTTCCACGGAGCAACACGTTGGACATCAGCGGCGCGCCCAACAGCGCAAGCGCCTCCGCCAGCATGGTGCCGGCACGGTCCAGCATGGCCGCGTCGCGGGCGTGAAAGGCAGCCAGGACCGCCTGCTCGAGTTGCTGAATTGCGCGGTGGAGCACGTTGCACGCCTTCGAGGCGCCGGTCAGGAAAGCGGCGGCCAAGACCCTCTCGGTCAGTCGCGTGCCCCCATTGTGCTGCGGGTCACATGCTTCGGCCAGCACGGCCGCCATGCGCGCCACGCCGAATCCGTTTAGCAACGTGAGATATTCTCCGCCTTTGCCCGCAAGCTTCGCCCCCGCCAGCGCCAGCGCTTCTGCCAGCTTTTCGCCGGGCAGCATCTGCTGCAACGGCTTCTGCCTGATGACTGCGTCCGGCGGGCCCCCGCGCCTTTCCTCCTTCACAACGGCGAAGCCGGTCGGCAACACCCGTGCCAACACCTGTTCCATGCGCACCATGCGGTCGATCTCGTCCGACAGCGCATGATCGTCGGCCATCACCCGTGCCGGGACTGGAATGTCCAGGTCCTTGATCCAGCGTCGGAGGGGCGGGATCGCATCAAGGGCCTGCATCCGCCACCGGACTTCCGAGATAATGCCTTTTGGATTGTGCGTGATGAGCGGATCGAAAACGCCTGCACGAGCCAGAATCAACATCTCGCCGCCCTGTGGCAGCAGGAACGACAAAGCGAATCGTCCAGGAAGGGGCATGACCGGCGTGGATTGGCGGCAAACAGTTCGAACGCAAAAGAGGTATTATTTTGCAATACTGGAACCGGCTGGGCAAGCCTACCGGGAGCCTGCGCTGCCTTACAACTCTTCCCACAAAGTGCGCCTGGTAACCCGGATGGAGCGAAGCGAAATGCGGGAGCGGCCATTCGCCCATCGTTGGGCGTTGTGACTCGTTGAGCAGCAGCCCCGGATTACGCTTTCGCTCCATCCGGGCTACGCTTGCTGCCAGCGTGCTGTTCGGGTTTACGGAAACGACTCCCTGATTTGCGGCCGCGAGTTTACTTATTCTGTAGGTCGGTTCCTCGCTCACAGATGTGGTTATTTTCACAGAAACCGCGACCCCGAGTTCAACCGGCTTATCGACCGCCAGAGTTGTCGACTCATCAGCCGAACCAAGTTCTTCAGTGACTGAGGAAGGAACGGCTCTGAACTCAATCGGCGCGTCAAGGTAGGCTACCTCAAAATCAGGAACTGTCTGGAGTCGAGCCGAGTCAAGTTGGCGCCTGATGTACCTCACTACCCAATAGCCTCGACGCTGCGCCCCAAACCAAGACAAAAATTCGCGCGTGGTAACCTGTTGAACTGGACGACCATCCTTCAACTCAGCGGCGATTCTTTCCAGTTCCTCATTCAAATCCATTGCTGCAAGCCTGTTCGTTACAAGTCCGTATGACGGTCAATCTACTTACCGTAGCTAACTGAAATACTGCATTATAGGCAGAGGGAGCGAAGTCTAACCGCTGCGCCTACTCCGCCGCCGTCCTCCCGGCCCCGCCCTGCCCGAACCGCCGCTCGATGTAGTCGATCACCATCTCCTTGAACTCCGCGGCCACGGTCGCGCCGCGCAGCGTCACGACCTTCTTGCCGTCGATGAACACCGGCGCTGCGGGCGCCTCGCCAGTCCCCGGCAAAGAGATGCCGATGTCGGCGTGTTTGCTTTCGCCGGGGCCGTTGACGATGCAGCCCATCACCGCGACGTTGAGCGTCTCCACGCCCGGGTAGCGCTTCTTCCACTCCGGCATCGAGACGTGGATGAACTGCTGGATGTCGCGCGCCAGCACCTGGAAGGTGTCGGAGGTGGTGCGGCCGCAACCGGGGCAGGCCGCCACCAGCGGCACGAAGGTGCGGAAGCCCATGGTCTGCAGCAACTCCTGCGCGACCTTGACCTCCAGCGTGCGGTCGCCGCCGGGCTCGGGCGTAAGCGAGATGCGGATGGTGTCGCCGATGCCCTGCTGCAGCAGCACGCCCATCGCGGCGGACGAGGCGACGATGCCCTTTGAGCCCATGCCGGCTTCGGTGAGGCCGAGATGCAGCGCATAGTCGGAGCGCGCGGCGAGATCGGCATAGACCGCGATCAGGTCCTGCACCGCCGACACTTTTGCGGAGAGGATGATGCGGTCGCGCGGCAGGCCGATCTCCTCCGCACGCGCCGCTGACAAGAGCGCCGATTGGACCATCGCCTCGCGGGTGACTTCGCGCGCGTCCTTCGGTTCGTTCGAGCGCGAGTTCTCATCCATCAGGTGCGTGAGCAGTTCCTGGTCGAGCGAGCCCCAGTTGGCGCCGATGCGCACCGGCTTGCCGTGCCTGATCGCGGTCTCGACGATGGCGGAGAACTGCTTGTCCTTCTTGTCCTTGAAGCCGACATTGCCGGGATTGATGCGATACTTGTCGAGCGCCTCGGCGCAGGCGGGGTGGTCGGCCAGGAGCTTGTGGCCGATGTAGTGGAAGTCGCCCACGATCGGCACGGTGCAGCCCTGCTTGAGCAGCCGCTCCTTGATGTGCGGGACGGCGGCGGCGGCCTCGTCGCGGTCAACAGTGATGCGCACGAGTTCCGATCCGGCACGGGCGAGCGCGGCCACCTGCGCGGTCGTGGCGGCCACGTCGGCGGTGTCGGTATTGGTCATCGACTGCACCACCACGGGCGCACTGCCGCCGACCTTCACGCCGCCGACATCGACCGCGACCGATTTGCGCCGTTGCTGCGGGGCTGCTGGATTCATGAGCCATCTCCTGTCGGCCAGGAAGTGCCAGAGCGCCTTGGCGGGGTCAATCGGGGTTCCCGGCGCCGAATACCAGGGTTGAGCGGTTAACCTTTCAGGCTCCGGCCTTTCGTAAGATCATTATCCCGCTCGCCCCCGCGAAGGTGGGGACCCAGGGGCAGTGGGTGAGAGTGTGGCAACATGCGGCCCGAGGTTCCCACCTCCGCGGGAACGAGCGGGAAAGAGGGGCCTAATGCGCGTGCCCGTCCTCATCCGCCGAACTGCAGTGTGTGCAAACTCCACCAATTTCGATCACTGGCGATTTCGGCACGAAGCCGACCGCCTTGGCGGCCGAGCGCAAGGTGGCGGCGACCTCTGGAGAGGAGGCCTCGCCGACCGCCCCGCAGTGATCGCAGATCAAAAACACCACCAGGTCGTCGGCATTGTGGGTGTGGACGCAGGCGACGAAGGCGTTACGACTCTCGATGCGATGGACGAAGCCGTTCTCGCGCAGGAAATCGAGCGCCCGGTAGATGGTAATCGGCGCCGGCCGCGCGCCCTTGGGTCCGACCCGCTCGATGATCTCGTAGGCGCCGAGCGGCTGGTGGCTCGCCAGCAACGCCGCCAGAACCTCGCGTCGCATGGCAGTCAGGCGCTGCCCGCGTTTGAGGCACTGACTTTCCGCCAGCGCCATAGCGTCCGTCAGGCAGCGGTTGTGGTCGTGTCCCGGCGCCGGGAACACGTCGGGCTCATGTTTTCGTGAAGCCTTTGCCATGGCCGACCTTACCCGATTTCCGCCGGCCACCAACAGCCAACGCCAGTTATATTCACTCCAAGCTCGACACTTCACCGCATGTGTTGGCTAAAACGCGCTAAAACAAGCCTTTCCGGTTAACTGCGCATGGATGACATACCCATCCTCCATACCGTTACCGTGAGCGCGGTGCGTCTCGACATCTGCGTCGCCGACATCACGCGGCTCGCGGTCGATGCCATCGTAAACGCCGCCAACACCTCGCTCCTGGGCGGCGGCGGAGTCGATGGCGCGATTCATCGCGCGGCGGGGCCGGAACTGCTGGCCGAGTGCCGCACGCTCGGTGGCTGCGAGACCGGCTCGGCCAAGATCACCCGCGGCTACCGGCTGCCGGCGCGCCATGTGATCCACGCGGTGGGGCCGGTCTGGCACGGCGGCGCCCACGGCGAGGATGGACTGCTGGCGGGTTGCTATCGCACGGCGCTGGGACTCGCGCGGGCCCACGGGCTCGCCTCGATCGCGTTCCCTGCCATCTCGACGGGCATCTACAGCTTCCCCGCCGAGCGCGCCGCACACATCGCCGTCGGCACGGTGGTAGAGGAGGTCAAGTCTGCGACTGGCGTGGAGCGCGTGGTGTTTTGTTGCTTTGCTCCACAATCCGCAGAGCACCACAAGGCGGCGTTCGCGGCGGCAGGCTTAGGCTGAGCGGAACAACTCGTCTGCCAATGCCGAGCAACCGAGCAGGCCTGGCTCGCTGCGGCTCATGAGCCAGGTCGGTACGGCGCGCAGCAAGTCTTCGTAAGGCGGGTGCGCTTCGAAGGCAGCGCGGAAAGTGCGCTCGTCGAACAGCGGTCCAAACCGCGAGGCCACACCGCCCGCGATATACACGCCGCCCAGCGCCTTGAAAGTCAGCGCGAGCGCGCCCGCACAGCGGCCAAGCAACCGCACGAATGTTGCAATGGTCGCGTGCGCCGCCGCATCGCCGGCAAGCGCAGCCGCCACGACGGCTTCCGGCTCCGTCGGCGGCGACTGCGGCACGCGCGCACGATGAAGCCGCGCAAGCCCGGGACCGGACAGCACGGTCTCAACGCTGACGTAACCGCAATCGCGGACCAGGCGCGCGAACAGGTGGAACTCGTCTGCTGCCTGCGGGCCGAAATCGGCATGCCCACCTTCGCTCGACACCACAAAACGGCGCCCCTCGACCTCCACCAGTGCAGCGACGCCAAGCCCCGTGCCGGGGCCGAGCGCGAGCTTGACCCCAGCGCGCGGTGGCATCGTGGGTCCGATCGCGCGCGCGTCTTCGGGCCCGAGCCGCGTCAATGCCCATGCGATCGCCTCGAAGTCATTGACGATGCGCAGCGCCGAAAGGCCGAAGCGTTTTGCGAGGGCGTTGCGGCGGATGATCCAGTCGCGATTGGTGAGCGTGATGTCGTCGCGATCGTCGACCGGAGCGGCTACCGCCAATACCGCGGCGTCAGGCTTTACCCCAATGTCGCCGAGATAGCGCGCGATGGCCGATTCGAGGCCGTCGATGGTGTCATTTTCGAGGATCGCGATTCGATCCGGGCGGCCGTCGGCGCCTACGAGCGCAAACCGGCTGTTGGTGCCCCCGATGTCAGCGAGAAGAACAGTCACGGAATGCGCGGGCTCCTCATGCAATCAGTACGACCTCGGCAGGCCCAGCACGTGCTCGCCGAGATAGGCGAGAATCAGGTTGGTCGAGATCGGCGCCACCTGGTAAAGCCGCGTCTCGCGAAATTTCCGTTCGATGTCAAACTCCTCGGCAAAGCCAAAGCCGCCATGGGTCTGCAAACACATCTCGGCCGCGGCCCAGGACGCGTCGGCGGCCAGGAGCTTGGCCATGTTGGCCTCCGGCCCGCAATCGCGGCCGGCGGCGTAGCGGGTCGCCGCATCGCGCACCATCAGTTCGGCGGCGCGCATCTGTGCGTAGGCACGCGCGATCGGGAACTGCACGCCCTGGTTCTGCCCGATCGGACGGCCGAACACGGTGCGCTCCTTGGCATACGCGGTGGCCTTCTCGATAAACCATTTGGCATCGCCGATGCACTCGGCCGCAATGAGAATGCGCTCGGCGTTCATGCCGGAGAGGATGTAGCGAAATCCCTCGCCTTCCTCGCCGATCAAATTTTCCGCCGGCACGCGAAGGTCGTCAAAGAAGACTTCGGTGGTGGCGTGGTTCATCATGGTGCGGATCGGATTGACGTTGATGTTCGCGCCCTGCGCCAGTCGCATATCGACCACGAACACCGAAAGGCCGGCGGTGCGGCGCATGACGTCTTCGCGCGGCGTTGTGCGGGCGAGCAGCAGCATCAGGTCGGAATGCTCGGCGCGTGACGTCCAGATTTTTTGGCCGTTGACCACATAATGGTCGCCCTTGCGCTCGGCGGTGGTGCGCAGCGCGAGCGTGTCGGTACCGGAGGTCGGCTCGGTGACCCCGAACGCCTGCAGCCGCAGATCGCCGGCGGCAATGGCCGGCAGCCAGCGCTCCTTCTGCTCGGCGCTGCCGTGGCGGAGCAAGGTCCCCATCGTGTACATCTGCGCATGGCAGGCAGCGCCGTTGCAGCCACAGGCCTGGATTTCCTCCATGATGGCGACCGCCTCCACAATCGAAAGACCAGAGCCACCATATTGTTCCGGGATCAGGGCGCCGAGAAATCCGGCTGTCGTCAGCGCGGTGACGAATTCGCCCGGATAGCCGCGCTCCCGATCGAGCTTGCGCCAATATTCGCCGGGGAAGTTCGCACACAATGCGCGCACCGACGCCCGGATGTCGGCGAGGTCTTCCGTTTCTGGATGGTCGGTTTGTGCCATGTCCCGTCAAGCCCACTGCCCAGTTTTTCCCGCGGAAGCACACGCCGACATTCGCGACGAATTCACATACGCGATAATAACTCCCTCTCCCCGGAGGGGAGAGGGTCGGGGTGAGGGGGTTCGGGCCCGCGTGATGAACTACGGCCGTAGCCCCCTCATCCCATCCTTCTCCCCCATAGCCCGTCGAAGACGGGCGTAAACGCCCTTTCCGCGGAGAAGGCGACATTGCGGCACCTCATTCCGTCCTACATGCGGTACCTCGCGGACGGAGGGAACTCCAATGCTCCAATGCACTATATCGCGATTTGTGCCCGTCCGTTGTTAATCGCCACTACGTCGCGTTCGACCACGCGGGCGCGGAAGCTCACGACAACGCCATCGCGCCACATCTCGGTGCGGATGGTCTCGCCGGGGAACACCGGCGAGGAGAAACGGCCGGCAATGGAGGTAAGGCGCGCCGGGTCGTAGCCGCAGAATGTTTTCAGGATGGCGTGGCCGGCGACGCCGAAGGTGCCGAGCCCATGCAGGATCGGACGCGGGAACCCGGCCGCCTTGGCGACTGCGGGATCGGCGTGCAGCGGATTGGGGTCCGCACTCAGACGATAGATCAGCGCCATCTCGGGCCGTGTCGGCAGATCGCAGACAAGGTTGGGGACACGCTCAGGGATTGGATGAACGGGCGGCTGCTCGCGTGGCGGACCGCCGAAGCCGCCGTCGCCGCGGGCGAATGTTGTTTGCACGATGGTGGCGACGCGGGCGCCACTGTCCTTGTCCGTGATCGTGCGCTCGGAATAGATCACCGCGCCCTTGCCTGCCCCTTTGTCGACGATCTCGACCACACGGCTGCGGCCGATCACGGTGCCGCGGGGTGCCAGCGGGCGATGTAATTGCACATCGTATTCGCCGGCCACCACCTTGACCCAGTCGATGCCGGTGTCGAGCTCCTTCACCCAGAAGCCGGGATAGCCGAGCACCACCGCCATGGTCGGCAAGACCTTGAGGTGCTTCTCGTACACAAAGGCAAGCTGCTGCTCGTCGAGCGGAGCGAGCCCGAGCCCAACGCCGAGCGCATAGAGCATGCAGTCCTTGGGACCGTAGCTGTGCTCGACCTCGGGGATTTTCAGCGCGAGGAGTTTTTCGTAGACGATGGGCATGGGATTGCGCTGAGCCTTTCAACCAGTGTCGTCCCCGCGAAAGCGGGGACCCATACTCCGTGTCCTCGCGATAATGTCACGGCCCACGTATCATTGCGCGCGCGGTATACATGGGTCCCCGCGTGCGCGGGGACGACAGGGTATTACACCGGGTCCCAGGAAAACACGTCGCTGGAGCGTTCCAAGGGGGTGAACGACGGCGCGAGCGCGGCCTTGAGCTGCTGGTCGAGCTTCTCCGGCGTCCAGCCGTCCGAGCGGTGAACGGTACGCACCGGGCGCGGCTGGCTGAACAAAAAGACCTCGTTGTTGCGCACGCCGAAAATCTGCCCGGTGATGCCCTCGGCCCGATCGCAGCCGAGATAGACCGCGAGCGGAGCGATCTTCTCCGGCGTCATTTCCTGGAACAGCGCGACGCGGCGCTTCTCGGCCTCACTCTGCGCGGGGATGGAGTCAATCATGCGGGTCCAGGCGAACGGCGCGATGCAGTTCGAACGGACCTTGAAACGCTGCATATCGAGCGCAATCGCGCGAGACAATCCGACGATGCCCAACTTCGCCGACATGTAGTTGGCTTGGCCAAAATTTCCGACCAGCGCCGAGGTCGAGGTCATGTGCACGAACGCCCCGCCGTTCTGCTCACGAAAATGCGCGGCGCAGGCACGGCTCATGTTGAACGAGCCGTTGAGATGCACGTCGAGCACGTCCGACCAGTCGGCGTGGCTCATCTTGTGAAAGATCACGTCGCGCAGGATGCCGGCGTTGTTGACGAGGATGTCGACGCGGCCGAAGGCTTTCAACGCAGCTTCGACGATCGCCTCGGCATTCTTCGGCTCGGCAATCGACAGCGTGGAGGCAATTGCCGCACCGCCTTTCGCCTTGATCTCGTCCACCACCGTCTGCGCCAGCCCGGCATCGTTACCCGCACCCTGCAGCGAGGCGCCGATGTCGCACACCACCACCCGCGCGCCCTCCGCGGCAAAGCCGAGCGCAATGGCGCGGCCAATGCCGCGGCCTGCACCGGTGACGATAGCGACCTTGTCGGCAGCGATGCCTGGCATGTGTCATCCCCTAACAACGGTCACCCCCGGGCGCGGGGGTTCCAACTGGCGCGTCGCAATTGCTGATGGGCCGTGTGGATTGCCGGGTCAAGCCCGGCAATGACGAAGAAACAAACAGCTAGCCCCAGACATCCTGCGCCAGCTCTACAATCATGCGCAGCTTCGCCCATTGCTCTTCCTCGGCAAGCAGGTTGCCTTCCTCGGTGGAGGCGAAGCCGCATTGCGGTGAGAGACAGAGCTGCTCGATGTCGATGAATTTTGCGGCCGCATCGATCCGCCGACGCAACTCGTCGCGCGATTCCAATACGCCGGTCTTGGTGGTGACGAGGCCGAGCACCACGGTCTTGCCCTTCGGCACCAGCCGCAGCGGTTCGAAGCCGCCGGCACGCTCTGTATCGTACTCCATAAAGTAACCATGCACATTGGTGGTGTTGAACAGGATTTCCGCTACCGGCTCGTAGCCGCCCGAGGCCACGAAGGTGGAGCGGAAATTCCCGCGGCACAGATGCATGCTGATGGTCATGTCGGTGGGGATATCGGCGATGGCTGCGTTGATCATGCGCGCGTAGACATGCGGAAGCTGTTCGGGATCGTCGCCGCGCGCGGCCACCTGCTTGCGCAGTTCGGGATCGCACAGATAGGTGAAGTTGACTTCGTCGAGCTGCAGATAGCGGCAGCCGGCCTCGGCAAAAGCATGCACCACCTTGCTGTAGGTCGTGCCGAGGTCGCGATAGAAGTCGTCCATCGACGGATAGATCACTTCCGGCACCGCATCGCGACCATAGCGGAAGTGCAGCGTGGAGGGCGACGGGATGGTCATCTTGGGCGTCGCCTGGGTGTTGGCCTGCACGAATTTGAAATGCTCGACCATCGGGTGCGAGGTATAGCCACCCAGTTTTTTATTGATGCGCAGCAGGATCGGCCGCGGCTGCGGGCCCTTGAAGCGGAATTTGCGCTCGCCGACATAGGATTCGACCCCGTCGAGCCCCACCAAAAAATCGGTTTGCCAGGAGGCGCGGCGGTACTCGCCGTCGGTGATGGATTGCAGGCCAACGGCCTCCTGCTTCTTGATCAGCGCGCCAATCTCGCGGTCTTCGACGGATTTCAGCGCCGCCGTGTCGATCTCGCCGCGCTCGCGCTGCGCACGCGCGTCCTTGAGCGGGCCGGAGCGCAGGAGGCTGCCGACGTGGTCGGCGCGGAATGGGGGCTTGGTGCGGAGCATGCAATCTCTCTCAACCGTCATGCCCGCGCTTGTCGCGGGCATCCACGCTTTGTCTGTCACGCAGCAACGGTGGCTGGATGGCCGGGACAAGCCCGGCCATGACAACGACTATCGTGCCATTGCGAGTTCCGCCCGGACAATGGCGGCGCCGTCCACCATGGCGCGGATTTTCCCAAATGCAATATCGCGCGGCAGATATTTGAGGCCACAGTCCGGCGCCACGATGATGCGTTCGGCCGGCACATGGATCAGTGCGGCGCGGATGCGGGACGCGACCGTGGCAGGGCTCTCAACTGTGAGGTCCGAGAGATCGAGGACGCCGAGAACGATGGTTTTCGAGGGCAGCTCCTTGAGCACGGCGAGGTCAAGCTTGGGCTGCGCCGCCTCGATCGAGATCTGCCGCGCCGTCGAATGTTCGAGCGCAGACAGGAATGAATAGCCCGAGGGCTTTGCCTTCACCATTTGCGCATAGCCGAAGCACAAGTGCACCGCGGTGGTGCCGGTGACACCGTCGAGGGCGCGGTCGAGCGCCTTGAGACCGTATTGATGCGCTTTCTCGGGCCGCGCCTGCAGCCAGGGTTCGTCGAGCTGCACCACATCGGCGCCAGCGGCAAACAAATCTTTGATTTCGGCATTCACGGCAGCGGCGAAATCGAGCGCCAGCGCCTCCTCGTCCCGGTAGAATTCGTCAAGGCATTGCTGAGCCATGGTGAAGGGCCCCGGCACAGTCATCTTGACCCGGCGCTTGGTGCTGGCGCGTAGGAATTGCAGGTCGCGGACCTCGACGGGATGGCGGCGCATCACCTTGCCCACGATGCGCGGCACAATCGCAAAGCCGCCGGTACGGTTCGGGGTCTTGCCGGGATTGTCGCTGTCGACGCCATCGAGTGCGGTCGCGAAGCGGTTGGAATAGCTTTCGCGCCGCTGCTCACCGTCAGTGATGATGTCGAGGCCCGCGCGCTCCTGATCATGGATGGCGATCAGCGTGGCGTCGTCCTGGGCGGTTTCGAGTTCGTCGGGCGCAATGCGCCACAGCTCGCGGGCCCTTACCCGCGGCGGCATCTGTTTGCCGAGGCTCGCGCGGTCGATCAGCCAATTCGGCTGCGGATAGGAGCCCACGAGTGAGGTTGGCAGCAGGTCGTTCGTCATCGCTCCCATCGTCAGTGCGTAGTGGCGATCAGGCTGTTCGCGCGACGCTACTTTTGCGCCTCCGAGAATGGGTAGACCAGACTGCCGGATTTGTAGGCCTCCGGGCCGACAACGACCTGCGTGCGGGCTTCGCGAAACTGCTCGACGTCGTGGCCGAGAATATCCTGGAACTGCACCTGCAGAATGCGCGGCGTAGCCCATTCGCCCTTGTCGCCGAACGACACGTCGCCGACCACGGTCTTGAAGGTCGTCGCACGGATGGTGTCGGCCAGTCGGTTATCATCGGTGCTCCTGGCCGCCTCCATCGCCTGCTGCAGCACCTGAAGCAGCGCGTAAGTAAACGCCGCGGCCTGGAAGCTGATCGGATCAGCGCCCTCCTCCGCGGCGCGCACCTGGTACTTCGCCCGCAGTTCGGCGACGCCCGGAAACTGCATCTTCGGCACCGGCAGCCAGTACTCGTAGTTGACGAATCCGTTGAGCAGCGAGCCCAATTCCGCCTTGACGGCAGCCGAACGCAGCTCGGGCATGACGCCGCCAATCATCTTGGGCTTGAAGCCAGCGTCCGCGACCGCGCGCACGAAGGCCTTCGCATCGCCCGAAAAGGAGCAGTGAAACACCATGTCGGGATTGGCAGCAGCGATCGCGCGAACGACTGGCGCAAAGTCGGCGGCGTCCATGGCATAGGTGTCGTCGTAGACGATGGGCAGGCTGTTGGCCCTCGCCTCATCGCGCGCGCCCTGCGAAATCTCCTTGCAGGCGTCCTCGTCGACCGCACTGACGGCAACGCTGCGCGGCTTCGGGTTCTGCGCAAGCGCGACCGCAAAGAAACCGCGCGTGAAGGCGGTGCGCAGGTCGGCCCCCGCAGGCGTCATGCCGAAATATTTCGGATAGTTGACATTCTGGTTCGCTCCCGGGCCAAACAGGCCGAACAGGAGCTTGTTGGTCTTCACGATGTCGGGCAGCGCCAACGAGATCGAAAATCCGGAGCCGGCGCTGATCAGGACATCGACCTTGTCGAGTTCGAGAAGCCGCGCCAACAGCGATGGTGCATTGAACGGCTGGCCCTCGTCGTCGCGCAGCACAAGCTCGACCGGTCGTCCCAGAAGCCCGCCACGGACATTGGTGTCCTCCCGCCAGATTTTCATGGCGAGCGCCACCTCCTTGCCAATCGGTTCGCCGGGGCCAGAGAGGGCTGCCGCAAGACCGATGCGGATCGGGCGACCTGAGGGTGGCGCAGCCGGAGCGCGCGGGCTCGATGCCACCGGCTCCCGCGACGGGCCGCTCCAGAGGGCTAGGCCGAGCGCCACGATCACAGCGGCTACGGCTGCGACGGCGCCCGGCAACAACCCCTTGCGTCGCGCAGGGGGTGCCACGACACGCGGGGTCGCAGGCGCGCTCGCAGAAGGCGCAGGGTCAGCGGACACATAGCCTGCGCCGGCCAGCGCTGCGCCGGCAACCGCCGCGCCGCCCTTCCCATCGATCGCACGATCAATGGTGCGGATGACGCGATCCATGTGCTGATGGAAATCGCGGCCGATATCGACAGGGGCCGCATTGAGGTAGGCGAATTTCGCCAGCGCCTCCGGCAAGTCGTCGGGCGTCGGCATTGCCGCGCCATCGACCAACACGGGAATGAGCGGCAGGCCCTGCCCGAGCGCGGTTTCAATCTCGACGCGCACCGGATCGTTCGGATCGTGCATGCGCGTGCGTTCGCCCGTCCGCGGACCGAGCCAGCGCCCGCCAACGATCGCCAGCAGCACGTCGCCGGCGAGGAGCGAGTCGCGGATATGGTCGCGGAAGTCGATCCCGAACGGGATGTGATCGACATCCATGAAAATGGACTCATGCCCGTAGCGCGCCACCAGCCGGTCAAAAATGCGCCCCGCAACACCCGCGGTATCGGACCGTCGATAGGAGATGAGAATTTTGGGCATGGCGACGAGAGGGTTACAGCTGAGAGAACACAGGCAGCATTCTAAAATGAATTGCCATCACTTTGAACAATCTCCGCTCGCCCCCGCGCAGGCCAGGGCTATCGCATATGAACTTCACCTCTCCCGCCGCTGGCCGGCGGGAGAGGTCGCCGCGCGCTTACGCGGCGGGTGAGGGTGGCCGTGCCGAAATGCATGCCCTTGATGACTTGCGCACAGAAATCGCCGCAGGGCCACCCTCACCCTCACCCCCGCCCTCTCCCGCCGGCCAGCGGCGGGAGGGGGAAAAGGCTTGGCGTTCGACAAAGGCTTGCGTTCGGTCAGGAATCTTCACATGCGATAGCCCTGCCGCGCAAGCGGGGACCCAGGGCAGCATACGGTGAGTCAGAACCTGTAACTCCTGGATCCCCGCCTGCGCGGGGATGAGCGGAATTGGGTGCAAGGCGAGGCACCACGATCACGCGGTGCCCCACACCTCCTTTGACAGGTCGACGATCATGCGCAGCTTTGCCCACTGCTCGTCTTCGGCGAGGATGTTGCCCTCTTCGGTGGAGGCGAACCCACACTGCGGCGACAGGCAGAACTGCTCCAGCGGCGCAAACTTTGTCGCCTCCTCGATGCGCCGCTTCACGTCGTCCTTCTTCTCCAGCACCCCGCTCTTGGAGGTAATGAGGCCGAGCACGACGCATTTGTTGCCCTTGGGCAGGAAGCGCAGCGGCTCGAAGCCGCCTGCACGTTCGGTGTCGTATTCCAGGAAGTAGCCGTCAAAATTCACGCCAGCAAGCAGCCGCTCGGCCACCGGTTCGTAGCCACCCTCCGCCACCCAGGTCGATTTGAAATTGCCACGGCACACATGCGTGGTGATGGTCATGTCAGCTGGTTTGGCCGCCAGCGCGGTGTTGATGACGTCCTGATAGACCTGCGGCAGGTTGTCGGCCATCGGCATGCGCTCGCGCGCGGCCGCCATTTCCGCCGGCGAGCACAGATACGACCAAACCGTGTCGTCAAATTGCAGATAGCGGCAGCCGGCGTCATAGAACGCCGTCACGGCCTTCTTGTAGACCTGCGCAAGGTCGGCAAAGAAACCATCCATGTCGGGATAGACGGATTTCGGGATGCCATCCTTGGGGAGGCGGAAGTGCATCACCGGCGGCGCCGGAATGCACATCTTCGGCGTCGCTTTGGTGTGGGCTTTCAGGAAGCGGAAGTGCGCGAGCATCGGGTGGTTGGCCGGGAAGTCGAGCTTGCCAACGATTTTGTAGCCTTCCGGGCGCGTCTCAACGCCGTGAAACTTGATGCCGTGCGGCAGCCTGATCTTCTCGCAGCCGGTCAGGCCCCAGAAAAAATCCAGGTGCCACCAGGAGCGGCGGTATTCGCCGTCGGTGACAAGCTGGAGGCCAATGTCCTGCTGCCTGGCGACGATTGCCTCGATCTCGCGGTTCTCGATGTCGGTGAGGTCGGCCTGCGTGAGCGCTCCCTTCTCATGCTTTGCGCGCGCATCCTTGATCGCGGCGCTACGCAGGATCGACCCGACATGATCGGCACGGAACGGCGGCTTGGTGCGTTGCATGGCTCACTCCCCGGACGGATGGCAAGCCCAATCGGTAGCGCGGAACGACGTGCGAGGGAAGCGATGTGGAACGCGGTCACACGTGGCTGCTACGGAATGCCGGTTCGCGTCTGCAGCTTCGGCAACAGCGCAAGCCGGCTGAAGTCGGTCGCCTGCAGCATCGCAATTTTGCGCAGCTCCTGCGCCCGCAATCCCGGACGCACGGTGGCCAAGCCTTGAAGGAGCTCGCGATCATTCGGCATCGGATGTCTGCCGGATCAATCGGCGGTCATGACGGCTGCTACGCGTGCGCTTTGCGCTGCGGATCGATGATCTTTTCCAGCTTGCCGAGCACATGCATGCACGGAAGAACCTGCGCAAGGCTGCCATTGGGCTCACGCTTGCCTTCGATGGCTGCGATGAATTCGCGGTCTTCCAGCTCGATACCGTCCATCGACACGTCGACCTTCGAGACGTCGATCTTGTTGTCCTTGCCGTCGCTGAGGTCGTCGTAGAAGGCCTTGTAGGTTCCGTTGTCGCAGATGTAGCGAAAGAACGAGCCGAGCGGCCCGTCGTTGTTGAACGACAGCGAGAGCGTGAGCACCGCACCGGATGGCGTGCGCGCGACGATGCCCATGTCCATCGCAATGTGGAGCGTCGGATGGACCGGGCCCTGCACCGCGTAGCAATCGGAAATATTCTCGCCACACTGGTACTGGAACAGGTCGATGGTGTGCGCGGCGTGGTGCCAGAGCAGATGGTCGGTCCAGCTGCGTGGATTGCCGGCGGCGTTGATGTTCTTGCGCCGGAAGAAATAGGTCTGAACATCCATCTGCTGGATTTTCAATTCGCCGGCGACGATCTTCTTGTGCACGTATTGATGGCTCGGGTTGAAGCGCCGCACGTGGCCGCCCATGGCGGTGACGCCGGTTTCCTTGGCGATCTTCACCAGGGCCTCGGCGTCTTCGACACTGTCGGTGATCGGAATCTCGACCAGCACGTGCTTGCCCGCGCGCATCACCTGCTCGCCCTGGCGAAAATGCATCTTGGTCGGTGTGGTGAGGATCACCGCGTCGGCGCGCTTGATGCCCTCGCTGAGCTCGCCGGTGAAATGGGGGATGCCGTACTTCTTGGCGACCTGGGCCGTTGCGTCCTGGTTACCGCCGACCAGTGAGGTGACTTCCACGCCCTGGATGCGCTTGAGCGCGTCGAGATGTTTTTGGCCAAAGGCGCCCTGGCCGGCAACGCAGATTTTCATGGGGACCTCTTACAACGTGATTGAATTCTAATCGTCATGCCCACGGTTGTCGCGGCCATCCACGCTTTGCTTTGCGGCCAAGACGGATGGCCGGGACAAGCCCGGCCATGACGATGACAACTAGCTGCGAATGCGTTGAACCTTTTGAAGCGCCGCCGCGCGCTTGGTTTTCGGCGCGGATTTCTTGGCCGCCTTCTTCCGGTTCTCTAGGATGATGTGCCCGACCGCAGTGTTGGAGGCGGGCACGGTGTAGAAGCGATAGACCTCATCGACCTTGTCGTCGAGCGCGCCGCGCATGATCAGCCACATCACCATCTCGATGCCTTCGGCACCGGCCTCGCGCATGTATTCGAGGTGCGGGATGCGCGCGAGGCGCGCCGGGTCCTTGGTGAGGTTATCGAGGAAGGCCTTGTCGAATTTCGAATTGATCAAGCCGGCGCGCGGGCCGGAAATCTGGTGCGACATGCCCCCGGTGCCGAACACGACCACGCGCAGGTCATCCGGATAGGATTCTACTGCCTTCCTGATCGCGCGACCGAGCATGAAGCAGCGGTGTCCGGTCGGCGGCGGATAGAGCACCACGTTGACCGCAAGCGGGATCACCGGACACGGCCATTCCTTGGGCGAACCGAACAGCAGATTCATCGGCACCGTGAGGCCGTGGTCGACCTCCATCTTGTTGCAAATGGTGAGATCGAACTCGTCGAGGATCACCGACTGTGCGATGTGGGAGGCCAGCTCGGGATGCCCCTGAACGACCGGTACCGGACGCGGACCCCAGCCTTCGTCCGCAGGTGGGAATTCGGTCGCGCAGCCGAGTGCAAAGGTCGGCACGATTTCGACCGAGAACGCCGACGCATGGTCGTTGTAGACCACGATAGCGACGTCGGGCTTGGCCTCGCGCATCCATTCCTTGGAGCGCTCGAAGCCCGAGAACACCCGCTTCCAGTAAGGCTCTTCGGTCTGCTTGTTGTCGATCGCCGCACCGATGGCCGGTACGTGCGACGACGCCACGCCTGCAATGATCCTAGCCACGTTTCGACCTCGCTTTGGGCCGGGTTTTGGATTTGGTTTTCGCGGCCGCAGCCTTGGCAGCCGGCTTCGCCTTCTTCGGTTTGCTCGCACCATCGGCCGCGGCGACAAACGGTCCCGGCTTGTTGTGCCCGCTGCGGCTGCGGTTGCCTTCGACCGAGCGGCCACCGCCGAGCATCATCGCGGCGTAGTCGTCCTGCGTCGAACCGGTCATCAGTGCGGCAAGATGGCGGAACGAATGGCCGTCGGTCGCGCCGAGCTTGGCAGTGAAATAGATGTTGCCGCCGAGCTCGAGCATGCGGTTGTAGTCGCGCTTGAGGATTGCCTGTGTCTGCTCCGCCGAAAGCGGAAAGCGCTTGAGGTATTCCGCCTCGTTCGCCTTGAAAGCCTTGCGGTTCTCTTCCTTCATCAGCGACATGCAGAACATGTTGATGCCATAGCCCTGGCGTGACCGCTCGGCGTCGAACACGAAGGTACCGGGGATGTCATCGTAATCGTGCTGGGCGCGTGGCATCGGCCTGCCCTCCAATGCGCGGATGTCGTTTGTTCACATATATAGCGCAGCCGCCGTTGGCAACGTAAGCCTTACGCCCCTGCTGCAATTGAGACCAAGTCCAAACACGCCGGAGCGCAGCGACTTGGGGCAAATTCGCCGCCCATGCGCTCCATTGCGCGGTTGCCACGGACAGGCTAAGCGAGCGGCAGCCGGGAGGATTTGCTTTGCCTTGGACCACCGCGAACGGGATCAGCATCAATTATCAGCTCGCCGGTAACGGCCCCACCGTCGTGCTGCTGCACGAGATGGGCGGCACGCTCGATAGCTGGGACGCGGTGGCGCCGGGGCTCTCGGAGACCTATCGCGTGCTGCGCTATGACCAGCGCGGCGCGGGTCTGACCGAAAAGGTGCGGAAACCCTATTCCAACGACGATGCCGTCGACGACCTCGAAGGTCTGCTCAAGAACCTCGGTCTGCAGCCGCCCTACAATTTCGTCTGCGTCGCTGCCGCCAGCACGCAGGTGCTGCGCTTCCTTGAGCGGCATCCGGGCGACGTGACATCGATTGTGCTGTGCAACCCGGCGCCCGGCGTCGACCCGAGCCGCGCCGGCGTCCTGGTCGAGCGCGCCGAGCTTGCGGAAAAGAACGGCATGAGCGGCGTCATGGGGATCACGCTCGACAAGTCCTACCCGCCGACGCTCGGCGAACCGGCCGCCTACGAGGCCTATCGCGGACGCTACCTCGCCAACGATCCGGTTGGCTTCGGGCTCGCTCACCGCATGCTGGCGGCAACCAACATGCTCTACATGCTGCCGAAGGTCGCCGTGCCTGCCATGGTGGTCGCCGGCAAACACGACACCGTACGCCCGCCCGCCGGCACCGAGGAATTGGCGAAGAAAATCCCCGGTGCGCGCTTCGAACTGATCGAGGAAGCGGGCCATTTCCTCCCGACTACCGGGCCAAAGACCCTGCTCAAGCTTCTGCGCGATTTCCTGCCGCGCTAATCTTCGAAAGGCATCGCATGCACATCCAGGCCAACGGCATCAGCATCAACGTTCAAGTCGATGGGCCGGAGGGGGCGCCCTGGCTCATCTTTTCCAATTCGCTCATCACCAACCTCGCGATGTGGGACGACCAGGCAGCCGCGCTCAGCAAAACCCACCGGGTGCTGCGTTACGACCAGCGCGGCCATGGCGGAACGCAGGTGACCGAGGGGAAGTATTCATTCGATCTGCTGGCGGCCGACGTGGTCGGGCTGATGGATGCGCTATCGATCAAGCACGCGCACTTCTGCGGCCTGTCGATGGGCGGCGTCACTGCGCTCCGGCTGGCGCAGCGCTACTCCGACCGCTTCGACCGCATCATCGCCTGCGATTTCGTGTCGAACTCGACCCCGGCCTCGGCGCAGCAATGGAGCGAGCGGATCGCGCTTGCCTCCGCGAAAGGGATGGAGGCATTGGCCGACGCCACAGTGAACCGCTGGTTCCCGCCAGAATTCGTCGCCACCAAGAACCCGGTCATCGACAAGGTCCGCGGCATGATCGTCGCGACCCCGTTTGAAGGCTTCGCCGGCTGTGCGGCGGCGCTGTCGGACTACGACCTGCGGCCGGGGCTGGCGGGCATTAACCGTCCCACGCTTCTGATTTGCGGCACCAAGGATGCCACCTTCGGCGGCATCAAGCAGATCAAGGAGGCGGTGCCGGGCGCGGCCCTGGTCGAGATCGAAGGCGCGGGGCATATTTCCAATGTGGAGCAACCGGCGGCTTTTACGCGCGCCGTCAGCGATTTCATCAAAGCATCCTGACGCGCCCACCCGCGGGATTGCGTCTTTGATCTGAATCAACGCCGTCCCTGCGGAAAGCGCAGACGTGCGCTGTTTCGCGCAGCGTTGCAAACTTTTGGCGCGCGTTATACCTCTTAAGTGAAGGCCAGCGGGTGGGTCCCGCAAGGAATTTGATCAGGAGGAAGGTCATGGCCGTCGCCACCAAGGTCCAAGAAAAGGCACAGGAAAAGCCGCACGACAAGCCGGCAAAAAAGGACGAAAGCATCCGCCCCGCTCTGTCGAGCAAGGCGCGCGCGCTGATGGAAGAACTGAACTCCGACGCAGCGCAGCATCACATCTGGGTACGTACCCAGATGAACTCGCCGGCGCAGCGCCCCTGGTTCACCGACACCGGCGGCACCACCGGCTTGGGCCAGATGGCGACCGGCCGCGTCGCGGCCAACCAGCTCAAGGCGTCGCCCTATCGTTGGCGCTGGAAGGAATACAGCGCCTATCTCGATCGCATCGCCGGCATCGCTGCCAAGGCCGACGTGTCGCCGATCGAGTTCGCCGACCGGCAATCGATCCTGCTCACCAACCCCGGTCTCAATGGCCGCCTGCAGGTGACCAACACCATCCGCTGCGCGATCTCGATCTACAATCCCGGTGATATCGCGCCGGCCCACGTGCATTCGCCGAACGCGAGCCGCACCATCCTCTCGGAGAAGGGCGGCTACACCAACGTCGAGGGCGAGCGTTGCGAGGCATCGCGCGGCGACCTGATCCTCACGCCCAATGGCACGTGGCATGACCACGGCAATGACGGCGACAACCCGGTGATCTGGATCGACATGCTCGACTGGCCGCTGATGGAGTTCCTCGATTGCGCCTGGGTGGACCAGGAATTCCAGCCGGCCGAAGGCGGCAACACGCGCAGCCAGATTACCGCGCACAAGGATGGCTATTCCAACAAGCTTTACGGCTCTGGCGGCATGATGCCGACCTTCGTGTCCCATCAGCTAGGCTTCGGCCGCGACCCCGCCCCGCTGATCCACTATCGCGGCGAACAAATCCGCGACACGCTCGCGAGCCTCGCCAGGGAAAAGGGCGATCCGCACGAGGGTATTCAGTTCGCCTTTGTCAATCCTGTGACTGGCAAGCCTGTGTTCTCAACCATGAACTACCAGGCGCAATTGCTCCGCCCCGGCGAGGAAACGCTCCCCAAGCGCGAGACCTGCGGCACCTTCATCGTGGTGATCGAGGGCCAGGGCCGCTCGGAAATCGGCGGTCAGAGCTTCGACTGGGAGGCGAACGACATTCTGGTGGTGCCGAACTTCCTGTGGCGCCGCCACATCAACACCGGCAAGGGCGACGCGGTGCTGTACACCGTCAACGACTCGGCCTTGCTACGCAACATCGGCCAGTATCGCGCGCAGGGCAAGGACAAGAGCGGCAAGGTGGTGCAGCTCGTGCAGTGACGCCGACGACTTCAAGCAGGTATAGTCCATCGCCAGACATAGTCCATTGCAGGAGCGCCGCCCCGGAGGCGGCGCTCCTTATTTCCACCGATGCTTTTATCTCCGCCCGCTACGTCACTGCGCCCACCATCACGGCGTCACGTCGGCGACGATGATGCCGGTCGCAGGGTCGACCAGATAGACGCGGCCGTTGAGATAGGCATAGCTGTAGGGCCGCGCAGCGGGCACCTGCAACGCGACACTCTCGGGCACCGCCACAAGCGGCACCGTCTCAGGCAACCGCGATCCAACGACATAGGTCGCGACACGCGGCCGGTAACGGTCGTCGTAGGGATCGTAGGCGGGCGTCGCGTAACCGCCTTCGTAGCGCGGTGCCGTGTAGGCGTTGTAGTACGCGCTGTCGTTCTGGAACGGATAGATCGTTCGCAGTGGGTAACTGCGCGGTGCGGGCGCGACTACCTCGGTCTGTGCAACCACAGGCGGGTAAGCCGGCCGAGCCGTCGGATAGACTTCGCGCTGGACCACGGTGCGATAGATGATCTGCCGCTGAGCGGGACTGAGTGCGAGGTTACGCCGCGTTGTGCGCGTTGCGGCACGCCGCGCGGTTGTCGCTCGCCCGCGTCGGACGGTGACGGTCTGATCCAGGTCTGTTTCCTGTACCACTGCCGGCGCGTTGTAGGGCACGAAATCCACCGCAGGTGCGTAAGGGCCGACCGCTGGCGGCTCGGGATTGAGGGGCCGTCGGCTCACCACAGTTCCATTCGGCCCGCGGGTGATGATGGTTTCGACCGGCTCGGTCGTAATCTGGCGCGTGACGGTTGTCTGCGCAGTCGCAGTTGCGGTGCCCGAAAGCACCAGCAGACCGCACGCAACAATGCCGAAGGGTCTCATCGCGGACTCCTTTTGCTGATGTGGGACATTGCGTGCAACGCAACAGAACCGGCCCCGGTTCCGGGGTCCGCGCGCGCTTTGTCATTGTTGGAAATAGCCGTCAGGCGCCGGTGCTGACGAGTGCCGCCGGCTTAGCGGGACCTTCCACGGCGAACAGTTGCAAGAGCGCACTCCGCATTGCCGCCTGCCGGGTCGGCGAGGTGATCTTGGCGCCGAACAGGTCGGTGACATAGAACACGTCGACCACGCGTTCGCCGAACGTCGCGACATGGGCGGAAGCGATGTTCAGATTGAGCTTGGACAGCGTTGCGGTGAGTTCGTACAACAGGCCGGGCCGATCGAGGCCGGTGACCTCCACCATGGTGTAGCGGTTCGACCACTGGTTATTGATGGTCACATCGGGTTCGATGGCGAACGCCTTCAGGCGCCCCTTCGGGGGTACGCGCTTGGCCAGGACCTCCGGCAGTTTGATGGTGCCGCGCAGCGCCTTCTCGATCACTTCGGCAACACGGTCGGCACGGCGCCGCTCGTCTTCATCGCGTTCGAACTCGCGCGAGATCGCGATGGTGTCGAGTGCGCGTGCATCGGTTGTGGTGAAAATCTGCGCATCCACGATATTGGCGCCGGCCATCGCGCAGGCGCCGGCAATGATCGAAAGCAGCCATGGGTGGTCGGGCGCAAGTACGGTCAATTCCGTGACACCGCTTTCGGCATCGAGCTCCACCGAGGTCGCAAGCTTCAGCTCGGCGTTTTCCGATGCATGAACGAAACGCGCCTGCGCAAGCTTGTGAGGAAGGTCAACCTTGAGCCAATAGGCCGGATAGTGCCGGGCGATATAGGCATCGATGTCGGTCGCGGCCCAGTCCTTGAGCTCCGCCCTGAACTCGGCCTGCGCCATGGCCACGCGCTGCGCGCGGTTGACCTCTGAGAAGCCGCCGGTGAGCACCGGCTCGGTCTCGTAGTAGAGCGTGCGCAGCAGTTGCGCTTTCCAGCCGTTCCACACCCCCGGGCCGACACCCTTGATGTCGGCGGCGGTGAGGATGGCGAGCAGCTTGAGCCGCTCAACCGACTGCACCACGCCGGCAAAATTCTGGATCGTGACTCGGTCGGACAGGTCGCGGGACTGCGCCACCGTCGACATCGTAAGATGCTGTTCGACCAGCCACGCCACCGTCTCGGTCTCCGACGCCGACAGTCCAAAGCGCGGGCATACCCGCCGCGCGACGCGCGCGCCGGCGATCGAATGGTCCTCGATACGGCCCTTGGCGATATCGTGCAGGAACAGCGCCACGTAGAGGACAGTGCGGCTCTGCGGCTGGATCGTGCGCATCAGCTCCGTGACGACCGGCGCGTCTTCGGCCCGCCCGGCCTCGATATCGGCAAGGATGCCAATGCACCGCAGGAGATGCTCATCCACTGTGTAGTGGTGATACATGTTGAACTGCATCATCGCGACGATGCGGCCGAACGCGCGCACAAACGCGCCCAATACACCGGCTTCGTTCATGCGCCGGAGCACGGTCTCGGCGTCGTTCTTCGAGGTGAGGATTTCGAGGAACAGCCGGTTCGCCTCCGGATTTCTGCGCAGCTTGTGGTCGATCAGCCGCAGCGAGCGCCGCACCTCGCGCAGCGCGTCGGGGTGGAAAGCGAGGTTGTATTTCTGCGCCAGGTGGAAAATGCGGATGAGGTTGACGGGATCGCGGACGAACACCTGCGCGTCGGCATTGAGGATGCGGTTGTAGTCGACGATGAAGTCTTCCGATTCACTCAGCGTGCGGCGCGGGCTTGGGCGGAATTTCGCCATCATGCGGCTGAGCACCGGCATCGGTTTCGCCTGCCGGTCTTCCAGTTCAGCGCACAGGATGGCGGTGAGGTCGCCGACGTCCTTCGCGATCAGGAAGTAGTGCTTCATGAAGCGCTCGACATCCTGCTGGCCGGGATGCTTCGTGTAGCCGAGCCGCTGCGCGATCTCGCGCTGGATTTCGAAAGACAGCCGCTCCTCGGCGCGGCCGGCCATGAAGTGCATGTGGCAGCGCACCGACCACAGAAAGTCCTCGCAGCGGCGGAACAGCACAAATTCGCGGCGGTCGAACACGCCCTTGGCAAGCAGTTCTTCAGGCTCGCGCACGCGGTAGACGTATTTCGCGATCCAGAACAGCGTGTGCAGGTCGCGCAGGCCGCCCTTGCCGTCCTTGACATTGGGCTCGACCAGGTAGCGCGACTGACCGGCGCGGCGGTGACGTTCTTCACGCTCGGCAAGTTTGGCGGTGACAAACTCGGCCGCGGTGCCCTGCGCCACCTCCTTGTCGAAGCGCGTGATCAGTTGATCGAACAACTCGCGGTCGCCGAACATGAAACGGGCTTCGAGAATTCCGGTGCGGATGGTGATGTCAGCCTTCGCCTGGCGGATGCTGTCGTTGACCGAGCGCGCCGCGTGGCCGACCTTCAGCCCCATGTCCCACAGGCAATAGAGGATCGACTCGGTAACGGACTCGCCCCAGGCGGTCTGCTTGTAGGGCAGCACGAACAACAGATCGATGTCAGAGCCGGGCGCGAGCAGGCCGCGGCCATAGCCGCCAGTCGCCACGATCGCCATGTGCTCGGCCTCGGACGGGTTGTCTGAGGGATAGAAATGGCGGCAGGCGAACTCGTAGAGCAGGCGGATGATCTCGTCGTGCATCCGGCACAGCCGCTCCGCGCAGCGCCGGCCATGGCGGTCCTTGAGCAGCAGCCGCTCGGCGGCGGCGCGGCCCTCCAGCATGGCGGCTTTGAGCCGCTGCGCCACCGCATTGCGCAGTTCGCGATCGTTGGCCGTGCGGGTCCGCGCGAGCGTCTCCAGTTCAGCCGCGACGGCGGCCGCATCGAACACGGTCTCCTCGCGGAGAGCACTATCGGCAGGCGTGAGCATGGCGAAGGGGAATACCGGAGCGGGCGGCCGCTGTCACGGGCGGACGCGGCCGGCGGCAACGGTTTATTTCGGCGCGCGCAGCTATTCGACGACCAGATGCTGCTCGCGGATCACCTTGGCCCATTTCGGGATTTCCGCCTTGATGAACTGTGCAAACTCCTCCGGCGAGGTCGCCATCGATTCGAACATCTGCGGTGCCATGAAACGCGCCTGGAAGACCGGCTCGGCGAGGATTTTGCGCACCTCGGCATTGATCTTCGTCACCACCTCGCGCGGCGTGCCGCCCGGCGCCGCCAGACCGAACCAGGTGTTGGCCTCGTAGCCGGGAACGCTTTCGGAGACGGTCTGTATGTTCGGCAGCGCCGGCGAGCGCTGCGGACCGCCGACGCCAAGGACTTTCAGCTTCTTCTCCGCCGCCGGCTGCACCACCAGACTATAGCTCACCGACATCAGGTTGATGTGACCGGCCATGATGTCGTTGAGCGCAGGCGCCGCGCCACGATAATGGATCGGCTGCAGCTTCACATGCGCCATGTTCTCGAACTTGACGATGTTGACATGCGGGGCGGAGCCGACGCCCGCCGTGCCGTAGGTGATTTCACCCGGGCGTTTGTTGGCGAGGTCGATCAGTTCGCGCACCGTATTGGCGGCGAGCGCGTTATTCGCGATCAACGCCTGGTTGATCCGCACGAGGCCGGTGACTGGCGCCAGGTCCTTCTCGGTGTCGTAGGAGAGCTTCTCCTTCGGGTACAGTGTCGGATTGAGCACGAAGGTGCCGGCTTCCGCGACCATCAGCGTGTGGCCATCGGGCGGCGCCTTGGCCACCGCCTGCGCGCCGAGGATGTGGCCGCCGCCGCCCTTGTTCTCGATCACCACCTGCTGGCCCCAGACCTCGCTGAGCCGCTGACCGATGGCGCGCGCCACCACATCACTCACTCCGCCGGCCGCAGCCGTGACAATGATGGTGATCGGCTTCGACGGAAACGTCTGCGCCTGCGCCGTCGATGTCGCGAACAGGCCGAGCGCAACCAGGGCGCCGGAGAGCTTGGTGATGGAGAGCTTGGTCATGGAGAGCTTGGTCATGGGCGGTCTCCCGCATGTCGTTGGCGCCCCAATTCTACCACAGGGCGTAGGCGCCATTCACCCGCTCGTTCCCGCGAAGGCGTGAATCGCAACGAATGGTCCAGGCATGAATATGCTCAATCCTTGGAAGCCTTTTGCTTGAGCGCGTAGAGCGCCTCCAGCGCTTCGCGGGGCGTGAGTTCATCGGGATGCAGCGCCGTAAGCGCGGCGATGACAGCGGCAGCGGCACCATCCAACGAAGGAAGCGCCGGCGGCGAAGGGACCGCCGCAAACAGGGGCAAATCCTCGAACCCGCGCGGGGTGGCACGGTCCTCCGCCTCAAGCTTCGCCAGCACGACTTTGGCGCGCTGGATCACGGCCGCCGGCAGCCCCGCAAGCTTCGCGACGGCAATGCCGTAGCTGCGGTCGGCCGCACCCGGCGCGACCTCGTGCAGGAACACCACCTCGCCCTGCCATTCCTTGACGCGCACGGTGGCGTTGAACAGCCGCGGCAAGCTTGCCGCGAGCGCCGTCAGCTCGTGGAAATGGGTGGCAAACAGCGTGCGGCAGCGGTTCTGCGCGTGCAGGTGCTCGATGGTCGCCCAGGCAATCGAAAGCCCGTCGAAGGTCGCGGTGCCCCGGCCAATCTCGTCGAGGATCACAAGCGAGAGTTCGCCGGCCTGATTGAGAATGGCCGCGGTCTCCACCATCTCGACCATGAAGGTCGAACGCCCACGCGCGAGATCGTCCGCTGCCCCGACCCGCGAGAACAGGCGGTCGATCACGCCGAGCCGCGCCCGGCGCGCCGGGACAAAGCTGCCCATCTGCGCCAAAATCGCAATCAGCGCATTCTGGCGCAGATAGGTCGATTTGCCGGCCATGTTCGGACCGGTGAGCAGGCAGATGCGGCCCGTCGCCTCGCCACGCGGCGGCGACAGATCGCAATCGTTAGCAACGAACGGGCCGCCGTCGAGCGCCAGCGCCTGCTCGACCACCGGATGCCGGCCGCCTTCGATAATGAAATCGCGGGTGGCGTCGACCTCAGGCCGCACATAGTTGTGCGCCACCGCAAGCTCGGCGAGCGCCGCGGCGACATCCAGCATGGCGAGTGCCTCGGCGGCAGCCTTGATCGCATCGGCAGCCGCAGTGACTTGCGTGCAAAGGCGCTCGAAAGTCTCGAGCTCGAGCCCCAATGCGCGGTCGGCGGCGCTGGCGATCTTGGCCTCGAGCTCGCCAAGTTCAGTGGTGGTGAAGCGGAGCTGATTGGCCATCGTCATGCGATGGATGAAGGTCGCGTTGAGCGGCGCCGCCAGCAGCTTCTCACCATGCTGCGCGGTGACTTCGACGAAATAGCCGAGCTGATGGTTATGGCGGACCTTGAGCGCGCGCACGCCGGTGGTCTCGGCATAGCGCGCCTGCAAGGCCGCGATCACGCGCCGTGACTCATCACGCAACGCGCGCGCCTCATCGAGCGCGACATCGTAGCCCGCGCGTACAAAGCCGCCGTCGCGCTTGAGGTGCGGCAGTTCGTCAGCCAGCGTCGCTGCGAGCGCGCTCGCAAGCGCCGGATCGGGCCGCCGCAGCGATACCGCTGCCTGCGCGACCTCCGCCGGTGCATCGGGCCGCGCTGCGATTTCGCCAGCGAGACTTGCCGCTGCCGCGATACCGTCGCGGATTGCCGCCAGATCGCGCGGGCCACCGCGCCCAAGCGCCAGCCGCGCCAGCGCACGGGCGAGGTCGGGCGCCGTCCGCAGCCGCGTGCGCACATCCCCGCGCATAGCGGCGTCTGTGACGAACAGCGCGACGGCATCGTGACGCGCCCTGATTGCCCCGGGATCAGTGAGCGGTGCGGCAAGGCGTTGCGCGAGCAGGCGCGAGCCGGCCGCCGTCATGGTGCGGTCGATGGTGGCGAGTAGCGAACCGCGGCGCTCGCCGCCGAGCGTGCGCATCAGTTCGAGATTGCCGCGGGTCGCCTGGTCGATGGCGAGCGTCGCGCCCTGCGCCTCCCGCACGGGCGGTGAGAGCGGCGGGCGCTTGCCGAGTTGCGTGCGCTCGACATAGCTGACACAGGCCGCTGCTGCCGTCAGTTCGAGACGCGTCAGCTCACCGAAGGCCGCGCTGGTCGCTACCGAGAAGTAGTTCGCAAGCCGCCGTTCGGCGCTGGCGCCGTCGAACGCCTCGCGCGGCAGGGGGGACACCGGCAGCGTGCGCAACCATGGTGCCAGCTCGGCATCGCCGTAGACCGCATCCGAGACGATGATCTCGCCCGGCTCGAGCCGCGCGATTTCGGCCGCCAGCGAAACGCGGTCACCCTCAGCGATCCGGAATTCGCCGGTCGAAATGTCGATCCAGGCGAGGGCGAAGCGGCTGTCCTCGCCGCGCGCGCGCGCAATCGCGCAGAGGTAGTTGTTGCGCTGCGCATCGAGCAGCGTGTCCTCGGTGAGCGTGCCGCGGGTGATGAGGCGCACCACGTCGCGCCGGACCACGCTCTTGCCGCCGCGCTTGCGCGCCTCGGCCGGGTCTTCAAGCTGCTCACAGACCGCAACCCGGTGGCCAAGCGCAATGAGCCGATGCAGATATTCGTCCGAGCGCTCGATTGGCACGCCGCACATCGGGATGTCGCGCCCAAGATGCTTGCCGCGCTTGGTCAGCACGATACCGAGCGCGCGACTCGCGATCTCGGCGTCATCGAAGAACAGCTCATAAAAATCGCCCATCCGGTAGAACAGGAGACAGTCCGGATTGGCAGTCTTGATCTCGATGTACTGCTCCATCATGGGCGTGACGCGTCCGCCGCCCTCGGCGGACGGCTCGGAGGCGAACCCCGATGGTGCAAATGGATGCGCGGCGTCCATGGCGGGCGCGACGCTAGCAGATGGGACGCGGCGTTTCACCTGGTCGGATGGCCCGCCGCCGCGAGTTCAAGCCGACCGGACAGTCTGCGGCGAGGTCAGTTCCGCGTCTTGAAGTAGCGCAGGTCGGGGGGCGCCTGATCCTTGCGCGCGGGCATCAATAGACCATCGGCACTCAGGAAATAATTTTCCTTGCCGATGATGATGTGATTGTTGCTTTCGTTGCAGTTATCTTCATACCATTCGAGATTGACCCGCTCACGAATGGAATTCTTCATCACCGTCCAGGGCCGCGTGAACGCGTGGTCCTCGATCGTGATCTCGTTGTGCATGAGATCGCCGTTGGCCTTGTCGAGATAGATGCGTTCCTTGACGACGGTCTGGTTGTCGTGATGGAGCGGCAGGCCGCTCATCTCCAGCGTGCGTGGCCCCTTGAAGTTGCGAGTCTCGACTTCAAGCACGTCGAACTTGCCGTCTTTGTCCTCGTCAATCCATTTGCCGATTGAATAGCCGACAAACGTCGGCTCGTCGTCCTTGGGAAAGCTGCGCCCGTCCGTGTAGATGCGGCGCGGCATCACGTTCTCGTAATGGATGTAGGTGACGTTGGGCAGCACGATGAACTCCACCGGCCGCACGAAGGTCATGATCCGCGGCATGCCGTTGGTGATGCAGGTGATGCGGTTGTCGAGACCCTGCCCGCCCTCCTTTTGATCTTTCAGACTGTCGACCAGCATTTTCTGATATTCGGGCGTCAATGGCGCCTGCTGGCCGAGCCCCGGCGGTTTCGTTGGGTCCCATCCGAGCCCGGCACCGGGCGGTCGCTTCCATTGGCCGGTCATCAGGTCGGGATACTTTCCGAAATCGATCACCTGCGCCGCAGCCGATGATACCCACAGCGTGGCGACCAGCATGGTCGCGCCAATCAAGCCTCGGTTACCCATGACGGTCCTCCCTTTGACGCCGGTGCGCCGGGGCGCGATTGCCAACCAGGCAATCGGCCCTGCACGCTCGATCAGACCACGAAAAGGACGGCACCTCAATTTTTCAGAGCAGAGCGCGCGACAAAGTGATTACACCCCAAGCAACCTTGGCCGGCTACTTGACGATCTTCACCCCGCACATCGCCTCGAAATTCTTCCAATAGATCTTGTCGAGGTCGGGCTTCGGCATGCCAAGGCTGTCGAGAATGGCCAGCGTTTCGCGGATGTACATAATGCCCTTCTCCGGGTCGAACGGGCAGTCGCTCGCGAAGATCACCTTTTCCAGCGGGTAGAATGCAAGCCCGCACACCGTCGCTGGCTTGGCGGTAAAGGCGGCGGTGTCGGCGTAGAAGTCCTGCTTGAAATAGTCGAGCGGGCGCTTCTTGAGGCTGTTCTTGAGCGCGACGTAATCCTCATCGGTGGTGCGGTTGCCGATCTGGTCCCAGCCAGGGCCGATGCGGCCTTCGAGCATGGGCACGATGCCGCCGAAGTGATGCACCATGATTTTCAGGTTGGGATAGCGGTCGAGAATTTTCGAGAATACCAGCCGCGCCATGGCCGCGCCGGTCTCGTACGACCAGCCGAGCGCCCAGAAGATTTCGTACTTCGATTTCTTCTCATCCACATAGTCCGGCACATTCGGACCGCGCGCGGGATGCAGCCAGATCGGCTTGCCGGTCTCGTTCATCTTGGCCCAGAACGGCTCATACTTTTCGTGGTCGATCGCGCTGCCATTCACGTTGGTGTAAATCTGCACGCCGAGCGCGCCGGCTTTGAGCGCACGCTCCGCCTCGGCCACGCCGGCATCCGGCAGCGCCAGCGAGGTCTGGCCGACCCAGCCGGGGAAACGGTCGCGCTCCTTGGCGCAGATATCGGCGAAGCCGTCGTTGACGAGCTTGAGCAACTCCGCAAGCTTTTCACCCTTGGCCAGTTCTTCGAGCGGCGGCATGGGATAGGAGAGGATCTGGCAATAGTCGGGAAACTTGTCGACGATGCCCTTGCGCACATCAAGATCGAACAGCGCCGGCACGCCGCGCATGCGCTTGCCCATGTCTTTGTAATCGCCGGCGATCTCCATCATCTTGTCAAAGAAACGTTTCGGATAGAAATGCGTGTAGGCGTCAACTCGCATGGGTTTTTTCTCCGGTGGGTCGTCTGCGCGCAGCGCGATGAAGGAGGTCGCGCGCGTCGCCGGGCGCGGGTTTTAGGTGCTTTGGCAGCGCGTTGTTAACGTGTCGATCAAACCGAGTCCATCGTGGCCGGCGACGTTGGGCCACAGGGCCGATGCTTCCCTCACCCGACAGTCTGCGCTAATTTCTTCAACAATCATATTGTGTTGCCAAGGAGACTCGCATGAACCGACTTGCCTCCGGGGTGGCTGCGCTCGCCGCCAGCCTTGCGTTCATGCTCGCGCTCGCACCGCTGCAACAGGTGCACGCCCAAGCGCCGGCTTGGCCGCAGCGCTCGGTACGGTTCATCGTGCCACTTGGCCCCGGTTCCGGTGTGGACCTCGCGGCGCGGCTCTTGGCCGAGAAGCTGTCGGCGCGCTGGGGCCAGCCGGTCGTGGTCGAGAACAAGCCTGGCGGCGACGCCATTCTCGCGATCAACGCATTCATCAGCGCACACGATGACCATGTGCTGCTGTTCTCGCCTACCTCCGCTTTCACCGCGCACCCCTATCAGCACGACAAAATGCCTTACGATCCGGCCGAGCTGTCGCCGATCGCGCGGGTGGCGGTGACGCTGCTCGGCTTTGCGGTGCCGGGTAATTCGAAGGTGGCGACGGTGGCGGATTTCATGGCCGAGGTGAAAGCGCAGCCCGGCAAGTTGAATTACACCACGGCCACCGGGATGACCGACGTGATCTACGACGGCTACTTCAAGAAGGAGGGCCTCGCGATCACCCGCGTGCCGTATCGCGACGTGGTCGCGCCGCTGACCGACCTCGGCGAGGGCCGCATCCAGGCCTATATTGGAGCGCTTACGATCGAGCAACCGCATCTGCAAGGCGGGCGCGCCAAGTTGGTCGCGGTCACCAACAGCCAGCGCGCCCCCAACTACCCCGATGTTCCAACCGTCGCACAGGCGGGTTACCCGGACCTGACCTTTGATGGCCTGACCGGGCTGTTCGGCCCGCGCAGCATGCCGAACGATGTGCGCGAGCGCATTGCCGCCGATGTCAAGACCGCCATGTCCGATGCCACCATTACTGCCCGGCTGACCGCGACCGGGCAGCTCGTCGTGCCCGGCGGGCCGACCGAGTTTGCGAGTTCCCTCGATGGGCAACGCAATGCGCTCGCGGCCATCGCCAAGGTGCTGGGCATCAAGGCCGCGCAATAGTCTTGCAAGCCGCTCAGGCCGAAACAGTCGTCGCGCTGAATTTGGCGACCACGTCGGCCGGCAGTGGTTGCGCCTTGAACCCGCCCGGCCGCGTGAAGTCGCGAACGACCCAGACGCGGGTCTCGGATGCCTCGACCGCGAGGGCGTCCTCCTTGGTCAGGCGGTGTTGCACACCAAAGCTCGTGCGGCCAACCTTCACAAACGCACTCTCGATTGTGACGTCGTCGCAGAAGCGCGTCGGGATCAGGAATCGCGCCCGGCTTTCCAGGACCGGGAAGCCATCGAACGCGAAGGTCGTGTAGAGCGCCTGCTTGTTCATGCCGAGCGCGCGCTCGATCAACAGCACCGTCGAATGGTCGAACATCGCGAAATAACGCGGGTAGAATACGATCCCGGCCGGGTCACAATCGCCCCATTCGATGCGGACCGTGCGGCGGTTGGCGAGCATTGGGCTTCGGTCCTCGATAGGTTGTAGGCATTTGACCCTGCCGCACACCCTCCGTAAATAGGTCCGGCATTGTTGGCAGGACTTGGCGATGGCGCGCTTTCTGTCTTTGGCGGCGGCGGTGGAGGAGACCATCCGCGACGGCGATGCGGTGGCGATGGAGGGATTCACGCACCTCATTCCTTTTGCCGCAACGCATGAGGTGATCCGCCAGCGCAAGCGTCGCCTTACACTGATCAAGATGACGCCGGACCTGATCTACGACCAGCTCATCGGCATGGGCTGCGCCGAAAAGCTCATCTTTTCCTGGGTCGGCAACCCTGGCGTCGGCTCGCTGCACCGCGCCCGCGATGCAATCGAGAATGGCTGGCCCACGCCGCTCGCGATCGAGGAGCACTCGCACGCGGCGCTCGCGATCGCCTACGAGGCTGGAGCCGCCGGGATGCCCTGTGCGCTCTTCCGCGGCTACATCGGCGTCGACCTGCCCAAGGTCAATCCCAACATCAAGCATGTCACCTGCCCGTTCACCGGCGCGCAGCTCGCCGCCGTGCCGGCGCTGCGGCCTGACGCCGCCGTCATCCACGCACTCAAGGCAGACCGTGCCGGCAATGTGATGATTCACGGCATCCTCGGGGTACAGAAGGAGGCGGTGCTGGCCTCGAAGCGCTCGCTGGTCACGGTCGAGGAGATCGTCGACGACTTCGGCGAGCGCAGTTTCAACACCATGATCCTGCCGCACTGGACGGTTGGCGCCATCGCGCACGTCCCTGGCGGCGCGTTCCCCTCCTACGCACAGGGCTATTACAAGCGCGACAACGCGTTCTATCTCGCGTGGGACAAGATCGCGCGCGAACGCGAAACCTTCCTGGCTTGGATGAAAACCAACGTGCTGGAGAAAGGCCCCGAGGTTTTCGCCGAACATGCGCGCCGGGCGGCAGCATAACGATGTGTGGAACAATGCGGCTCACCCAACCATCCGCTCGTCCCCGCGAAGGCGCGCGAAGGCGGGGACCCAGAGCGCCACGCACTGGTTCAGAAGTTGCCGCCCCTGGGTCCCCGCCTTCGCGGGGACGAGCGGTGTTGGGGGCGTGCCAATGAGTGAGAGTTACACACCGAACGAGATGATGACGGTGGCCGCCGCGCGGGCGTTGCGCAACAGTGACGTCTGCTTTGTCGGCATCGGCATGCCGTCGGCGGCCTGCAATCTGGCGCGGTTCACGCATGCGCCCGACATCACGCTGATCTACGAGTCCGGCACCATCGGCACCAGGCCCGACGTGCTGCCGCTCTCGATCGGCGACGGCGAATTGTGCGAGACCGCGCTCTGCACGGTCCCGGTGGTCGAGATGTTCCGCTATTGGCTCTTGGGCGGCCGCCTCACCGTAGGCTTCCTCGGCGGCGCGCAAATTGATCGCTTCGCCAATCTCAACACCACCGTGGTCGGGTCCTACGACCAGCCGAAGGTGCGGCTGCCGGGCGGCGGCGGCGCACCGGAGATCGCGAGCGCCTGCGGAGAAATCTTCATCATCATGAGCCAATCGCCGCGCAGCTTCGTCGACAAGCTCGACTTCATCACCTCGATGGGCCACGGCGAGGGTGGCGACCATCGCATACGTCTTGGGCTCAAGACCAAGGGGCCGACCAAGCTGATCACCGACCTGTGCGTGTTCGAGCCCGATCCCACAAGCAAGGAGATAACCGTGACCTCGATCCATCGCGGTGTCACCCGCGACGAGATCGCCGCCAAGACCGGTTGGCCCGTGCGCTATGCCCCGCAAGTGGCCGAAACCGCGCCTCCCACCGGGACCGAGCTGCACGTGCTGCGCGAGGTGCACGCGCGCACGGCACGGGCGCACGGACAGGCTGGGTGAGGCGCATGATGCTTCAATTCGACTTCCATCTGGCTGTCGTCCCCGCGAAAGCGGGGGGACGACACCGACCTCTCAGGAACGGATAATCACGATGCCCGAAGCCTTTATCTGCGATGGGATACGCACGCCGATCGGCCGCTATGGCGGTGCGTTGTCCAAAGTGCGCACCGACGATCTCGCCGCCGCTCCGATCAAGGCGCTGATGGCGCGCAACGCCAAGGTCGATTGGGAGCGGCTGGACGAGGTTTACTTCGGCTGCGCGAACCAGGCCGGTGAGGACAACCGCAATGTCGCGCGGATGGCGTTGCTGCTGGCGGGCCTGCCCGCGAGCGTGCCGGGCATCACGGTGAACCGGCTTTGCGCGTCCGGGCTCAACGCGGTGGGCGCCGCAAGCCAGGCGATCCGCGCGGGTGAGATTGACCTCGCCATCGCCGGCGGTGTCGAGTCGATGTCGCGTGCACCGTTCGTGATGGGCAAGGCGGACGAGCCATTCTCGCGCGCGGCCAAGATCGAGGACACGACCATCGGCTGGCGATTCATCAACCCGCTGATGAAGCAGCAATACGGCGTCGACCAGATGCCGGAGACCGCCGAGAATGTCGCCGAGGATTATCAGGTCGCGCGCAAAGACCAGGACGCGTTCGCGTGGCGCTCGCAGCAGCGCGCCGGCAAGGCCATGGCCGCAAATTTCTTCGCCGCCGAAATCGCGCCCGTCGAGGTGCCGGGTGGCAAGGCCGGTGCGGTCATCGTCAGCAAGGACGAGCATCCACGGCCCGAGACTACGCTGGAGGGGCTCGCCAAGCTCAAGCCCTTCGTGCGCAACCCCGGCACGATCACCGCCGGCAATGCCTCCGGCGTCAACGACGGCGCCTCCGCGATGGTCATTGCCTCGGAGACGGCCGCCAAGGAGCACGGCCTCACGCCCCGCGCGCGAATCCTCGGGATGGCAGCAGCCGGCGTGCCGCCACGGGTGATGGGCATCGGCCCGGTGCCATCGACCCGCAAGTTGATGGAGCGACTTGGGCTCAAGATCAGCGATTTCGACTGGATCGAGCTCAACGAGGCCTTCGCCTCGCAGGCGCTCGCCTGCCTACGCCAACTCGGGCTTTCCGACGACGCTGAGCATGTGAACCCCAACGGCGGTGCCATTGCGCTCGGTCATCCGCTCGGCATGTCGGGCGCCCGGCTGGCAATCACCGCCGCGCACCAACTGAGCACCGCCGGCGGCAAGCGCGCGCTTGCCACCATGTGCGTCGGCGTCGGTCAGGGCGTGTCGCTCGCGATCGAGCGAGTTTAATGCACCTCAGTAATCAAGCGCAAAAGAGAGTCTCGCTATCCAGGAGCCATTTCCCGTGCCCATGAGTGCAGGCTACATCCCGTTTCATCCAAACCCCTCGAAGCCGAAATACCAACCGCCGGAGGGCGCGGTTTGTGCGCATTGCCACGTGTTCGGACCGGAGGCCAAATTCCCGTTCGCGCCGAAACGCAAATACACGCCCTGCGATGCGCCGAAGGAGAAGCTGTTTGCGCTGCGCGATTTTCTCGGACTCGACAAAAACGTGATCGTGCAGGCGACTTGCCACGACACCGACAACCGCGCGCTCGTCGACGCGCTGGAGAATTCCGGCGGCAAGGCCAAAGGCGTGGCTTTCGTCGGCGAGGACATCAGCGACGACGAGCTGCGCGCTCTCGACCGCGCGGGCGTCAGAGGCGTGCGCTTCAATTTCATCAAGCGGCTGGTCGATTCCACGCCGAAGGATGTGATGCAGCGGATCGCGGCGCGCATCGCCAAGCTCGGCTGGCACGTCGTGATCTATTTCGAGCACGCCGACCTTGATGAGATGGCGCCGTTCCTCAAATCGCTGCCGACCACGCTGGTGTTCGATCACATGGGGGTGCCGAACGTACGCGAAGGTCTCGATGGCAAGCATTTCCAGAATTGGCTGAAGGCGCTTGACGCCAACAAGACCTGGGTCACCAAGGTCACTTGCCCGGAGCGCTTCTCGCTTGTTGGCCCGCCTTACGATGACGTCGTGCCGTTCGCACGCGCCATCGTCGAACGCTTCCCCGACCGCGTGCTCTGGGGCACCGACTGGCCGCACCCCAACATGCCGAAGGCGGCGCCCGACGATGGCGTGCTGGTCGACATGATTCCAAAGATTGCCCCTACGCCAGCGCTGCAGAAGGCACTGCTGGTGGACAACCCGATGCGGCTGTATTGGAGTTAGTAAGCTTCGCATGAACTTTCCAAATATCCGCTCGTCCCCGCGAAGGCGGGGACCCAGGACCAACCGGGGAAAATCAGAAATTGGGACTCCTGGGTCCCCGCCTTCGCGGGGACGAGCGGAACATGGGCTCCGTGCGGGCATTGCACTATCCGCCCCAAGATCTCACCGAAACAGTTGCTTGTAGATGTCGTCCCAGCGATCGATGGCCTTGTCGGTGATCGCGGGCGTCAGCACCGTGGCGGTGAAGCCGCCCTGCTCGGGCACCAGTTCGGGCATCAGCGGGGGCACGTCGGGGCGGGCGGGCAGGTAGTTCGCCCTTTGGAAGATACGCTGGCCCTCCGGCGAGGTCAGGAATTCGATGAACAGGAGTCCGGCATTCGGGTGCGGTGCGCCCTTGGTGAGGCCGACAAGGCCCGGCGTCACCGTCACGGGATTGAGCTTGAGCCATTCGACCGGCGCGCCCTTCTGTGCGCTGATGGCGGCGTGGTGGTTGAAGATTTGCAGCGTGAGCGGATGCTCGCCCGCAATCACCTGGTCGAGGATGGCGCGCGCGCTGGCATTGACACTGCGGATGTTCTGTCCAGCGAGCTTGCGCAAATAGTCCATGCCGCGCGTCTCGCCCATGAACGTGAGCACGTTGCCGATGAAGCCCGGCGCGCCCGACAGGTCGTTCTGCTTCCAGATGATCTTGTCCTTCCAGTATGGCGCCAGCAGATCGTCATAGGTCTTGGGGCGCTGCGCGGCTGGCACGAGGCTGGTGTTGAGGCCGGGCGTGAGCACGAAGCGGTGCGACGACACCCAGTAGTGGTCGGGGTCGCGGTATTGCGGCGGCAGTTCCTCACCGTTGGCCGCCGTGAACTGGCGCACCACGCCGGCCTCGACCAGCACCTGCAGGCCCGAGGTGAGCCCGAATACATCGGAGGCCACGCGGCCGGCCTTGTGCTCGTTCATCAGCTTGATGATGTTCACCTGACTGTCGGCGCGCGCGAAGGCAACCTTGATTCCATACTTTGCCTCGAACGCGGAGGTGAGCGGGCGCACGACCTGGTCGACGATGAGGTCGGTGTAATAGGTGAGCTGTCCCTCCTGCTTCGCCTTGGCGATGAGGTCCGCGCTGATTTCGGCTGCGTGAGCAACACCTGCGGTGCCGATGAACACCAAGAGCGCAACAATGGTGCGTGATCGCATGCTCTCTCTCCTGTCGTGCCCGCGAACGCGGGGACCCATGATCACCAGCCGCGCGAATCCGGCCGACGCTCGACAACACTGCGAGGTGTGCATGGGTCCCCGCGTTCGCGGGGACGAGGGATCATATCAATTCACGGAATGGCGCGCAGTACCACCAAGGCGTCGAGCGCAAGCGCGCCCTGGCCAGCCGGAAGCGCGACGAACGGATTGATGTCGATGCTTTCGAGCAGATCGCCCAGGTCGTGCGCAAGGCGGCCAATCGTGACCAAGGCCGCGAGCACGGCCGCCTCATCCGCGGGCGGCGATCCGCGATAGCCCTTCAGCAGCGTCCCTGCGGCGGTGCGCTCCAGCATCGCCTTGGCCTGCCATTGCGCGAGCGGCACGGCGCCGAAGCTCACGTCCCTGTGCAGTTCGAGCAGTACGCCGCCGGTGCCGAACATCACCACCGGACCGACCTCGGGATCGCGATGCACACCGAGCACAAGCTCAAGCCCCCCGGAAATCTGCTCGGCGACCAGGACACGGTCGAGCGGCACACCCGTTGCGGCCTCGACATTGCGCGCGAGCCGCGCCCAGGAGCTGCGCAGGTCGTCGTCGTTGGCAATGCCGAGGATGACGCCGCCGATGTCGGACTTGTGCGCGACATCCGCTGACATGACCTTGAGCACCACGGGATAGCCGAGCCTACGCGCGGCTTGCACGGCCTCGTCGGCGCTAGCGGCGATGCACTCGCGCGGCGAGGCGATCCGGTAGGCGCGCAGAAGCTCCTTGGAATCGGCTTCATTGAGCACTGCACGTCCGTCATTCGCAGTCTTCGCGCGACGCAGGATAGGAGCGATGGCGGGCGGCGCGACCATCTCGACGGGCAACTCCTTCGCAAGCGCCCGTAGCGCGCCGTAGCGGCCGGCGCGCCCGACGGCCTTGAGCGCCTTATCGACCTCCTGCAGCACCGGCAGATGCGGCAGCTCCGCGCGAAATGCCTTGCTGTGTTCGGTGAAACTGTAGGAGATCATCGAGGCCACCACGGCCGGCTTACCGGCGCCGTTCGCGATCATCCGGTCGACGGTTTTGAGGTTCTCGACCTTGTTGTTGGTGCGCGGCGTCGGCGGTAGTTCCTCCTGCAGCACCAGCACGTCGATGTTGGGGTCGGCGAGCATCAATTCGACACAGCGGAAATAGTTTTCGGCGCTCGACAGCGCGGCAAACCCGGCATCGAGCGGATTGCCGAGCGAGGTGCCCACACCAAGCACCTCGGCAAGCTTGCCCGCTGTCGCATCGGCGAGCGGCGGAAACGATAAGCCGTTGCGCTCCGCAGCCTCCAGCATCAGCCCCTTGAGGCCGCCTGAGAACGTGAGCGCTCCGAGCCGCGGCCCCTTTGGCGGCACCGCGTGGCAGAAATACTCCACCGTCTCCACCACCTCGTCGAGGGTATCGACGCGCACGACGCCCACCGTCTCAGCAACCGCATCGAAGCATTCCAGCGCTCCCGCCAGCGCACCGGTGTGTGCGAGCGCCGCCTTGCGGCTCTCCTCGGAACCGCCGATCTTGACGGCAATCACCGCCTTGCCGGCATCGCGTGCGCGTGCGCAGGCGGTGCGGAATTCGCCCGCGTGCTTGATCGATTCGATGAAACAGGCGATGGCGCGGATGTCCGGATCCTCCGCGAGGAAACGGATGTAGTCCGCCATCGCCAGTCCGATCTCGTTGCCGCTGGTCACCGCGTAGCCGGTGGTTACGCCGCGCGCGAGCAGCGCGCGATGCAGCGCCATCACGATGCCGCCACTCTGGCCGATCACCGCAACCGGCCCGCGCGGCAATTCCATGATGCGGTCGTCGGGGATGGTCAGCATGCGCGCACGGGCGGCCAGGTTACCCATGCAGTTCGGCCCGGAAACCGCGATCCCGCTCGCCTCGATCGCCGTTCGCAAGGAGACACCAAGCGCGCGCCCCTGCGGATCGCCGCCTTCGCCAAAACCGCCGGAAAACACCGTGGCGCTGCGCGCGCCCGCCTGACCGGCGGCCACGATGGCATCGATCGCGGCCGTGCCCGGCACGATCACCACCACGTGGTCGGGCTTCTCGGGCAGTTCGGCGAGGCTCGGGTAGCAGGTCTCGCCACCCCAGACCGATGCGTTGCGCGGGTTGACTGGAAATACGCGGCCGGGGAACTCGAATTTCTTCAGCGACGCAAACACCCGCGCCGACCAGTTGCCCGGCCGGTCGCTCGCGCCGACGATGGCGATGTTGCGCGGCGCGAACAGCGCGCGCACGCCTTCGAGCCGCTGTTCGGGCGTCAGGGCTGGCATGCATCAACCGTAGCCGCGATTTTTGGCCGTGTTCAAGGGCGTCCGGCTGTGGTTAGGTGCGCGTCCTCACAGGCGCAGGAACCGCAATGGCCGGCAACATCAACCCCAATCCGTTCACCACGCGGCCCGAGATCGAGGGGACCTTCGGGGTCGTGACTTCGACCCATTGGATCGCCACCGCTGTCGGCATGGCGACGCTGGAGAAGGGCGGCAACGCGTTCGACGCCGCTGTCGCCACCGCGTTCACGCTGCAGGTGGTCGAGCCGCATCTCAATGGCCCCGGCGGCGACGTGCCCGTCATCGTGCACGACGTGCGCAGGGGCAAGGTTGAGGTGATTTGCGGCCAGGGTCCCGCCCCGATGGGGGCGACCATCGCGCACTACCGTCGCGAGGGGCTTGATCTCGTTCCCGGCACCGGGCTGTTAGCCTGCTGTGTGCCGGGCACGTTTGAGACCTGGATGCTGCTGCTACGCGACTACGGCACGATGAGGCTCGCCGATGTGCTCGCGCCAGCTATCGGCTATGCGCAGAACGGCTACCCGCTGGTCGAGCGCGCAAACGCCACCATCAAGACGGTCGAGAAGCTGTTTCGCGACCACTGGCCGACTTCAGCGGCGGTATATCTGCCGGGCGGCAAGGTGCCCGCGGCCGGTACGCTATTCACCAACCCCGCGATGGCGGCGACCTACACCCGCATCCTGCAGGAAGCCGAGAGCGTCGGCGGCGACCGCGTACGGCAGATCGAGAAGGCGCGGCAATGCTGGTCGCGTGGCTTTGTCGCCGAGGCGATCGAGCGCTTCTGCCGGACCCAAGAAGTGATGGACTCCAGCGGCTCGCGCCACCGCGGCGTGCTCACGGCCGACGACATGGCACGCTGGGTGCCGAGCGTGGAGGAGCCCGCGACGCTCGAGTACGGCCGCTACACGGTGTGCAAGGGCGGCTTCTGGAGCCAGGGGCCGGTGATGCTGCAGCAGCTCGCGCTGCTGCGCGGCTTCAATCTCGATGGCGCCGATCCGACCAGTGCCGATTTCATCCACACCGTCGTGGAGTGCGTCAAGCTCGCCTATGCCGACCGCGAGGCGTTCTACGGCGACCCGAACTTCGTCGACGTGCCGGGCGATACGCTGCTGTCGGAAGCGTACAATGCAGAGCGGCGCAAGCTCGTCGGCGCAACGGCGTCGCTCGAGCAGCGACCGGGCACGATCAAGGGCTTTGGCGGCAAGCACATCCCGATCCGCGTGCCACCCGGCATGCAGCGCACGGTCGCCGCCGGCGCCGGCGAGCCGACGGTGGGCAAGGTGTGGACTCACGATGATACACACGACCCCAGCGTCGTCGTGATCGAGGGCGCCAAGCTCGATGCGGCCGGCGCGATGCGCGGCGACACCGTGCATTTCGACATCATCGACACCGCTGGCAACATGGTCTCGGCGACGCCGTCGGGCGGCTGGCTGCAATCCTCACCGACAATCCCGGAACTTGGCTTCTGCCTCGGCTCGCGTGCGCAGCAGTTCTGGCTCGAGGAAGGCCACCCGAACTCGCTCGCTGGCGGCAAGCGGCCGCGCACCACGCTGACGCCAACACTCGCACTGCGCAACGGCGAACCCTATCTCGCCTGGGGCTCGCCCGGTGGGGACCAGCAGGACCAGTGGACCGCGCAGTTTTTCGTGCGCCACGTCAATTGCAACATGAACCTGCAGGAGGCTATCGACGCGCCGGCCTGGCACTCCGAACATTTCCCTTCGTCGTTCTGGCCGCGCGAGGCGCGCCCGGGCGTGGTGGTGGTGGAGGGCCGGCTCACTGCCGACACGATCAAGGAATTGCGCCGCCGCGGGCACATCGTCGAGGTCGACGCCGACTGGTCGGAGGGTCGCCTCACAGCCGCCTCCCGCGACGGCCTCCGGCGCAAGGCCGCCGCCAATCCGCGCGGCATGCAGGCATACGCCGCGGGACGATGAGCGATGTTGAGGCAGTGTAGGCGTTAACGGACCAACCCTGCTTCTGGAAGCCGAGCGTATCGCCTGCTGGATTTGGGCGGCGTCGCCGGTAACTCAGCAACGCCGCTGGTCGATTGGCGGCGGCTGACGCTCCGCATGCTGTCGCGTAGCGCCGTCGCCGGGCGAGAGGCCGCCTCAATTCGTCGGCTTCATTCCGTTCTCCATCTCGTTCTTGCGCGCGCCATCGATGGCAGCAGAGAGCATAAAGCCGCCAACGGCAGCGCCCACTACATAGTCCCAAAGCGAGCCGCCCCCGACGAGGCTCAGCTCTTCCGCTGTCAACTCCCGCGTAGCAGCGTTCTGCATTTCGTTTCTCATGGCAATTCTCCTTCTCAAAATCCGGCCCGGATGCAACCATTGCACCCGTCGCAACCGGTGGCTGGAGAATCGCATGTACTCAGGTCCTTGCGCTGTTTCCTGCGGAACTGAGGCTGTACCGAAAGTGCGGAGGTCAGATGTGACTGTCGTCACGGCGTATATCCTTCAGGTTCTAACGTTCGCTGCCATGCATGAGTCGCAATTGGCCCCGCGCAGAAGCAAGAGCAGCCCTTCCCGGCCGAGAGCGGCTAATATTACTGTCATCATCCGCGAAAGGCAGATGATGACAGTAACCACTGGCGTTTGTGATTACTGGATGCTCCGCCTGCGCGGAGCATGACAGGGACAGGGACAGGGACAAGTGCCGCTGGTATAATATAAAAGAAGGACGCAATGCCGTTATCGCGGCGGCCTCAGCTCATTGCTGAGCGCATCAGGCAGCCTCCACCCATCGGTGAAGTCGAATGATTGCTGGAATCGGATGGCGTCTGCGGTCGAGCCGCCGGCCGGCACCGTTCCCTCGATCTGATAAAGCCGCCGATTGTGAAAGAAAACGGAAGCATAAGTCTGACTGCCGTCCGCGCCTTCGATGCTGGCTTGCCGGCCAATGATCCGGCGCGTGCTATGGGGGATGTTGAATATGACCTCGCCCCCGCGCGAGAGCATCATGACTGCATACGCCATGACGTTGCCTTCTGACATATTGGTCTGCGACAGATCGGCGACCGTGACCTTGAACGCGCCGCCCTCCTGTACAGCGGAATAGATGCGCGCCTCGACCAGGCGGCCGCCTGAGGCTTGGTAAGATGCGACTTCGACCTTGGGCTCGGCGGGAAAGGCGACTGTAAAGCCCTCGTTCCGGTATTCGTATTCCCTCCAATCCTGCGCACAAGCTGGGGCGCTTATGGCGATCATAAGGACAATGAAAGTGATGAGGCGCATTCTTGATGGTCTCAGGCGAGTCGGCAGCTTGCAGCCAACATCGTACGCAGTTGCCCGGATCATTGGAAGGGAGGGACGATGGCGCGGCACTGGGTGCCTGACGCATCGGTGGTAATCGCCCGATGACCCCTCGCCCGCTTGGCTACTGCGCGCTCTTCAGCAGATGCGACAGCTTGCTGTATTTGGTGTAATCGGCTTCGATCACCGCGCGAAATTCTTCCGGCGTACTGGCGACGATGTCGGAGCCATCGCGCAGCAGGAGTTCTTTCACCGCCGGCTCGTTGATCGAGATGCGGCACGCTTCGTTGAGCTTGTCGACGATCGGCCGTGGCGTCGCGGCAGGCGCCAGCAGGCCGATCCAGGAGGCCGCTTCGTAGCCCGGCACGCAGGCTTCCGCGACGGTCGGCACATCCGGCAGGGCCGGCGAGCGTTCCTTGCTGCCGACAGCGAGCACCTTCAGGGTGCCGCTGCGGATGTGTGGGATGAGACCCGCGAGAAAGCCCCACATTGCACCGACCTGATTGGAGATCACCGCCGGGATCGCAGCGCCGGTGCCGGGAAACGGCACGTGCACGATGTTGAGCCCGGTCATCTGCTTGAAGATTTCGCCAGCAAGATGATTGGGCCCGCCTACGCCTGACGATGCATAAAACAATTCGCCGGGCTTGGCGCGCGCGAGCGCCATGTATTCCTGCAACGTGTTGGCGGGCACGGACGGGTGCACGACCAGGATCACCGCATTGCGCGTGAGCAGCGAGACGGGTGCGAAATCCTTCAGCGGGTCGTAGCTCATCGGCACGCCGATATGCGGCGCGATCACGATCGAAGACTCCGTGGTGACCAAGAACGACTGGCCGTCAGGATCGGCCTTGGCAATGATGCCGGTGCCGATGCGGCCGGCCGCGCCAGCGCGATCCTCAACAAAGAACGGCTGCCCAAGATGTTGCTGCAAATGTGGCTGCAGCAGGCGCGCGATGAGATCGGCCCCTCCACCGGGCGCGAACGGCACAAGCAGCCGCACCGGACGGCCCTGCGCCCGCGCGCCGCGAGGTGCAAGGCTCGCAAGGGCGGCGCACGCTACCGATGTGAAACTACGTCGCGTGAGAATCGACATGACTCAACCAAGCAGGTCCGCTCTGAAACCCGGACCGCCCTACTACGCCGTTGCGGGCCTCCTGCACCAGCTTGAGCACCCGCGGCACATCGACACTCACGAGGCTGCCGCGCTGCTTGCGCGCCTTGCCGGCGATGAAGTCGGTGTCGACATCAGCCGGGTCATCAAATTGACCACCGCTCATAAAGCCTCCCTCTCGCCAACGAAAGCTGCAGCGCCATGGGTCGGCCATGGGTCGCTCACTCAGCCGCCTTCGGCGTGGGCATCGCCCCAACGCTCTCGGCCTCCTGCATGAAGCGCAGCGCATGCTGCGCGCAGGTGTCAGGCTCGACCGCGGCGATGTGATAGCTGTCGCCGGGCATCACGATGACGCGGGCGCTCGGAAAACGCTTGGCGAAGCGCTCGACGGCGGCAACGGTGTGCAGGCCGCTTTCCTGCGTGGTCACGATCAAGGTCGGTGCCGTAATGCGTGAAAGACGGCCTTCCAGCTCCATGTCGATGCGGGCCGCGGAGGCGCTGTAGGCAGCGCGTTTGCTGGTCGCGCCCATAAGCTCTGTCCACCAGGCGATCTGCTCGGGCGACGCGGCGGTGCCAAGCCGCGCGCGCATGGTTTCGCTCGCCCACTGCCGTACACCCTTGTTGCGGATCAGATCGGCATTGGTGGTGCCGGAGCCGCGCACAGGCGAGCCGAAGAGACAGAGCGAAATCAATCGGTGCGGCTGGACGCTCGCAAATTGCATGCAAGCCGAGCCGCCATACTTCGCGCCGATCAAGTGGCAGTGCGCGATGCCGAGCGCATCGAGAAAGCGACCGATATCGTCGGCGAGCTCGGCCGCGCTCCAGCCGTACTCGGCAGGTTCGCTCGAAGCGCCGAAGCCCGGCAGATCGACCCGCAGCACGCGATAGCGGCCGGCAAGGTGCGGCACCCACTGCGTCCACGCGCGCGAGGATTCGGCGTTGCCGTGCACCATCACGACGGTCTGCGGCGCCGCCCATGGCGCGCCGAAGTAATGGTCCTCGTAGGCCATCCAGACATCCGGCCTGATCTCAACCTTGTACATGCGCTGCTCCCTTTCGGCGCGCATTGTGGCGGCTTCGGTCGGGACAGCAAGTGTGGTCGGCTGCCGCGGTTGCTGCCACACCTCCGCTCGTCCCTGCAAAGGCGGGCACCCAGGGCCACACAATTCTAGGTCTGTCCTTGGGGCTCCTGGGTCCCCGCCTTCGCGGGGACGACCGGGTGGACAAGAAGGCGACCTAGCTCTCGGGGCGCACCGCTTGTGCCGCTGCCGCCGAAGCGGCGAGGCTCACGCCGAGCATGAGAAAAATGCTGCCCGCACCGGCCGCCGCGGCGAGGAGGCCCGCGACCACCGGGATCGTGAACTGGCCGAGGCGGTTGCCCATCATGCGCAGCGAATTGGCGGTGCCACGCGCTTCTGCGCTCGCCAACGCCAGGAGGCCCGCGATGCTGACCGTGACGGCGACGCCGAGCGAAAAGCCTGCGATGGCAATGGCGGCACTCAAGGCGAGAAGCGGCATCGGCAATGCGATCGCGATATACGAAGCGGCACCGATATAGGTGCTCACAGTCATCAGCCGATGATTGCCTAGCCATTCGTTGAGCCGCGCGAACATCAGGCGCGATAAGATCGAGGCCACCGCCCGCACCGTCAGCAGGATGCCGACCGTATCGACCGCCATGGCGCGCTCGGCGCCGAGAAATGGGAGATAAACGACGATCAAGTCCTGCGCCGCCACCGTGATCACGCTGATGAAGAACAGGATCTTGATGCCGGGCAGGTTCACGATCTCGCGCACCGGCGTGGGTTTGCGCCCTTCGATGGGCGGCGTCGGCGTGCCGGGCGAACGCAGCAGCAGCGCCGTCACGGCCGATCCGCAGGCCGACACGACGCCGATCCAGAACAGCAGCTGCGTGGGCGGGATGCTGGCATCGCCGCCCGCGAAGCCGACGATGTAGGGGCCGACGGCCTGGCCGATCGCGTTGGCCAGCATGTAGTTGCCGAGCATGCGCTCCATCGCGCCGCGCCCACTCACGCGCGTGCAGAGCACCTGCTGGCTGATCACCATCATCAGATGCGCAAAGCCGAGGACCGCGGTGAAAAACAACAGCGGCAGCAGCGATGGGTAGAGCGCGAGCCCAAGGCAAGCAACGATTTGCAGGCCGCCCCCGATCTGCGCCGTGCGCGCATCGTTGCCACGGTCGATGAAACGTCCGACCAGCACCGCGAACAGCATCGGGAGCATAGCAAAGGCAGCGGTGATGATGCCGAGCCAGACCACCGACAATTCGAGCTCAACGGCCCGATAGGTGATGGTGACGCGCACCAGCGTGGTGGTCACCTGCTCGAAGAAGGCCGTCGCCATCAGGAAGGTGACAAAGCGGAGGTTCATAGAGGTTGTAGCCGAGCGGGGAGGAATGAAGCCGTTGTGTTCGGCCGTTATGAAGGTCGCTGGCTTCGGCGGCAATTGCCCACGCACACGTTCAATGGCACGCTACTCTAGGTTGATGGCACCCGGGGAGGCAACAGTGGCTGCATCGACACCTAACACCACGGCCGGCCAGTCGGCCGCAACAAGCAAGAACGGTCCAGCGAGCCGAAATTTCAACACCACACAAGAAATCTTATTGGAGGAAGCCAAGGCAATTCACGAGCCTGACGAAGTCAAGGCGGCGGCCAAAGACAAGAATATTTATCACACTCTCAACAATCTCAATTGTGCCGCGCTCTGCCTTTCGGGGGGCGGGATTCGCAGTGCCTCGTTCGCGCTTGGCGTGATCCAAGCACTGGCGGCGCATCCCCGTCCTGCAAAGGGCAGCAATACTGCCAAGGCCGGCGTCGACGCGGCGAGTCCGGAGCAAGGGGCGCTGCTGAAAAATCAGATCGTAAAAACCGCTGCGCAATCACTGCTCGGCCAGTTTCACTATCTGTCGACCGTTTCGGGCGGAGGCTACATTGGAAGCTGGCTTTCAGCGGGAGTCGCGCGCACGAGCTTGGATGATGTCTGGCGGAAGCTTGTCTTTCGCGAGCCAAAGCCCGAGGACGAAGCCGCGCAGATTTCGTGGCTGCGCACGTACAGCAACTATCTCACGCCAAAGCTTGGTCTTACGTCGGCGGATACGTGGGCTGCTGCAGCACTCTATGTTCGCAACCTGCTCCTGAACTGGCTCGTGTTTGCGCCGGTGCTGTGTGCGTTGCTGATCGCCATCAAGCTCGCGGCTGTCTATAGCTTCAAACTCGCCCCCGGCCAGGAATTGGTTGTTGGATCGCTCTTCGTCCTCGCCGCGCTATTGCAAATCTCGGCATTGCGGTTTGCGCTCCTGCATCGCCCCACGCGGCCCATCAGGAAGTCCAAGCCCACGACTGCGACGACGGGCGTGCAACCCGAGCCAACACAATACTCCAGTGCGCAGCTTCACGACGAACGCAAGAAGACCAAAGGCGATGGGGGGAGCCAAGGTTGGTTCCTGCTACGCAACCTCCTGCCCTCGGTACTGGCAGCCTTCGGTTTCACACTCGCCTTTCTACCCGATTTCACCGATCCCATCTTGGAATGGTCCTTTGGGCTGCTGGCCGGTTCGGGGGCCATCATCGGCGCAATCCTTTACGGTATCTCATGGATCTCAGCGTGGCCGCGGTGCGATGGCCTGCAAGACCGCCTCTATTGGTTCAAAGACTTTGCCGCCTGGGCCGTTGCTGGCGGCGTGTACGGAGCGATCATTGGATGGGGCATCTATCTGTTTACTCTTGACCTTACGCCACTCATCGGTGGGATCACAGTGACAGATGCCACCAAGGATGTACTGCTGCTGCTGATCTATGGTGTCCCCTGGATTATTTCAGCACAGCTCACGGCCGAGATGATCTTTGTCGGCTTGACGAATTGGCAACCCAATTCGGACGCGGACCGCGAGTGGTTCGGCCGTTCAACCGGATGGTTCGCGGCCATCGCGCTGGTCTGGTTGGCGGTCACGTTCCTGGTTCTGGTGGGCGCCGACCTGGCGTTTGCTTCTTATGCCAAGGCCGGAAGCTATCTTGGAAATACGACCGGTGGAATCGTAAGCGTCCTTGCGGGGATCATAACTGCCGTGGTTGGCAAGAGCACCGCTACACCGGCGTTGGCAACTGGCAAAAAAAGTTGGCTTGGTATTACCTTGGTCGTCACGACAATCATCTTCCTTGTCGGCCTCGTGGTCGGATTTTCAGCCATCATCGACAATCTGTTGCTCGATCATTCGCTGCTGCAAAGTCCATTGCTCGGCGGACCAGTGCACACCGAGGTGACAGTGGCCGATGATCTCACCGGCCGCACCGGCATGGAAGCGAGCGGCACGCACGTGTTGAACGATGGCAAGCCCATTCATTCGCAGGTCGATCGATTATGGCTATGGGTTGGATTCGTCATCGCTGGACTCGTTGCGTGGATCGCCTCCAAGTGCGTGAACATCAATCGCTTCTCGCTGCATGCGCTCTACCGCAACCGGCTCATCCGTGCGTTTCTGGGTGCGACCAATCCGAACCGCCATGCAAATAGCTTCACGGGCTTCGACGAAAACGACAACCTGCGGGTGGCCGATCTCTGGAAAGAGGATCGGAATCCGAAGCGCCTGTTCCACGTTATCAATATCGCGCTCAACATCGTATCGTCGAAGCGACTGGCTTGGCAGGAACGCAAAGCGGAGTCGTTCACGGTCAGTCCTTTGCATTGCGGTACCGCTTGCGGCGGCGATCAGTGCAACAATTCTGCCGAGGGCGCCTATCGCCGCACCGAGGTGTACGCAGAACGTAATCCCGTCCGACGCGGCATCTCAGTCGGTACTGCGGTGGCCATCTCGGGCGCTGCGGCGAGTCCCAACATGGGCTATCATTCCTCGCCATTGGTGACGATCCTCCTGGCCTTGTTCAATGTCCGTCTGGGCTGGTGGCTCGGCAATCCGGGCCACCCCGGCGACACGACCTACAACACGGAAGGTCCGAAAACCGCGATCCGTCCGCTATTCGACGAGCTGTTCGGCCGCACGACTGACGAAAACCCCTACATCTATCTCTCCGATGGCGGGCACTTTGAAAATCTCGGGCTCTACGAGATGGTGCGGCGTCGTTGCCGCTTCATCGTGGTCAGCGACGCCGGATGCGATAGGGACTTCCAGTTCGAGGACCTCGGCAACGCCGTGCGCAAAATCTGGCTCGACTTGGGCGTGTCGATTACGTTCAGAGGCCTAAACGCGCTCCGCTTCCGTGCCCTGGATGATGGCAAGTACGAGAAGGGCGAGCCGCCATTTCACGCGATTGGGACCATCGATTATCCGGCGGCGGACGGGCCCGAGAGCAAGACGGGCACGATTCTTTACATCAAGCCGTGCTTTTACCGGAACCGCATCGAGAATGTCGGGGTCAGGAACTACGCCACCCTGAAGCCCGAATTTCCTCATGAATCGACCGCCGATCAGTTTTTCAGCGAGTCGCAGTTCGAAAGCTACCGCGCACTGGGATTCGAGATGATGGACAGCATCCTGAATGATGCGTTCGAACAAGCGCACCCGCCGGTAGGAGCGAGCCTCGATGTCATCTTCGAAAAGATCGCAAACACGGTCAAAGCCTAGCGACGGGCGCGTTGGCGTCGTTCCGCCGATGCGGTCAGGTGCAACTGGATTCGATGGTGTTGTTCCCTGGGTAACAGCACGCGCCCGCAATGGTCGCTATTTCATTTCGTTAACGGAGCGCGACGCTCAGGACGCCGGCATGCTGCCGATATTTTCAGAGGAGCGGTGCCGGCGTTCCGCCTACCGGAATTGTCACGAGCAGTGATTTTCAAGGAGTCCTTCATGGCGAAGCCAAAGATGTTGATCTTGCGCGGCAATTCTGCGCCCGCGGGCAACTATCCGGACGAGAAGGGTGACACCAATGTCGCGTGGCCCGTCGGCGCACTGCACGTGCAGCCGGCGAAAGACTATGCCACGAGCATGGGCTACGACCCCATCGTACTCGATAAGCCCGGCCAGCCGCAAAGCCAGGACAGTCCGCAGGCAAAGGCGGCGATTGCTGCGTTTCTCGGCGACCCCGACGTAACCGCTTTCTATGGTTTCTCAGGCGGTGGCTACCAGCTCTGGCCGATCCTGACCTATCTCGCCTGGAAAAAGACGGAATCGCTTCACCGGATTGACCGCGTGGTCGTGCTTGGCGCCCCCAGCAAGGCCGGCAAGCACCTCTACACACCGCCCAGCTACAACGCGATTGCGAGAAAGCGAGTCAAAGGTTGGAAGGATGCCGATTGGGACGTGATATACAGAAAAAACCCTGACAAATCGCAACTGCCAAAAGGCCTTCCAGAAGGCGTTGGCACACACATGTTTTGCCCGGAAGTCTTGCTCGCTGGTTGGCCTGAGTAACGCGGGCCTCACTCATCCTCGAGCTTTTGCCAATCGATATACGCGTTACGACGTTGCCAATTAATCTTTTCAAGTGCCTGCATCGCGATTGCATTTATCGAATCCAACTCCTGCTTGCTCAGTCGACGGGAACCCAGATTACGATAATGATCAATCATAAGCTGCCAAAATTCGGAATTGATTTGCTCCTTTTCTATCGCCGCCACCTTTCCCATAATTTGCAAAAAATCGACGCGCGAAATTGCGATTCCATCCAAGTAGCTGAGGCAATAAAGTGCGTCCCGCAAACCTTTGAAATAGACCTTTCGTTGGTCAGAAGTTAGAGTTTCAATCCCATATTCAGGGAGCGATGGGAAATCTGCGAAAGCTTGCAGCATTTCATCCAGATCACAGGGAAACTCGCGCAATATCGAAATTCTTTCTTCAAGAGCGACCTCGTGAATAACTTTGTCAGCATCCGTTGGACTACACTTAAATAACTCCTTCTTGCCTCGGTGCAAGAAGCCTTGCTTTGCCAGGCGCTTAAGAACAAGCTTTTCGACCTTCCGAGCCTCTTCGAGTTCGAAAAACTGGTAGATTTGCCATCGCTGGAATTCAAGCGGGTTTGATGAGTTGCCCGAATGCGCTGCGATTCGCTTTTGCAAGCGCGTCGAAATTCCAATCTTTACCAAATCATCGGTGACAGCCCACAGCACATAGAGATAGGCTGTCATTGGAAGACTTTTTGTCAAACGTCCACGCTTGCCGTGAGCGCGTTCTTCTGGATGAAATCGCGGCGCGGTTCGACCAGGTCGCCCATCAGTTCAGCGAAGATGTTGTCGGCCTCCTCGCCCTCCTTGACCTTCACCTGCAACAGCGAGCGGGCGTTGGTGTCGAGCGTCGTTTCTTTCCAGCACATTGGGATCCTAAGCTTAGAATTCCACGTGGACAAGTTGTCGCG
>JADMIO011197687.1_pt1 | contig 121202 bp, 85 predicted proteins | sample 8958161 | NCBI WGS metagenome assembly JADMIO01 (sample SAMN16585339, study PRJNA669376) | soil metagenome | isolation source: Crop rotation soil | place: USA: Cullars Rotation, Alabama | collected 2011 | reverse complement strand
GCGACAACTTGTCCACGTGGAATTCTAAGCTTAGGATCCCAATGTGCTGGAAAGTGGCAGTCATTAAAGTTCCATATAGTAATGCCGGGCAGGGCGTTTACACAATCGTCAATGAAGGTGAATTGCATGACTTCATGAAGCAGGATTTTGAATACCAGCGGTTTATTGTACAATCGTTAATCGGGCATTATCGCTGGAGTTCGAAAGCACCGTCGGGAAAATATTTTCATCTAGGTACCATTCCAAATCCAAAAGGGGAAACCTTTGTTTTTGATTTACGCATGATGGTGTGTGCGACAGCCAATGGATTTAAACCTGTTTCAGTTTATTCCCGTCGTGCTGAAATGCCGTTGACGGAAGACCTCAGGGCAGGCCATACTTCCTGGGATATGCTGGGCACCAACTTGTCGAAAATGAAGGCCGATGGTGAATGGACAACCGATACCCATCGCCTTATTCTCATGGATCGCCGGGATTTCAATAAACTGGGGCTTGGATTGGATGATTTGATTGAAGCTTATATTCAGACCGTATTGAGTACGATTGCGATAGACCGGATGGCCAAACGATTATTGGACGGAAAGGGAAAACTTCGTAAAAAATTATTTCTTTCACTCAATGATGACCGGGCACTGTTCAATGAATTTCTGCATTAGTCATGAAGATATTGATCATCACAGATCATCGGGCGCATACTGAGTCTAATTCACTCTATCCACTGGCCAAAGCTTTAATGGCGGATTCCCGGTGTGAGAAAGTATGGGTGATCAGTAAAGGGATGGCGGAAAACGACGGTTTTTTCCTGGGAGACCATACTCCTGGTATGGAAGTATCGGAGGTTCAGGAAGATTTTCAATTTAGTCCGGATGGAAGTTCATTTTTAAATCACAGATTAATTATCGATGTCAACCAGGCTGATGTGATATTGTTTCGGTTGCCACAACCTCTTGACAGAAAGTTATTAGATCATGCTCAGTCTATGTTTCGCGGTAAATGTGTGATCAATTCACCTTCCGGAATGTTGGAAACAGGTAGTAAAGCATTTCTCCTGCAACTCCACCAGCTATGTCCCACCGCTGAATGGTGTTATTCCTATGAAGAGGCGCTACAAAGGAGTTTGAAAGAAGAAATTGTATTAAAGCCTTTGTATGCTTATGGTGGTCGCGGGATTTGGAGAATTTCTTCTACGCATCTGTGGAGAGAAAATGAACTTTTTCCATTGCATCAGGCGAAGGAATTATTACCTGATTCTCTGTTTCCCATGATCTCCATGAAGTTTTTCAACAGGGTTACGGAAGGAGATAAACGAACACTGGTAGTGAATAAAAAAATACTGGGATCGGCGATTCGATTCCCAGCACCAGGACATTGGGTTTGTAATGTAGCCCAGGGAGGCAGAGCAGTGATCTCAGCTCCAGATGAAGATGAGCTCGCTATCGAAGCTGTATTGACTCCTTTGTTATTTGAAAAAGGAATCATCTTGTATGGATTTGATACGCTGGTAGATGATAATGGCAAACGGGTCTTATCCGAAATCAATACCGCCAGCATCGGAGGTATTGGGCCTATGGAAGAACTGAGTCAAACACCCGTGGTGAGTTATGCTGCTGAGGGAATATTGGACTATGCCAGCGAATTTCTTTCACGCCAGTCTACCAACCTTTGACTTCCTCGCAAAGGTTGAAGGTTGCAAACCTGTCAAGGGCATCGCGGTAAAGTTCATTTGAATTGCCCCTGGTTTTTTCATTGGTCCAGAACACCTTTTTTACCCGCAGGACTTTTGCTTTTCGATCAGCTTTAAGATCGATGCGTCCGACTATTTCATCCTTACGCAACATAGGCAGGCAGAAATACCCATACACGCGTTTGGCTTCCGGAATGTAACACTCCAGCGTATAATCATATCCAAAAATGTCTTTCAATCGTTGACGCCAGATAATCATGTTATCGAAAGGGGACAGGAAAACAAAACGGTCCGGAATACGAATCGTCTGATCGAGAGACTCAGACAGCGCATACATTTCTTTGAGGGCTCCGACCTTAATGGCTTTAATGCTTTCATCTTCCAGCAGTTGCGATAGCACCAGGTCAAAATCAGGATGATCGATTTGGCGTAAATGAAATAAGGCTTTCCGGGAAGCAATTCCCTGAGCTTTTAGTGTTTGAAGAATTAAATGCCTGTAATACTCCTGCCGCGTTGGTGTTGAGGTATCAATATCCGTTGGTAGAATTCGTTCTGGCAAATCATACACCCGTTGAAACCCTTCCCGGTGAGAAACCATCAGATGTCCTTCGAGATACAATCGCTGCAACGCCCATTTCTGTGGTTTGTAATCCCACCAGGTACCTCCTTTGTGATCCGATTCGAAATCCCTCGATTGTACGGGGCCTTCGTTTCTGACCAGCTCGAGAACTTTCTTTAGCTCGGCCGTTTGTGATTTTGGCCAGCGATCCTTTTGATCGCGAAATAAATTCATGACCGGAATGCTGTACCGGTAGTCTTTCATCGGGAGATAGGCCGCTGCATGTGACCAGTATTCGAATACGCGTCGGCTCTTATACTGCGCTTTTTCAAGCCAGGGTAAAGTGTGTGCAGGTATCCTTGTCCATAAGACATGATGGTGAGCCCGTTCCACAACAGAAAGGGTATCAATTTGCACATATCCTAAATGTTCGATCGCCCGAATGACACTCTCCGGCCCGGAACCAAATGGAGCATTCTTGTTGAGTGCCTGCGCTGAGAGAATGATTTTCCTAGCCTCCTTCTTAGACAGACTCACGACTTCCGAATTAGCCACGACCTGACTTATTAGGAGTGCCCTGGTAAATAATTTTCACGATAGACCTGATGCATTTGCGTTTGATCTGGCGTTCCATTTCACGGGTGAACTGAATGAGGTTGTACTGAAATTTCAACACCAGGAAATCTTTGCGGATGTGAACTACGCGAAGGAAATATGAATTGGATTCAATCAGATGGTGGTATTCCGACAGGGAGCGAATCAATTGTTCTTCAAGTTCATCAATCGAAGTACCTGTACCGGTAGGAACTTCAAAATCAATACTGGTTTTCTTGATTTGTTTCTTAGTATAATTGATGATCTCGCTGGAGAAAACAGTAGAATTAGGAATGAAAATGATGTCATCATCTTCATTGAGCAGGGCAGTCTTGGTGATATTGATATCAATGATCTTTCCGCGTTGTTCACCAATTTTAACAAAATCATCAATGCTAATTTCCCGGCTGAAACTAATCACGATTCCACTCAGGATGTCTGCAATAAAATCTTTGGACAGGATCGCCAGTGCGGCTGCGACAATAGATAGGCTATAGAATATTTTTTCCGGATTGAGGCCAATCAGTCCGAAGGCGGATATCACCGAATAAACGGTGATGATCAGGATCGAAATATTGCTAAGGCCCAGCGTGACATTGTCTTTTTTATTGTACGGCAGATGCTTGCGATGACGATAGATCATCGCCAGTCCCCTAACCAGGATACCGGTGCCAAACAAAAAGAGCGCAAATCTTAAGAGTACATGCAAGCCTGGACCGAGCCTTCCGTATTTATCCCACCATTGTTCGCTGATAGAATACAGGAAGAGGAAGAACGCAAACAGCACAATCTCAATGAGAAGCTTGAGGAGATACCTGGCCGGTATGACGACTTTTGGAGCTTGTTTCAACGTTGAATCAATTGAACCACGCCTTAAATGTAAGCCAATGGAGGGAATAAAGGATGACGGACGTTTTCTTCAGTCAGTGTCGTATATCCGGGACAGATTTAGAATTTAGAGAAACGATCAAGGAAGTCCTGCTTTCTCGTTCGTGAAATATTGATATTGGTGTTGTCATCCATGATCAGATAGCCACCATCGCCCCGCACAAATTTGCTGATGTGATTGATATTGATCAGGTAGGAATTATGGATCCTGAAAAAATCAGGCCCTGCCAGTGTTTCATCAATATCCTTCAATGTTTTGGATACCAGGATTTTTGAACCATTAGCAAGCTTGACATTCGTATAATTATCATCAGACTCGCAATACACGATATCCTGAGTCAATACAAACAGCATTCCGTCATAAGTGGTCAGTGCGATACGGGCTGGAGTGGATTTGGCAGGCTGATGGATATTTTGAAGCAGGAGGGCAATTTGTTCTTTGTCCGGTACGGTTTTTCGTTCTTCCAGGCGTTGAATGGTAGCCACGAGGTCGTCGGGATCGACTGGTTTCAACAGATAATTAAGCGCACTATACTTGAAGGCTTTGATGGCGTATTGATGATATGCGGTGATAAACACTACATCAAAAAACAGGCGATCAAATTTTTCCAGCATATCAAAGCCATTCATATTGGGCATTTCGATGTCGAGGAACACGACATCAGGACGGTATTGATGGATGGCTTCAAGCCCGCTTTGGGCGTCATTGCAGGTGGCTTCAATGATTACCTGTGGGCAATACGAAGTCAGTAACATGGTCATTACTTCCAGGCTGTCCATTTCATCGTCGATGAGGATGCATCTAATCATGGGGATATAATTTTAAATAGGGATCGTCAGTACCACGCGGGTACCTGTCGCTTCTCCTTCCGGGTTGGTTAAGTCAATAATATCAATGCTGGCATCCAGGCCGTTGTATTGATTCAGTACGTTGATCCTGTCTTCTGTCAACTTCATGCCGAGGGATTTGCTGGCAGTCGCTGATTTGCTCTTCAATTCCATCGCCCGGGCGCGCCCAATGCCATTGTCTTCAATGATGAATTTTAGTTTTTGATCCGGGGTTTTTGAAATCTGGATGACCAGCTTACCATCCGTTCCCTTATGTAACAATCCATGCCAGATTGCATTTTCTACAAAGGGCTGAATGATCAACGGCGGAACCTGCAGGGTATCAGTACTAATACCCGGATCCACCAGGATTTCAAACTGGAATTTATTAGTAAAGCGCAAAGACTCCATCTCAAGATAGAGCTTCAGCGCTTCGAGTTCATCTGACAGGGCGACCTCTTTGTGATTCGAATTGTCGAGGATAAGTCGGATCAATTTTGCAAATCGGGTGAGGTACCTGGAAGCGTTGACCTGGTCACTCTTAAGGATATATTTATTGATGGAGTTGAGTGAGTTGAAAATAAAATGGGGATTCATTTGGGCTCTCAGGGCGCGCATCTCAGTTTCCGCCATTTGTTTGTTGTAGGTCGATTTTATTTTTTCCTGCGCTCTGACCTGGTTTACTCTAAATTGAAGAATAGCAAAAATAAACAGAGATATGGCTGCGAGGATGGAAATAATGAACCACCACCGTTTCCATAGGGGAGGAGCAACAATCAGGGTAATCGTATTTTCTGCATTCGTCCAGTGCTGGCGATCCAGGCTGGCTTTCATCCGGAAGGTATATTTCCCGGAAGGCAAAGCGCCATATCGAATATTACGTTGATCATTTCCTTTTTGCCAGTCGTTGTCATAGCCTTCCAACAAATATTGATAAGCGATTTTTTGCTTTCCAATTAAATCAATCGCCACAAAATGAAACTGAACACTGTTGCCGGTATAATTGATGGTAAAGGATCGTGAGTCCGTACAGAAATAACTGGTGTCCGGGAAGGTGACCTGATCAATACTGACCCGAAGATGGGAGACGTAGTTTTGAATCTGATCAGGATGAAAATAAGTGAGACCTTGCTGGCTGCCGAAATAAAGCATGCCATCCCGGGAGGTTCCAACTGCATCATACCTGAAGCCGTCCGTTGTGATTCCTGCATTCTCTTCAAAATTCTCCAGGGTGTGGTTTACTGGATCATAGCGAACCAGGCATTTATTATTGGCTATCCAAACGTATCCAAAACTATCGGGAATTATACTTTCACAGCGAGCATTCAATAAACCATTGGCGCGTGAAAAGTGAGTGATGTGGAAGGCGGAATCCACGATGCTGAACCCATTCAGATGCGTCGTATAAATATTTCCATAACGGTCACCTGTTATAGAACTCGCGGTACTCAATAGCAGCCCCTGCTCGGTGGACAATTGTGTAAGGGTTTCCTTTGCCGGATCATAGCAATACATTCCATACCGTTGGGTACCGATCCAGATTCGATGAAGGCGATCTTCATAAAAAGAAATAATGGGCTTCCCAATCATGGTCTTCAATATCGGATGCTCATCCACCACTTCTATCTTAGGTTCCTTTCCGGTGATCAGGTATAGTCCGGAATACGTTCCGACCCACAACTTCCCTTGGGAATCCATCATCAGGTCATTGACATAGGTGCTCTGTAAGGATGGGCTCAGGGAAGTATCGGCTGTGATAAGTTTATACTTACCTTGTTTAGGATCAAATAACGCAACCCCTGCTCCGATGACCCCTATCCAATACCGGTTTTGTTCATCGATACAAATGGTCCGGATGATTAAATTTTTCGGGCCCTGAACCGGATCATTGAAAAAATAAGGGTAAAACGCAGATGCATTTGTTTTTCTATCCCAACTCATCAGCCGGTCAATCGTGCATATCCACAACAAGCCATCACGATCTTCTGCAATGGTGTTTAAGGCTCCATCATATACAGCACCATTGGTATCCCGAAATACATTGTTGGTATAAGCACCTTTGGAATAAATATTTCCAATACTGACCCCGGATGAATTTGAACTGATGATGAGCTCACCGTTTTGTCCACCAAACACTCGGAATAAGGTATTGCCAATGATGGTAGCAGGATGTAAAGGATCGTGATGATAATACGTGATCTTATCGGTGAGACTGTCGATCACCATCATGCCGGCAAAGATGGAAGCAATGGCCAGGCTACCATCGCTGAGCTTTACTAATTCCGTCACTCCGGGATATGAGTTTTGACCGATGCGTTCATTGTAGACATGGAACTGCTTTTCGGATTGATGGGTCGCCAGGTTGATCAGTTCAACATGACCATCTCTGCTCGACACGGCAATCTTTTGTGGATTGTATCGACATGCGGTGACTGCGCCAGGAATGGATTTCTCAAACACCCTTTGATGGTTTTTCACATCCACAATCAAAACCCTGTCTTCAAAGACATACAGTAGTTGATCTTCAGAAAAGGAGACCGTTGTATTATAGCCTGACATGTCGACAAGCTGGTTTAACCAGGGAAGGCTATCGAGTTGACCTGTGGTTTCATTATAGGCAAAATGCCCGCTTTTCATGATGAATACAATTCCTGAAGTCCTGGTTTCCAACACAGAATAACACGTATAGCGTTTAGCAGGCTCACCAGGTAAGTAAACAGGATGGAAAGCATTATCTGGCTGACGATAAGCCACATGACCAGGGCCGGTGATCCAAAGGCGGTTTTGATGATCGCAAAACAATTGCCGGATGGTATCGGAAGGAAGACCGGGCTGGGAGGACACAAAATAATTCGTCACATCATGTCCGTCATACCGATTGAGGCCATCCGAAGTGCCAATCCACAGGAATCCTTTTTGATCGATGACATGGCACAGGATGTAATTATCGGAAAGGCCGTTGGAGGTGTTGAGTTCGGTAAATGAGAGGACCTGGCCGCGGGCTGAGGGCAGGATGAAGATTAGAATAAGGACAAATAGAACCAGCTTATTCAAGCGACCGGGTGATTAGAGCGAAAAGTAGATATTTCTCTTCTCATGGAATGGAGGGTGGAGATCTTACGCCGGTAAAGGTAAATGGCCCGAAAATCCGGTTAAAAAGGTGTCGAGTGAATGGTCAACGGGGTTGAGTAGGTTGCGTAGAAAGGGCTGATGCTCCTGAAATCGCTACTTTTATGGCCCCTGGAGAAGTGCCAGAGTGGTTGAATGGGACGGTCTCGAAAACCGTTATACGGGTAACTGTATCGAGGGTTCGAATCCCTCCTTCTCCGCCTTCGCTCGCCGAAGCTCCGAACAAAGTGAGGAGCGAAGGCGAGCTCTGTGATACCAGCGAAAACAATGTCAACCGACAATCCGGCGAGCTATGGCGGACGCGGTCCGCTATTTGAGGAAGCGTACTATGTTTATACGTTACAATGCTCAGATGGTAGCGTCTATGTTGGTTGTACCAGAGATCTTCATGATCGACTAAATCGTCATCAACAAGGTTGGGTACCTGCAACCAAAGGTAGATTACCAGTGATCCTGCTTTTTTATCATGTATTCCCAGACCAATACCAGGCATTTTCTTTCGAGAAATATTTGAAGTCAGGATCAGGGCGTGCTTTTGCGAATAGACATTTGATCAAGCTCCGAACAAAGTGAGGAGCTTTGGCGAATGAAATGATACCAGCGAAAACAATGTCAACCGACAATCCGGCGAGCTATGGCGGACGCGGTCCGCTATTTGAGGTAGCATACAATGTTTATACGTTACAATGCTCAGTTGGTAGCGTCTATGTACATCGCTTAAGTGGGCGTGACATAAAATGAAAAAAGCCTGCAAGGCGCACTCAATTACGTTGAGTAGCTCCCCAAATTAGGGATCGGCGCAGCCAATCCCTCCTTCTCCGCAAAGAAACATATCTTGCCTCCCTTACTTAACTTAAAAAGCAGATTAATGAAAATTGCTCGTACGTTTTTAGTTGTGCTATGCACAATCACGCTTTCCGGATTTCTGAATGCTCAGACGGAAATGATATGGGATACCCATGGAGTAGGGTTTACCGTGCCTAAGAATTTCGCCATTGAAATCAATAATGCAGAAGAATTCACGGCAGGAAATGACAACCTTTTCCTCAGCATATTGCCGATCCAGGACGAAACCATTACCACCGACGATCTCTCTGATGTCGTCATGGACATGGCCAAGGAATTGAAATACGATCGTATCCAGGAAGGGGAGAGCATTGACATCGATGATTTTACCGGCTATTACATCAAAGGCATTAAAGATGGTGCTAATGCGGTCATGATGGCTTTGCTGGATAAGGAAAGCAGTACCAACCTCCTGGTGGTGATTGTATATGCAGACGGATATGAGGATGCAGCCGTAGAGATGGCGGCTTCCTTCTATGCTTACGATAAATAAGATTTTCCATTCCGAAAGAAAATTGGCTTGCATTCGTGCAGGCCTTTTTTTTTCATAGCCCTGATAACTACATATGCCAGGTCACTCATCACTCACGCTCAAACTCCATTCACTCGATCACATACCCTGGGTGGAAGTACACTCGTAGCTTTGAGGCATTGACCAGTGACCCCTGAATACATGCAACAACATTCCAAACCAACATTTACAATTGTCGGCGGTGGGATTGCCGGATTGACGGCAGCCATAGCTTTATCAAAAGCAGGTTTCGAAAGCATCCTTTTCGAAGCAGCTCCTCAAATTAAAGAAGTAGGTGCCGGGCTTGGACTTGGAGCAAACGCAATTAAAGCATTCGCTTCCCTGGGCATCGAGGCTGATGTGATTGAAAGAGGACGCATTCTGCCTGCATTTGCCATTTATGATGAAAAGGGAAAACCCATTAGTGGACTGGATAGCCGGGCTATGAATGAAAAGTATGGAGCCAGCAATTTTACGATTCATCGTGCAGCTCTGCAGGCGGTGCTTTTGTCTAAGGTGGAACCCGGGATTATCCAGTTAAACAAACGGCTGATTAATTATGAACAGCGGGATAACATGCATGTTCTACAATTTTCAGATGGAACCTCATACGAGACACAACATCTTATTGTGGCCGATGGCATTCATTCAGTAGTTCGTAAAAAGTTATTACCGGATTCCGAGATTCGCTATGCAGGTTACACCTGTTGGCGGGGTGTGCTTCACCAGGATACGCTTCAAATCAACACAACCTCTGAGACCTGGGGCGCCCATGGGCGTTTTGGGATTGTTCCCCTGGCTCATAAAATTTATTGGTTTGTTTGTCTAAATGCTCCGGCCCATAGCCCGCTGATGAAGGCCTTTACCGTGAAGGATTTAGCTGAGCGATTTCAACACTATCATTCACCCATTCCGGAAATCCTGAAGGCATCGAAAAACGAAGATTTGATCTGGAATGATATTGAGGACCTAAAACCCATCCGGCAATTTGCCTTTGGCACTGCCGTGTTGATTGGAGATGCAGCGCATGCGACTACACCTAACATTGGACAGGGCGCATGTATGGCCATTGAAGATGGTGTCATCCTGGCCAATGAATTAAAAAAGACAGATCAGGTAGCGCAGGCATTCAAATCATTTGAGGTAAAAAGAATGAAGCGGGTTCACCAGGTAGTAGATACCTCCTGGCGCATCGGTCGAATGGCACAAATGGAAAATCAGGCAGCCGTTGGGTTACGGAATGTATTCATGCGAGCATTGCCCAAGCGACTTCAGGAAAAACAGTTAGAGTTTCTATATGAAATTGAATTTTGAAAAAATAATCCTTGGTGTTCTATTGAAAAGACAGGATGTATTTATTCTTTTTTCCATTCTCCACCATCAGGTATCGCTGATGCAGCAGGTGATCCTTTCCAATCATGCCATTAATGTCTGCAATTTTTTCCTTGTTCACCGAAATCGCATTGGACTGAATGGCTCTGCGAGCTTCGCTCTTAGAGGTCGTAATGGGAGCATGTTCACTTATCAGATCGATGATGTTGATGTCCGAATTCAGTAAAGCAGTAGCCACGTGAAAGGCAGGAATTTCTTCAGCAATCATAGACAATTCGTCCGTTGAAAGTTGATTTAATTGTTCTTTGCTGGCCTTTGGATCAAACAACATTTCAGACACGTTCTTTGCGCTGGTGTAAGCATCCATGCCATGCAGTCGAATCGTAAGTTCTTTCCCCAATCTTGCTTTTTGACCTTTAGGATCATTCGCCAGTTCCGGTTCCATCGCTTCAATTGCTTCTTTACTTTCTAAAGAAAAATAGCGGATCAGTTTTGGCAAATCCTTATCATCCACATTGAGCCAAAACTGGTAGAACTTATACGGAGTGGTCATGGTGGGGTCTAGCCAGATATTACCCTCTTCACTCTTCCCAAATTTTTTACCATCTGATTTGGTCAGCAAGGGAGAAGTCATTGCAAAGACTTCACTATCGGGCTCATTGCGCCGAATAAATTCTGTACCCGACAAAATATTTCCCCATTGATCCGAACCGCCCATTTGAAAAATGCATCCGTATTGACGATACAGGCAGAGGTAATCGTAGGCCTGTAATAACTGGTAACTGAATTCAGTATACGACATCCCGGTTTCCACACGACGCCTGACACTTTCTTTTGCCATCATATAATTGATGGTCAGATTTTTTCCTACATCGCGGAGAAACGTGAGGACATTCATGTTGGTATAAAAATCCAGGTTGTTGACCAGGATGGCTCCATGAACAGGATCATCAAAGTCCAGCATGGTTTTCATCTGTTCCACCTGGAAAGCCAGATTCCTGTCCAGTTCATCAAAGGACTTCAGTTCACGTTCGGCATCTTTTCCTGATGGATCACCAATTCTTCCAGTGGCACCACCCATCAACACGATCGGGCGATGACCGCAGCGTTGAAAATGAGTGAGCAACATGACCTGTACATAATTGCCAATCGTCAGCGAGGGCGCCGTCGGATCAAAACCGATATACCCGATCACCACCTGTTCATTCAGCTTTTGCTCAAGGCCAGGGGTTATATCCTGCACCATTCCACGCCAGGTCAGCTCTTCAATGAAAGACTTCTTCATAGGCTGCAAAAATGATGAAAATATGGTAGGTATGCCCAGAGACCTGGAGGCACCGGCGTCGGATTTGGAAAAAAGCAGGTGGCGGTTGCCCTATCCAAGGCTGAAATGACGAAGTTTGCAGCAGATGAAATACGAACCCTGGATTGCAAAACGGCTTATGGCTTCCAAAGGAGGAGGCTTTACCAGGGTAATCTTATGGATTGCCACCAGTGCGGTAGCACTTTCCGTAGCGGTCATGATTGTGTCCCTGGCCCTGATGACCGGTTTTCAGACTGAGATCACACGCAAGATGTTTGGCTTTTGGGGCCATATTCATATTTCAGATCCCAGGTCGATCAGATCTTATGAAGCTTTGCCATTTGATTATGATCCGAAGGTGATCTCGTCCATTGAATCCATCGAGCATGTGGAATCTACACCCGACAATGATCATGTACGCAATCATTATCCGGCTATTTCTAAAGGTGGTGTGAAACATGTGCAGGCTTACATTTATCTGCCCGGGATCATCACCCATGATGAGCAGATGGAAGGCATTGTGCTGAAAGGAATTGGATCTGACTTTGACTGGCCCAACATCAGTCAGTACAATGATGGAAGTGGGAAATGGGATTCATTGGGTCAGGATGAAATAATCATTTCCCGCATTACGGCTAACCGGCTTAAGCTTAATGAAGGAGATAAGCTGATCGTTTATTTTGTGCGGGAAGGAACACAATTGCTAAGACGGTTTGTCATTAAAGGTATTTATCGCACCGGGCTGGAAGAGAATGACGCCAAATTTGCCTTAGCCTCTATTGGTATGGTGCGCGAAGTTTTGAAATGGGATAGCACGCAGGTCAGTGGGCTTGAGATTGAGGTGGATCAGGTCGATGATATTCCCATGATCACGGATTACATCTACCAGGAAGAGCTGCCTGGAAATTTGTATGCTGAAAGTATTCGCGAAAAATTTCCAAGCTTGTTTGAATGGCTGGAATTGCAGGACATCAATACGATCGTCATCATCGCGTTGATGTTGGCTGTGGCGATTATCAACATGATCACGGCCTTGTTGATCCTGATATTGGAACGCACGCAAATGATTGGTATTTTGAAAAGTATGGGAGCTAAAGACCAATCGATTCGACAGGTATTTATTTGGTTTGCCCTGTACATCACGCTCGGAGGAATTGTAGCAGGAAATATACTAGGACTTGGGATTGCGTGGCTTGAGGACCGTTATCATTTTATCAAGCTGGACGAAGCGGATTATTATTTGTCCTATGCACCAGTCAGGATATTGCCGTGGCATTTACTAGCTGTGAATTTGGGTGCATTTGTCATCATCGGTCTTTGCCTGTTGGCCCCGTCCTTATTGGTGAGTAAGATCAATCCGATTAAGACCATTCATTACCAATAATCATGATCTGGAAAATCAAGGTTTGGGTGCTGCGCTTATGGGAATACATAAGGCTGTGGCCTTTCCGTTTATGGAGCCTGGCTAAATGGTTGTGTTGGATAGAGCATCCCAGTGGAAGTATGGTATTTGTGCGTTGGTGGGCATGCCTGTTTATGAAGATCGTGGATTTAACGCCGATTCCTTATATCGTGGAAATGATATTGGACATCGTGAAATGGAATACGCGATCGCTTAATGAAGATGAAAAAGTTGTGATCAAAAGTGTGTTTGGTGCGAAAGTAAATACGAACCTGGTAGGTGTGGATGATCAGTCGTGGTTTGCGAAACGCAATGTGACGCGAGCTTATGTAGGGCTGCATACGATCAATTATTACAAACTTATTCCGGATTCCATATTAGTGCATGAATGTGTTCATATCCGGCAATTTCACGTGCATGGAAGCATGTATATCTTGGAGGCGTTTTATGCGCAGTATTGGGGCGGGGGTTATAATTATGGAGGAGAGGCTGGCTTGTTGGCGAAAAAGGAAGAGGGTTTGATGGCTTTTAACTTTGAGCAGCAGGCGGAGATGGTGGAGGATTATTACCGGAAGGGAGCTTTGGCGCCGGAGATTTACAGGAGGTATGTGGAGGAGGTGTGAGAAATATTTGGTTTTTGGAAAAATAGTTGGGGATTGGGGGTAATGTTTTGGGGAATTTTCACACTTACTATAAGGGAAAGGTTATCGCCTATAACTTAAACTTACGTTTGAGGGTGGTGAACTATGACCTTTCTCCTTTTGCTTTCTGAATAGAAAGGATTTCTACGAAATCTTAAAAAAATTTCGAGACACTACCCCCATGCCCTCATTATCCATCTCCTCACCTAATAACCTCCGCAAACCCCACATCCCACCTAAATCCCTGCTTTAAAAACTGCCCTCCAGGAGTTTGGATGCCAGAGGGTTTTCGTTACCTTTGGCAGTCGAACTAAATTATTCATCCGTAAATGGAAGGCAGCAGTTGTTATGACCCGTTACTATGTCATCGAAGACGGACGTCTGACCGAGCTGGACAAACCTGTCCTCTCCTGCTGGATCAATGTCACACCGCCCTTTGAGCCAAACGAGCTCGAAACCCTTTCCGAAGAATTCAACATTCCGATCGATTTCCTTACTGACTCGCTTGACCTTGACGAGCGCGCCCGCTATGAACGGGAGGATGATACCCGGTTGATCCTGGTCAATACCCCGATGCTCAATGATATCGATGCCGAGAATGAAGCCATCTATATCACCTCTCCAATTGGCATTATCCTCACGATTGACCACGTCATGACGATCTGCCCCTTTGAAAGCCCCATTATCCAGCGTTTTATTGACGAGCGGGTAAAAGGCTTCAACCCGGCCAATGAACAGATGTTTGTTTTGCACATCTTCGAGCAGAACGTCTTACGCTTCATGGATAGCCTGAAAAAGCTCAATCTCAAGCGTAACCTGATTGAAAATGAGCTGTATACCTCAAGCCGGAATTCAGAGTTGAAGCAATTACTGCGGATCGAGAAGAGTTTCGTCTACTTCGTGAATGCGCTCAATGCTAATGAACTGCTCAAAATCAAGCTGAAACGCACCGATTTCCTGAGGCTGGGAGAGAATGAGGAGGAGGCTGATTTCTTTGAAGACGTCATCATTGACAACGGCCAGGCACTGAGCATGGCTAATATCTATACCAACATCCTCAGCGGCACCATGGAGGCCTACACCTCAATTGTGTCCAACAACCTGAATACATTCATCCAGCGACTGACGGTAATCACCATTATCCTGATGGTACCCACGCTCGTGGCCAGCTTCTTTGGGATGAATGTCAAGATCCCTTTCGAGTCGGTCAAGGGGGCATTTTACATTATCCTGATTTTGTCGGGGCTGATCAGCCTCTTTTTAGCCTGGTTTTTCCGACGGAAGAACATTTTCTGAGTATCAGGAGGTTAGGCTGAAAATGAAGTGTTTTTTGACCCTGCTTAGTAAAAATCGGTGGGTTTTCCACAATTTTAACACTGTTTTGCACCTTTACAATCGGTTTGCGGTGGGTTTTCAGAAAGTTTTTCACACCGCCCCATGATTTTTATCTGTGTAGGGGTTTATATTTCAACATATTATATATTTTTTCCACATGATGTTGATAAAATGTTTTCATATTAAATAAAAACTTCATTTATTTAGTGGCATCAAATCGGGGGTGTATCCGTATCCACTCAAAAAGCGCCTTCTCCCACGATTTGGTCATCAAAAATCATTCAGGGATCACTTTCCACCTGAGAAATTCCGTAATCCAGCGGACTATACTCGGGATGTTGCTGTCTCCGGCTTTTTAAGCCACCCGGGAGAGCCTTGGAATTGTCGCCTCTGGTGAAAACGGTGAGTGCCCTAATGACTATTATATATAACCCATCAACAGCAGTAGTATGAACGAAGAGACGATGACCATGACGCAGATTGAGCCCATTCTCCAGGATAACCCCGGCCGTTTTGTAATCTTCCCGATCCAGCACCACGATATCTGGAAATTCTATAAAATGGCAGAAGCCAACTTTTGGACTGCCGAGGAAATCGACCTCCAGCAGGATATGGTGGACTGGACCACCAAGCTCAATGATGACGAGCGTCACTTCATCAAACATGTTCTCGCCTTTTTCGCCGCCAGTGATGGTATCGTCAACGAAAATCTCGCTGAGCATTTTGTCAGCGAAGTCCAATACACCGAAGCCAAGTTTTTCTACGGTTTCCAGATCATGATGGAGAATATCCATAGCGAAACCTATAGCCTCCTCATCGACACCTATATCAAGGATCCAAAAGAAAAGGACTTCCTCTTCAATGCGATTGATACCCTGGACTGCGTCAGCAAGAAAGCCCAATGGGCCCTTCGCTGGATCAGCAAGGGTAATTTCCAGGAACGGTTAATAGCCTTCGCTGCGGTTGAAGGGATTTTCTTCAGCGGTTCCTTCTGTTCTATTTTCTGGTTGAAGAAGAGAGGACTTATGCCTGGACTGACCTTTTCCAATGAACTGATCTCCCGGGATGAAGGCATGCATTGTGACTTCGCCTGCCTGCTATACAATAATCATATCGTTCAACATCTCGATCCTGAAGTGGTCAAGGCTATCATCATCGATGCCGTCACCATTGAAAAGGATTTCGTTTCCGATGCACTCCCGGTCAAGCTGATCGGCATGAATGCAGACATGATGTGCCAGTACATAGAATATGTCGCTGACCGTCTCCTCGTGTCCCTGGGACAACCAAAGGTGTATAATGCAGAAAATCCATTTACCTGGATGGACCTGATCTCCATTACCGGCAAAACCAACTTCTTTGAGAAGCGCGTGGGCGATTATCAAAAAGCCGGCGTGATGGGCGATCGCAAGGATTCCGTTTTCTCTATCAACGAAGAGTTTTAAACCAACCTGATCATCGAATGGTACCATCACCACCAAACGAATTCGTCTGAAAACACATTAAATTAATTCATCATACATTCCCTCTCCCATTATAAAAATTCTCCCCCATGCAAGTCATCAAACGAAACGGCAAACGCGAAGAAGTAAGCTTTGATAAAATTACCGCCCGGGTTAAAAAACTCGTATACGGTCTTTCGGATCATGTCAGTCCGATCAAAATCTCCATGAAGGTCATCGAAGGTCTTTATGACGGTGTCAGCACCTCCGACCTCGACAACCTCGCTGCGGAGACATCCGCTACCATGGCTGCCATCCATCCGGATTATGCCCTGTTGGCTTCCCGAATCGCCATTTCCAATCTGCATAAGAACAGCAACAAGTCGTTTACCGAAACGATGGAAGCGCTATATAACTATATCGATCCTGCCACCTCACAAAAAGCAGGTTTGATCAGTGATGGCACGATCGACATCATTCGCCAGCATGCGGATCAACTCGATAGCGCCATTATCTATGATCGCGATTTCACATTCGATTATTTTGGATTCAAGACCCTCGAGCGTTCTTACCTGTTACGGATGAATGGCAAGGTGGTAGAACGTCCTCAACACATGCTGATGCGTGCTGCTGTGGGAATCCATGGTGAGGATATTACTTCTGCTATCGAAACGTATCACCTGATGTCAGAGAAATGGTTTATCCATGCTACTCCGACTTTATTCAATGCTGGTACTCCAAAGCCCCAATTAAGCAGTTGCTTCCTCCTCAGCATGGTCGATGACAGCATCCAGGGCATCTTCGAAACGTTGTCCCGTTGTGCTAAGATCAGCCAGTCTGCCGGCGGTATCGGACTCAGCATTCACAATGTCCGTGCAACAGGTAGCTATATCAAAGGCACAGGAGGAACCAGCAATGGTATCATCCCAATGCTGAAAGTATTTAATGATACTGCACGTTATGTAGACCAGGGAGGAGGAAAACGCAAAGGTGCATTCGCCGTCTATCTCGAACCATGGCACGCAGATATCATGGACTTCCTCGAACTCAAGAAAAATCACGGTAAAGAAGAACAACGCGCACGCGATCTCTTCTATGCCATGTGGATCCCGGATCTGTTCATGGAGCGCGTGAAGAATAACGAAAGCTGGTCACTCTTCTGCCCAAATGAAGCACCCGGACTGTATGATACCTATGGCGGAGAATTCGAAGCCCTCTATCATCAGTATGAGCAGGAAGGCAAAGCCCGGAAAGTGGTAAGAGCACAAGATGTATGGAGCGCCATCATTGAAAGCCAGATCGAAACCGGTACACCTTATATGTTGTACAAGGACGCGGCTAATAAAAAGAGCAACCAAAAGAACCTGGGTACGATCAAGTCATCGAATCTCTGCACCGAAATCATGGAGTATACATCTCCGGACGAAGTCGCCGTATGCAATCTCGCTTCGATCGCACTGCCTAAGTTCGTAGAGAACGGAACCTTCAATCACCAACAACTCTATGACATCACCCGCGTAGTGACCCGAAACCTCAACAAGGTGATTGATGTCAACTATTATCCAATTCCGGAAGCACGCAACAGTAATATGCGTCATCGTCCGATCGGTATCGGTGTGCAGGGGCTGGCAGATGCTTTCATCCTGATGGGATATGCATTTGATAGTCCGGAGTCCCGCAAGCTTAACAAGGAAATCTTTGAAACCATCTATTTCGCTGCAGTCACCGAATCCAACGCGATTGCCGAACGTGATGGAGCATACGCAAGCTATGAAGGATCACCGGCAAGTAAAGGTGAACTCCAGTATGACATGTGGGGAGTAGAACCATCCGATCGTTGGGACTGGATCGATCTGAAAGCTAAAATGAAAAAGCACGGCCTGCGCAACAGCTTATTGTTAGCTCCGATGCCTACCGCTTCCACCAGCCAGATCCTGGGCAATAACGAATGCATCGAACCGTACACCAGCAATATCTACACGCGCCGTACGCTCTCCGGAGAATACATCATTGTCAACAAACATTTGCTCAACGATCTGATCCGTCTCAATCTCTGGGATGAAGACATGAAAGAAATGCTGATGGCGAGCAATGGTAGTGTGCAGAATATTCCGGGCATTCCTCAGGAATTGAAAGAACGCTACAAGACCGTTTGGGAAATTTCGCAGAAAGCCATCATTGACATGGCAGCGGATCGCGGAGCATTCATCTGTCAAAGCCAGAGTCTGAATCTCTTTGTGGAAAATGCCAACATGGGTAAACTTTCCAGCATGCACTTCTATGCATGGCAGAAGGGACTGAAGACGGGTATGTATTACCTGCGCTCGAAAGCAGCTGTAGAACCGATCAAGTTTAGTCTCAGTGCCAAGCACCAGCGCAAATATGTAAAAGAGGAGCAAACCGAGATAAGCGCCACCCTGCCTGCAGAGCAAGTGAAAAACTTCAGCGCACCTACCATGACGAATAGTCTCGAAAACATGAATCCGATTGTGGATATGGATGTGGCGAGCGGACCGGTGTGTACGATGGAGGAGGGATGTGTGATGTGCGGTGCCTAAACGGTAAACGGTAAACGGACTAATAATACAAGCGAAACATAAAACCTATGGACAGCCCCTGGTGAAGAGCCAGGGGTTTTTTATTGGGGAAAGCGAAATTAATCGAGTAACTTAAGGAAATGAAAATGCATTTACTGTCGGTGATTCTGTTCTTTTCGCTACAAATCAATGCTCAAAAAGTGGATTATTTGAAAATCAGGGATGGCGTTTTACAACAAACCTGTGGGGTAGTGGATTCCTCAATCATCATGGCACGTATGGAGCGACTGGAAGCCCTGGATACGAACATGATTGGAAAAAATCTGAAACAATATTTTCTGGACCTGGGCCTGACGTATTGGTTATTTGCGAATGGATCAAAGGGAACAGAATATCTGGAGAAAACCATTCTCGTTAACCGAAAGGCACTTCAACTGGATCCTAAAAATGAAACGGCGCTCTGGAACCTGGCCCTTGCATATGCGATGTCAAAGGATTGCAATCAGGCAGCCAGCTATTTTAAGTTGCATCAACACTATGCACCTGCCCGGATTCGGATGGAAATAAAAGAAGAGCAGGAAGCAGTATTAAAAAACTGTAGAAGTTAGAGAGACGGCATTGCAGGAAATAATGAATTTTCCAAAAAGGAATTTTACCAAAAGCCTCACGGAGTTTGATTAGATTTGAAATCTACATTGAAATACCTTCCGATGAGAAACCAATTTATCTTCAGCTTAATGGCCATGCTGCTCAGCAGTTTTTCCATCATTTCCTGTGGACATAAAACAGCAGACAGTCATGATCCCCAACCCCTGAGTGATCAGCAGGCATTAGAAACGCAAAAACATGTCAACCGTTTCTTCCATAGCGAAGTCATTCCGAAAATCAAGGAAAGCTGGAATGCGATGGCAGATTCAGGTAAGACCGTAACCTATCATTATCAATACCGTCGCAACCATGATCGTTGGGAATTCAACCAAATGGATAAAATGGAATCCGACCTGTCCGGACACTCAGATACAATTGCCATGCTGTTTATGGCCAAGGCGGTTGCGGGAACACACTTTCCTATTGAAAAGCGCATGGAGCAAGACACCATCTTCAATCTGTATTGGTCATGGCCAGTGCCTTTCCCGGAAGGTGAATTTGATCCATTGACTGGTGAATTCATGGCCCGACAAAATAATGGAGGTGCATCAGGTGGTTGTGACGGAAGGGGAACGAGGGCCCATTGTACCTATTGTGGTAAAAATGGAGATTGCCCGTTGGTTTGTGTAGGCTATAATGAATGCAACAATACCGGTGGAGCCTGTTGGGAATTGTATGAATGTGCTTCAGGAGGTCCATTTGGAAAATTCTCCACGAATGTGATGCGTTAACCCATTTGCGATGAATAATAAGCTCTGTTTCCTTTGCAGTGTGCTGATCATATCGTTCGGCTGTAGTAAACCTGTTCCGATCACTTATCAGGATGCGCTGGAACATGCGATGATCGATACCATGGTGATGATTGGCCAGAATGGTGAACGCACACCGCTCATGCAAAAATCGATGAAAAGCTTAGTGGGTGCACAATTGCCTTTATTTGAGATCAGGTCAATGGATGGAGCTACGGTCAATAACGAAATGCTTCAGGGCAAGGTGACTGTTCTGAATTTCTGGTTTATCGGATGCATACCCTGTCAGGCAGAAATGCCCGGATTTAACGCTCTGATGGAAAAGTATAAAACCGCTCCGGTTACCTTCCTGGCTGCCAGTCGCAACCAACCCAAGGATATCGCGGAGTTCATAGCCGAACATCCATTCAATGCCACGCAGATTCCACTTGCAGAAAATCTGATCGCGGGTGTATTTCAATACAAGTGGGGTTATCCGGGCACCATCGTCGCTGATGCAGACGGTAAGATTCTTTTCGCGGAATCTGGAGGGATGTCTGATAGCACAGCGGTGCAGGCTATCCAGGATAAACTGATACCTGTGATTGAGGGTGCATTGAAAGGGATATAGACCACTTTTTCGAAATGCCTTTCGTACCCATTGCTGAGCTCCTTTTCTAAAAAATTTTGAAAATAATCGACAAAACGGGTAACGTTTTGGGGGCCTCGAGACACTTATAAAATGGAAAGGATTTCGACGAAATCTTAAAGAGGATATCGTCCCTCCATTGCCGTGCTCTAACCCATTCAAAACCCTTTCCTTCAACTATTAATAAGACGTTAACCCAATCCTTCCTTCCTCCCGGCCTCGATTTCCTGCATCGCAACTCCTTACCTTGCGACCTAAATCTAAACGCCATGAAGGCCATAATTGCCCTCCTGATCATAGTAATCCTGCATTTCACACCCGGTTCAGTGCACGCCCAGTCTAATGATCTGTTATCCAATACCTATTCTCCCTCCAACCGTCCAAGAATGGTCGCCGAATGGGAAAATGCAATCGGCGTGCTCATCGCATGGCCACTGAGTATTCCCAAGGAGTTGGTCGTAGAATTAGCTAAGGATACCAAATTATATGTGCTCGTCACCGGACCGGAAGCCAAACTGGCCGCCATTCAATGGATGACTAAATGGGGAGTAACTCCAGACCGCGTCAAACTTATCACCGCACCCCAGGGCAAAGACGCCAGTTGGACCAGGGATTGGGGCCCGCATGCCGTATTCACTCCAGACGGAACACTTAAGTTCGCCGATGCAAAATATCTCTATGCCACTCCGGTTTCCGGCCAAGCCTGCGATGACACTTTACATTTTCTGTATTACGATCAGGCACATCAAATCGAACAAACAAAAATAGATGATGTGATCCCGGACTATATCGCCAGTACTACCGATATGGATCTCATCAAGCTTCCCTTTGCTTTTACCGGCGGTAATGTGATCACGGATGGACAGCATTCCGGATTTTCTACCTGCATGCTTACTAATGAAAATCGGTACGCGGGGGTAACCGATGAAACCCTGTTTCGGGATCTCAATCAATACCTGGGACTTGACAATTATCACCTGATCTCCAATTTCGAACTGAAGGGGATTCAGCATATTGATTGTTTTATGAAAATGCTGGATGAAGAACGCCTCTTTGTTCAACGCCCACCAAAAGATCATCCACTATATGATGTATATGAAGGGATCGTCAACCAGGAACTCAGCAAACTTACGAATGCTTATGGACGGCCTTATCAAATTCTCAGGCTGGATACCGATCGTTACAAAGGAAATGACCTGGCCGCGTATTCGAATTCATTGATTTTAAATCAAACGGTCTATGTCCCTTTGTTTAACATCAAGCAGGACAGTGTGGCCTTAAAACAATGGGCAGATGCCATGCCGGGATACACGATCAAAGGCTTTCCTTTTCCGCTGAATCCAGAAAAGAAGTTAGCCTACTACAGGCCGGAAGTTTATGATCACGGATCCTGGGGATGGAACGGAGGGGATGCGCTTCATTGCAGAACACGCGCGATCTGGGATCAAAACATGATCTACATCAGCGTGGACCGATTGCCTTCCAATATGCTGAAAGAGAAATCCTATACTGTCAATGTACTGATCAAGGATTATAGCAAAGGCTCTTTAGTGCCAGATGGATTGAGAGTTTACTGGCGAGTTAAGGGAGATACCAACTGGAAAGATGTGCGACTGAGCCCCACTAATCTGAAGGATCAATTTGCTGCCCATATTCCGGGCAACATGGCCGACGTGACGATCGAATATTATGTGGAAGCTAAAAGCAACTGGGGATCAAAGAGTGTTATGCCCCGTACAGCACCAAAAGGATTTTACTCCTTTTCTATCAAATGATCCCCAGCAGATCCTGTAGAATCGAAATGAACACGAGGTGAAAGGAAGTTCATTCCGTTTCATATTGAGCTCAAGAAAAAAATGGGCGCGCGTTCTCTCCTCCGCACGCCCCTTCACATTCAAAACAAACTCAAGCACGATATTATCGTCCGGTAATCAGGAACCTTTTCCTGGTTACTAAAAATGGTATGCAACATTTGCCCTCAGGCTAAAGGGTGTTCCTGGTGTAAAATGAATTTCAGAAACGGGAAGATGTTCACCGGCCAAACGACTTTCTGTATCAAACTGTGCTTCTCTCCATCGGGTATCAAACACGTTGTCGATCGTCAGACCGAATTCATATTTTTTCACGCGATAACCTAACACGACATCAAATACCGTGTAACCTTCCGCGATAATGCTATTATCTTCATTGGCCGCACGATCACCAAGGGAGCGATAGCGAAGACTTCCGCTCCAGTGTTTATTGGTAACCACCGTAAGTCCTCCAATACTTGAAAACTTAGGTGCCAACGGAATGTAATCCTGTCCTTTGGTTTCTACCGCCGACCTGGCAATGGTGTAGTTGAGATCCAGGTCCGCGAAGAGCCATTTCAAAACTTCCAGTCTGCCGGAAAATTCTGCACCCTTTCGAACAGTCTTACCACTGAGTTCCACTACAGCCTCATCTCCTACATACACAAATTCCTGATCGAGCGTAAGTCTCCAAAGCGTGGCACTCAAAATCAATTTTGAAAAAGGCTTCCACAGTGCTCCGATATCCGTACCCATAGCTCTCGGGAGATCTTTGAAGCCTTCCTGCCTGACCACCACGCGGGTGTCATTGGAATGGAATCCATATCCCACATTTCCTGAAAGCTGCAAGTGATCCGTGAGCTGGTAATATGCATTTAGTTTAGGGCTCAATAAATCATCATTGACGGTACGTTTGGGAGCATTAGTCAGATGATCATCATACCCGAAAATAAAATGATCATATCGAAGCCCCGTATTGATGGTAAATCGATCGGTCAGTCGAATCGTTTCATTCAGGTATGCTCCGATGTTCGTTTCATGGATATCCCCAAACGCCAGGCGATCAATGATCGTAGTGCGTTGGGCAGTGTGCGATAATTCATTATCGTCGGAAAGATCATTGCGCATTAACCATCCAATCTCAGAGGTAATACCTTTGCCGAGCCACTGATCTTCACGCGAATAGGAACCATTATATCCAAAAAGATTACGTTTTTCCTTTTGCTTAATCTGGTCTCCGTTGATACTATCATTTAAGAAAAAAGTGAAATTGGAATACAACTCAAACTGGTAATTGGAATAATACACCTGGTTCTTCAACCAACTGCCGTCAGGAAGGGTAGTGGACAAACGAAGATTCGCATTGGAGCGCGATGTTTCACCACCTTCGGTATCGTCGATCGAACCAAAGAATCCAATCTGACCACTTTCGATGGCCCGTAAAGGAATTTGGCCGGAGGCATTCCAATGACTCGAAAACGTAGAAGCAGAAAAGGAGAGTACACTGGCGTGTCCGAGGGAGCCAATATATTTTCCAAACAGATTAATGCGCTGAAAATCCTGTGGGCTATCAAAGTAACCATCGGTCGTATTGTACTCTCCGGCGATATACGCATTGCGATGCTTATAGGCTTTCTCCTGGTCCAACAAACTGACCAGTCCCAAACCCCGATAGGAATTAAACTGCCCGACCTGGAAAGAAAGGGTATTCTCATCGAGCGTGTTAAACGTTTCAAATCCTACATAACCTGCAGTGGCCAGGTTGCCATGATGCATATGATAAGGCCCTTTTCCAAAATGAACACGATTGACAGTCTCCGGAATCAGGAAGTGCAGATCAGCATAGCCCTGCCCATGGGCATGAGAGACCATGTTGACCGGCATGCCATCTGTAGAAACTTCAATATCCGTACCGTGATCAATATCAAATCCACGGAGAAATATTTGTTCGGCTTTCCCTCCGCCTGCATGTTGTGCAATGAAGAGTCCTGGCACCATTCTAAGAATATCCTGCGATGTACGTGTTGAACGTAAGCGTATATCCACATCGGCGATGACTTTAGTCTGCAGATCGGGTTGGGCGGTCACCTGGATTTGTTCCAGCTCAAATCGACCAGGGGTCATAAATTGAATTAAACGGTTAACCTCGCCGGATTGAATGGTAATCGGTTCTGATAGCATTTCATAACCGGTATACATCAGGCTGATGGAATCATTACCCACTTTGACGTTATCAAATGCGTATTGGCCCTGATCATCCGTGGTCGTGTGCAGATCTGCTTTGACCAGGGTTACAATCACTCCCGTAAGTAATTCGTGTGATTGCTCATCCATGACTTTGCCCTGTATTATGGCCGACTGACCCATGAGGTGCATGGCCAATAACCAGGAAATCATAGTAAGCATCCAATTTTTCATCATCAGTATGAATAAGATCTTACAGGATTACAGATCGGGCTTCCTTACAAAAGCTGCAGTCCAGTGCTGGATTATCCGCGAAGGCGGCTTTGATCATGGCAGTAGCTTCAACAGTCTTATTATTTTTCATCATCACCATGCCGGTGAGGCATTTCAGCTCAGGATCCTGTGAACCTGTGCGCATTGCTTTCGTGAGGTGTTCCTGTGCCTTACCCATATCTCCCTGGAAAAAATAGATCTCTGCCAGTTGTTTATTGACATCGATATTTTCAGGTCGGGTTTCGTATTCGGTCTGAGCAGCCTGGAGGGCAGCTTTAGGGTCTTCCAGCAGATCAAGCTGCACCTTGGATAATTCCAGTCCCATTTTATGACCTGCTTTTTCATCATCAGCCATCATCGCGAGAATTTCTTTTCCGCTTTGCCTGATCTTATCCTGCATGCCACGATCCTTGTCCCATTTTGCCTGGTGAACAATGAAGGAAACTTCAGGAATCAAACCCATCGCCACCTGGTTGAGACTATCCGCCAGTTTATAATTGCCTTGTGAAGCAAAATGAGATGCCATAGCGCCGATTGCAAATGGGTAGTTGGGCCGGTAGCTCAACGCCATTTCATATTGTAATAAAGCGCTGTCTGCTTTTCCATAGCGCTCATATAGATTTCCTAGTGTAAGCCTTGCCCATTCCGTTTGTTCAGTACCCGGATATCCGGCAGCAACTGCCAATTTCATAGCATCGATCGCACCTTGCACCTGGCCATGAATCTCACGCAGGTAACTGATGCGGCTATACGACCTGAGATCAGGACGAATCGATACCATTTTATCCGCATAAGAAACGGCTGAAGCATAATCACCGGTTTCGACATTCGCATCGATCATGACGCCATAACCATCTGCAGAGGTAGCATTGATGGCAAGGGCTTCTTCACCGATTTTTTTAGCAGCCTGAAATTGATGAAGCGATAGCAATACGGAACCCTTGTCCAATAATGCCCTGTACTGCGTAGGTGCATCGGGTGTTTCCTTGAGCACTTCGTCAATGACGGTGAGTGCGGCAGGATAATAGTATCCATGTTCACCAGAAACTCTGGCTTCCTGCATTAATACTTCGGCAAGACTTAGGCGGCTGGTGAGGTCTTTGGGGTTGTTGCGGATCTTAGCGACAGCATTTTGGTACAGATCCATCATGTGTCCCATTTCAGCTTCCGGACCAATCAGGTGTGGCCGGTTGATCAGCTCGGGGATGGTTACCCCGGAAATTTTTTCCTGTTTCTCCTTGCATGCAAATAGGGCAAGGAAGAGTAAGAGAGAGAGCGTTTGAAGAGATTTCATGGTAGAGAATTTGAATGTGCTTGTATGATCAAAAAGTGAATTGCATCCGGATCTAAATTCAGACCCGGATGCAATCCGATGATGGCATTAATCTATTTTATTCAGTTTCAAAGTGCGTGTACCGGTATTGCCCAGTACAATCGCAGCGTAGTACATACCTGTTGGATAACCGGCAGCGTTCCAGGTGATTTGATAGTCACCTGCTGCTTTACTTTCTTTCAACAGGGTTTCAACGACCGCACCTGACTGGTCATAGATCGTAATGCTGACATTTCCACCTGAGCGTAAGTGGTATTTAATCGTGGTTTCATCCGAAAATGGATTCGGCTGATTGGTCGCCATGACATCCGGAGATACAATACCTGAAACTCCAGTTGTGCTTGGAGGAAGAATATCCGGCTGAACGTAATTATTCTTCTCACCTGAACAGAAACTAGTTCCAGACCAGGGCATGGCGACAAATGGCCAGGCGATACCAAACGCAGCATCATTTTTATTGATCTTGGTATCATACAACAACACGTTTAAAAGTTGTTGGGTTACCGGTGATGAGCTGGTATCCGGGCTGTAATCATCATACCATAAACCAATAGCAGCTAATACGATTCCGGAGACAGCTTCTAATTCAATCCGGGTCACATCATCTTCAAGTCGACGTCCATTTGGAAATCCATCCATGTTAGGTATGAATTCAAGATTGGAATTGGTATTAAAGCGTGCATCTGTGAGGCCCAATACTGCAGACCAAACCAATCCGAGTGAGCTGAAATCATCGCTATCTCTTGGTGTAGCGGGCACTGCCATGTTGAGACGCAACATATCACCTCCATTGGGAAGGAAATTGTTGATAAAGGGCTTGCCGGCTGCGAGTGGGTTCCCACCTTTCCCGGTGGCTAATTGATATGGAACCAGGTTAGGTACTCCTGTGTGAAATATCGGCCAGAGGTCAACCGCCCTAGGAGCACCAGAGCGAGGAAGCAATAGGGTACCAAATATGGCATCATCCAATGCTGTACCTACCGTAGCGGAAGTTCCCTTCAGTGAATACAGACCATCACTTCCATTGCGGAAATCAAAAGCTCCTAAAGAATTGGACTGAATACGCAGCGGAGCAAAAGCTGGAACTGCACCACCAAACTTACTGTCGTCCATGTACAGGGCTAATTCAGGATTGTAGAAGAAATTACCGTAGGTGTTGAGGTGGGCCAGATCTTCATAAGGAGTCAGCGCATTCCAGGCATCTTTGAATCCAATCGGAATCACTGCTTCATTAGTCAATGGCATACCCAGACGAGATACCTGGATCCAGGCACCATCATAAGATTCTGTTCCATTAGACTGAAGCGTACGAATCATCTGGCGGCTGGCAGAAGCCCACACGCCAATCACAAAATCAGGATCCAGGATGCTGGTAGCTTCGAGTTCTGAATGTCCGTTTTTCTGTAAAACTTCAATTGGAATTTTCAGTGCAATAGTGGATACATTCAAACAAGCTACACCATCACGAGGTGTGCTGTTTTGACGTGGCATATCGCCCAGATCAAAAACGCCACCGAGATCTACGAAGAATGGATCATCAATTGGTCCACAAAAAATCTTCTCTCCTTTTGCGGTGGTCATGATGGCATCACTCATCAGTGTTGCGTAGTCCGTGTTCAAACCGGCAGCACCATTGATGGACCGAGGACCGATATTGTTTGGAGGTACAATACCATTTTCAATCAGGGTAATGAATTCGACTCCACCATCATCACTTTTTTGCAGGGTATAGGTGGTCTTGTGATTTTGAAGTCCAAGGCGGATATTGAAAAACGTCGTTGGATCCTGGTTGACAATATGGAAGGTGAATCGGTAGATGATATCATCACCCGGTGTAGCTACATTATTGTCAATGTGGATTTCGTAGCGAATGTTTTCTCCGAAGCCGTAATAGTTTGGACCTCCCTGCGGCAATTGCATCGGTATGTAATTGGCGATGATCGTAACATAACCCGGTTCATCCGGACTGACAAATGCATAAAGGTCAGTGTTGTCGGCCAGCGGGTCATTGGCAATCAAAGGTGCCTCCCGGTGACTGGATGCCATGATATTCTGAACCAGGGCAAGAAATAATAGAAATAGAAAAGTGTATTTAGTTTTCATGTTGTTGACTCGTTTATAGATTTTTCAAGCGTGTTTTAGTTAGTCGGAGCTCCGGTTTCGGTGCCACGCCATGGTTCAGCCAGGTAAGGAAATGAATTCGTAAACGGAGCATCATTAGCTTCGACACCAGTGCTGTATTGAAGCACATTAACCAACAGGTTAGTTACTGGTGAAGCTGCACCTCCGGCATAATCATCATACCATAATCCGATAGCGGCCAACGCCACACCACTTACGGCTTGCAATTCTATACGGGTCACATCATCTTCGAGGCGACGGCCATTTGGAAATCCATCCATGTTGGGAATAAACTGGAGGCTGGCATCACCTGCATAAGCTGGATCGGTGAGTCCTAAAACAGCAGCCCCAACAATACCGAGACTGCTGAATTTAGGATCGTTACGTGGGGTTGGTGGTACCGCCATGTTGAGACGCAACATATCACCACCGTTAGGCAGGAAGTTATTGATGAAAGGTTTTCCTGCAGCCAGCGGGTTTCCATTTTTTCCGGTAGCCAGTTGGTACGGGATTAAATTGGGAACACCAGTATGGAAAATTGGCCACAAATCCACTGAGCGCGGAGAGCCCGGTGCCGGTAATAAAAGAGTACCAAATACATTATCATCTAACGCAGTTCCTGCTAATGCGGGATTACCTTTCAATCCATAGAGGCCATCTTTTCCGTTACGGAAGTCAAATGAGCCTAATGATTTGGACTGAACACGCAGACCGCGTAATGCCGGAACAGCAGCACCAAACTGGCTGTCGTCCATATAGAGGGCCAGTTCAGGATTGTAAAAGAAATTACCAAACGTGGACAGGTTAGCTAAGTCCTGGTAAGGTGTCGTGAAATTCCAAAGGTCTTTATATCCAATGGGCACCACAGCTTCATTGGTCAACGGCATACCGAGGCGGGATACCTGAACCCAATCACCACTATCATTTGGATGAGCACCGTCAGATTGTAAGGTGCGGATAGCAGGTCTGCTGGCAGAAGCCCAAACACCAATTACAAATTCAGCATCGAGGATGTTAGTTGCCTGGCTGGCATTTTTGCCATCTCGTTGTAATAAAGAAATCGGGATCTGTAAAGCAATGGTGTGCACATTGTATTTCGAAAGACCATCACGTGAATTTCCATTTTGACGCGGAGCATCGCCGAGATCAAAAATGCCACCGAGATCAACGAAGAATGGATCATCTACCGGACCGCAGAAAACAGATTCACCCTGCACGGTATTCTGAATGGCATTGTCCATCAATGCACGATAGGAGGCTGCATTTAAACCAACACCAGATTCAATAGAACGTGGGCCGATATTCCCAGGAGGTACAATGCCGTTGGTGATCACGGTCTGGAAAGTAGCGCCACCATCGCGGCTCCGTTCCATGGTGTAGGTCGTCTTCAAATTTTGAAGGCCGAGCCGGATATTAAAAAAGGTAGTTGGATCTTCATTGACCTGGTCAAACGTAAATCGATAAATGATATCATCACCAGGGGTGGCGATGTTATTGTCAATGTGGATCTCGTAACGGACATTTTTCCCGAAGGAAAAATAATTCGGGCCTCCGTAAGGCAGTTCTCCGGGAATGTAATTCGCGATGATGGTGATCATGTCCGGGTTGTCCGGGCTGCGAAATACGTAGAGGTCAGTATTGTCCGCCAATGGATCATTGGCGATCAGGGGTGCTTCGCGGTGACTGGAAGCAAAGAGGGAGATCGCAAGCAGGCTCAGGTTCAGGGTGAGCATGACGGATTTCCGGCATAAAAGGGAATAGTACTCTTTCAACATCATAGTGTTTTGATTGTGAAAAGGAAGGTTACAGAAGGAAATGCGCCTTTGGCATTCTTTTCATATACGGGCACGCTTCCGCCTTTGGATTTGGGGAAATGAAATATTATTTGGAAATCTTTAACAAAACAGGCCAGAATTGGAGTTTGACCCTTTTTTAATATGTATTAATCAGATTATCAATATATTAAATATTACCAAATGCCCCAAAAATAAGGGTAACCTGACTCAATTTTTACCTGGAAAAGGGGACGTTTTATTCAAAAAGGAACTTATAAGCCATACACTGTAAACCGGCCATTGGTCGCCAGCGGAGTCATCCCTTTGACATTTGGATTGGTCGAAACTATGTGAGTGATCCCCAATTTCTTCCAGTACTCAAAGCTCATCGGCGATGGATCCTGTAAGAGGTAGTAACTGAAATTATGGATATCAAAACCACCTTCGCTGTCCTTCTGATTGAATTGATAGATTTGTTGGATCCGCGCATACCATTCCTGGAGAAACGCTTCCTGGTGTAGCATGGCTTTGTAATCAACGTATTCACTTCGCTTGCTATACCATCGGAATGCAGTGAATTCGATTGGAACAATAAAGACTGCATACGGTGACGTGACCTGCTCTGCTTTTTGACTGATATCGACTTCAGCGGTGCTGGCGGATAACCATGGAAAATCATAAACAGGTCTTGAATCACGAATACCACTCAACCGGTAGAAAGCAATAAGTCCCACAAATAAAATGGGAAGTCCAATGGCATAGCGTGCTATCAATCGATTAGTGGATAACACTTTTTCTACCTGAACCCCAATGAGGATGAAGGCAAAAGCTTCCATCCAAATGGTCGTCTTCCACCATTGCGTATAGAGAAAAACTGGTTTGGAATAAAATTCAGCTCCAAGTTCATACACCAAACATCCCACCACGATCAATACTACAAACCACCGCAGTCGTTGCTTAAGTGTGGAGATCGTGAGAATAGCAAATAATGATGCCGCGAATAAATGTAGGAAACCAAAGGTCGATCCAAAAAAATGATGCGACAGTCTGAACTGCATGATCTCCATAAATGCGGCTGGATTGCCCCCGGCGCCATTGTGTCGAACCAGGAAATATAAAAGGGGCACGGCAAATACTAAATAAATAAGCGTATCCTTCCAGGGAAAGAGGATGATTTTTTTCCTGACTATCAAATCAAGAACGTATGCAATGGTAGTCAGCAGGAAAAGTTGTAAACCCACCAACGGCTGCAATAACGTAGAGAGGATCAATAAAATGCTCCAACCCCTGAATCGATTGGTCAGCCAACACACCAATGCCCATGAGCCCAGGGCTTTTGCCGGCAAACTCGGGATGAAGCTATTGTAATAAATTTCATTAGCACCTGTAGAAGTATGAAAACCGATGATCAGGATAAACCCTACGGCGAGAATTTGAAACGCTTTTATCCGGATCAGAAATGAACTGATTTTCAACCAGGCCAGGATCAGCGTAAGCGATACGAGACCATGCCAGATAAACACCAGGTAAGGAACATCAAATCCAAGCCAGCGAAACACAAAATGAAAAATGGTGCGCTCATTAAATCCGCTATGGAGATAATACTGGACATACTGATCAAACGGATAAGCTCCAGGATGCTGCTGGGCATAGAGGCAGGGGAGGATTTGAGATTGATCTCCCTGGCCATACAGGTATCCCTGATAGATCAATACGCCGACATACAGCAGAAGCGCACCGGATATTTCCGGCCATTGCTTTATCCATGTATACTTCAATCTGCTGTATTTTCTGCGAAGTACTGAAAAATCTCCTGAAGTATTTTCCAAAATCCAAACCGCAAGTCAGGCTGTATCTTGCAGCCCTGATCACTCATGAAACAACTTCCAAACCAGGCACTGCTTCGGCCAGATCTTGAGACTTATAAAGCGCAGGCGAAATTACCTGTCTGCGTTCTGCTGGACAATGTGCGCTCCGGATTGAATGTTGGAGCCATCTTTCGGACCTGCGATGCTTTTGCTATTGAGCACATTTACCTGCTGGGCATCACGGTACAACCGCCTCATCCGGAAGTATTGAAAACAGCATTGGGAGCAACGGATTCCGTGAGCTGGTCTCATTCGACAGATACTGATGAACAGATCAGGGAAATCAAGTCAAAAGGCTATCAGTTGATAGCGGTCGAACAAACGGACAAATCAGTTTCCCTGGAAACCTTCTCCTTCCAATCTTCAGAATCGGTAGTGCTCGTGTTTGGAAATGAAATGCGTGGCATATCTCCAGCCCTTCTGGAAGCCTGTGATGCGGCCATAGAAATTCCACAGTCAGGCATTAAGCATTCGCTCAACGTAGCTACTTCAGCAGGGATTTTATTGTGGGAAGTTTATCGTCAGAATCTTCTGCGACGCTTTTCATCCGGATGATAGGTTAACCGGATGCCGGGAGCGAGGTAACTGTAATCTTCCAGTTTGGCAGCCCCTCCATCGGACAACAAGCCTTCGTAATCGGCAGATCCTAATTTAACCAAAGAGACCATAGGTGTGATGGTGATCATATCAGAGATTCCAATATCCAACCCCAAAGCCCCTCCAATCTTCCAGATCATTTGTTGATCTTCAATCGGGATTGGAACACTGGAATTCGGTTCAATCTCTGTACGCGTAAATTTTTGGAGACTTACTCCCGGGATTACCTCCAGGAAGAAACCTTTCTTAAATAATTTCCCTTCCTTAGAAAAAGTAGGGCAGTGGCAGTCACCTGCAAAATCAAAAGGATAAATAGCTACTCCCAGATCCAAATCATATGCATTGAAATGACCAACCCTCAGGTTACCCCCGAAGGTGTAGCGATAGCCGGCGCCAGGACGAAACTCCAGGCGTTTTTGTTTTAGGCGGAAATTGTATTCAACCAGATATTGATGTCCATCCTGGCTAATCCCATTGGCGGAGAGGAAATCGGATTTACCAATAATGTACTTGTAATTGATGCCGATCTGGGAAGAAGCCAGCACAGGCAAGAGCAGAAAGCCCAATAAAAGCAGGCGGTGAGTCATGTTGGAAAAAACGTGGATTCCTCCGGGCTTATTGCCGGTCCGGGCCACACGGTGGAAAACCGGTATATTTACAGGCTCAATCATAAGACACATCATTGCGTACCAAGACTTTACATCCGAAGAAAGTGAAGATCATCACCCTCGGATGCAGTAAAAATATAGTGGATTCGGAAGTTCTCAAATCCCAGCTCGAAGCTAACCAGTTTGAGGTGGAACACGAAACTTCAGAAAAGACCCCCGTCGTGGTCATCAACACCTGTGGATTCATCGACCTCGCCAAGGAAGAATCCATCAATACCATCCTCGAATATGCCGAGGAAAAGAAAAGCGGCCGACTGGAAAAACTCTATGTGACCGGTTGCCTTTCCCAGCGCTACAAAGATGACCTCGAACAGGAGATCCCTGAAGTCGATGCCTATTTCGGAACCATGGAATTGCCCTCTCTTTTGAATGTTATGGGCGCCACCTATCGCGACGAACTGATCGGCGAACGCAACATCGTAACTCCTGCTCATTATGCTTACCTGAAAATTTCTGAAGGGTGTAATCGTACCTGCGCTTTCTGTGCAATCCCACTGATGCGCGGACAACATGTTTCCCGACCGATAGAAAGTCTGATTAAAGAAGCTGAGCACCTGGCACGTCGTGGCGTCAAAGAGTTAATGTTGATTGCCCAGGAGCTTACTTACTACGGACTGGATTTATATCAGCGTCGTGCTCTTCCTGAATTGCTTGAAAAACTTTGTGCCGTAGAAGGCATTGAGTGGATCCGGTTACATTATGCTTATCCACATAAATTCCCCTTAGAGATCATCCAGGTGATGAAGGATCAGCCTAAAATCTGCAATTACCTGGATATGCCATTACAACATGTCAGTGATCCGGTACTTCATCGAATGCGCAGACAGATCACAGCAGAAGAAACGAAAACATTGATCCGAAATATCCGCGAGATCCATCCTGATATTCGGTTGCGCACTACCTTCCTGACCGGATTTCCCGGAGAAACTGAAGCTGATCACCATGCATTGTGTGAATTTGTGAGGGAAACCGGATTTGACCGGGTAGGGGTTTTTGAATATTCACATGAAGAAGGAACCCGGGGATATGTGCTCGAAGATGATGTGGCTCCTGAAGTAAAGAAATCACGTGCAGAAGAAATCATGGCTGTTCAACAAGCCATTTCGCTTCAGCACAATGAAGCAATGATCGGAAGAAAACTTCGTGTACTTGTCGATCGAAAAGAAGGCCGGCAATTCGTTGGACGCTCGGAATATGATTCCCCTGAAGTAGATAATGAAATCTGGATTACGCCCACGGATATCAGGATCCAACCCGGTACATTCGTGGAGGTAATCATCACCGGTGCTTCGGACTATGACCTTACCGCCACCCTGATCTAAACACACATGACATCACCTACGCGGCTCGTCACCTTCTTCTCAAAGCCTCTTAACCAGGTATTGCTGACGACGGCGATGACGATCGTGTTTACCTTGCTGGATAAAGCACTCCCACATCAGAATGATTTTCTGGAACCGAATTCCGGATCGTGGATTGTAGCTACGGCGATGATCCTTTGCTTTGTGATCCTCAACACCGTGGTAGCACTTCGTATTGAACCTATCCTTCCTTACTGGAGTAAATCGGTGACCTATTATATTGGCTTTCTTGTTTTCACCTATGCCTGGTGTTATTGGCTGAGTGGAAAAAACATTGATGAAGTAGGATCGTTTCGTTGGCTCTGGCTCGTTCTAACCATGGTCTACATGGTATTTTTTGCCATTGCCCGTTCGATGAAACGTATTGTAGACTTCGCACTCAAACAGGATAAAAAACTCCGCGGAGAAGAATGAAGCGAATCAACTGGAAATCCGTCTTGTCGGTCTGGATAGGAGCTGCCATCCTTTGTGCCCCTGCATTGCTCAATAATTTTCCTTTTCTCTATGCCGATACCGGTACGTATGTCCATGGAGGATTTACCGGAGAGACATCAGAGATCCGCCCATTACTCTACGGGGTGTTTATCCGACACATCAGCATGCATGCCAGCTTGTGGTTTGTCATCCTGGCCCAGGCCCTCATGGTGTCCTGGAGCATTCACACGTTCTTTCGCATTTTTGGAAATCAATATTCTCATGCCTGGTCTAATATCTGGATTACCGTATTGGTCCTGATGACAGGTCTCGGTGAAGTCACCGGCATGTTGATGCCTGACATTTTCACCAGCGTGATGATTCTCTGCGGGTTAATATTGTTATTCGCACCGGCACGAACAAAATGGCAAACGGGACTGACCTGTTTGTTCCTCTGGTTTTCCATCTCCGTTCATCATTCCAATGCCCTTTCCTTATTTGTAGTTTTGATCAGCCTGGTAGTGATTGCAACAATTACCTATTGGCGTAAGAAGTCCACCCACCTTTCATGGAAGCGTTTTGGGCTCGTGTTTGGAATTGGGCTGCTGGGTTATTTTACTATTCCTACTGTGCATTATATCTATGGTGGTGGATTCTATTGGTCAAAAGCAAAGAATATTTTCCTGACCAATCGCGTCAATCAGATGGGATTATTAAAACCATTTCTTCGACAACAGTGTGCTGGTCATAATTATCGTTTATGTGCAGATGTGGAAGCTATTCCTGAAGACCTGCTCTGGAGCGCGGACAGTCCCATGCGCAAGTCAGGTGGATTTGCTGCCAATGATGTGGAATATGGTTTGATGTTAAAGGACTTTTTCAAAGAACCTTATTTCGTCAAGAAGTTCCTGATCAAAACCATCGAGAATGGTGTGATGCAGTTTTTCAGTTTTGAAGGATTGGTCATCATTGAAGAATCCAATCAGGGTTATCCTTACCAGGTATTCGAGCAGGATTGGCCCGAATGCATTCCTCCTATACGAAGGTCATTGCAGTATGGTGGCAAGTGGGATGAAACACTAACTCAACATGCACAGCGATTTCTCGTGTTTGGAAGTGGTATCCTGTTAATCGGATTATTTGTATTGCCATCCAGGCACAGATATACAACTGTTGAAAACCAAATCGCCTGCTTCATCTTATTAGGATTGGCTGCGAATGCGTTTATATGTGGAGGTTTATCCATGGTGGATGTTCGCTTCCAATACCGGGTCATCTGGCTGGTTCCTTTATTAGCCTTCCTGATGTTAGGTAATCATGGAAAAATGTGGTGGATCGAAAAACGACGGGCATGGCGGACGATGGAAGAAGAGACGCTTCCTGAAAAATAAAAGAGACGCACTTGCGGCATCTCTTTTTGGTATCAACCATTCCAAATCTGAGGAGCGGGAAATGGGAATCGAACCCACGGCCCTTAGCTTGGGAAGCTAATGCTCTACCCCTGAGCTATTCCCGCGAAACATCAACCAATTTGGGCTTTTTTTGCGATATTGAAAGCTATAAAATGAAAGACCATGCCTGTTAGAAATTTGTTCGTTTTCCTGATCATTCTTTTCGTTCTCAGTTGTACCCCTAAGACCGCTCCTGTTGCCACAAGTGTTACTCCTACAGCACCTGAACCTGTTGAAATGATGGCAACACCTGATCCACCCGGGACACCTACTCCCTTACCCAGCATGCCTGCAAAAACAATGAATGGCATCCCCATGGATCCCCAGGTGAGGATTGGCAAATTGTCCAATGGGATGACTTATTACATCCGCCCCAATGCCAAACCTGAAAATCGCGCTGAACTCCGTCTCGCGGTCAATGCAGGTTCGATGGAAGAAGACGAAGATCAACTCGGGCTTGCTCACCTCATTGAGCATATGGCTTTCAATGGCAGTACACATTTTTCAAAAAATGAATTAGTCGATTACCTCGAAAAAGTAGGCTCACGTTTCGGACCTGATCTGAATGCGTATACCAGCTTTGATGAGACGGTGTACATCCTCCAGGTGCGTACTGATGAGAAAACTCAATTTGATAAAGGTTTATTGATCCTGAAAGACTGGGCCTCCGGGATTGCCTTTGATTCGACCGAGATAGAGAAAGAGCGCGGCGTAGTGGTATCGGAATGGCGCAGTGGACTAAGCCCTGATCAGCGCATGCAGAAAAAGTATTTCCCTTTCCTGTATTATAATTCCCGTTATGCCTTGCGCAATACGATTGGTGAACCAGAGATCATCAATCATGCTCCGGCAAAAGTCATTAAACGTTTTTATGCAGACTGGTACCGTCCTGAACTCATGGCCATCATGGTAGTCGGAACAGTCAACCCGGATTCGGTGGAGCAACAATTAAAAACGATGTTTTCCGATGTGACCGCGAAATCAGTTGCTCGAAGGAAAGCACCACATACCGTTCCCGATCACGCGGAAACTTTTGTGCAGGTCGTCACTGATCCGGAGGCCACAGATGCATCGGTCGCCATACTGTACAAACATCGTTTTGATAAGATTAAATCGATTCCTGAATATCGTGCACGCCTGGTGCAAAATTTATACAACCGGATGCTGGGACGCAGGTTGTCTGATCTCACGAAAAGCTCAAATCCTCCTTTTGTTTTTGGCAATACGTCCTATGGCCAGGATGTAGGCGATTTAGCCACGTACAGCAGCTTCGCCGTTGCCCAGGCAAAAGATATCAAACAGGCCTATCAGACTTTGCTGGATGAGAACCAACGCGTATTGCAACATGGATTTACGAAGGCAGAACTTGATCGTGAAAAAGCAAATCTGATCAGGCAGGCCGAACAGGCGGTTGCAGAAGATGCGAAACAAGAATCCGGACGAATCGTTTCGAGGCTGGTCGGCAATTTCCTGGATGAAAATCCAATTCCGAATGCTGAACAAACCATGGACTTGTATCAATCCATGTTACCTGGAATTATGGTAGAGGAAGTCAGTGGTTTGGCAAATACCTGGATTACCAATCAAAGCAGGGTTATCATCGTGACCGGGCCAGAGAAAGACAAAGCATTGTTGCCGGATAGTGTGACCCTGATCACCATGCTGAATGCATCAGCCCATAAGAAAATGGATCCGTATGTAGATGTAGATGTTTCTGCGCCTTTGCTCTCCGGAAATTTTCCGGCCCAGGCAGTAACCAATGCGCAATATGATACGCTGCTGCACATCTATTCCTGGCAATTTAACAACGGCGTAAAAGTAAAAGCAAAACCGACGGACTTTAAAAATGATGAAATCCTGATGAGTGCCTACAGTCCTGGTGGATCATCGTTGTATCCGGATGCCGTCTTTCCATCCGCTCGGGGCACATCGAATGTAGTCGGATCGAGTGGAGTAGGCACTTATAATGCGACCGGACTGGAAAAGAAATTAACCGGAATTCGAGCCAGTGCATCCCCCATGATTTTCGAACGTTATGAAGGTATCAGTGGTTCATCTTCAGTGAAGGATCAGGAGACTTTGATGAAGCTCGTGTATTCCTACATCGTCAAATACCGGGAAGATACCGTTGCCCTCAATTCTTATTTAAAACGTGAACGTAGCTCAGTGGTTAACTTATTAAGCGATCCCCAGATTTGGTTTTCCAATAAAGTCAATAAGATCACTGCCAGTTATCATCCCAGATCGGGCATTCCCACCATACAATCCTATGACCAGGTGCGGATGTCGGACATCATGAATATTTATCGCGATCGATTCAGCGATGTGAGTGATATGGAATTCTTTTTTGTGGGCAATTTCAATGTGGATTCCCTGAAGGTATTGACCAGTCGTTATCTCGGTGCATTACCAGGTGGTGGGCGCAAAGAAACCTGGAAAGATTTAGGTGTTCGCTTTCCAACCGGAAGAATTGATTCTGTGTATTATAAAGGTGAAGCACCAAAAACGCTTGTTCAATTCATCTATCATGGCATGGATCACTATGATCCGGACACCGCTTATTTATTGCAATCCCTGGTGGATGTTGCCCGTATCAAATTGCGTGAAAAAATGCGCGAAGATGATGGTGGGGTGTATGGCGTAGCGATTAGTGGAAGCCAGAGCAAATATCCGGTACAGCAATATGCCATCCGGATCAGTTATAATGTAGATCCACCGAGGACAGAAGAGCTTGCCAAAGATTGTATTGCTGTCATTGAAGCCATGAAGACTTCTATTGATCCTTCTGACATTATAAAAATCACTGAAGCACAACGACAAGGCAGGATCAAAGACCTTCAGCAGAACCAATTTTGGATGGGAGCTTTTGTTAATAGCTGGTTAAATGGAACACCAATGGCACAGTCAATACAGTCTTCGGTGTTAGAGAAACGAATATCCACCCTGAGTCCCGAAGTATTGATGAAAGCTGCCCGGAAATACTTCACACAAAAGGACCTGATCAGCTTAACCATGTACCCTGAAAAGAAGCCATAACAGGGAACCCAATAGGCTTAAATTTGTTTATATCAGAAATAAACGGCTAATGCGTAAAATGCTTTTTGTATGGGTCGCTATGATCATGGCGACAGGTTTGTCTTTCGCACAGACCTATCATTTTTCAGTCAGTAGTGAACCATATCAGGATTTGACCGGAGGTACATCCTTAGTCAGCCAACCCTGGGATGATCCTATCTATTCCGTTTCTATTCCCTTTTCCTTTGATTTTTACAATCAAACCTTGTCTGATTTGTTTCAGATCCAGGACTTCAATTCCATTTCATTATTCACGAGTGACTTTAATGATACACTTTCGTTCATGACCCCATATGGAGCGGATCTGGTCGATCGTGGCATAGGGACACCGAATAGTTTATCACCTATCACTTATAAATTAGAAGGCAGCCTGGGGAGCCGCGTATTGATCATCGAATGGCAAAATGCAGGTTTCTATGGGCAATACTTTGATAGCGGAACCACACCCGATTTTGTCAATTTCCAGGTAAGACTTTATGAAGATTCAGGAGATATAGAATTTCATTATGGCCCTTCATCCATTTCTCAGGCGAATCTTGATTTTAACGGCGCCAGCGGACCATTTGTTGGCTTATTGGAAGCCATTAAACTTCCGGAAGATGCAGCCGTTGGTGAGGTGGTGTTGTTATCCGGGAATGCATCAAATCCAACTGTACAGGATGACTACGGAAACTATTTTTTGAATGGAACACCTCCTCCAAATACAGTCTATAAGTTTTCCAGGGAGATGGTGGCGACCCATGATCCCATTGTTGTTGCCAAACAGGTTTATTATGGACCAAACCCGGCCACTGATGTTTTAGCCCTTCAACCGGAATGGGAACAGGACGTATTTGGACCAGTCATGATTTATAATGCAAATGGTGCTTTCGTAATGAAAGATGATGAACCATCTTCAATCGATATCAGCAACCTGACACCAGGTATATATCATTTGCAGTTTGCCACTGCCAACGGTAAGGTTACGCAGCGAATTGTTGTAGTGCGTTAAGCCTGCTCGTCAATCTTCTTCTTTAAATCGAGCAATGCCATCATACAGGCAATTGGCGTCATCTGGTTAATATCCATATTCAGGAGAGCATCTTTGATCTGACGTAAAGTCACATCGGTCTGATCAAAGATGCTTAACTGAATAGCGGTGTTCACCTCTTTCACCGGAATTGAATTTTTCCTTGCAGCTCCATCTTCCGGACCAACATTTTTGGACTCCAGTTCGTGTAAAATTTCAGTTGCGCGTTGTAGCAAGGTCTTGGGCATCCCGGCCATGCGCGCCACGTGAATTCCGAAACTATGTTCACTTCCTCCTTTTGTCAATTTCCGAAGGAAGATCACCTTTGTGCCACTTTCTTCGGTAGCGATATGATAGTTGTGAATGCGGTCATACATGTCAGCCAGTTCATTCAACTCATGATAATGCGTGGCAAACAGGGTTTTGGGTTGATATTGAATATGATGATGCAGGTATTCAGCGATACTCCAGGCCAGGCTGATGCCATCGAAGGTGCTCGTGCCTCGACCGATCTCATCCATGAGGATCAGGCTCCGGGCAGAAATATTATTGAGAATACTCGCCGTCTCATTCATCTCGACCATAAACGTCGATTCACCGGAGGAAATATTATCAGAAGCACCAACACGGGTAAATAATTTATCGATGATGCCCAGTTTCGCCGACCTGGCCGGAACAAAACTCCCGATTTGAGCCATTAAACAGATCAGTGCGGTTTGTCGCAGAAAAGCAGATTTACCAGACATATTAGGACCGGTGATGATGAAGATCTGTTGCTCCTCACTATCCATGTACAGGTCATTGGTCACATACACTTCTCCGGGAGGCAGGTGCTTTTCTATGACCGGGTGGCGACCATCTTTGATCTCCATAACCATGGAATCATTCATTTCCGGACGAGCATAATGATTGGCCACGGCCACCTTCGCAAGTGACAGAACGCAATCCAGTTGTGCAATCACATTCGCATCAACCTGTATGGGAGCAATATATTCCTGCGCCGTGATGACCAGGTCATTGAATAAACGTTCTTCCAGCGCACCAATTTTCTCTTCTGCACTCAGGATTTTCTGCTCAAGTTTTTTAAGATCATCCGTGACATAACGCTCGCAGTTCGAAAGCGTCTGTTTTCTGACCCAGGTATCCGGAATGAGTCCCTGGTTTTTGTATTTATTCGTGACTTCCAGGAAATATCCAAAGACATTGTTGTAGCCTACTTTGAGATTGGTGATTCCGGTTTTAATGGATTCCTCCTGCTGCAGGCTGATGAGTATCTCTTTCGAGTTTTGGATGATGTCACGATATTCATCCAGCTCTTCATGAAATCCCTTCCGGATAACATTGCCTTTAATCAGGATTGCCGGAGCATCATCCTGGATAGCTTGTTCCAGGGTATGGCGCAGGTGATCACAAGGGTTGATCTGATCGGCTAAGCGAATAAATCCTTCCTGTCCACTGGACTCCATCATGGTTTTGATCGGGAGCAAAGCACCCAATGCTCTCCGCAATTGCACCATCTCCCTGGGATTAATTTTTCCCAGAGAAACTTTAGAGATGACGCGTTCGAGGTCGCCGATCATCCGCAATTTTTCATTGATGTCTGAGGCCCTATCCTGGTTTTGCAATCCAAATCCCACCATGTCATGACGGAGCTGGATTTCATGAAGATTGATCAGGGGAAGGGCTATCCATTTCTTCAGCATGCGGGCACCCATCGGTGAGGTGGTCTTGTCCAGCACATCCAATAAACTGGTGCCGGTGTCATGAGCAGGCTGAAGCAATTCAAGATTGCGGATGGTAAACCGATCCATCCACATGTACTGATCTGACTGAATACGATGGATAGTGCGTACATGTTTGAGTCCATCCTGTTTGGTTGCCGCTAGATAATGCAGGATAGCACCCGCTGCAATTTGAGCAGTCACGAGGTGATCTATGCCGAAGCCTTTCAACGTGGCTACCTCAAAATGTCGCAGCAGCTTTTCATTCGTATAATCGGAGGTAAACACCCATTCTTCGAGCCCAAAGGAATAATAAGTGTTGCCAAAGAATTTTTCAAACCTCGCCTTATTCGATTTGGAATAAATGATTTCGGAGGGATTAAAACTTTGTAACAGCTTCTCCATTTCCCGGAAAGAACCTTCATTGACGACAAACTCACCGGTGGAGACATCGAGGAAGGCGATACCATACTGATCTGTACCCGTCTGATGTAAGGAAGCGAGAAAATTATTTTGAGAACGATGCAGCAGGGAATCTTCGGTGGCAATCCCCGGTGTGATCATTTCAATGACCCCGCGATCAACGATCTTCTTTTCTTTGGAAGGTTTTTCTAATTGCTCACAAATGGCTACACGATATCCAGCCTGCACCAATTTGGGCAGGTACATGTCCATAGCGTGATATGGAAATCCCGCGAGCTCTACATTATTTCCACCATTATTGCGGTGTGTAAGGACAATGCCAAGGGCTTCCGAGGTGCGGATGGCATCCTCACCGAAAGTTTCATAAAAGTCTCCTACGCGAAAGAGGACAAGTGCATCCGGATGCTGACTCTTAATCCTGAAGTATTGCTTCATCAGGGGAGTTTCCTTGCCGGCGTCTGGTGAAAAAGCTTCAGGTTTGGATTTCAAGGACGACTAAACTATTTAAAGATAAAGGTATGATTTACTACCCTGAAAAGTGGCATCGTATAGTAAGATGGACTATATTTGTTAAGTTCCGTAATCGAATTTGGTTTTTGGCAATTGAACAGGAATGTTTTGAAAACATCCTTTTCCGTCGAATTTGGAAAATGGTTACGTTTTATAAACCTTAAAAAATCAATACATTATGGGATTGTTTTCCTTTATGAAGGGCTCTGGGAAGAGTTTACTTCCAAAGAAAGAAGAAGAAAAAGCAATTGCGGTTTCTGCGGAAGAACTCAAGCGCCAGAAAGTGGAGGCTATGAAAGGGGCTGTAGATAAGCTCAACCTTCCGATCGAAGATTTGTCACTGGTGCTCAATGATGATGTCGTGACGGTATATGGGAAAGCAGAAACCCAGTTCGCCAAAGAACTCGTCATTCTGACTCTCGGCAACAATGCCGACATCCGCCAGGTGGATGACCGGATCAGTGTGATCAAATCAGAACCGGAAGCTACTTTTTACGAAGTTCAGTCAGGAGATACGCTCTCCAAAATTGCCAAAAGCCAGTACGGCAATGCAAATAAATATAATGTTATATTTGAGGCTAATACCCCAATGCTGAAGGATCCTGACCACATTTACCCAGGTCAAATGCTCAGGATTCCGAAGGAATAACAAAGATTGTTTTCAACTGGTGAAGTTGGTGGAAGCGCAGGCCGCTGGGTCGGCTTCCACCTTTTTTACGTCCCTCCCTGTCCATTTTTGATTAAAATTCAAGCCTGCATTACCTCAGCAAGGTGATATCGCCGTGCTTTGAGGTGAGTACTCCATCCTTCCTCTCCGCTAAAAGATAATAGGTGTAAACTCCCGGGTCCAGATATTGGGCATGAAATTTTCCATCCCAGCCTACTTGATTTTGCTGTGAAGTGAAATCTCTTGCTTCATACACTTCATTCCCCCAACGATCAAAAATTCGGAATGTAAGAATTGATTTTACCAACGGGCGAGCATAGACGAATACCAAATCATTGATCCCATCTCCATTAGGTGAAAAAACATTAGGAACAAAAATATCATCAGTGGTTTCTACTGTAATCGTAAGCTGATCTTCGTCCCGACATCCTTCATCTGTAATGATTTCCACTTTATATGCTGTAGTAACGATAGGTGAAACCAATTGAGACAAGCATACCTGACATGGGGAGGATTGGAATGGATCCCATAAGATGGAATCCAAAAGGGCATAAGGTATATTTATAGTGGCCTCTAGCAGAAAAGAATCACCTAAAGCAATTGTTTGTGGTTCGCCTAATTCGACATCAGGAACCTTTGGAAGATGGATCGCCACTATTTCAGAAGTGATACATTCATTTTTGTCCCGGATGAAAAAAACATATGCCCCTTCTTCCAGCTCAGAAAACACCGGATTATCTGTAAACTGAATACCATCTTTTGAATATTCATAAGGAGGAACCCCGCCAACTGTTTTGATATCAATAGTTCCCAGGCTATCGGCAAAACAAGCTGGAGCAGAGACTATGAATTCTGTACGTATTGATTCAGGCTGCTCTACTATATATTCCCCGGTAGTAATGCAACCATTACCATCAGTGACCAAAATGGAGTAAGTGCCAACCATAAGACTATCAATGGTGGAAAAATGCTCTCCTGTTGACCAATCAAATTGAAACGGCATAGGACCATCGACGAGAGCAGAAATGGAAGCATCATTTTCACCAAAACAACTGATTTCATATCCATGATAGTCCGTATTGGATACCAATTGTAATTCTGCTGGCGGGAAAAGCGACGTTTTTAAAACTAACACGCTATCACATCCATAGACATTTTCAAAATTTGTCTCTTCTTCACCTACTTCATCCTGAAAACAACTAAATGATTCAAGGATTGTAGTGTCTGGCTTAATGTATTCAATCTGCAAAATCACTGTACTGTCACAGCCATATTGATTTTGCAAATCCAATATAAATTCCCCAGCCTGAGAAATATCACAGGTTCGGGATATGAGTAGGGTGGTATCGGAAGGATAAAGAGAAATCCTGTTAGTTATTACACTGTCACATCCCTGAACAGTAGTGTATGCTTCAATAAAAATGCCTGTATCCAGAGGGAAACATGAGGCACTTTGAAACATAAATGAATAGGAAGGTAGCAGGTTGATCTTTTCAAATATTAAACTATCACAACCAAATTGATTGACCAGGGTCATGATGAATAAACCGGTGTCCAGGGGTTGACATGTATTGCTAAATTGAAAAACAGAATCAGCGAGAGCGTAAACAATTTCATTAATGACTATGCTGTCGCATTGATTCTGCTTCGGGAAAACATAAGTAAAAATGCCAAGATTGGCCGAATCACAAGAGGTGCTGGTTGTAAAAAGGGTATCATTTACGCCGGGAGTGACAGACTGAATGACCAGACTATCGCAGCCATTCATGCCATGCCACCATGTTTCGGTTGTACCGATTTGATTTGGATCACAGGAAGTCAGATTCACGTACGTTGTATCCGGATTTGGAATAGTAACTACTAAACGGATCAGGCTATCGCAACCATCTTTTTTGATCAACGTAATATAAGTAATCGAAACCTCTGAACTGTCACACGTATTCATTACCATTTCTGTAGTATCAGTAGGTGCCTGGTATAGGATGGTAGTGACAAGAATACTATCACATCCATATTGATTGGACAGCGTATCATTCTTAATTCCAGCATTGCTATAGGTACAAGAGGTTTCGGTAATAAAAGTGATGCTATTGGGCAATAAGGTGTTGTTAGTATGAACCACCGTATCACATCCATTAGTATTGTGCAAATATGAAATGACAGTACCTGCTAAGGAGGAATCACATGTCGTTGCCATCATAAAAATATGTTCTGCCGGCGCGATGTCCAGATGGTAATACACCATGCTATCGCATCCATGTATTGTCGTCAAAAGGACTGGATAAGTTCCCGACGTATCGTAATAAATTCCACCAAGTTGAATGCTATCTCCAAAACAAATGCTGATCGTCTGGTGAACATCAATATAATCCGGCCACACTTCAACGGTCTGTTCTGCATCAGGCAATTCAATACAGGCAGGGGAGGATGGATTCACCTGGGTAATTTCAAATTCAGTAGTCTCGAAAAGGAAATCATAAAAAGTAAAGGAATTCGCTATATCATTTATTTCTATTGGAGGTCCGGGATCTGGTGTAATAGTGACATCAATAGGAAATTCGGCATCTGTTGCAATTTCAATTTGCATTAGCTGATCGAGGCACGCCGCAGTATCACCTGTAAGCCAAACATGGATAACAGGAAGAAATTCCACCAGGATCAAATCCGTTGCAGGACAGGTGTGGGGACCGGAAACGGTGACTTCATAGGTTCCGGTTTCTGTGACTGTGATGCCATTTGTCATTTCGCCAGTCGACCAGAAATAAATGTTGGAAATATCCCCTGCGATAAGCTCTATAGATTCTCCATCACAAGGCTGAAGGTCTGAACCGAGATCTACTACTGTGGGAGGCAAAGCCAAAACTTCCACGAAAGCTTGTGCAATGTTGCTCTCTGTTCCTGAATAACTGGTAAACTGAACATCAATCGTTCTTTGCCCGGGAGTGACAGGCTCAGCGAGGTCCTTGTAAACAACTGAATGCACTGCGTCAATAAAATTCTGAATGGAAGCATTTCCCAGATTGATGAATCTGATGAAAGGAGTTCCTGCTCCGGATACCATAATACCAGGGGTGGGGCCGACAACTTCAAGTTTTTCATATGGGGCATCAGGCATTGCAGAAGCAATATCAACAGTCAGCTCATCGATAAGTGCATCAGTAGAAATGACCAGATCAAAATCTGCAATACCCACTCCACCTGAAAGGCAATCGAATGATGGGCTGTTGTAATCGGCATCCGTAGCCCCTGAACTATCATCACAATCCAGATCGATCAGCACATCAGAAAAGGCTAATAGACCATGCTCTAGTGGGGAAGTAATTTCCACAAAGCCTCCAAAATGATTTCCAGGATTTGCATGAGTACATTTTAAAGTCAAACCGCCATCCAGTAAATTAATTTCATAAAGATCCGCATTAGATCCGGCCAAATCGATTTCTAATCCTAAAAGAATATCTGCATGTACAGATGCCGTAATGCCATAAAAGCCATAATCATTGTCAAAGGTGGCAATGGGTATACTGTTGGCAGGATTAGCCAAATCAAGGTTTATGATTTTTGCATCTTCGACAGGTGGTCCATAATTTCTTGAGATGTAGTATGCAGCACCATTCGAAGTACAAATGTCACCCCATAGAGGGTACCCTGTCGCACCGATAATAACTACTGTACCTGCATTAATGTCCCATTTATAAACAAGGTCAGATTCCTGCGACATAGTATAAAAAATACCGTTTCCCATTGCAATAAAACCAATCATGAGGTTGGGTAAAGTCGCGGGGCCAGTAAAAATTGGATCACCTATATTAGATCCCGGAGAAAAGTGATAGATGGTACGATTGATACTATCCATATTGTTACTGGTCCCCATGGCATATAACTCACCATCGGGGCCACAGCCAATACCCCACACTCCAACATTCATGTTACCTAAAAACTCACCAATGCATTGATTTTGATTGCACTGCCCTTCGTTAAGGGTTAATTTGTAATTAAATACTCCAATCGGAAAATAAAATACTTGAGATGAACTCCATACAGGAAGACAAAGGAGAAAAGCGATTGAGGAATAAAGGGAGAACACATAATTATTAAAAACATTTATTTTAGTCGTCTGACCTGTAGAATGAGATACTATATATGAGAATCTGCCCACTATTCGTTTTATTACTTATTCCTTACGGGAATATAGCAAAAACTTTCGTTTCTGTATTTACAACATCACTCCTCTTCGTCTGAGAGGATCTCTTCAAGGTCATGCTCGATGTCCCGCAATTTAGTTTTGCATGCCGCAATCAGTTCAAGGGCTGCTTTGACTTCTTCTCTCATTTCTTCGAGTCCCATTTCTCCATCCTGGATCCGTCGAACGGTTTGCTCCAGTTTTTCCATCGCCTGGTCGTAATCGGTTTTCTTTCGTTTCATTCGACTATGCTTTTTATACTACCATCCTGAAAGGTGGTTTGAATCAACATACCTTTTGCTGCCTGATCGGCCCGGCTAATGGTTTTTCCATCATGGCTGGTGATGCTATAGCCCCTCGCTAACACACGATCAGGATGAATAGCTTCGAGCAGGGTTTCCAGATGCTCCATTCGATTTCGATGCAACTGAACCTTATGTTTGCCTGCCTGCCTTATCAGGAAGCGCAGATGTTCCAGCTTTTGAAAAGCTACTTTAATCCGGGACTGACAAGCTGTATTCAATCCATGCGCAAGCTGATGAATGCGATGATGCTCTGCACGCAAACGCAAACTGATCTCCTCGCGAAGCAACATGTTGATTTCATTCAACTGAAGTTCAAATCCTGCATTGTGTTCCACGACAAAATCAGCCACTGCCGTTGGTGTCTTAAGCGATTGATATGCCACGAGATCCAACACAGACTGATCAATCTCATGCCCAATCCCAATGAATATGGGTAGCGGAAAATAAGCAACCCGTATCGCCATCGGCAGGTTATCAAAAACGGCCAGATCAGTTCTAGCACCTCCACCACGGATAATCGCCACCGCATCGTATTGATCTGCTTCCGATCTTATTTTTTCCAAACAAGCTAATACTTCCGTTTCCACCTGCTGTCCCTGCATCGCAGCTTCAAACAGGGTCACAGAGATATGATAACCGTAGGCATTGTCTTCAATGTGTTTGACAAAATCCTTCCACCCTGCAGCACGACCTGAGCTGATCACCGCCAGCCGCTGAATGACTGGCGAAAGGTATACACCCGCATTTCTGCGCAGCAGATCACGCTCCCTGACTTCTTTGAGGATCGCCTGACGTTGCATTTCCAGCACACCAATGGTAAAGCTACTGTCCAGGTCTTCAATGATCAGTTTAAGCCCAAAGCGTTCATGGTAATCGACATTGACCTTCAGCTTGACTGACATGCCTTGCTTCAGAATGTCTTCTGGTGGAATTGGGGATTTTCGTTTGATGAAGAAATAGACATTCGCCCATAGCGCTGCCTGGCATTGCGCCACAATCGTATCTCCATCTTTTTGTAAGAGATCCAGGTACCAATGTCCACGGGAAAGGGAGGCTTGCCCGATTTCACATTCAATCCACAGCGGCTCCTCGAAATTGAGGGAAATGACGCGACGGATGTATTGATTAAGCTCGAGTAGGGAATACGTAGTGGGACTGGACATGCTCCATGTATCAGCTCTTATGTTTCAGCACTTCACTCACCAGCTCAGCCGCTTCCTGCAACAGGATAGCCGATTTCACTTTCAATCCACTCTCATCAATCATCTTTTTGGCAACATCTGCATTGGTTCCCTGCAAACGAACGATGATGGGGACGCGAATATCTCCGATATTGTGATAGGCATCAATCACTCCCTGCGCTACGCGATCACAACGTACAATGCCACCGAAAATATTGATCAGGATAGCCTCCACGCTGGGATCTTTCAGGATGATCCTGAAGGCATTCTCCACGCGCTTAGCATCTGCTGTGCCACCTACATCGAGAAAGTTAGCCGGGGAGCCTCCAGAGAGTTTGATGATGTCCATGGTAGCCATGGCCAGTCCTGCGCCATTGACCATGCAACCTACGTTGCCATCGAGGTTTACGTAGTTGAGGCCAAAGGCTTTTGCTTCGAGTTCAGTGGGATCATCTTCAGAAGGATCATGCATCGCTTCAATGTCCGGATGACGAAACAATGCGTTTTCATCCATGGATGCTTTACAATCCACGGCTACAACCTCCTGATGACCATTGATCATCATTGGGTTGATCTCAAGCAAGGTAGCATCTGTTTCAACAAATGCTTTATACACATTCGTCACAAACTTAGTCATGCTCTTAAGAGCATTACCATTTAAGCCAAGGTTGAAAGCAATTTTTCTAGCTTCATAAGGCTGAAGGCCCAAAACCGGATCTACATATTCTTTATGAACGAGATGTGGGGTTTCTTCTGCTACAGTTTCGATATCCATACCACCTTCTGTGGAATAGATGATCACATTACATTGCTTTGCACGGTCCGTGAGGATCGACATGTACATTTCCTTACACTGGCCATATTCTGGCACATAAGCATCTTCGGCAATTAAAACCTGGTGTACTTGTTTACCAGGTCCCTCCAGCCCGCCAGGAGTTTGAGGTGTTTTTAGCATCATCCCGATGATGTCACCGGCGTAACGCTTCAGATCTTCGAGGTTCTTGGCGACTTTTACACCTCCGCCTTTTCCACGGCCACCGGCATGAATCTGAGCTTTCACAATGGCTACCGGACTGCCGGATTCAGCGGTAATCTTTTGATAGGCATTGGCAGCTTCTTCAACCGTGTGAGCCACAATTCCTTTCTGGATTTTTACTCCATAACGAGTCAATAATTCCTTTCCCTGGTATTCGTGAAGATTCATACTGGATGATGTTGGATTAAGGGTGCGAAACTAAGTAAAAAGCGGTGGTAAGGGAAATGGCCGTCACTCCTTCAGCAATTCAAGGGCGCAACTCACTTCCTGGGTGGGCAGCTTGCAAACCTTATTTCTACAGACATAGATAAAGGTTTGATTTTCAGATAACTTATCCTGAAGAAGCGGAAGCGTTCCTTCAGATGAACCTCCCAGGTAAAGCGCATCAGGCTGATAGCTGCGTTGTAAAGCTGTCCGTTTTTCCGCATGATCATTGCCGACAATGGCCACTTCAAATGGGGACCGCTCAAAACTCAGCATCAACTGACACCAATTGCTGTAAAAAGATGGCTGCCCGTCAGCTTTAATGCGTGGAAGAATCATTTGCAACATCCTGGCAGATCGCTGTGTATACTCGTCTTTGGAAAGTAAGGTTCCTAACACAAAGAGATTACGAGCCATGATACTGTTGGCCGCCGGAATCACATTGTCAGAATAATCAATTCTGCGAGCTACTAATGCAGGATCGAGATCAGAAGTAAAATAAAACATACCCGTGCTATCTCCGTCAAAGTGAGTGAACACATGATTCACCAGTCCTTGTGCATGATCGAGCCAGATTGTATCAAAAGTAGTCTGATACAATCCAAGGAAGGCCTGTATCGTGATGGCATAATCATCCAAAAATCCATTGATGGTGGACTTCCCATTTTTGAAGTTGCGGTAAAGTTGATGATCGTCTTTGATCATCTCCCTGACGATGAATGCTCCGTTTTTTAATGCCCGATCAAGGTAGGGTTGTTCTCCAGAGACCTGGAACGCATCCAGTAGTCCCTGCAACATGAGTCCATTCCAGGAGGTCAGGATTTTATCGTCCAGCCCCGGAGCAATTCGTTTATTTCGTGCCTCCAACAACGCATGATGAATGACCTGAAATTTCTGTTTCAATTCCGCCTTATCCACATGTTTGGAGTTGGCAAACTCATCCAGCTGGCGATGCTGTTGCAATATATTTTTATGATGTTCCCAATTGCCATCACGACGAATATCATTGAAGTCATAAAATAATTTCCGGTCTTCTTCTGATAGGATGAGTTGTTCGAGTTCGTCGGTAGTCCACACATAATATTTTCCTTCTTCCCCCTCGCTGTCTGCATCATAAGAGCTATAAAAACCACCGGAAGGATCACTCCAGTGACGCTCTACGAAATCAATAGTTTGTTTAACTACATCGAGGTATTCAGTCTTTCCGGTCCATGCATAAGCATGCGCATAAAGGGAGATTAATTGCCCATTGTCATAAAGCATCTTTTCAAAATGCGGTATCAGCCAAAGAGAGTCTGTAGCATATCTCGCGAAACCTCCTTCCAGTTGATCATAGATGCCACCCATCATCATTCGATTGAGCGTAGTCAGCACAATAGATTTTGCCTGCTGATCCTGGGTGCGAAAAGCGTAATGCATGAGGTATTCCCAGTTATTGGGCATAGGAAATTTCGGGCTTCCTCTTCGTCCGCCAAGGGTCGGATCCATGCGTTCCATGAAAAGCCGTGAAGTGCTTTTAACCAGTTCTCTGGATACGATCGTATTTGCACTGGCCGCCAATGAATCCAGCCCGTGTGCCCGAACGCCTTCAACCAAACGAGCAGCATAGTCCTGCATCTTATCTGGTTCTTCAGCATAGGTTTTCCGAAAATATTCTAATACATCAAGCCATTTCTTTTTTGGAAAATACGTTCCTGCCCATACCGGACGACCATCCGGCAATGCAAACGAATTTAATGGCCATCCGCCACTGCCAGTGGAAAGTTGACAAGCTGTCATATATACATCATCAATATCCGGCCGCTCTTCCCGGTCTACTTTGATGCAGACAAAATGTTCATTCATCACATTGGCCACCATGGTATCCTCGAACGATTCATGTTCCATGACATGACACCAGTGACAGGAGGAATAGCCAATACTGATCAACAGCAACTTGTTTTCCTGCTTAGCCTTTTCCAGCGCTTCTTCACCCCAGGGATACCAGTCTACCGGATTATGCGCATGTTGCAAGAGGTAGGGACTGCTTTCATGAATGAGTTTATTGGTATAAGGATGTTCCATAGTTGCGTGACGTTGACATTGCACCAATCCCGTGAGGCTGAGGAGGAAGAAGGTAAGGAGGCGTGGATGAAGCAAGGTTTGTAAAATCAGGTATAGTGGCGAAATTAATCCTTTAAGAAGAGTATAACAGACCGGGAGGGCGGGTTTAGGGGCGGTATCTGCTACTTTTGCAGCTGATCAGTGTGAAACGAATGCCCATGTTGGTAATGAAATTCGGGGGAACCTCTGTTGGCAGTGCCGAGCGAATCCTCCAGATGATTGAAATTGTAAAAGGAGCCGCGGCAAGAGAATCTGTAGTGGTGGTCGTTTCGGCGATGTCCGGGATCACCAATCTCCTGGAGGAGGCCTGCAAAAAAGCAGCAGTCCAGGATGAGAACTTCCGGACGGTGGTGGAGGCCATTAGTCGCCGGCATGATGAATGCATAGGTGCATTGGGGTTATCTCCGCAGATTTCTTCCAGGCTGATCGTCCATATCCGCGAACCCCTGGTAAGACTTGGGGAGATCTGCAAAGGGCTCTTTCTGGTAGGGGATCTCACCCCAAAAACCAAAGCTCACATCATGGGCTATGGAGAATTACTGTCCTCCCGGATCGTGAATGCAGCTATGGAAGAAGCTGGTATTCAACCCACATGGATTGACAGCCGCCAGGTCATCATCACCAATCATGACTATGAATCTGCTCAGGTAGATCTTAATCGCACATATCACCGTATCCAGGAAATTGTGGACCGTGAAAAGGGAGTGCATATTGTCCCTGGCTACATTGCCAGAAGTGAAACTGGTGAAAATACCACGTTGGGCAGGGGAGGATCGGATTACACGGCTTCTTTATTTGCCGCTGCCCTGGAGGCACATCGGTTGGAAATCTGGACAGATGTCAATGGCATGCTATCCGCAGATCCGCGGCTGGTCAGTGATACGATTACCATTCCGAAGATGAGCTATGAAGAAGCCATGGAGCTCAGTTACTTCGGAGCCAAAGTGATCTATCCGCCGACGATTCAGCCCGCGATGGCCAGGCATATTCCGATTGTCATCAAAAATTCATTTGAGCCTTCGCACGAGGGAACGATTATTTCCGAAGAAACACAGCCCGATCAATATTTTGTCAAAGGACTCACATCCATTCAACACGTTTCATTATTTACAGTGACTGGTCCAGGCATGATTGGAGTTTCGGGTTTAGCGGATCAGTTGTTTCATGCGCTTCGTGAGGAAAAAGTTAGTGTGTTGTTTATTACACAATCTTCTTCCGAACACACCATTTGCTTTGCAGTTCATAAAGCGGATTCACCGCGCGTGCAGATGGCCCTGGAAGCAACCTGGCCGGTGGATAGCAGGGACAGCCGATTGACCTTAGTTCATGTGGAAGAAAATATGGGTCTCATCGCCGTTGTGGGAGATGGAATGCGTGAGAGGTCTGGTATTGCCGGAAAAATCTTCAGCTTACTCGGTGAAAACGGGATCAACATCCGGGCGATTGCACAAGGTTCTACTGAGCGAAATGTTTCCTTTATCATCAATCAGTTTCATGTCGCCAAAGCGCTAAACGTGCTGCATGAAGGATTTTTCCTTTCCAGTCATAAGACCATTCACCTCTTCATCCTGGGAGCAGGAAATGTGGGAGCTACACTCTTGAATCAGATCCGCGAAGCTCAGGTTCACTTTTTAAAAGCAGGAAGTCTGCAGATCAAAGTAAGTGGAATAGCAAATAGCAAAATGATGTTGCTGGATCAGGAAGGGATAGATCTGAGACACTGGGAAACCAGGTTAAAAAGCGAAGGACAGGCAATTGATCTTAAGGTATTACTGGACCGGATCCGAACCTTCAATCTTCGCAATAGTATCCTGATCGATGTGACTGCTTCGGAAGAGGTGAGCAATCTCTATCCTGCCTTATTGGCGTCTAATGTGCATATCGTAACGGCCAATAAAATTGCTGCATCAAGTCCTTATCCGCATTATGCAGAGCTGAAGCATCTAAGTGCAAAACACAATGTGCGTTTCCTCAATGAGACGAATGTGGGTGCCGGATTGCCGGTCATTAAAACCATTCGTGATCTCGTACTTACCGGGGATCATATTCATCGCATACAGGCCGTGCTGTCTGGCAGTCTCAATTATGTGTTTGATCGAATTGGAAGCGAAGGAATACTGTTTTCACAAGCTGTACGCGAAGCCAGAGAAAAAGGATATACCGAACCGAATCCTTCCCTCGATTTAAGTGGTAAGGATGTCATGCGAAAGATCCTGATCCTGGCCAGAGAAGCCGGGCTCAAACTGGAGATGGATGATATTCAAAACAAACCATTCCTTCCGGCAGAGACCTTGCAGGCAGAAGACTGGGATGGTTTGTATGAAAATCTGAAAGCCATGGATCCACAGATGGAATCAGAACGACTGAGGCTGTCTTCAGAAAAGAAACGCTGGCGATATATGGCTTCACTGATAGATGGCAAGGTATCTACCGGGTTGGAAGAAATTGACGAAACCCATCCTGCATATCATCTCAAGGATACCGACAACATTATTTTGATCTGGACAGATCGATATCAAAAAAGGCCCATGGTGATTGCCGGGGCAGGTGCAGGACCGGAAGTCACGGCATCCGGAGTTTTGGCGGATGTGATTTCCATAGCTAATGTCTGATCTGCACTATGTCAGCTTAAAGAATGCGTCAGACAGGTATTCTTTTCGGCAGGTGGTGGAAGCCAGTCAGCCTCCAGATGGAAGTTTATTTGTTCCATCAGTTATTCCTCAGTTTCAACAGAGACTTTTATCTGATCAGGCTGAATTGAATTTAATAGAAACTGCAAATCAATTGCTGTTACCTTTTATCGCCCCGGATCTGAGCGAAAGTCAATTAGAAGAAGTTTTACGTCATACTTTCCGTTTCCACATACCGATCAAGCCACTGGCAGATCGTTTGTTTGTAGAGGAACTATATCATGGCCCAACACATGCCTTTAAAGATGTGGGAGCCAGGTTTCTTGCAGGATGCCTTCATCAATGGCGTATGCCGGGCAGGAAGACAACCATTTTGGTAGCTACTTCCGGAGATACGGGTGGGGCGGTGGCTGATGCCTTTTACAAACTCGAAGGGATAGAAGTAATCATCTTATATCCAAAAGGGAAAGTGTCAGCATTTCAGGAAGGACAGCTTGCGGGTCTTGGCCATAATATCAGAGCAATTGCTGTTGAAGGTTCGTTTGATGATTGCCAAAGCATGGTGAAGCAGTGCTTTGCAGATGGGAGACTCTCCGAATCATTGGGTCTAACCAGTGCCAATTCTATCAACATTGGACGCTGGCTGCCACAGATGATGTTTTATGCGATCGCATGGCATTACCTGGAAAAACATCAACTGGAAAAAACGATTGCTGTGCCCAGTGGTAATTATGGAAACCTTGCTTCAGGTGTTTTATTTCACCAAATGGGTTTTCCTTTTAAAACATTAATTGCTGCCCACAATAGCAACGATACCATACCACGCTTTTTGGAATCTGGCATCTACACTCCTTATCCGACTCAGGCTACTTATGCGAATGCAATGGATGTTAGTGATCCCAGTAATTTTTCAAGATTCCAATATTTGGTAAAGCAAAAATCCAATTCACCACCATTTCAGTTTGAAGCCATCGCGGTTTCTGATGCCCAAATAGTAAGCTCAATCGAAACGTGCTGGAATAAGTTTCATTTTTTGCCTGACCCACATACAGCCACTGCGTTTCAAGTGCTTACGGAGAACGAAAGACAAGGTATGATGCTGGCCACTGCACATCCTTATAAGTTTAAGGAAGTGATTGAAAAGGCAATTGGAACTTATCCTGGTGAATGGAAGCTTGCATCACCGGCAGTAGACATCAGGAGAGAAATCATCGGTCCTGATATAACAGCATTAAAAGCTCTTTTGAGGAATTCCTAAGAAAGATGGAGGTATATATGCGGAGTGAGAAGTGTAACGAAAAAACCACCCCTAATCTTCTTCAGAGGTGGCCTTCAGATTGGTTTTAACAGATCGCAATGGCGATACAATAGGGGTGGTTGCAAATTGCATACCAAAAAACCAAAAGCTGCTGTTCGGGGTGAGGTTTTTGATGCATCTTTGCCGCTACCATGGCATCAGAGACAGAGAAATATGATCAACGCGGGGCTTCTGCCAGTAAAAAGGAAGTCCACCATGCCATCCGGAACCTGGATAAAGGCCTGTATCCTAATGCTTTTTGCAAAATACTCCCTGATGTAGCCGGTAGCGACCCGGATTTCTGCAATATCATGCATGCCGATACTGCTGGTACCAAAACCAGCCTGGCTTATTTATACTGGAAGGAAACCGGTGATCTTTCCGTCTGGAGAGGGATTTCCCAGGATGCCCTGGTGATGAACCTCGATGATATGGCTTGTGCCGGATGCCTGGATGACATCATCATCTCTTCCACCATTGCGCGCAACAAACATCTGATCCCGGGTGAAGTCATAGAAGAGCTCATTGAAGGCACCGTGGCGTTTATCAATAAGATGGAGGAAAGTGGTATTTCGATCAAACATGCAGGTGGAGAGACAGCAGATACCGGGGATATCGTTCGCACGATAGATGTTGGATTTACGGCTTTTGGAAGAATGCCCAGGAAAGAATTGATCGTTAATCAGATTCGTCCCGGTGCGATCATCATCGGTTTGGCCTCTGATGGAAAAGCCAGTTATGAATCAGAATACAACAGTGGCATCGGCAGTAACGGACTGACCTCAGCCCGACATGATATGCTGCATCATCATTATGCCGCAAAGTATCCTGAAAGCTTTAGCCCTGAAACCGATCTGAAATATGTGTACAACGGTCCATGGAATGTAACCGACAAGGTTTCCATAGGCCAGGAAGAAATTACGATTGGTAAACTGTTATTATCACCAACACGTACCTTCTTACCGATCCTGAAGCCCATCATCAGGGAGTATCGGAGCGACCTCCAGGGCATTATTCATTGCACAGGAGGTGCTTACAGCAAAGTGCTGAAGTTTGTTTCCCCAAACCTGGCTGTCCACATTGACCAGGTGCCTCCGGTTCCACCATTGTTTAATCTCATCCGGGAGGCCTCCAAAACTTCGCTCGCAGAGATGTACAAGGTATTCAACATGGGAATCCGCATGATGCTCTTTGTTGAGAAGAATGCAGCAGAATCTATTCTTGATCTAAGTTCCGCGTTTGGCATTAAGGCATCCATCCTGGGAGAAGTAAAACGCTCAGGTGATGAAGCTCGGGTGGTCATTCATACCGGTGATGTAGCAGAGCCGGTGGTGATGTATTCCAATTAGAAATCATCCCTCTACACTTCCTTATTTTCAGCTTCCTTCAAAAAAAATTCCCCATCTGTTCAGATGAGGAATCTCTTTATTATCGGATAAAGATGTGAGAAGCTTATTTTCCAATCATGAGTCTTTCGACCAGGTTCCCATTTTTAGAACTCAGCATCACGAAGTAGACACCAGCAGGCAAGCCTTCCGTTTGAACTACCAGTTCGCTTTGACCCGATGGGATCTCAACTGCCTGGTGAGCAACCGTTTCACCTGAAACCGTCACCACTTTCAACTCAGCATTAAAGGCCTTGATGCTATTCAGGGAAAGTACTGCATTACTGCCATCAAGGACCGGGTTTGGAGACAGGGAGAAATCCTGTACATCTGAAATTTCATTGATACCCACTCCGGTACCGGCAACGAAATTCTGCGTGGCACTGTACATGGCATTGGTTTGTGATTCATTGTAAGGCCACACCTTCCAGTAATACTTGGTACCATCCACGAGTGCATCCGGGATAGTGTATTCCGAAGCATATACAATCACTTTCACCGGATTGAAGGTGAAGGAAGCAAAACGGTCATAGATCAACAGGTACCGATTTGCATTAGGCACATCATCCCAATCCAGGCGGATATTGGTCAGTGTTGGAGTTTCCTCTCCATTGATCGGAGTAATATAATTTACTGGTCCGGTGACCGGAGCCGTGTTCGGAATGTGGCCGGTACGGATATAAGAGCGACGACCTGAAAGGTAATCCGTATTGATCAGCGTCTTTTGAGAAGTGGTAAATTCATTCGTAGCACAACCAGAATAATAGCTCATGAAATTGGTGATCATCGGTTTGATCACTTCTCCGTTTTTGTCTTTAATCTGAGTATTCTGAGTGCAACCTGGCTGATAAAACAGGCCGAGGTTGTAATCTTCCGGAGTATCGCACAGTTTATCTCCGGCAGTAGCACAATTTGAACGGTCATGAAGTTCGATCAACAGCGATCCGCCTCCACCTTCACAGGGCAGGGTAAAGTTGACATTGACCGGATTGGTATAATCATCAGTGGTATAAGGCACACAATCCCAACCTGCGTGGGTATGAGCAAGGCTGAAAAAGTGACCTGCTTCATGGGCAAGCGTTGATGCTGAACCATTGACTTCGTTTTTACGGGTGACAATCCAGTCTCCGGAAGGATCATAATAAGCCAGGGTAGTACCGGGACCTGAACCATCATCAGCATTATTGGTAATGAAAATATTGACGGAATGCTTGTCCTTCTTAATATTCATCTGAGTGCGGGCGGCACTGCTTCCGGGGGTATTGTAGACCGCATCGTTGTCAAAGGAATTGAGACTGTCGATGTAGAAGATCATTTCCTGATCTGCGTATTGGGCATTAAAATTAGCCACCTGTTTGAGCACATTTTCGATTTCAACCCGGCCATTGCCATTGGCGGCAGCGACCATGTGGAAAGTCACAGGCACATATTTGACGGCACCCCGCTGATGAGGAACCATTGATTTTAAATTGGCATCCAGGTAAGGCATCAGGGATTCCTGGTCGGTTCCGCAAAACTGGGCTGTAGCCACCTTACACATGAACAGGCACAGGATGAACAAAGCAATTCTGAACATAGGTTAGACTTGAATTATGAGTAAGCAAAGATAGGTAAACCCCGCAAAACAGGGCCACTTTTGCGGGGATTGACTTTAGCGCGACCAAGACTACTCGAGCACTTTTACCTGGCTGAGCAGCATTCCGGAAGCCGTGTTCAGCCTGATGATATAGATTCCGGGAAGCAGGTCATGTACCGGAACCGGAGTCTGAGAATCGCCAACCGGGATCGCCACTGAAGAACCGGCTAAGATTCTTCCAGCCATGTCCAATACTTCCAGGTGGCCATCGATGGGCTGGACAGCATGCATGGACAGGTAAGGAGTTTCCCCCGAATGAACAGGATTGGGATAGATCAGGAAGGACTCGATGTCCCTGATGGTATTCACATCTGATAAATCGCCAACCACGAAATGTTGCGTGGCGCTGTAACGTGCGTCTGTTCTGGACTCATTGAATGGCCAGACTTTCCAGTAATAATTTGAACCTTCCTGCAACTCACCGGGTAATTCAAATTGTGATTCATTCACGATTAGTTTGACCGTGCTAATTGTAAATCCAGCATTTCTGGCATAGGTCAACAGGTATTGATTGGCACCTGGAGTATCTTCCCAATCCAATACAATTCCTGATGTGGTATGTGTTTCTTCCCCATTGATTGGGTAGATATATTCCACCGGGGCGGTTACGGAATCTGTATTGGGAACAACTCCAGTCCGGATATAATCCCGATTGCCGGAAAGAAAATCGGTCAGGATCAACTGCTTTTGGGTCGGTGAAAACATGAAGGCATCACAGCCTTTGTAATAGCTCATGACATTGTTGATCATCGGTGTGATAAGCTCTCCGTTTTTATCCTTAACAATGCGATTAGAATCACATCCAGGCTGAAAAAACAAACCGAGATTATAATCCTCAGGTGTATCACAGATCTGATCTCCGGCTGTAGCACAATTGGAACGATCATGAAGCTCAATTTCCCATTCGCCCCAGCCGCCATCACAGGAAAGGGTGTTGTCAAACTTGACCGGGTTGCCATACTTTGCCACATTGAATGGATTGCATTCCCATCCTAAAAACGTGTGGGGAAGACTTAAGAAATGTCCGACTTCATGGGACAAGGTATTCGCTGTGTAATTGATCTGGCTTTTATTCATGACGATCCAGTCCCAGCTTCGGGTATAGTAGCCTAATGTTGTAACGCCAGGCTGTTCAGTACCATCATTAGCTTTATCACAAATAAAAATGTTGACGGCATTATCATCCTTGTAAGGAAACATTTGATTTTCCGCTTCCCAGGCACCAGGTGTTTTATAGATCAGGTCGTTGTTAATATACTTCAGTTCATCTAGGTAGAAGATGATGTCCTGGTCGGCATATTGGGCATTGAGATTGGCTACCTGGAGGAGGAGATTTTCCTCGGAAACGCGGCCATTTCCTGTCGAACTGGCCAGGATATGAAAAGTGACCGGAATGTAATTTTTTACTCCACGTCCCGGAGTCCGGAGATGATCCAGGTTGGTCCTGAAAATAGACATACTGGCATAATCATCCGTGCCACATTGTGCACTCGCTCCAGGTAAAAGAAAACATCCAAGGGCAAAAGCCACTAACAATCTGAGCATTCCGGTCTTTTTATTCAATTCGTCTGCGAAGATAAATCAAACCTGATCGGGGCATGGGGTCGGGAAGAGCGGTTTTCCCTAATATGAAGTGAATAGGGATGGGATTTATGGCTGAACTGCCTTAAAATATGGCCTGACCGGAGCGTTTACGGAAGGTTTCAGTCTTGATTTATCCTTAGTTTTGCCGCCACTAAGTCAAATTACATCACGATTATACTTCCTCTATGTCTAAAGTTACTGTTGTCGGCTCCGGAAACGTCGGGGCAACGGTGGCCAATGTCCTGGCTCACCAAAATGTAGTGAATGAAATCATCCTGCTGGACCTGATGGCTGATATGGCTAAAGGAAAGGCCCTGGATACCTGGCAACAGGCACCCATTGATGACTATTCAACCCGTCTTCGGGGTACCGGAGACTATGCGGATACCAAAGGGTCAGACATCTGTGTCATTACTGCAGGTGTTCCTCGTAAACCCGGTATGAGCCGGGATGACCTGATCTCCACCAATGCCAAAATTGTGTCTTCCGTCACTAAATCCCTGTTAGAGCATTCTCCAAATGCCATCCTGATCGTGGTATCAAATCCACTCGATGTGATGACCTATGCTGCCCATGCAGTTTCTAAGCTGCCGGCTGCGAAGGTGTTTGGTATGGCTGGCGTGTTAGATACAGCGCGCTACAGGGCATTCCTGGCAGAAGAACTCGATTGTTCACCAAGAGATATCCAGGCGATGTTACTGGGTGGTCATGGAGATACGATGGTACCCTTGCCAAGATATACTACGGTGTCCGGGATTCCGGTGACGGAATTAGTGGATAGCGCTACACTGGATGCCATTGTGGATCGTACCAAGAAAGGCGGAGGAGAACTTGTGCAACTGATGGGTACTTCTGCATGGTACGCTCCAGGTGCTGCAGCTGCGCAAATGGTGTCTTCCATTCTCAAAGATGAAAAACGCATCCTGCCTTGCTGCATTAAAATGGAAGGTCAGTATGGCCTGAAGGATGTGTATGTTGGTGTGCCTGTAAAACTTGGCAAAAATGGAATTGAAGAAGTCATTGAATTAAAACTCAGTGAAGCGGAATTGAAAATGCTGCATGATTCTGCCAACGCAGTGAAAGATGTGATGAATGCTTATGATGCCATGGGTCTTTCCTGATTTAAGGAAACCAACCTGATGGTGTAGTTATTTTAAGAAATACGATTTTGGAAATTGATCATAATAAAGTGGTAGCTGCCCTTGGGGGAGTTAAAGATCCTGTGACGGGCCAGGATATCATTGCCCGTCGAATGGTCTCAGAACTGCGTGTACAGGGCAACCAGGTCCAGTTTCACCTGGCCACGGGAAATCTGCCGGAAGCTCAAAAGTCGAGCCTGAATTTTGAATGTATGGCTGCCATCCAGTCTGTTTTTCCGGATGCAGATGTGCACATCCACATGCAGCGTCAGGAGGGAGAGACCAAGCAGGACAGTCCGCTTCCACACGTAAAGAATATCATTGCTGTTGGTTCAGGAAAAGGCGGAGTAGGCAAGAGCACCGTTTCAGTCAATCTTGCTTTAGGCCTTCAGAAACTTGGATACAGTGTAGGATTGTTAGATGCTGACCTCTATGGCCCATCTGCACCCACGATGCTGGGGCTTAAAGGACAGCGGCCAAAAGTGCAGGTTGTACATGGGGCGCATAAGATCGTTCCACTTGAAGCTTATGGGATGCCGGTGATGTCCATTGGTTTCGTCGTAGATCCTGAACAAGCGGTTGTGCTGCGTGGCCCTCGTTTAGCCGGAATTATCAAGCAATTTGTAAAAGATACGATCTGGCCTTCACTTGATTATCTTATTGTCGATTTACCTCCTGGTACGGGAGATATTCAGTTGACGCTTGTTCAGACCGTTCCCTTGACCGGCGCCATTATTGTCACCACTCCGCAGGAATTGTCAGTGGTGGATGCTGTCAAAGCGATGAATATGTTTCTCATGGAATCACTCAACGTTCCCATTTTAGGTGTCGTTGAAAACATGTCCTGGTTCACGCCGGCAGAATTACCCCAACACAAGTACTACTTATTTGGTAGTGGTGGTGGTGAAAAGCTTGCCGATCTTGGACAAACTAAGGTGCTGGCTCAAATTCCGCTGATCCAATCCGTCCGGGAAGGCGGGGATTCCGGAAGGCCGGCAGTTTTAAATTCGGATGAAAGTGAGTTGCAAAACCGCTTTATGCAGCTGGCAAAATCCCTTCACGAGCAAACCCAGATCAGAAATAAGGAATTGGCACCTACCCGAATGGTGGAAATTAAGACTTAACGAAATTTTCCAGCTAAAGAATGCCTAATTTTGTCCTGATGTCCGATCCTGAAAAAGTGGCGCTGTTGCACCAGATTGAATTAGCCCTGGATGATATACGACCTCATCTCGTGGTAGATGGAGGTGATGTATCAGTCGTGGAAGTCACCGACGAACTCACTGTCAAAGTCAAATGGCTCGGTGCTTGTGAAATGTGTTCCATGTCGGCCATGACCATGAAGGCCGGTGTCGAACAAGCCGTCAAGTCGCGCCTGCCTCAAATCCGTTCGGTGGTAGCAGTGAATGACCTTCATGGCTGACCAGACGAAAGATAAAACCTGGCTTTCCGACACCATCCGTGAACGCAAGACTTTGCTGACGGTTGGACTTGACACTGACCTCCTCAAACTTCCTCCTGCTGTTGAAGGTGATTTATTGAAATTCAATCAGGCGATCATTGATGCCACGCGTGATCATTGTATTGCCTATAAGATCAATTTCGCCTTCTATGAATCGCTCGGTATAAAAGGATGGGAGATCATGGAACAAACGCTGGCGCACATTGGAAATCATCATTTCACTATAGCTGATGCCAAGCGAGGTGATATCGGGAATACCTCTGAAATGTATGCCCGTGCCGTGTTTGATCACCTTGGATTTGACTCCATTACGATTCATCCTTATATGGGAGCGGACAGTGTCAAACCATTTCTTAGGGATGGCAAATGGGTAATCCTGTTAGCTCTCACTTCCAATGAAGGAAGTAAAGATTTCCAACAACTGAAACTGGAGAGCGGTCGTAAAGTATACGAGGAAGTGATGGAAATTTCTTCATGGTGGGGTAGTGCAGACAATATGATGTATGTCGTTGGGGCAACGCATCCGGATGAGTTATTAAAAATCAGAACGAATTACCCTGAGCATTTTTTCCTCGTTCCAGGTGTGGGTGCACAGGGCGGAGATTTGGTTGCGATTTGTGAACATGGTATGACTTCATCCGGAGGATTGCTGATCAATGCTTCCCGCAGTATCCTGTATGCCGGGTCAGGCGAGGATTTTGCTGAAAAAGCACAACAAGAGGCTGCGGCGCTGAATAGCGTGATGAGTCGATTCTTCTAATTCCTTTTGCGAGGAGGACATTTATAGATCTGTTGCAAGTCAAACCAACATTCCTTTTAACACAACAATGAAAACGGATTCCTTCCGTTACTTTTGAAAAGAGAGCTTCTTTTCCAGGCAAGCCACCCAACGTTTTTTCCCATTTTCCTGTCTCACCAAACAAACGAAATTGCCATGAAAGTCTCAACCCTTATTTTAGCTTTTAGTTTTTTCCTGATTACCGGTTCCATGCATGCTCAGCTTTCCATCGGGCTAAAGGGAGGATATATCAGAGCCTGGGAAGAATACGGAAATGTTGAGTTACCTCCTAATGCCAAAATTCATGTTCATGGCTATCAGGGATCGGTTTTATGTTATCTGAATCTTTCCAAAACCTTCAGCATTGGAATTGAGCCCGGGTATGCTCAGCGTGGTGCAGCATGCCAGCCTGGATTTATTGTTTTCAACAGCGATACGAAGCTCCTGCTTAATTACCTGGATTTACCCTTGATGGTGTCTGCCAGAATTCCTGCCTTCAGGGATAAATTTTCATTTTTTGGGAAGGCTGGCTATGGTATCTCCAGGGTGATCACCGGATATACCGAAGTCACTGACTTAACGGGAGTTGAACCAGTTAAAAGAACCAAGCTGGATTTTACAAATCCGTTCGGCGATAACATCAGCCGGCGCGATCATGGTCTCTATGGCTCTCTGGGAATGGCATATAACTTTGGTGTCAATCATCTTTTTATTGAATCCACCTTATATTATGGCCTGGTTGATGTTGACATCAATAATAAATCGGAAAACAGAAGCATCCACGTTGGCATCGGCTATCTCGTAAATCTGTAAAAGGTTACCCTTCGATTTTGGAAATCCTAAAGGATGATTTTTGCAGTGGATTGCTGAAGTTTGATTCAGCAGGAATCATCCTTGGCGTTTACCTCACGGGATCAATTTCGTTAAACGATTTTCAGCCAGACAAGAGCGATTTAGATTTCGTGGTCTTGTGCACTTCCTTACCGGTTGGTGAGATGTTTGGAAATATTAAACTCCTTCAGCATCATCTGAATGATAAATTTCCAAAGACTCAACTCAATGGCGTTTTTCTTACACCCGTACATCTGCAAATAGATTCAGCATTTCAATCAGAAGTCCTGACTTTACTCGAAGGTCAATGGAAGACCGAACCATTTGCAATGGCTCCCATTACGCTGATGGAATTGAAGCATCATGCGATCACCTTGCACGGAATACCTGCGGAAGATTTGCCGGTTACCATAGCGCGTGAACAAGTCAATACATTTCTTTATGAAAATATGAATGGATATTGGAAAAACTGGATCAGGCAACACAGTTTTTTCTTTAGCAAGAAGATGCTTTTAATCCTTTTTCCAGGTATTTCCGAATGGGTGATCCTGGGTATGGCCCGGCAATGGTTCACTTTAGTGACCGGGCAGATTGTTTCCAAAACTGAAGCCGGGTATTTTTGCCTGAGCATGATGCCGGATCGATTTAGACCAATCATCCAGGAAGTGATTACCAGCAGAGGTCATCGGTATCGCTCCCTGATGACGTTTAGAAATTCGTACAACGTGGTTCCATCCTGGCAAAGAGCTCAGGATACGATTGCCTGTGCACGGTATATGCTTGAGCAATTCAATGCTGCTTACCTTACCCTGAAATCTTAGTTGGTTATGAACCTGGAAGATATTCGCAAGATCTGTCGCACGTTTAAGGGGGTCACCGAAGATATCAAATGGGGACATGACCTCGTTTTTTCGGTAGGAGACAAGATGTTTTGTGTAACCGGGCTGGATGACGTGCCGACCAATGCCACGTTTAAAGTCACAGATGAAGAATTTGAAGAAATGTCTCAAATGCCTGGTTTTAAACCCGCTCCCTATGTAGCCAAATACAAATGGGTGATGATTGAGGACATTATTATGATGAATAAATCTGACTGGAAAAAATATCTCCAACAATCCTATGACCTGGTGAGTGCAAAGTTGCCCGTCAAAAAGAAAAAAGAACTGGGCTTGCTGTAAAGGTTTAAATATCTTGCGCCAAACCACACAGGTGAATTACAACTCAAATCCTATTTTTTCAAATCTTTTTTCCATAACAACGATTTGGTTGTGCCTGCTTTCATTTTACCTGTTGCCAGGTTGTTCTTCCATTTCCAAAACCAGCGTTGAAAAAAGCTATTCAAAAATCCATGACCATCTGGATATTCAAACCCTGGACTTCCCTCTAATGTTGGAGACCGTCCATCTTAAAAGCCATGCATCCTATTTTGCACCTAATGACCAGATCATATTAAAAATCAGTCAGACGATTCGTGATTTTTATTTCCTTGAATGCGGGGGAGACAGTGCTGAAACCTATTTTAAACTTAGTGATAGCTATCTCGGCACATTACGCATGGTGGATAACCCACACGAACTCTATATGGTAATGTTGAAACACCAGCCGGATGGTGCTTTAACCAGCAAAATCCTTTTCTATGATCAAGGAGGACATTCCTTTGTCGGGGAAGCATACGATTTCAATCTGCATGCTACCTATGAAATTGATCATGGACGTATTAAATCAACGATGTTCAAAAAACAATTTCAAGCCGATACGCCTGTCATGATGGTCAGTAATCAGGAAAGAGATAGCAACCAGCACTATAGGTTTACCAGGATCTTTCACAATGGTACTGCTACAGCCGTCGAATCCCTTATCCTGCAGGTTGGGGCAACCAGGTGGGATACCATTAGCTTTGATCAGCATTGGATCAAAGAATGATCAGAGAGCATGTTTTTGTAACCATCTGCCTTATTTTTCTTTTTGCAAAATGTCTATTAACCCGGAAAGGTTTGGAAGGGTAATTTGTCTTCCATGAATCTGAACAAGGTCAAGCGCTTTTAATTTATTTAAAGCACGAACGACGGTTTCCAGTGTTGCTCCCACAAATTCAGACAGATCCGTACGAGTCATGGTCAGGTTACCATCAGCATTGCCGGAAGAACGATATTGTTCATGCAGGATGAGTAAGGTGAGGATTAGCCGATGCTGAACGGGAAATTTCTTAAACACCGTCATCCTGTTCATCCACACCGTAAACTCACTCGCTAATGCAGACAAGAGATTGCGGGCAAAGAAGGTAGAGTTTGCTATTAGTCCCCGGAAAACATCTGCAGGGATAAATCCGATCGTACTGTCCTCCAGTAAAGCTGCCGAAACCGGATGTGCTTCTCCGGAAATAAATTGACGATAACCGATCAGGTCGCCGTCGGAATAGATATATAGGGTTTGTCGTTCGCTCGGCTCAACACCCTGATAAATTTTTATTTTTCCTGTTTTCAGGAAGTAAACGCCGGTAGGATATGATCCTTGTCTGAAGAGAATATCACCACGCTTTCGTTCCTCAAACTGGGACTGATGTTCGAGTATTTCCAGATCTTTAATCGGCAGATCGCGAAGGATGAAAGAGCTTTGCAGCATAAAGGGCTGCGTGATCTGGGTAATTTTAAGTGATGAATCCGGCATGGTTGACAACTGCAAACATAACAGATAAAAAAAACCTGGTTACCAGGTAACCAGGTCCCAAATAGATATTACCCAAAAAAATTCTCTCCTAAGTCGGAAAGCATCGGAGAAAACGTTTGATTATTTCCAGGGCAGCTGATTTACCCGGCGGCCAACCTGGTAGCCCAGGTCAAGGGCGCTTTCAGCATCCATACGGAAATGCACGCCAATTGGAATACGTGAATACGCATTCTCCTGTGCCATTTCATAAAAATTGTGGAAGGTGCGGGGTGTTCCAATAAATTCGGTACGGTTCTGATGACATTTGTCCGTCAGCAGGAAATCATTGCCGAATTCTGTAGTCAAAACTTCTGCGGCTGCTGCCCCGAAGGTGCCGTGTCCGGATGGATAGGTCGGAAAGGCAGGTGTGAAGAAAAGTCCGGCACCATCAGGACACATAATAGAATTCCAGGTGTTATGCCCCATCACATCACGGATGTAATCCACCGGCCGCATAATATTGTATCTGTATTTTTCGCCCCAGCAACGGATGCCAGCATCGCACAACGCCATTCCTACTTTAGCCTGCACGACTACTGCCTTAGCCAGATCGGCATCCACGAGTTCAAGCGCCTGATCTGCGATCGCCACCCAATGTGCACCCGGAGAAAACGTCAGTGCTGCACAATCATCACTCCAAAATTGCGCGATCCACTTGTCCTCATAGTTTTGTCCCTGGTTGATCAGGTTGACTTTGTTTTCGGTTTCCAATGCCTGCACATAAAATTCACTGTGTGGGTCAGTGCTGAATGGCAGAGGTGGTTCACAACGATCATCACTGGTCGCAGCGAAAGTCCGAACATCACCCCAATGTGGGAGTAAGGCGATGTGGTAATTCGGATAAGTGGGTTTCCAAAGGCCAGGGCCTGCGGGAGGAAGGTAATTGGGGTCATCAGTGTGCAAATACCCTTCATTTCCATTAGCATCGGTCTGTGACCATGCAAATACAGCCTGAGCTACACCTTGTCCCCACTCCACAGAAGCTTCGTATTCTTCAGGTGTGACTTTGGTTTCATATTCCTGGCCCAATTGATTCTGTAATGCAAGGATTCGGGAATATTGAGCTGCCGGGGTAGTGGGAAACAACTTTTGCAACATTGATGCATAAGCGGCATTCAATGCAGCAGGGTAGTAAATGTTTTCACTTCCGCGAACTGGCAGCGTCAGGCCGGAGAAGTGTTTAGATAAGGATTTAAAACCTGGCATACCTGGTACAGCTACTTCGTAAGCAGTCAGACCGATATATCCAAAAGAGCGTGCACCTACCGGAGGCAAGTACCCTGGAGTGTAGCGTTCCACTTCCAGCAAAAGTTCATTCCATTTCAGCACTACATCACTGTCAAAAGAACTGGTCTGTGGCGCAGAAATGATTTCTGGTTCTTCGGGATTACAGGAAGTGAGGAGAATAAAAGCTCCCAACATCAGTAAACTCCATTTGCGTAAGTGTGGTAATAAGTTCATCATAAGAACATTGGATTTAGGTGATTTATATGGATTAAATAGTCCGAATTCATTTAATAAGTGCTGCTCGCAGAGATCGTTCGAAATTTGGAAGCATAGCGTTCACCGGCTTCCGGATTTTTCTCGCTGATGCTTCGCAAAAAATTCATTTTCTGCTGCTCGAAGGATTGTTGTTCCAGGGAGAGTGCCTGGAGTTGCATGGCGAGTTGCTGATCGTATTGACCTGCGCGATTGATCACAGACTGCAGCGTTGTATCGAGCAATTTGAAGGACATAAACATGCGCATGTGATCGGCGTTGCGCGCTTTGATAAAAATATCACGATCGACTGAAGGAAAATCAGCAGGGATGTCGTTCGAGAGCCTGGTGGAAGTTGCTGTCCAGAGGCTGTCAATGCGGGCATTGATTTCCAAATGTTGATGGTTGATCGCTGCAGCCTGGCGGCACAATTGCGCGGCTTCCACATCCCATTTACTGTGGGATTGACATGCACAAAAAGTGAACAGACTTAGGAGGACAAGCAGGAAAGACGGATAAAGGTGAACAGGGCGCATAAATTTCAATTCCGATGACAGGTAAAGTTGAAAAGGAATTGAAAGGGAAAGTTTGACTTATGTCAAGGTTGGGAGGAAAGTGGGGAGGAAATGGAAGGGGCGGGCATAGTTTCTGAGCCTCAACGGTTAGTTTAAGTTATAGGCGATAACCTTTCTCTGTTAGTAGTGTCTCGAGACCCAAAAAACATTACCCCCCAAACCCAACTTTAACACTTTTATTTTTCACTTTTCTCAGCCCCAAGCTTCACCTCATATCCCAGTCCACTCCACATCCCAACAGTGTCCACTTCAAACCGGTACTGCAAACTGTCCAGCCATGGTGAATTTCTCAACAACACCTGCATGCCCGGCTTCAATTCGTCCCATTGATCCGCCACAGGCACATCAATCTTTTTTTGATCAAGGATAACCTTCCTGTAAAAATCAAGCTGCAACCGATGCTCTGCATATTCCACCGGCATAAAAACCGTGACATCCCTGGGATCCTTTAATTGCCTGAGCATCGATCCCTCATATTCAAACGCATGTTTCGCAATACTATCTGTTCGTATGAAATGCATTTTTCTCCAAATCAATAAAAACGCTGGAATCAAAACCAAATATTTCCATCGCCCAGGAAGCAAACGGATCACTTCACCACAAGCTGCCCCGAGGATAAGCGCAAAAAAAGGATAGACCGGCGCATCATACCATTCCAATTTAACCGGCGGAAGAGAAATCACCAGTAAATATCCCAAGGCCAACACCATCCATTGTACATATTGGGACTTGCGATCATCGGCTTTGCGTACAAACAGCATATAACCCATCGCCACCATCACCACAAATATCCAGGGGGTGAAAAATTTTAGAGCATGAAAGTTTTGAAAATAATATCCAAACCCATGTTCATGATAGGTCATGATGTTCTTGGCTATCCGGAGATATTCAGAATGCCAGACTAAGGGAAGGAAACCAGCTTGTAATTGCTCCCTGATGATATAATAACTGCCGCATAACAATACTGTCAAAACACCGGCAGCAATAAATTTCTTAGACCATAAAATGCTTCTCATGGGGGAAAGGATCCATAATATCAGGATCGGTCCAAGCATTAGCCAGCCAGCAATTGATTTAGCATAAAAGGCTAAAACCACCGACGCGAAAAAACAGATCAGGTATTTTAAATTCCATTTTTTAAAATACCAGGCATCCAAAACAATGACAGCATAAATGACTACAAAAAAAGTCATCACCGCATCCAAATCACCGGTTCTGGAAATATGATGGCGAATGAATCCTTCATGCGCCACCAAAGCTATCACCACACACAGCCTTGTCCATTGATCGAAACCCCAACGACGCAATGCAAGGATCAATACGAGTGAAATGCCTGTAACAGAAATGGCCGAAGGAAAACGGATCGCCCACTCAGGTGAAGGAAAAAGTTTTAGACAAATTGCCTGCAGCCAAAGAACTAAAGGTGGCTTGGTATTGTAATGGCCCTGTTGAGGTAAAAGCCAGGAATGACCATGCGCCATATCCCAGGAAGCATTCGCATAGACCGCCTCATCCCAGATATAAATAGCAGGACGTCCCAAGAGATAAAAAGCAGGTAGTGAAGCTACCAACAGAATCATCCAGTCCCACTTGCTGAGACTTAATGCATTCCGCCACCCTTTCATTCTGCTCCACAGATCTCGCGATGAATGGCAGGATCGATGTTGCTGCCACACAGCACGGCCACCACCTTCCCGGACTCTGCATGTGAACCATCTCTTCGTGCTGCTGCATACGCCACGGCAGCCGCACCTTCAATCACCATTTGATGATTTTGATATACTTCCCGAATAGCTTCTTTGATCTCTTCTTCCGTAATCAGCGAGTAGGCATGGACTAACTTTCTACACAGATCGAAGGTGATGCTGTCTTCTTCCAGCGGGCCTGCAGAACCGTCTGATAAAGTGGCTTCTCCTTCCGGAATCGAAATGACCCGACCTGCCATCTGACTGACATACATCTCTGGTGAATTGCCCGGAAGGCAACCAATGATTTTGGTATTAGGGGAATGAACTTTCATCCAGCTGGCAATTCCGGAAATCAGGCCACCACCTCCAACGGTGATGTACAATTGATCAACCTGGCCTGCCTGTTCTAATATTTCTTTCGCAATCGTTCCCTGGCCTGAAATCACATCCACATCATTGTATGGGCTGACCCAAACTAATTGATGTTGTTCTGCATAAGCCTTTCCCTGCATTTCTGCTTCCAGCGAATCTCCATCCACTTCGACCAGATTCACTCCCTGAGCCTTCAATTTCTCCTTCTTCTTCGGAGCAGCACTTTTCGGAAGAAAAACTTTCAATTCATGGCCATAAATAGATGCCGCTTGCGCAACCCCAAGTCCATGATTACCTGTGGATGCAGTGATCACCGAACTTCCTGCGGGCAAAAGACTCAGCCTGGCGAGAGCACCGCGCAATTTGAATGAACCCGTCGTTTGCAAATTTTCACACTTGAGCCAAAGATCATTCGCGGAGTCCTGTAAGAGAGTTGTGCGAATAATGTGAGGATGGATACGCTGATAAGCTTCTTCCACCACGGAAGCCTCTAACACTCGTTGAATAGCATTGGCCCGATCCTTCATTGGCCGGGTTTAATTGAGGGCATGCACGCTGGGAGCTAAAATCTCCACCAGTTGTTCAATGGTGTAATCGATGTCTGCTTTGGTGATATGATGACTAAAGGAAAAACGCACAGCTTTTCGATTCGCAGGATGGCCAATGGCTTCCAACACATGAGATTGAGATTCAGCACCTGAACTGCAGGCACTACCACCACTTGCACTGATACCAGCAATATCCAGAGACATGATCATCAGATCAGCATGCGGACCCGGAGGAAAAGAGACATTCAAAACCGTATATAAACTCTCGGTAGGATGTCCATTGAATTTTACATCCGGGCAAATCTCCCGGAGTTGTTCTTTCATGTAGTTTTTCAAATCAAGAATATAGGCCCGATCATGTTCGAGCTCCGAATAGGCCAACTGGATTGCTTTAGAGAGTCCTACGATGCCGGCAATATTCTCAGTGCCGGCACGCATGTTGCGTTCCTGCGAACCACCATCAATCAAAGGATGAATATGTGCCATGCTATTGATGTAAATAAATCCAACTCCTTTTGGCCCAAAAAATTTATGCGCAGCACCAGACATAAAATCTACGGGATGCTGTTGCACATTGATTGGGTAATGTCCCACCGTCTGAACGGTATCCGAATGCAGACGCGCATTATATTTTTTACACAAAGCAGATAATGCGGCAATATCCAGCATCGAACCCAATTCATTATTCGCATGCATCAGGGACACCAGGGTTGGCGTGTTGTCTTTGGAAAGTAATTCTTCCAAATGAGCCATGTCAGGTACGCCATATTCGTCGATGCGCACAAGTTCAACCTGAACAAGCTGACGATCTTTGAGGTGTTCGACTGAATGTTTGACACAATGATGCTCACAAGGTGAGGTGATAATGCGTTTGACTCCCAGATCAGATACTGCACATTTGATCGCCATGTTATTGGATTCCGTACCTCCGGAAGTGAAAAAGATCTCTGCGGTAGAAGCTCCGATGAGGTTGGCTACGACTTTGCGGGCAGCCTCGATGGCAGCCCGGGTGACCCTGCCTTCCTGATGGATGGAACTGGGATTGCCAAAATTACTGGTCAGGAATGGCATCATGGCCTCCAGGACTTCGGAACGAAGTGGAGTAGTGGCGGCATTATCGAGATAAACCCTTTTGGACATAGCAGCTAAATCAGGATACAAAAATAGGCTAAATCACGGTTTTCACAGTATCCACTAATGCTTTCGCCTCGGCCAAACTTTTCGCTTCGGCGTAAATCCGAAGAATGGGCTCTGTATTTGATTTCCTTAGCTGAACCCATTTTTCCCGGAAAATAACTTTTAAGCCGTCCTGCGTATCCAGTTCTTCCTGTTTATAATATTCGGCAACATGATCTAACAAGCTTTGTGCAGATTTCGAGGGATCGAAGGCTATTTTATCCTTGACCATCACCAAAGCTGGATACCCGGCCTTTAATGCACTGAGTGTCTTTTTGGAAGAAGCCATGTACATCAAAATCAAGGCAATTCCTATCAAGGAATCCCGTCCATAATGCAGCCTGGGATCAATCACACCGCCATTACCTTCACCTCCTAATACGGCTTTTACCGCCTTCATTTGATTGACCACATGCACCTCTCCGACTGGGGCAAAATAACATTCGACCTCATATCGATCAGCCAAAAGTTTCAGCGCCATGCTGGAGGAAAGATTGGTGACCACCGGACCTTTATCATGCTGAAGCACAAAATCAGCCGCACATACGAGGGTATATTCTTCTCCAAAAAAAACGCCATGTTCATCCACGAGAGCAAGACGGTCCACATCAGGATCAACACTGATTCCCAAATCAGCTTTATGTTCAATCACCGCATCGCATAATTCCGTCAGATGTTCAGGCAAGGGTTCAGGATTATGGGCAAAAACTCCAGTAATATCACCATTGATCGTAATTACTTCCACGCCCATGGATTCAAGTAATGGCGGAATACTGATACTCCCGGTACTGTTAATTGCATCCAGCACTACCTTAAATTTTCGTTCAGCAATTGCAATCGGATCAATCAGCGGATGATTGAGGATCGCATCAATATGTTGCTGAATGGCGTCTGAAGAATGAGTCAGTTTGCCAAGTGCATTTGCAGGAGCATAAGACACGCCTGATGCACCAGCTTCTGCCAGTGTTTTGATTTGTTCGCCCAGTTCAGGACTGATAAACTCACCCAGGTGATTCAAAAATTTCAGGGCATTCCATTCACCGGGATTGTGACTGGCGGTAATAATGATACCTCCTGATGCCTTTGCCGTTTTGACAAACATCTCCACAGAAGGAGTAGTCGAATAATCCAAATCCGTGACATCGATGCCCATGGCTTGCAGGGTGCTGATCGCCAGGTTTTTCACCATGCTCCCGGATATACGGCCATCACGTCCGATGATTACATGGGGTCTGGCCTCTTCTTTTCGCAGAAAATGGCCATAGGCTGACACGAAAGAGACGATATCTAGCGGAGTCAGGTTCTCGCCGGCCTCACCCCCGATGGTGCCCCGAATGCCGCTGACGGATTTAATGAGTGACACGTAGATGAATTGATTTTGTCCCGCAAAACTATACATTTGGCTGATGATGGAGACTTTGCTTCAGTGGGATACAGCGATGATGCACTGGATCAACAGCGGATGGAGCAATACGTTTTTTGACTGGCTGATGCCCGCCCTCAGGAATAAGTATATATGGCTGCCCCTCTACCTATTCTGCCTGTCCTGGCTGCTTTTTAACTTCAACCGCCGGCAGATCCTCCTGGCCTTCCTGTTCATTTTTCTTTCCGTGTTTGCTTCAGACACCATCAGCTCCAAACTCATCAAAATTATTGTGCATCGCCCCAGGCCATGCCAGGTGGATTCCCTGCAGGTGATTGAACGGGTTTCCTGTGGTAGTGGGTTTAGTTTTACGTCTTCCCATGCAGCCAATCATTTTTGTGTGGCGGCTTTTGCCATCGTGGTGTTCGGGCATTACCTTGGGCGGTGGAAGCATCTTTGGTGGCTATGGGCTTTCCTGGTCGGGATCGCACAGGTGTATGTGGGTTTGCATTATCCGTTTGATATCCTGGGTGGAGGATTGCTTGGAGCATTGATTGGATTTTCAATGGGCACGATTTGCAAACATCAGATGCAAGAGCGTAAGAGCGTAAGAACGTAAGAGCGTAAGAGCGTAAGAGCGTAAGAGCGTAAGAAAAAATAATTAGTGTTAATTCCTTCATTTAGTGGCTAAACCAAAGTAGGCTAACCATAAAAACCGACACATGAACATCATCGACGGCAATGCCCTAGCAGCTCAAATCAAAGCGGAGCTTAAAACAAAAGTAGATGCGGTCGTTGCCCAGGGCAAACGTCCACCCCATTTAGCAGCAGTGCTGATCGGCGATCATCCGGCAAGCAGATCCTATGTGACGAATAAGGTGAGAAGCTGTACTGAAGCAGGATTTCAATCCACCCTGATTCAGCGGCCTGGTGAAATCAGCCAGCAAATCCTGATGGACATCATTCAGGATCTCAATGAAGATCCAGAAATCGATGGCTTTATCGTGCAACTTCCATTGCCCGAACACATGCACGAAATGGATGTCACCCTGGCGATCAAACCTGAAAAAGATGTCGACGGCTTTCATCCGATGAATATTGGCCGTATGACGTTAGGGCTACCCGCTTATCTCCCGGCTACCCCGATGGGAATTTTACAAATGTTGGAACGCCATCACATTGACATCAGTGGAAAACAATGTTGTGTAATCGGGCGAAGCAATATCGTAGGCACACCTATCAGCATCCTGTTATCTCGCCGGGCAGTTCCCGGAGATGGCACAGTCATCCTTTGTCATAGTAAAACCCCGAACATTAAGGAGATTGCCAGAGCAAGTGATTTGCTAGTCGTTGCTTTAGGCCGGCCTAATTTTCTGACCGCAGATATGGTCAAGGAAGGGGCAGTGGTGATCGACGTTGGGATTAATCGGGTAGACGATTCTTCTAAAAAATCCGGATTCCGATTAGTAGGCGATGTCGACTATGATAATGTGGCACCGAAGTGCAGCTTTATAACTCCAGTGCCCGGTGGAGTAGGGCCTATGACGGTAACATCCCTTTTACTCAATACCTGGAAAGCCTATCAGGGTGAAATCTATCCAAAATGACGATGAACCCTGAGTATTTTGCGATTCGCTTTGACATGGGTGATCATGATAAAGAAGTCTGGCAGGCGTTGTTAAGTGAATGGCCGTTTGAATCATTTCACGAAGAAGAAAAAACAATTACCGGTTACATTCAGCGTCATGACATCCTGGAAGACATGATGCACTTTATTGATGAACATAAAGGCGTTCATTTCATGGATTACGATTTATCCCAGGTGGAGGATAAAAACTGGAATGCTGTCTGGGAAAGCTCTTTCAATCCGGTGGCTGTGGATAAGTATTGTTACATCCGCGCTGAATTCCATGAACAGGGAGAAAAGGAATACAAACATATCGTAACGATTTCACCTAAAATGGCATTTGGTACCGGGCATCATGCCACTACTTTCATGATGTTGCAGGCCATGGAGAAATTAGATTTTGTAAACAAACGAGTGCTGGATTTTGGATGTGGCACCGGCATCTTAGCGATCGTCGCAGCGATGGAAGGTGCAGCAACTGTAATCGGGGTGGATATTCAACCCGAAGCTGTTGAAAATAGTTTTGAGCATGCGATCATCAATGGGGTAGAGCCTCAATGTCATTTTGAATTGGGTGGCCTGGACAAAGCAGGTACTGAACCGTACGATATTGTTTTGGCCAATATCAACCGCAATGTGATCCTCGACCATCTTGCCGGCTTAAAATCTTTGCTTAATCCTGACGGTCATATCCTATTTTCAGGGATTATGTTTGATGATGTGGAAATAGTAAAGACTACGCTTATAAAGCTTGGTTTTCAAATTACCGAACATCACGAGAAAGATCAGTGGGCACAGCTTACTGTAAGAGCGTGAGAAAGTGAGCGTGTCAGACAAAAAATGATCTTAACAAACATTAATTTTTCGTAATTTGTAATTTGTAATTCGTAATTCGTAATTCGTAATTATTAATGCCCTTTAAATTTAAATTGGGATTTGCCATTTTATGTATGATCCTGGATTACAACAGTATTTCAGCACAAGTTTATTATGCATTAGATGGAGATTGTCACAGGCTTTATGAAGTTGATATCACACATAGCGATTGTGACTGTGAGTTAACTTTAATTTCCAATAACACACCCTGCCTGGTAAGTAGTGGCTTTACGTTTGATGAAAACGGAGTTTTTTACATGCTGGCCAGTGTTCTTGGAGTTGGAATCTATACCATAACCTTACCGACCGGTGCTTACTCACTTACGTATCCACTTGATCCGAGTGTTTTACCACCTCTTGATTTAAGCAGAGGATTAGTCAATGTGGGCAATGGACTCTTTTACTTTGGATTTGGAATTGATGATTTTAGTGACAAATTGTTCAGATATAATGCCAACTCAGGCAGCCTGACAGAGCTGGGCATCATTCCTTTTAAGACGGGGTCAGACTGGGCTTTTTACGATGGGGAAATCTATTGTTTTGGATATGAGTCTGAAGGCCTGATCATACTCGATACACTGAATCCTGGAAATTCACATGTTGTGTGTGCCTCCTGGCCTCCTTATTGGGGCGGTATTGGTGTCACTGCTTCACCTTTTTGCCATTCTATTCTCTTTACCGGCCCATCCACAGATACCATTTTCAATATCAATTTGCTGGATTGTGCCGTCACCCCTTTGTGCCATCTTAACACAAACTTGTGGTGGATAATTTCGCCTGCTGAATTCGAGCCTTCTCCTTTTTGCAGTGGATTGATTGACCTGGATTGTGATAATAGCTCTGGAGCTTTAGAAAGTGATTACAATGCAAACCCCTTTGATTGCTTATCTGCCGGAGTGACCATTGCAGATGAGGATGACCATATTTTCATTGATGATATTATTTCCACGATGACCATCGAGTTAATTGATCCATTACCAAATGCTCCCGATGAAAAGCTGTTTATGAATGGCAGTGTGAATGGAATAAACGTAACCGGATCTGGCTCAACTTTTATCACATTGACTAATACAGGGGGAGCTGACTCACGGGATTTTCAGGATGCACTTCGTATGATAGTTTACAAAAATGTTGCGCCCTATCCAGTCTCAGGACTAAGAACTGTTTTGGTTCAATTCACCTCGATAGCAGGTACCCAAAGCAATGTTGCCAGTGCATTTATCACCGTTAATGAGCTACCTATCATTCCGGTCGACCTTGGCCCTGACTTAATTTTATGTGAGGGCGAATTGGCAACATTTGATGCCACAACTCCAGGTGCAACTTATCATTGGTCAAACGGGCCTCAGACTCCAACTATAACGGTGGGAAATGCAGGACAATATATGGTGACTGTCAGTAATGGCCAACAATGCCCCGGGATGGACACTATAGAGTTGGATCTAATTCCCGTTATCCATGTTAGTCTGACAGGAGACACTGAAATCTGTAAAAATGAACTGGATAGTCTCATCCTATTATCAGATTCGCCTTTTCCCCTGACTATAGAGATATCTGCAGAACCCGGATCTCCTTTTACATTTACAGACGTACTTCAACATTATCTTTTTCTTGATTGGCCCGGCGATAATACCATATACACGATTACAGATGTCATTCCTTCGGAACCTGCATGCATTGTCCTGACAGATCCCGAACAAGTGGTGGATTTGTATCCCACCTATCAGCAAAATGCCACTTTCGATTTATGTGATGGAGACAGCGTCCTGATTGGGGGAAACTGGATTGATCACGCAGGAACGTATGATGTCCATTTTGAAACAACTCATCATTGCGATAGCCTGGTTTCTTATACAGTCAGTCTGCTTCCTTCCGTAATGCTGGACTTTAGTATGATGTCTTGTGATTCTTCCCAGGTCGGTATTTTTATCTCCTATTTAAATAATCCTACTGGTTGTGACACTGTTGTAAAAACTACAGTTTCACTTTCCCCTCCTGATACTACCACCATACAATTGACAACGTGCCAGTTTTCGCAGGCAGGTATTTCCTATCATACTTTACAAAATCTACAGGGATGTGATAGCTTAATCGTCACTACTACCAGTTATATTCCTCCAATGGACACCACCTGGCTTTTTGGAACAAGTTGTGATTCATCTTTACTAGGTGTCTCTTCCCAAACCATATCCAATCAGGTCGGATGCGACAGTATTATTCTGACTACCATTACTTTTGGAATTCCGGATACTACCATGATTTCCACGACCTCCTGTGATTCGTCAAGTCTTGGTGTTTTTGAACAACATTTTCTTTCTGCTACTGGTTGTGATAGTACGGTCATTACCACCATTTCCTATTCTCTGGCCGACTCCACCTTCCTTGTGGGAACAACCTGCGATCCAAACTTGGCAGGTATTTTTCTTCAACATTTAACCAATCGATTTGGCTGCGATAGCATTGTCACTTCCACGATCTCATTGAGTCTTACGGATTCGACTTTTCTATTTAATGCTACGTGTAATTCGCTCGACAGTGGAATATTCATCACCCACTTTGTGAATCAGGCAGGATGTGACAGCGTCGTCACTGAAACAATTAGCTTCATTGAGCCTGACTCTACTTTTTTATTTGGAACTTCATGCCATAGTTCGGAAGTGGGAGTTTTCACCAACACCTTTCCAAACCAGGTCGGATGCGATAGCGTAACCATCCTAACTGTAAGTTTACTTTCTGCAGATTCTACCATCCTGACGACGATGACTTGCGATCCAGGCCTGGTGGGTATTGAAACTAACATTTTACAAAATCAGCAAGGGTGCGATAGCCTGGTGATTTCAGAAGCGATTTTATTTCCACCTTCATCCTTAGCAGCACAAGTCGATTCAGATTTCAATGGCTTTGGAACGAGTTGCTTTGGAGCTGAAGATGGAAGCGGAAGTGTAATAGCAACTGGCAATAAACCTTTTACTTTCCTATGGTCTAATGGACAATCAGGTGAATTTTCCACTGGATTAGGAGAAGGGAAATATTCCGTCACGCTCACTGATGGTTATGGATGTCAGTTTGTAGACAGTATCCTTATCACTCAGCCTGAATTATTCACGATTACGCTGGAGGTTTCACAACCAAACTGTTTTGACATTCGTGAAGGGACCCTATTGGTTCATCCTATAGCTGGAATTTTGCCTGTATCCTATTCTATTGATGGTGTTAACTTTCAAACCACCAATTCATTCGAAGGACTAACGAATGGAATCTATACCATTACTGCTTTAGATGCGAATGATTGTGAAGCCAATGAAATTGTTTTAATCAATGTGCCGATTCAACTCACGGTGACCTTAGGAGATGACCAGGTCATTGAAATAGGGGACACCACTATTCTCACCGCGATATTGAACGTTCCTTTTGATTCCCTCGCGGCGATCCAATGGGATGGATTAGTTAATCCGGACTGCACGGATTGTCCAACTCAGCCTGTAGCTCCCATCATAAGCTCTACCTATTCCATCACCGTTAATTCGAATGAGGGATGTTCCGCAGAGGATGAGGTGACTATCACTGTTCATCAGCATGACGACCTTTTTATTCCTAATGTTTTTTCTCCGAACGGGGATCAAGTCAATGATCTCTTCCTCATCAGCAGCTCCGGCCAGATCAAAGAAATTCTAAGGCTGGATATCTATGATCGTTGGGGAAACATGGTATTTCTAAAGGAATATTTTCAACCAAACGATTCCGCCGCATCCTGGGATGGAACATGGGATAAAAAAATTTTGAACCCGGGCGTATTTGCTTACAAAGTCATTTTTCAACTTCCTGATGGAACGCAATCCGTTCGATATGGGGATGTTACACTGATTCGATAATCCTCACACGAATGGAGAGAAATGACATCCTGACATTCTATGATGAAGCGGGAGGCGCAATGACACAAATTTTCTTTTCTTATTGAATTATATATCTCACTCTCCCACATTCTCACATTCCCACATTCTCACATTCTCACATTCTCACATTCTCACCATTTCTTCAACTCCTCATACACCCGATGTATCGGCAATCCCATCACATTAGCAAACGAGCCTTCTATCCGGGACACTTTCGTCCAGCCCAGCCAGTCCTGAATCCCATACGAACCAGCTTTATCCATCGGGGCAAAATTGGTGACATAATAATCGATCTCTTCCTCCGTCATCTTGTCAATCCATACCGAAGTATAATCGGAAAAGCTAATGCCACGAGTTGCATTTCCCAAAAACACACCGGAGATAACGAGATGATGATTTCCGGATAACAGACGAAGCATCTGTTTGGCTTCCGCCGCATCAGCAGGTTTCCCAAAAATGGTGTCCTTTAAAATAACTACGCAATCGGCTCCTAACACCAATCCCTCTCCTGGCATTAATGGTATGGCAGCTTCTGCTTTTTTCCGCGCCAGGAATTCCGGCACCTCTTCAATGGGCATATCGTCCGGATAGGTTTCCTCGACATCGACATCAATCCATTCAAAAGGAATGCCCGCCATCTTCAACAACTCATGGCGTCGGGGAGATTTGGATGCTAAATAAACTTTTGGAAATTTTATGCTCATAATCACTATTCGAATTAGCCGCAAATTTGCGCGAATTAACGCTAATTATATTTTTATGATTCTCTTTTAAATTGCATGCGAAGGGCTACACCCCTCGCTCAGATATTACGCCCTTTCAGGGCTTGAATGTGATTTACCAGCTCAATTTTCACTCCCGAAGGATCGGAACACATTCCCACATTTTCACATTCTCACCTTCTCACCTTCTCACCTTCTCACTTATTTCCTCCATCACCTCCGGATTAACCAACGTCGACAAATCGCCAAGCTCATCTGCCTTGCCCTCCGCGACTTTTCTCAATAGCCTCCGCATGATCTTGCCCGACCTCGTTTTCGGCAGACCACTGACGATCATGATTTCATCCGCTTTGGCGATGTGACCTATTTTGTCTGCCAGGGTTTGATTGACTTTTGCTTTATATGCTTCCACATCATCCACTTTTTCGAGCGTGATCAGAAATGCAAATATGCCCTGTCCTTTGATGGAATGTGGAAAGCCTACGACAGCACTTTCCACGATCTGGGGATGTTGATTGATTGCGTTTTCAATTTCTGCCGTACCGAGGCGATGGCCACTGACATTGATCACATCATCCACACGACCAATGATCCGGTAACGCCCTTCGGCATCCCGCTTCGCGCCGTCACCCGTAAAATAATAGCCAGGAAATTTTTCAAAATAAGTCTTCCTGCATCGCTCATGATCTCCGTAGGTAGTGCGAATAATGGAAGGCCAGGGAAAGCGAATGCAAAGCAGCCCTTCCACTTCATTTTCTTCGATCACATCGCCATGCTCATTCAATAATACCGGTTGAATACCAGGCAATGGATAGGCAGCATAGCAAGGCTTAGTATCTGTAATGCCTGCTAAAGGTGATATCAAAATCCCTCCCGTCTCGGTTTGCCACCAGGTATCCACAATCGGAATTTTTCCTTTTCCAATCCGGTCATGATACCAATGCCAGGCTTCTTCATTGATCGGCTCTCCAACGGTACCCAACACACGAAGCGAACTTAGGTCATGTCCTTCCGTAAATGAATCCCCCGCAGCCATCAACGCACGAATCACCGTTGGAGCAGTGTACAGGATATTCACCTGATAGTGATTCACGATTTGCCAAAACCTTGAAGCATCCGGCCAGGAAGGAATGCCTTCAAACATCAGTGTCCGGGCACCTGAAAGCAGTGGACCATATATGAGATAGGTATGACCAGTCACCCAACCCACATCCGCTGTACACCAATACATTTCACCAGGCCGATATTGGAAGACTTGTTGAAAGGAATAAGCAGCAAACACCATGTATCCTCCACAAGTATGTACCACACCTTTCGGTTTTCCTGTAGAACCTGAGGTATACAGGATGAACAAAGGATCCTCACTCTCCATCTTTTCTGGCTCACATTCGACCGGTTGTCCTGCCACCAATTCATGCCACCAAATATCCCGTTGATGGTTGAAGGAAATTCCCGCATCCGCATGTCGATATACAATCACCTTCTCAATGCTTTCACATCCCTGCACTAAAGCTTCATCGACTACTGTTTTCACAGGCAAATGCTTCGGGCCGCGCATATTATAATCCGAACAAATCACCAGCTTGCAACTGGCATCCCCAATTCGTTCAGACAAGGAAGTCGCAGAAAATCCGGCAAACACAACACTATGAATTGCCCCAATGCGTGCGCACGCCAGGATGCCAATCATCAAGGGCGGTATCATCGGCATATAAAAACAAATCCGGTCTCCTTTTTGGATTCCCAGAGACTTTAATCCATTGGCAAATCGACATACTTCATGATAGAGCTCACGATAAGTCAATGTCCTGCGTTCATCACCAGGTTCGTTGGGCTCCCAATACAAAGCAACCTGATCACCCTTGTCATTAAGATGGCGATCAAGACAATTTACAGTGATATTGAGTTTACCTCCGGTAAACCAGGAGTGACGGGCTGAGGGCATATCGGATTCGAATACCGTATGCCATTTTTCCATCCATTGAAAATCATCTGCCTGCTCAGACCAAAACGCATTTGGATCATCCACAGCACGCTGGCAAGCCAGTTGATATTCTTCAAACGAATTTAAGTTCAACATTTCCTGATTCTCCCTGATTAAAATGGCAACAAGAGCAACAACGTTCCTCCCGCCATGATAAATTTAATGACCTGCGAGGCACGGTGATAATAGGTGTTATCCTTTGCCCACCAGATAAACGCGCCACAGGCCACCACACTTCCTTCCAACACAACCAGACCGGTTTTAAAAACCCAACTGGTGAGTTGTTGTTCCCACAACCACAGCGATACTATTAAACCTACAGCAATCACCAGTGAAACTATTTTTCCTTTATGCTCACCACACCACACCACCAGCGTCCTGCATCCTTGCTGACGATCTCCTTGCATGTCTTCCAGATCTTTGACTATCTCTCGAAACCAGGTAGTGAGAAAAGCAAAAAAAGTATAGTACCAAAAGAACGGTTTCAACACTTCATCGTTCCTCCTGATCAGATCCGGTAATGCCATGATCACAATGACTCCGGCACAGAAAATGGATACCCAAAGGTTGCCCAGCAGCACCGTACATTTCAATCTGGAAGAATACCATTGAAGGCCAACCACCGCCAATAAATAAATGGGAAAGTAAATCAATAAATCTAATCTAACTCCCAGCGATACTGCCAGGATAGCACCTGCCACAATTAATCCTTTGTATAACCGAAGCACCTGACCGGTAGACAACTGATTGCCCGCAATCCATTGTTTAGGCTTGTTGATCTTGTCGATTTCTATGTCATAATAGTCATTGATGACATATCCTCCTGCACCAATCAACATGGTAATGAGGATCAACAGGATCACATCAGTGCCATTCATGATAGACCAATGCCAGTCTATCAATTTCGTAAACACCACTCCCTGGATAAGTCCAAGAAGCAACAGGTTTGGCCAACGGATAATAGAAAAGATGGCTTTCAGCATAAATCAGACCGTCAAGATACATGGTTTATGGCCTTTACCGACCCAGCGATAAGGCTTCACCGTTTCCTGAACATCAGGAATTAAGTTTTTTTGAAAAAAGACCTGAATAGCCTATATTTAGAAATAGATATGGAAGAAACTACACAGCAATCGTCAGAATCGAGGGCTTATAAATTCAAAGAGCTCAAAGTTTACGCCTCTACCGAATGGCTGGCTGATAACAAGAAAAAATACCGCCAGGTCTATGACCGGATGGAAGCTTCCTACGTCTACGCCGAGCTTTCCTTCTTCAATAAATTTTTCGATCTCCAAAGCTGGGATGTGGAAGTGACCCTCCGCTGCCTCTCTATGAAGCGTGCCGGGAAGGAGCTTTGCCGTCTGCAAATTCGCCGCAACGTCAGCAAATATGACAGCGTCGTTTATATCCGGGAAGGGTGGGGCAATAAGAAAGAAGGTTCCTTCTGGAAAAAAGGAGCTTATTGCTGGGAAGCCTTCATCGATAATGAAAAAGTAGGTTCGAAATATTTCTATATCGAGGAAAGCGATACGAATGTCAATGGCCAGTCGCGCTATCTTTCCTTGCAATCGCTGCGCTTATACGAAGGGCAGTATGATGATGTAGGTGAAGATGACCGCAATTACTTCGTGTCCTTCAGCAGTGCCGAAACACGCTACATCTATAGCGAAGTGATCTTTCAAAACCTTCAGACCCAGGATGCCTGGCAATGTGAGCTCTTCACTAAATTCTATAACGAAGCCCGTGAATTAAAAGGGCAGGTCATTCGTCTTCAAACGATAAAGAAAGGGGAGGAGAAAGTAAAAATTACAGCAGGCTGGGGAAGTAATGTGAAAGGCTCCTGGCGAAAAGGAAAGTATACAGCGGAAATCATCTTCATGGATCGATTAGTCGCTGTGGTTCCGTTTGAAGTTGCAGAAGATTTCAGAGAAGGACAAAGCCAGGTCCTGCTGCCCGATTACAAGCCAGCTAAATTTACCACCGAAGAAAGTGCAGACCAGTCCCTGGAGGATGTCATGAGTGATCTCACTGCGATGATTGGATTGCAGGAAATCAAAAAGCAAGTATTCGAACATGCGCAATACCTGCAGTTTCTGAAACTGCGTAAGGACAATGGCTTTGCGGAGCGACAGGAGATCAACATCCATTCTGTGTTTGTAGGAAATCCCGGAACAGGAAAGACCACGGTAGCGGGTATGATGGGCAAGCTCTATAAGAAAATGGGTTTACTGACCAAAGGTCATGTACACCAGGTAGACCGGGTAGATCTAGTTGGTGAATACATTGGACAAACAGCCCCTAAGACCAAGGATGCCATAGAAAAAGCAAGAGGAGGTGTTTTGTTTATTGACGAAGCGTACAGTCTCGCGCGGGCCAATGATGACACCAAAGATTTCGGTCGTGAAGTGATCGAGATCCTCGTCAAAGAAATGTCCAATGGCCAGGGTGATATGGCTGTCATCGTGGCTGGGTATCCGAAGGAAATGAAGTATTTCCTGGATTCTAACCCAGGTTTGAAATCGCGTTTTAAAATACACTACCAGTTTGTAGACTATATGCCCCAGGAACTTTCCCGGATTGCAGAATATGCATGCCGTGAGAAAGAAGTTATTCTTTCAGATGGTGCCCGCAACCTGGTGGATGAAATGATCATCGATGCCTTTCGCAATCGAGATCGCACGTTCGGAAATGCGCGGTTTGTCAATGACCTGATTGAGAAAGCAAAGATTTCCCTCGGTCTGCGGATCATGAAAGGACTTCACCATAAGTCTGCTTCGCGCGAAGAGCTATCCGTGGTCATGCAGGAGGACATCGAGCACATGCAAATGATGGGATCCAAAACACATCCGACCATTCCGGTAGATGAAAAATTATTGCGCTTATCCCTCGATGAATTAAATGGACTCACGGGACTGGACACGGTGAAGAAGCAGATCAATGAGATGGTGGAAATCGTGCGCTATCATCAGATTACCGGAAAGAGTGTGCTGAATAAGTTTTACATGCACACCGTCTTCATTGGCAATCCGGGTACCGGCAAGACTACCGTGGCGCGTATCCTGACCAGGATTTATAAATCACTGGGTATTCTTGAACGCGGTCACATGGTGGAAACGGATCGCCAGGGATTAGTGGCGGGTTATGTTGGGCAAACCGCATTGAAAACAGCCGAAAAAATTGATGAGGCGATGGGAGGTGTCTTGTTTATTGATGAAGCTTATGCGCTCAGCAATGGCACCGGCGGGCCACAGGATTTTGGAAGTGAAGTGATACAGACCATCCTTAAACGTATGGAAGACAAGCGTGGTCAGTTTTTTGTTTTTGCAGCAGGTTATCCGGACAACATGGAAGCCTTCCTGAAGGCAAATCCGGGATTAAGTTCAAGGTTTGATAAGATCCTCCGGTTTGAAGATTATAGTCCGGAAGACCTCAATGAAATTGCCGTCAGCATGATCCATGGGCAGGATATGAAGATCACTCCCAAGGCGCTTGAACATCTAACGGACTATTTCAAATTCCTTTACAACTTTCGCGATAAATACTTCGGCAATGCTCGCAGCATTCGACAGATCATACAGGAGGTAATTAAAAATCAAAACCTGAGGCTTTCCAAAAATGGACAGGAAGCTAAGAGCCAGGCGCATCTGATTACGCTCGATGATGTCAAGGATTTCACACGTGAAAAATTGGTGTCGGGCTTTCAGCGGCAGCGGATTGGGTTTCAGAAATAAAGCGTGAGCCGTGAACCGTGAGCGTGATCGGTGAGCCGTGAATTAATAACCGCGAAGGGTAATATCGCGAAGGGCTACACCCTCGCTTGTGGATGACGGCCCTTCAAGCCTTTTGTGTTACAACCTCGTTAACATCGCGAAGGGTGATACACCTTGCGTAAATAATACGGCCCTTTCAGGCAGGAAGAAATACTCACTACTCACTACTCACTACTGACTGGCGACTCCTGACTGCAGACTGAACACTGCTGACTGCTTACTGATTAGTAACTTTGCCTCATGAGCCGCATCACCAGTATCTTGAAGATGACCTGTCCCCGATGCCGGAAAGGCCATTTGTTCATTAAGCCAATGAAAATTCTGCATCCTCTGCGCATGAACAAACAATGTGCGGTTTGCAGCCAGCGATTCGAACCCGAGCCTGGATTCTATTACGGCGCGATGTTTATCTCCTACATCTTCATTGGTTTCCTGAGCCTGGCGATGGTGGGATTGATGGTCGTCTACACGGATCTTTCGGTCGAATTGGCCATTTTGATCCTGTTGGCCTTCCTGGGGATTATTTTTATCTGGAATCTTCGGTTCAGCCGCTCGATCTGGATACACCTGATGGTCAAATACAATCCTGATGCATTTCAACAACCCTAAGCTCTGGTTGTTATGGTATTTCCACTCTTCAGAATATCTCCGGATTTCCAAATGCTGATTACTTTTCCAGTCGAATGCTGACCCTGACCGATTCCTGTGTGCCAAAAAATATTAACCGTTTACTGCAACTTTGCCCCTCTCGTTCTGCGAACGATCTCCCCTGGTGCCTCCGCCTTCAGAGGACGTAGTCGCCTCCTATGGCGCACGAAGTCCGCTGGGAGCTTCAGCACACGCGGAAAGGGGCAGATTTAATACATACAATTATCACCTACTGATTTACCGTTTACCGACCCACCGATTACCAAAAAAATGAGTACCCGTCAACTTGCCGCCATCCTGTTTGCCGACATCGTCGGATACACAGGTACTATGCAGGATGATGAGGCATCCGGTTTGCAGCAACTGACCAAGTTCAGGACTAAACTGGAACACGAAGTCAGCCTCCATCATGGGCGCGTGCTTGAATTTCGGGGTGACAGCGCTTTATGTAGTTTCCCAAGTACACTTGAATGCGTCAGGGCAGCACTGGCGATTCAAATTGACATGCAAAAAGGCTTGCTGGTTCCCTTGCGGATCGCAGTTCATTCCGGGGATGTCATCATTGATGGCGATGCGATCTATGGTGATGGGGTCAATATTGCTTCCCGTATGGAATCACTTGCGGTTTCCGGCAGTATTTTTATTTCCGGCAGGGTGTATGATGATATTAAAAACCAAAAGGATCTCGCGGTCATTTCACTCGGCAAATACAACCTCAAGAATGTAAAAGAGGAAGTAGAATTGTATGCCATCAGTCATCCCGGCATCATCATTCCTAACACGTATAATGTCGAAGGCAAAGGAGAGAAAGTCGGGCCATGCTGCATTCTTGTGCTTCCCTTTGTGAATCTCAGCAAAGATCCGGAACAAGAATATTTTAGTGATGGGTTGACCGAGGAGTTGATTTTCAACCTGTCTAAACTGAATGACATCCGCGTGATCTCGCGAACTACTTCCATGAAGTACAAGAATACCGATAAGGATGTCATCAGTATTGGCCGCGAGACGGGTGCATCTTATATCGTGGAAGGAAGTGTAAGAACACAGCGCAATAAATTAAAAATCACAGCACAGTTTATCGACGCTTACCGTGATCTTCATTTATGGGCAGATACCTTCCAGGGGACGCTGGATGATGTCTTTGACATCCAGGAGCAGGTGTCTTCCAAAATTGCTGCCGCCTTAAAATACACCCTGAGTGCCGAAGAAAAAGTTACGTTGCAAAAACGTTATACCGGCAATATGCAGGCTTACCAGCTTTACTTACAGGGCCGGTTCTTTTGGAATAAACGAAATGCAGAGGCACTGAATACCGCGATCCGGTTTTTTGAGCGGGCGATTGAAAAGGATCCAAATTATGCCTTGGCCTGGGCGGGACTTGCAGATACCTACAATTTATTGGGAGAATACACGAATTACTCTCGCAAGGAAATGCATCCAAAATCTAAGGCAGCAGTCAACAAAGCTTTGGAACTTGACAACAGGCTCGCTGAAGCCCATATTTCCCTTGCATCTATTTTGATGTTGAGTGAATGGGATTGGCCACAGGCTGAGCGAGAATTTGCCATCGGGCTCGAATTAAATCCCAATTATGCGACCGGTCATCATTGGTATTCCGAGTTGCTATTATTTGAAGGAAAGCAGGAAGAAGCAGTGGGGGAGATCGAACTGGCGTCGGAACTGGATCCCATTTCCATGGCGATCATGAAAGACCTGGGCATGACCCTCTACTATACCCGCCAATATGATCGTGGTATTGAAAAAGCATTAGCCACTCTGGTATTGGATCCTGACTTCATTGCGGTGCATCGCTTATTGTCGCTGTGTTACCAGGGAAAAGGATTACATGAACTCGCTTTGCATGAAAACAACAAGTGGGGTGAACTCACGGGAAATGTCACCAAAACTAAATTAGCGGAAGCCCAGATCCGTGCAGTTGCGGGCGACGAAGCGGAAGCAAGAATGGTATTAGCTGATCTACTCGCTAATCATAAGCTGGGTCATAATGATCATCGAAGTATGGGCCTGATCTATGTCGCACTTGGTGAAACGGATGCTGCCTTTGAATGGTTTGAAAAAGCTTTCGAAGAACAGGAGGAAGCCTTATGCAACCTGAAAGTGGATCCGAAACTCGACTCTGTGCGCGATGATCCAAGGTTTGCAGACCTTGTCAGGAAGATTGGGTTATCTGTTTAAGTTAAAAGTATCCTTTATAAAATTAGCAGATCAATTTGAACTCAGGGTATTCCAACCCTGGGTGTTAATAAAAATTGTTTTCTTAAAATAAGTCACTTCCACAAATACATATCCAACTGCTTCCGGTATTGCTTCGTCAATTCATGGTCCATTCCCAATAAACTAAACAATCCAAGCGTAGCTTTCGTGAGTGTTCCCTCGGCAGCCTGTCCATCCTTTGCGATGATCTCAAGTATTTTCGGAATGGACTTTTCAATTTGCGAAGCGCGAAACATTTCCTGGATCTGCAGTAAGTCCACATCTGCCGTTTCATATTGCAGAAAGGCAATGATGTCGCGTAAAAACTCTGTTTTCTTAAAATATATACTTCCTGCATTAAAGGCAGCCAGCAATTCATCTGCTTTTGCCGGATTGTCCCAGAGCAGAAGCTGCGCCAGAATCAGCCTGATTTCTTCTGTCTCCGGATATCGTGCCAATAATTCCTCCAATTCTTTTTCCATCGGCGGCTCCGGCTTGTTCAGCAAATCATCCAAGGCTATGCGCCCTTCATTAGGTACCGCCTGTTCGAGCCACTCCAATATCTGCTGACGAGGCAAGGCGCCCAAAAATTCATGGATCACTTCTCCATGATAAAACAATTTTACATTGGGAATACTTCGGATGCCAAATGCATCACTGATGTCGGGTTGCTCTTCCGTATTAAGCTTGACCAGGCTCCATTGACCTGCCTGCTCCTCTGCTATTTTCTCAATGATCGGGGTCAACATACGACATGGGCCACACCAGGGCGCCCAAAAGTCCACCACAACCGGCATTTCAAAGCTTTTATCGATCACTTCCTTCTGAAAATCAACCATATGCTTCAATATCAAGGAATGAATTACAATTAAGCTTCCGTCCGTGCAGTGAAAAACAGCTTATTTTTCATCTTTACAGCACGCCATTGTCCCGGAAGTCCCTTAAGTATACAATGGTTTTGAAAAAAAGTTGGCTTGAAAATACCCGCTTACACCTGTTTGATGATTCTCCTGCTGATGCTGGTATGTCTTTCCGCAACAAGCCAGGAACTCAATACTGTCCCTGCAGGCGATGCTGCCCTTTGTAAAACATGGAAGAAACTGGAGCTCGATTCTTTTTGCAATGCTGGCCTCCAGGTCTATGATATCACCCGGGAAAAGTGGCTCTTTCGTTACCAGGATCATCATTTTTTCATTCCTGCCTCGAATACCAAGATCCTGACACTGTATGCAGCATTGCATACCCTGGAGGATACACTGGATGCAGCCCGTTATCTCATGAAAGGTGATTCCCTTTTCATCTGGGGCGCAGGCGATCCTGGCACACGCTATCCCAATATTGAATCCGGCAGCTTGTTGGTTGACCTGATCCGCTATACTGACAAGAAAATTATTTTCTCAAATCACCATTTTCAGACCAGTCGGTATGGCAGCGGATGGGCGTGGGATGATCATGTCTACAATTATCAGTGTGAGCGAAATTCCATTCCCCTCTATGGCAACCGGATCTGGATTGAGCGCATCGGAGATACCATCTCCATCACTCCACGTTATTTTGCACCTCTGGTTGAAATTCACAAGGATTCCATTTCCGCTATATCACGATCCGAATGGGGCGATGCCTATCGATATGATTATCTCAGTTCACGAAGACGTGAGGTCAAAACCATTCCGATCACCTTCTTCAAAAATGATCTCCGGTTGACATGGACGGAAGCCACCGGCAAAGACATTACGTTTCTTCCGTTTCCCTTAGCACCCAATGCGCAAATCCTGAAAGGCTCTTTACGTGATACCATGCTCTACAACATGATGCAGGAGAGTGACAACTTCATTGCTGAGCAATTACTGCTTGCCGCCTCGCTGAAGAAATTGGGGATCATGAATGAAAAACCAATGATCGACTATCTTCTGAAAGGCCCTATGAATTTTATTCACGACACCGTTCAATGGACTGATGGCTCAGGACTATCCCGATACAGCCTGATGTCTCCTGCGACCTTCGTGGAAGTGTTGACCAGGCTGTACCAGGAGAAAGGAATGGACTTTATCAAAGCGATCTTTCTTCCGGGTGGGTTAAGCAATACGAAAACCAACTGGTACCTGGACAAATCCGGAAAACCTTTTGTCTATGCGAAATCCGGTTCCATGCGGAATGTGCTTAATCTCAGCGGTTACGTGATCACCAAAAAGGGGAGGGTGTTGATCTTTTCCTGGATGAACAATCAATGCATGACATCCCGGCAGGATTTAAATGAATCCATTCAGAAAATGCTGTTGCAGTTGTATGAAGATTATTAAGATCTTGTCCGTCAATCCTGCAAAATCTAACCCGATTTCTACCCCATGTTGACTATTCCAAAAGACGAGTTGTTATCTATTGGCGGAAAATATGGATTGCCGCTCTTTGTTTATGATGCTGGCGTTATTCGCCGTCAGATCCAGGCTTTGAAATCTTCTTTTGGTGAACATACTCCCGAAATCAGGTATGCCTGTAAGGCCTTAAACACCATTGCCATTCTTAACCTGATACAACGGGAAGGCTGCGGCATCGATACTGTATCACCAGGTGAAATCACCCAGGCTTTACTCGCCGGTACGTCACCTGACCGGATCAGCTTTACACCCAGCGGAGTGTTACCGCATGAATTTGAATTTGCCATTTCCAAAGGGGTTCGCATTCATGTTGATCAGATACCAATGCTTCATTGGCTGGATCAGCATTTTCCCGGCACGAATATTACACTTCGGTTTAACCCAGGCGTAAGAGCAGGAGGACATCCTAAGCTTCAGGTAGGATCTGCCGGTTCTAAATTTGGCTTTCATGCCAGCCAGGTCGAAGAATTAAAATCACTGACGGAGCAATTGTCATTGAAGATCACCGGTGTACATATGCACCTTGGCTCCGACATTAGTGAATCTTCCAGCTTCGATGAAGCGTATGAATATTTATTGAACGTAGCCCTTCAATGGAAGGATACCCTCGATCACGTCGACCTCGGTGGTGGATTTAAAATTCCCTATCATCCTAATGATCATGCCATTGATATGGCTTCTTTCGGAAAAAGAGTGAGCCTGCGGTTTGAACAATTTTGTCATCAAATCGGAAGAAACATCAGCCTGGTACTCGAACCCGGGAAATACCTGGTGAGTCAATCGGGTTATCTGCTGATGGAAACCACTGCGGTCCGTGAGGCCGGTGATACAGATATAGCATTTATGTATTCAGGCTTCAATCACTTTGTCCGTCCGATGAATTATGATGCGTATCACCACATGGTCAATTTGTCCAACCCGGATGGAAACCAAAATCACTATGATGTCGTAGGCTACTTATGCGAAACGGACACTTTTGCTTTGAACAGGGAATTGAATGAAATCAGGACAGGAGATGTGCTTTGCCTGCTCAATGCAGGTGCCTACGGCTATACGATGGCATCTAACTACAATAGTCGCCCTCGTCCTGCAGAAGTATTGTATGATGATGGAGATATCAGGCTCATTCGTCGTGCGGAAACCATTGAAGACATCCTGCGCACTGATCTATCCGCGCATCTTTAATTTTTTCTCCTTATCAATTCCTAACCCAGGTAGGTTAGTAGGCATCAGGTATCCATCCTCCAGGATCACGAGCCCATCGAAAGGATCTTCTTCCATATCCAACCAGCTATCCAGGTCAGCATGACTGATATTGGGACGCGCTAATGCCACATGCAATCCAGCAGCAATACCCAGGCAACTTTCATCCATACATCCCATCATGCAACGCACATTGGCAGAACGTGCACTGGAATTGATTTGCAAGGCAGGTGTAATCCCACCTACTTTCATCAATTTGATATTGAGAAAATCCACCGCCTGACGGGAAGTCAAACTAAAGGAATCAGAGAGTTTCTTGAGGCTCTCATCTGCCATGATCGGGACTCTTCCTTCCTGTCTCAGAAGATGCCATTGAAACGTAAGTTCAGCCGAAGTGGGCTGTTCAATTAATTCTAATTCTGCTTCCTTAGTATGTCGAATAAAATGAGCTGCTTCAATCAGGCTAAATCCTTCATTAGCATCAAAGGTGAGGGCGATTTTTGGTCCGATCTTTTCGCGAACTAATTCGACAATCCGGATGTCACGCTCTACATCATTTCCACCTTTTAATTTAATGGCACGGATGTTTTGTTTGAGTAATCGATCCGTTCGTTCAAGCACGAGATGATCCTCCATAATGCCAATGGTCACACTGGTGATGATGCGCTGACGGAAACCACCCAGGAACATGTATAAGGGCACTCCAGCCTTTTGTGAAATGATATCATAGAGTGCAATTTCCACCATGGCCAATGCAGAAGATTGACCTGGGAGTGCTTCCCGCAATTCTTCATATAGACGGCTGTAATGAAAAGGATTTTCTCCTTTCATAGTGGCTTCAATATGACCATGATAAGCGCGCATAACAGTCTGAGCATCTTCCCCGGTGATCAACACATCCGGTGCAGCCATTCCCCATCCGATAAAGCCATCATCCGTTTGCAACGTCAGGAATACATTGTCACATTTGGAAATGTCTTCTTCATAGGCAATAGAATAACTTTCCTTAAGCTTGAAATGCTCTATCCAGCAATCTGACGCAACAATTTTCATACATGGATTTTGGTGGTAAGGGACAAGATGTGGAATTAATCTTGTTGTCCGGAGGATTAGGCCAGCAATGGCAGAATCACCCGGATCAATCCTTCAGGTCCGTCGTGCAATACATCAAAGGCTGGCAACCCGGTTTCCAGGGTGATTTTTCTACAGGCTTCCGGAATCTCATCAGGGCTCATGCCTTCATGATTGACGGTGATCGCGATAACTTTTTTACCGGATATAAATTCGATTGCCCTGATCTGATGATCCAACGGATGCATGGCATATCCCGGGAATCCATCGTATTCCAATCGGGTAGGAGCGTGTTGCAGGATCACAAAATCTGGCCTTCCGGCTGCTAATAATTCGAAACCTCCAGGATAAGCCGGGTTCATTAAACTTCCCTGTCCTTCCAGGATGATCGCATCCGGATGTTCATGTATCCAGGCTTCATGCACTGCATGTTCGATTTCACCCGAAACAAAATCATTGATCAGTGAATCAAGCACAATGGAATATTTGGCTCCCTGCATCCAGGCAGTCTGCCCGGTACCGATCATTTCTGCTTTGTAACCCGCATTCCGCAATCCATGTACGATGATCCATGCGGTGGTTCGTTTTCCAATGGCAGAATCTGTACCGAGTACCGCCAGTTTAAGACAATTGACCTCCTCAATTTTTCCGCTAAAGAAATGGAGATCCTTCCGTAGCGGTGGCTTACGAATGTCTCTTACCTTCACTCCTTTACGTTGGGCAGCATCCATGATCACCGGATCATCCGAAAGAAAATCATGAAGTCCGCTATCCACATGTAAACCATGGTTGACCGCTTCCAACACCACACCTCTGGCTGCATCCGGCAATCTTCCACCATCCGGTGCAAGCCCGATCACAAAAGCTTCAGCGCCCCCTCTTTCATTGGCGACCTTCCATGCCTCTGCGAAATCACGCACTACCGGAATACCTGTCTTTTTTCCATCCAGCACTTCACGCGCATCTTTCCCTGCATAGTGGGAATCGATCACGCACAACACGTCATACCGCTCCGTGAATCGCACTAATCCATGTGCTGTTTTTCCACTGGGCGTGTTAAATGCATCTTCACAATAGACTATCGCTTTGGTCCTGCTCATATTTACTTTCTTCCGGTGACGACCACTACATAGCGGTCTGACTCTAATTCCTTTTCCCGGTGCATTTGCATCAGGGTATACAATCCTGCTGTGGATGCCGGTAATACCTGCAAACCTTCCTTGTCACGAAGATTTTTAGTGTATTTCAGCATTTGCTCATCCGTCACATCTCCGGCAAAACCTTTGCTCTTGCGAATGGCATACAAAGCTTCATCGCCATCAAAACTATGCCAGTTGATCAACGGCTCATTAATTTTGGATTCCGTGATCCGGTCTGCTTCCAGGTCTTTACAACTGTCATAATTAAGCCTGAAAGATTCTACGATGGGATTCTTGCGGTATGATGATCCTGCAATCATCATCGGTACGCGACTCGTGCGACCTCTGCGATACAGCGTTACAAAACCACGATAGATTCCCGCCAGGGTAGTTCCATTACTTACCGGAACTGCCACCATCTTCGGAGCATCACGCAAAACATCATAGATCTCGTACGCAATCTCCGCATACGAATTGATTTGCAAGCTTGTATTATTTCCACCAGGATTGGCGTCATACCAACGATGGGCTTTCGCCTGCTCCTGGCTGTGATAGACATTGTCCTCATAACTGCCGGGCCAGCGAAAGACCTCAGCTCCATTCGCCTGCATTTCTTCAATGCGATCCGTGTGGTATCCTTCCGGAATGTAAATAACACACCGTAATCCTGCCAGGAAAGCAGCCTGGGAAACTGCTGCCCCAAAATTTCCGCAGGTCGCCAGCGTGATCGTGTCATATTTTCTCCTCAACGCATCGAGACATTGCGCATAGGCGATTCGGTCCTTCTGTGTACCACTGGGATTGCCCCCTTCAAATTTGATATAGAGTTGACGCAAACCGGTTTCGCGCTCCACACTTCGCATCCGGGACAGGGGAGTATCTCCAATCTCAATGCTGATGATGTCTTCATAGGATTCTATCCGGTCCACCAGGGACTTCCTGGGATTCTTAACGAGCTCGGATAACTCCAGGGCTTCCTTAGAAGCCTGTGCAGTGGAGGGCATGGCGCCATCCATCAACAAATCTACTTTCCAGGTAGGATCATTGCTCACGGGGAGATGAGTTAAGCACTATATTGGTTTCGATCGGACCATTATTATTGCCGGTTAAAATAGCTTTCCGTCCGTCAGCAAGTTTAAGCATTTTTAAATCACGAACCTCCTGCTGCGCCCAAAATCCATGTTCACGATTTTGAACAAACACAAACTGACCGTCCGGTTGTTGTAAAAGCAAAGATCCATTACCTGCATCCATTTCGCCCGTTTCTGTTTCCGCATACAGGAAGTTTCCTCCCAACAATAAATCAGTTTTGCCATCCCCGTTAAAATCATCAGCCACGATATCAAACACCGGGCTTAGTTGTACCTGGTAGGGTAGTTCGATGGCCACCATTTTTTTGTTTTCATTTCGAAAAAGTACCGTCTTTAACGAATAAGTATACAGGTAGGTACTGGCATCCAATTCTTCTTTGGAAAAAATATCCGGGATTGTTGCGGCAGCATACGGATTATAACGGGTATATTTTTTCTTCAGCATGGGAATCTGACCAATGATGGCATCACGCCCTGCATAGGGAAATAATTTATCCTGGTAATAAAAACACATGATCGGATCCAGCGAACCATTCTTGTCAAAATCATTCGTGATCATAGTTAAGGGATATTGCACGGATGGAGTAAAGCGATTGTTCGTACCCATATTACCTGCCACTAAATCTATGTCTCCATCCTTATCCAGGTCCTGCAGGAGAATTGATTTCCACCAGCCATTCGTTTTTGCCAGGCCGAAACTTTCGCTTTTGTCTATGAATTTCTTTCCATCAAACGTGAATACTTTGATGGGCATCCATTCACCAGCGAGGACCAATTCATCTTTTCCATCACCATCCAAATCCCCATGTTCAAGATCCGTGATCATGCCCATGCCATCAAATTCAGCAAACACGGTTTTAGTGACCTCGGTGAATTCGCCCTGATTATTTTGCAATACCACACTGTGCGCACCAGATGGAAATCCACCCGGAGAACATCGTCCTGCTATCAACAGATCGAGATCTTGATCACGGTCATAGTCAAATGATACCACTGCACCGGCATTTACTGGCAGAACAGGAAATCGATTTTCACGGGAAAAATTGCCTTTCCCATCATTACGATAATACCGAATGAGATAGCCCTGGTCACCATCCGGCAAATCATTTCCACCCGAGATCACCACGAGATCATTGTCCTGATCACTATCAAAATCACCAACTACCGCACCACAATCTTCGTAAGCCGCATCCGATTGAATTGCTGAGACGGTCGCAGGTTTCAATATTCCCTCTGCAGTTTGAAAAAACATTCCTGAAGCTGCACCTCTTCCATTACCGGCAAATATGTCTTCAAGTCCGTCTCCATTTAAATCACCCACTGCAATGCATGGACCTTCTGTAGAAAGGCTGTAGGGGATCAGGCGCTCTTTTTTCAAATCCACATAAGGATTTTCAAAATGATTCCAGGACAGTAATCCGTTATGATTGGAGAACAACTTGTTCGGATTTGAAATCGTGATTTCCCGGTAAGGTTTTCCGCTACCTTTTTTCCATACCATCCTTTGATCCGCAGGAACCTCTTCCATTTTTTCTATGCTGCCATCGGGCCACCGTAAAATGATCGAATCGACTACCGCATGACCGCCTAATCCAAAATGCAAGAGCGGCTCTGAACTGGAGAAAAAGCCGTGATTGGTGATCATCATTAAATGCTGATGATTACCTCCAGTATACAAGTCCGCTGCAGCACCAATGGCATTGGTGTTTCCATCCGGTTGCAGCAGACCGATGCTCAGCCAATGTTGTACCGGGCTGTCATTACGATATATAAACGCCGGCTCATCAATGTTATTCACGATAATGTCCAGGTCGCCATCCCGATCCAGATCGGCGTAGGCACAGCCATTTTTAAAGGATAGTTGATTAATGCCTGCCGTTTTTGTGGCATTAGTAAATTGCAAATTCCGGTTGTTGGAAAACAGGTAAGCGGCGAGCTTGGTCTCCGGAAGGTTTTTCAAAAATGCATTAATGTCCGGTGTTTTACCTGGTGACAATTCAACACGTTTAGCCAGGCTGTCCATAGAATAATTGAGATAGTCAAGCTGGGTGACATCTTTTCGATAACCATTGGACACATAAATATCTTTCCAGCCATCATTATCAAAATCTGCCAATAATACACCCCAGCTCCAGTCTGTGGTTGCCACACCTGCAAATTGTCCGATCTCGCTAAACGTCAGGTTGCCATTATTGAGCTGCAGCATATTGCGGCCTGCCTGTCTTCCATATCCAAACTGTACCAATAAATTATAACGATCAAACGTATTTCGATCCAGCATTTTATACCGGACTGGATCTTCTGATTTCATATCCAGCACCATGATGTCCACAAGCCCGTCATTATTGATGTCGGCAATATCGGAGCCCATACTGGTCAGGGATGAATGGCGCAGATAATCGGTATAATGATCCGTAAACGTTCCGTCATGATTGTTGATGTAAACGAAATCGGGTTCCACATAATCATTCGCCACATAAATGTCCATCCACCCATCCTGATTGATATCCGCTACTGTGCAACTAAATCCATAGGCAGAACTGGTAACCCCCGCAGATTTGGTGACATCCACGAAGCGGCCTTTATCATTCCTGAATAATCGGTTCGATTCATAAGGAGTTTCTGGATCAGTAGCTCTTACGCGTTTGCCATTGGGAGCTACTTTTAAACGGATCTTGTTCGATTCATCAAAATTCAATTTATGATTGACCAGGAAGAGATCCAGATCCCCGTCGCGGTCAAAGTCTAAAAAACTACCATGATTAGTGTTTGAATTATCAGACAATCCAAGCTTTGCGGATTGCTCTTCAAAATAAGGAACCTGCATTCCGTTGTCCAGCCGGTTGCCCAGGTTGATAAACAGCAAATTTGATTTTAATCCATCATCGGATTTACTGGTGCGACAACTGTAAATATCGAGTCGTCCATCCCCATTGACATCGGCCATGGTCACCCCGGTCTTGAACCCTTCCAATGCCTGGACCCCGCTGCTTTTTGTAATATCAACAAACCGCATACGGTCAACATTGAGATAAAGTCGATTTGCTCCACGCGATGAAGAAAAATACAGATCAGGCAATCCATCACCATTAACATCCCCGGCAGCTACACCACCTCCGCTGTACATATAATCAAAGGAAAAATGGTTGTATTGATAATCTGCCCGGATCTGGTTGATAAACCGTACACCGGTGGCCTCCTGGTCCATTAGGGTAAATCGAAGGTTCGATGGAGGAGCAACTAACTCATTGGATTTATCATCTTTTTCATTGGATTGACAAGCCACCAGAAGGCTCAATAATACCCATAACGGGATAACTATTTTTCGAATCGAAAGAGGTAAGGAGACATCCATAATCGCTGGCCTGGAAAGCCATTGGAGGCTTCCCAATTTTATTAAGGGTGTCCCAAATTAGAAGATTTTAATAAATCCTCACCTGCTGCTATAAACTTATTGAACCGGCTGAGCGGATGGAACCCACGTATTTACCTGGATAGGACCATTGTTATTACCTGTAAGAATCGCTTGCTTACCCCCAGCTAAGCGTATGGGCTTCAATTCGCGCACTTCTCCCTGTGCCCAGAAGCCATGTATGATATTTTCCACAAATGCAAACGAGCCATCGGCTTGCTGTAATAAAAGATCACCATTGCCGGCATCCATTTCTCCGGTCTCAGTTTCCGCAAAATTGAAATTGCCACCCATTAATATATCTTTCCTTCCGTCTCCATTAAAATCTTCCACCACCATATCAAACACTGGGCTCAATTGAACCTGGTAGGGTAGCACTGAAGCAGTAAACTTATGCTGATCATTCTTAAATAAGGTGGTACTAAATGTGTAAGCGTACAATCGCTGAGCCTTATCCAAATCCTTTTTTGCAAAAATATCCTGGAGGGTTGCAGAGGCATACGGGGTATAGCGGGTAAATTTCTTTTTCAACACCGGTATTTGCCCAATGATTGCATCCCGACCTGCAAACGGATACATTTTTCCCTGATAATAATAACACATGATCGGATCCAGTGATCCATTGCCATCAAAGTCATTCGTCACCAAAGTAACCGGGCCTTCTGCTGTTGCATGAAAGCGATTGTTGAGTCCCATGTTTCCAGCCAGCAAATCCAAATCACCATCGTTGTCAATATCTGTGATCGTAACGGATTTCCACCATCCATCCGTTTTAGCAAATCCTAATGCTTCCGTCTTATTAACAAATTTTTGGCCATCAAAAGCAAAGGCGGTAATCGGCATCCAGTCTCCAGCAAACACAACTTCGGCTTTTCCATCACCATCCAGATCACCCTGTTCCATATCCGTGATCATGCCCAGGGAATCAAATTCAGCAAAGACCTGGGAGGTCACATCAGAAAACTTACCACCATCATTACGCAACACATATCCTTTGGGCGCTTTTGGAAATCCACCTGGTATGCATCGTCCTGCAATGAACAGATCAAGGTCCTTGTCATCATCATAATCGAAGGCTAAAATCGCGCCTGAATTAGTGCGAACCATCGGAAACTGATTGTCTTTGGTAAAAACACCTTTGCCATCATTACGATAATACCTGGTCATAAAGCCAGGATCATTCATCGGAAGATCATTGCCTCCGGAAATCACCACCAGGTCAAGGTCATGATCACCATCCATGTCCTCCAGCACCGCACCACAATCTTCATACGAAGAATCAGCCTGGATGACCGGCTCCTTGAATGGACTAAATGTTCCTTCCTTAGTCTGCAGCAAAATTGCTGATGCAGCATTTCTGCCATTGCCTGCATAAATATCCTGCAACTGATCTCCGTTTATATCCCCAACCGCAAGACAAGGTCCTTCTGAAGAAAGATTATACGGAAGTAACCGTTCGCGTTTTAAATCCACAAACTCATTATCCACATGCTTCCACTTCACCGCAGTAGGGTTGGAAGTAAACATCGGCGTTCCTTTTTTCCCGACTGCTTTGGTATAAGGCTTGCCCATTCCTTTCTTCCAGGTTAATTTCTGATCAACCGCGACATCATTCATCTTTTCAGCTGTACCATCAGGCCATTGCAGGATGATCGAGTCTACCTTCGTAATAGCGCCCAATCCGAAATGCATCATAGGTTCTGACGTAGAGAAAAATCCTTTGTTCGTGATCTGCATGACATATTGATGTTCCTTACCGGCATACAAATGCGCAGCAGCACCGATCGCAAAGAAATTCCCCTTAGACCCTTCTGGTTTAATCTCCAGCCAATGTTGCGTAGGACAATCATTCCGATAAAGGAAGGCAGGTTCATCAATATTGTTGACAATGATATCCAGGTCACCATCTCCATCCAGGTCAGCATAAGCCGATCCATTGGAGAAAGCTTTCTGATCCATCCCCGCCGCTTTCGTGGCGTTCTTAAACCTGAGCTCCTGGTTGTTTTCAAATAAATATCCTGCAATCTTGGTCTCCGGAAGGAACTTGACAAATTCATTGATGTCCGGATACTTCGTGGACGTCAATTCACCTGCTCGTGAAATGGAATCCCTGAAATAGTTGAGATAATCCAACTGGCTGACATCTTTTCGATATCCATTCGAAACATACATATCTTTCCAGCCATCATTATTGAAGTCGGCCATCAACACTCCCCAACTCCAGTCCGTTGTAGCCACACCAGCATATTGCCCGATCTCGCTAAAAGTTTGGTTGCCATTATTCAATTGCAACACATTGCGTCCTACTTGTCTGCCGTATCCATACTGCACCAGGATATGATAACGATCATAGATCATATTATGGACCAGCATTTTGTATCGGATTGGATCTTCCGGTTTCATATCGAGTACCATGATATCCAGAAGTCCATCATTATTGAAATCTGCGATATCGGATCCCATGCTGCTTTGCGAGGAATGACGCAGAAAATCATTGTAATGATCCGTAAACGTGCCATTCCGGTTATTGATGAAAATAAAATCTGGTTCGACGTAATCATTGGCTACATAGAGATCCATCCAGCCATCCTGGTTAAGATCTGCGGTCGTCGCACTTAATCCATACGCGGAACTCAGCATGCCGGCTTCTTTAGTGACATCCTTAAAGACACCATTATCATTTCTAAATAAGCGGTTGGATTCATAAGGTGTTTCCGGCGTTGCCTTTCTTGCTTTGGTGCCATCTGGTTTGGTTTCCAGTCTTACTTTATTGGCGGATTCGAATCCAAGTTTGTGATTTACCAGGAAGAGATCCAGGTCACCATCACGATCATAATCGAAGAAGCAACTGTGGTTGGTGTTACTATTGTCATCCAATCCAAGTTTTTTGGACTGGTCTTCGAAAATCGGAACCTGCAATCCATTTTCCAGGGTATTCCCCATATTGATAAATAGCTGATCCGTCTTCAGGCCATCTTCGAATTTACTGGTTCGACAACTATAGATATCGAGACGACCATCGCCGTTTACATCGGCCATCGCCACACCGGTCTTAAATCCTTCCGTGGCACCTACAGCACTGGTCTTGGTGACATCCTGAAATTTGAAATTGCCGAGGTTCAGGTAGAGCTTATTAGAAAATCGTGAGGACGAAAAATAAAGGTCAGGCAGACCATCTCCATTGACGTCGCCGGCAGCCACACCGCCTCCATTATACATGTATTCAAAGGAGAAGTTATTATAATGATAATCCTCCCTCATCTGGTTGACAAACCGCACACCGGTGGTGTTGGGGTCCATGAGGGTAAACTTTATATCACTGGGTTCCACCGTCTCGATTGTCGGTTGGGACACATCCGACTTCGGTTTACAGGAATTTACCAGGAAGAGGCAAAAACAACAAAGGCAGGCTAAACATACCCGCCCAAAACGAGCATACTGACGCATATGGGGTTTCTTGATTCTTGATCCGGGCAGCAAAGATACAATCCTCTCAGACCCTATCACCTGTTGAAAATTCCGATATTCGCCACCTCAGAACCCAACCACTCAACCTGATGTCTTCCATTTTTCTGTTCACCCTCCCTGACTTTTCATCTGCTCAGGTATGGATCAGCCTGCTCACCCTGACCTTTCTTGAAATCGTATTGGGCGTGGATAATATCATCTTTATCACGATTGCCTCCAATCGCCTCTCGGAAGAGGAAAAGCCCAAAGCACGGAATATCGGTCTACTGCTGGCGATGTTTTTCCGGGTATGCCTGCTCTTTGGCATCAGTTTCCTGATTGCGATGTCCAATCCCATCATTCACTTTAATGGATCTTTTATTACAGGTGGGCTGAGCGGACAATCCCTGATCCTGATCGCTGGTGGTGTTTTCCTATTGTATAAAAGTGTGACCGAAATCCACCATAAACTGGAAGGTCATGCCTTAGCGGCAGAAAACGAACCACCCAAAGCGGCGTCATCCCTCACCAAAGCCATCATTCAAATTTCAGTGATCAACATTGTATTTTCCTTTGATTCGATTCTGACCGCCGTTGGACTTACCGACGACATCATGATCATGATTATCTCTGTGGTGTTATCGGTGCTGATCATGATGGCTTTTGCAGGTCCCGTAGGCCGGTTTGTCAATCGCCATCCGACCATTCAAATGCTGGGATTGTCCTTCCTCCTGTTGATTGGCTTTATGCTGATCGTAGAAGGTGCACACCTCGGACATATTTCTGTTGCAGGCAATGAAATAGGAACCGTTCCGAAAGGCTATCTCTATTTCGCCATCGCTTTCTCCCTCCTGGTGGAAGTGCTGAATATGCGACTCCGCCGTAAACCTGCTCCGGTCCAATTGCACGGGATCAGTGAAGAAGCCAAGGCTTCCGGTTACTTCAAACCCAAACCAAAGTCTTGACATGAATTTAAAACTGGACAGGAACCTGATTTTTTTTGATATTGAATCCACAGGCCTCAATGTCATCCGTGACCGGATTATACAGCTTGCGATGATTCGATATCACAAGGATGGTTCTCCAGCTGCAGAACGTACCTACCTGATCAATCCGGGTATTCCCATTTCTGAGGAAGCGATGTCAGTGCATGGGATCACGCCACAGGATGTAGCGAATAAACCCACCTTCCAGCAACTTGCCAAAGAGATTTTCGATTTCATCGGCGATGCTGACCTGGCGGGATATAATTCCAATCGTTTCGATATTCCGGTACTGATGGAAGAATTCGCCAGGGCAGGAATTGATTTTGATATCGACCATCGAAGGACCGTAGATGTGCAGCGGATTTTTTATAAAATGGAACCGCGAACCTTAGGCGCTGCTTATCAGTTCTATTGTCAGAAAAGCATTCTGAAAGCGCATGATGCGATGGAGGATGTGCGTGCTACAGTGGAAGTGTTGGACGGTCAACTTTCCCGTTACGAACACATGGACTATGTGCCTGAAGAAGGCGAGATCCTTCCAACACCGATTCGAAATGACATTAAGTCACTGGATGCCTTTACGAATGATCAATACATTTTGGATGCCACACAACGGCTTAAGTATGATCATAATGGTACAGTGGTTTTCAATTTTGGAAAATACCAGGGTCGCCCGGTAGCTGAAGTACTTATTGCCGACCAGCAGTATTATCACTGGATGCTGAATAAAGAATTTTCCTTCCAGGTCAAAAAAATTATCAAACGTCTTGTTGCTGAATATAAAAAAGAACAATCCTCTTAAATACTGGATGGGATTCCTCTTCCTGGCGGGAATCTTATGGATACTGCAAGGATGCACTACACGGGAATCCGGTTGCCTCAATCCGGATGCTTCCAATTTTGATCTGGATGCTGATCGAGGTTGTGATGATTGTTGCAAGTTCCCGAAAGTTTCGCTGGTATTAAAAAATCAATGGGACAGTATGGCTTTCGTAACGACGGATACCTTCTATGACATCCATCATGCTCCCTTTCAAATCTTCGACCTTAAATATTTTTTATCCGGATGGGAATGGAAAGACACAGGGGGTGAAAGGTTTTCCATCGATACGACCGAAGCACTTTGTGGTACTGAGTTCATACAGTTTATCCCGGACATGATCATTGCGGATGCTGAAAATTTTTTATTTCCAATCGGAGAATTTAAACTGGCTCCGGTTATCGACACCCTGAAGTTTCAACTGGGTTTATCGAGGGATTTCGAATGCCTTGAAGATGCTGATCCTGATACACCTGCCAGCCTGACTGCACTCAGCCCTTTGTATAATCCTGAGGAAGAGATGCTGGCTACCATCCGGTTGATTGTCAATGTCCACATGCCGGATACTTTATTAGACACTTTATTCATCCGGGTAAACAAACCATTCAGCATTCCGTATGCGTATACCTTCAGGAGAGGCAGTGATACACCATTTTCCATTACGGTCAATTATGCACCCTGGTTTAGCCAGGTTGATATCACGGATCTGAATTCATTTCCCGCGTCAATTACCCAGGGCCTGGAGGGCACATTTTTCAGAACGCCATAATGCCGTGGGGTAACATAACACTATCCGAGTTCGTTCAATCTTTATAACCTGTCCATCAAATATGAAACGTCTGATCTGTTTAAGCCTGGTTGTCCTTTCAGCCATAACGATGTTTTCCTGTAAAAAGGACAAAGAAGGCAGCCTCGCGCTCCACTTCATCCCGTTGTATGATGGACAACCATTGACCACCTTTTCTTCCAAACCCTTTCCAAATGACCAGCATGTTGAATTCACCCTGCTGACCATGCTGATCTCGGACCTCGAGCTTTTTTCCGGAACATCCAATACACACCTGAAGGATGTGGAACTGGTTGATATGACATTTGATGATCTCAATGATGCGCAGAAAGGCTACACGGTGACGATCGATCAGATTGATGCAAAAACCTATGACGGAATCCGATTCGGCGTAGGCGTGCCAGCGGATATGAATCAAAAGAAGCCTGCTGATTTCAATTCATCCAGTCCGCTCAGTAAAACCAGTTATTACTGGGAGGCATGGCAAAGTTTCATATTTTCAAAAACAGAAGGGAAGGTAGATACCCTGGGCAATGGCACACTGGACTTAGGATTTGCTTTTCACACCGGTGGTGATGAATATTATCGCATTCTCGAAGGCCCTGTGTCTATCGAAATTGAAGAAGGAAAGGTAACCAGCCTGGACATCCTGGTAGATTACAAAACCCTGATTGAGGAGCTGGACATCAAAGCCAAGCCGTTCAACCACAATCCGCAGGATTCCACGCAGATCGCCAAGATTGTTAACGAACTGGTTAATGCCGTAAGGCTCCAGCACTAACCCCGTATCTTTGTATCCATGACTGGCCGGACCCTGTATGTTGGTTTCGCTGTGCTGATTGGATTACTCTTTATCCGTTGTCACGACACTGTTGATGGCCCTGATGATCCTCAGGGTGACCTCACCCATATTCCTTATCAGCCTGTGTTCTACAACGCTCCGGTGCCATATGGCTTTCCTGCATTGGAACAACCAGCAAATAATCCCATGACTAATGAAGGGATTTGGCTGGGACGTAAACTCTTTTTTGATCCGATTCTTTCCCTGGACAGCACTATATCCTGCAGCACGTGTCACCAGGCTGTTGGTTCTTTTACCGATAATCTGAAAATCAGTAAAGGGATTGCCGGCATGACGAATCGGGGAAGCATGAGCTTGTTGAATGTGGGCTTTCATTACAATGGTTTTTTCTGGGACGGGAAATCCGCTACCCTGGAAGATCAGGCTTTAGTGCCGGTTGAAAATTCCATTGAAATGGGGGAGACCTGGGATCATGTCGTGGAGAAGCTGAAAGATCATCCCGACTACCCAAAGGACTTTCGCAAAGCATTTGGGATAGAAAACAAAAGTGATATCAGTAAGGAATTGGCGGCCATGGCTATTGCGCAATTCGAGCGCAGCCTGATGAGCAGCGGCAATTCCAAATATGACCGTTTTGCAAGGGGAGAGATTTTCCTTTCTGAGGAAGAAACCACCGGCTACCTCCTGTTTTTCAATTTTGACCAGTCCCTTCCTGACGCGGAATGTGGGCATTGTCACAACGGACCCCTTTTTACCAGCAATGACTATACGAACAATGGCCTACAGTTGGCACAAACGCTCCAGGATTTTGGGGATAAGGGTTATGGGATGATTACCGGAGATTCAACAGACAATGGGAAGTTTAAAATTCCAACCCTTAGAAACCTGGTCTTTTCTGCTCCATATATGCATGATGGAAGATTCCAGACAATTGAGGAGGTAGTGGAGCATTATAACAGTGGGGGCAAGTTTTCGCCTAATAAAAACCCATTGGTACCACCTTTACACCTGACTCCACAGCAGAAATCTGACCTGATTGCCTTTATTTTGACCCTGACGGACAGTTCGTTCATTACTAATCCCGCCTACCAGAATCCTTTCTGAGCTTGTTTTCCTTCCTTTTTTGTCTGATTTACGCCACAATTTTTAGAAGATTCGCCGGCTGGTTTTAATTATTTTTTCACAAAAATGGGCGCTATTCTCCCGGACTAATATTTTATACCACTTAAAATCAAAGTTTTACGAATTAAAATAAAATTTAATGCGAAATATTTCCTCATAACAAAGCCAATATTTTGTACTTGTTCAGGGCTTCCAATCTGCGGATTATTGTATCGTCAATTGAAAGATAAAGACACACAATCCGATAGAAGTATTGGATTCCAATTTAGATATGTTCATGGGATTATAATTCTGAAGGATAGAAGGTTGCCAAACAGGCAACTTTCTGTCCTCTTTAAAACAGAAAATCCGAACAGTCTAAATTTCAAAAGGATATGTTCATGGGATTATAATTTGTAAAGCTGGGTAGTTCTGAAGTGAATCACCCAGCTTTTTTTATGCCCCATGGTTACCTCACATTTGAAGTATAAATGGCTGATTTATAGCAATCTATAAAATCAGAACAGCACTTACCGGTCTTCCCCCTCCACCTTGATATTGGTGATTCCGAGGTAAGCTTCCAGCTCTTTCTCAATATAATGCTGAGTATCCCGGGTCATACCCCTGAGCAACGAGATCCGTTCACCATCCTCCATAATCGCATATAAGGCATAGGCATAATTAGGCACGCCATTCGTTGTGCTGGCTGTATACTTTGTCACATAGAATTGCCTGATCTGGCTGATCTCGATATCCCTTGCTTTATGCCAGGGTACCGAGATTGGTGTCGTTCTGACCTTCATGGTCTTCCGGTCGAGTGAGATGGATGATTTATTGAAGATCATAGCTGCCGTATACCAAAGCAAACCCAGGCCGACCAACAGGTGCAGCGAAAGGAAGAGCAGGATGCCCCAACTGCCACTCAGGATGATCGTCAACACAATGGGAAGGAGGATGATATTCCACATGAAGGTGAATAACATCATGAAGGTCTTACCACCCTTAGAGGCAGTTTTACTCCAGTCCAGGCTGATGTCCAGTTCAGACCGAAGCTTCAGCGTCTCCACTCCCACCGGAGGAATGGCATAAGCAAGGAGACCTCCCTTTTTACTGTCGTGGGAAAAACCAAAGACATGACCGCAATGGCTGCACTTGGCAACGGTTTTTTCAATATTGATGTCCTCTCCACTGATCAGGTGATTGCACTTGGGGCAGGAGAGCAGCCGATGAGCTTCATCATTGAAGTCAAGTTCTTTATATGTCTTGGGTAATTCAGGAAGCAGCTCCTGATGCTCTTCAGCGGGATCGTTGGGATTCATGATAGTTAAAGCACGGATATCGTCTATATCCGAAGATACGATACGGATATCGTCTATATCCTATGCCTGAATAAAACAAGGGCCTCACGGATATTGCCTATAACCTTTGTTTTGTTGGTAGAGGGACTACGGCTAACTGCGAAAAGAATGAGAATGAGCCCTGGAAGGGCGGAACATCATAACAACGGATGAAGCCCTTAGCTCGAATTGTCCCTGTGATGGGAGGTGGATTCCACTGCACTCACTAGAGGGCACTCCAACCAAAGGCGATGACTTTCGCATTCAGTTCCATCGCTGTGTTGGCGGAGGGAACTCCAGCCAACGGCGATACATTATCGATCACCTGATCACCTGATCACCAACTATCCCTGAAACGAATTATCTCCCCCCTGATCATCCGGTTTCATATCACCCTCTTCACGTTTACGTCCTTTACGGTCATTAAAATCCAGTTTGCCAAACCTATACCCCAGGCTCACTCCAAAGGATCTCACCGGCCGAAGCGTTTTGCTGTATTGATGAAAAGTATCCCCCGATAACTCACGAACAAAGGCCTGGTTCTCCCTGAAGGGCTCTGTAAAATTCAGCCCCACAGAAAGTCTTTTTTTGAACAACTCCTTCTTGATCCCAAAACTCATCATCGACCACGAAGGCGTTTTCCCCTGCACCGTATACACCGGCGAACGGAAGAAAGTAAATCCTTCCAGCTTTAAAGTCTCACTAATCGTCCACGTCAGGTTCAATCGACCATTGTAATCAAATCCCTGATTAGATAAATCCTCATTTTCCAGTTCACCATGTACTTCCCAGAGATTGAAATCGGTACCTCCTCTCAACGATAGTTTCTTGCCGAGATTCAATGAACCAAACAAATTGATCCCCGTGGCATTACGCACACCGAAATTTTCAAAGGTCGATTCCGACACACCGTCTTCATTAATGCGCAACAGATTTTCAATCAAATCCTCTGTACGCCGCCCATACACCGATACACTCAGCATGTTTCCCTTGATCAAGAAATTGGAAGCCACCTCCACCTGGTGTACAAGTTCCGGGCCCAGGGTAGGGTTTCCATAAGCAATGTCCCGGTTGTCATTGTATTCCACGAATGGATTGATATGTCGTTGATTGGGGCGCTGAATACGCTGGTTATAACTCAGCCGCACATTATTGAATTCACCGGTCTTTTTGGAAATGGTAAAGTTGGGAAGGATATTCGTGTAATCATTTTTAAACGCATCCTGGAAATATTCAAAAGAACCGTGGAGTGTGGTCACTTCCATGCGCACGCCACCGATGAGACTTATTTTTTCCCCGACTTCTATGGTAGAAGAGAGGTAACCCGCATACACATCCTGATCATAAAACAGGATATCCGTGCGGCTTGCGTCGGTCATCCAGGCCATGGCATCAGGATCAAAACGCTGATATCTGAAATCACTGACCAGCGACCGGATCGTGGCTTTGGCACCAGTCTCTACTTTGATGTGCTCTCCAAAAGGATGTGTATAATCCGCCTGGAGGGCGAGCTCATTATTTTTACCATCATTCAGATTATTCTCCAGCGATGGAGGCACATTTTCGGGCGTGAAATATTGCACATCATAATCTGCATCTGACTTGTCCAGGTCACGATTTAAGTCAGCCGAGAGGGACAATTCCTGCTCTTCGCGCTGAAATGTTTTTTTGTATTCCAACTCCCATTCCCATCCACTACGCTGACTCACACCGTCCAATGCACGTTGGTAGGAATCGAAAATAGCCTGGTCAACATAGTAGTTTGAGAAAATATCATTTTGGTTAGTCATGCGATGTCCGCGATAACTCACCGCAGCATTAATGGTATTAAATGCATTGGCCGTGTATTCAAGTCCGGCATTGGTACGAAAGCCCAGCCGTGATGCTCTGCTCGTTCCGTTTTGTTGCAACAGGCTTTGAATCGATGATTCATTTTCGGTTCGCTCCAATACGGTTGAACCATCCTGTGGCCAACCATAATGACCTCCACCTGAAACATTGAGACCCAGTCTTCCTCTTCCATAGGTCAGATTCAAATTGGCCCGGTTGGCGCGTGTACCACCAGTGACATCAGCAGAACCGGCGAGGCCTTCGATATTTTTTTTCCGGGTAACAATATTGATAATGCCGGCAGTGCCTTCAGCATCAAATTTAGCAGATGGTGCTGTAATCACTTCCACAGCTTTGATCTGATCAGCAGGCATCATTTTCAGTGCTTCCGCCAGGTTGCTATTGAAAATGGTAGAGGGACGTCCATTGATCAGAATGCGGACATTGTCAGATCCCCGCATCGATACGTTACCATCAAAATCCACGGTCAGCATCGGAACCTTTCTCAATACATCGGCAGCATCACCTCCACGGGTAGTGACATCACGTTCCGCATTGTATACAAGCTTATCAGGTCGAGCTTCAATAAGTGCGCCTTCACCGACAATTTTGATTTCATCCAGCAGTTTGCTTTCCGGTGCCAGAATGATTTTGCCGGCATTATAATCTGGCTTCTTGGGTGTCAGCGTAATGGCTGCAATCTCTTTCGTTCGATATCCAATAAAACTTACCTGAAGCACATACTCACCTTCCGGAACGTCACTTATCCTAAACATCCCATTTTCATCCGCCAGACTGCCGGTCATGATTTTTTGATCCGGAATGGTCAAAACCCCAATGGTAGCATAGGGTACAGGCCCACCGGAGACACTATCGATGATGACGCCTGCAATGGAACCGGTCAGTCCACGGGTTTTGCCACCACCATCCGGAGGACGCTGAGCAACCAAAAGACAGGGAAAAACTAGGAGTAAGGAAAGAAGGGAAAACAGTCTGAACATTAGCGCAAAAATAAAAGGTTTCCATTAGTACAAGCTGCGTAATCAATTGTTTTCATCCTGCTAAAAAACATTATATGTCATTAATCTTATTATTTTAGAGCTATCTAACCTTTAGTCGATCCTTTATGAAAATTACCAACTACATTTTCCTTCTGCTCCTATTGGCTTTGCCCTCTCTCACCAAGGCCCAATTACCGGATGGATCCATCGCTCCCGACTGGACCCTGACTGACATTTATGGAAATCAACACCACCTGTATGACTTGCTCGATGACGGCAAAATGGTGGTGATTGAATTTTCTGCTACCTGGTGTGGACCTTGCTGGAATTATATGCTCTCCGGGGCCCTTGAAGATTTTTGGGATGAATACGGCCCGAATGGAACTGATGAAGCTCAGGTCTATTACATCGAATCCGACTGGTCGACCGGCATGGATGACCTCCTTGGACAAACCGGTGAGTCCCAGGGAAACTGGGTAGCCAACATTCCGTTTCCCATCATTGACCTGGCACCTGGTGATCAGACCGCAAATAATTACGATATCAATTATTATCCCACCTTATTTGCCGTTTGCTCAGACCGGCTTTTGTATGAATTAGGACAGGTACCTGCAGATGTATGGGCCGCCTTTATTCAAAGCTGCGGGTTGACCGCCGAAGTAGCGGATGTAGTGGATGCAGATTGCTACGGTGAAGGAGAAGCCACTGTCGAAGCCGCAGGTGGAAATTCACCGATCACGTATTTCTGGAGTAATGGAGACCATACCGCCACCATGGATGGAGTCGGTGCCGGCAATTACAGTGTAACCGTCACGGAAGGTCTCGGAAGATTCAAAGTAATTGATGATGTGGTCATCGGAGGTGCAGTAGCACCATTTGGACTGGATGATGCTGAAATCGAAAATGTAGACTGTCATGGGACCAATACCGGTAGCATTGAAGTTACTTTAGAAAACGGTACTGCACCTTATGACTATGACTGGAGTAATGGTTCACATGCCGCAACACTTTCCAATGTTCCTGCCGATGAATACACCCTGAATGTCACGGATGCTAATGGATGTGTCTTTGAAACCGATTTTGAAATCACACAACCAGAGGCTATCGAAGTGGAGTCTGAATTGACACCTGATTATTGCGATCAGGCGAATGGTACGATCGCGCTTGCCATCCAGGGTGGTGTAGGTGGATATGACATTAGTTCTTCTGATGGTACCATTTTCGGCAATGACATCATCGATCTTGAAGCTGGATCTGTTTCAGTGGATGTAGAAGACAATAACGGTTGCGTTTGGTCAGATAATTTTGAAATCGAAGCAGCTCCGGCTCCGGATCTCTACTTTACGCCTAATCCTCATATCACTTGTGTTCAACCCACAACCGTAGTGACGGGGTATGTGAATGATGGAAGCGGTGAATATAGTTTTGCCTGGACTACTACCAATGGACATATCACCGGCCCGGTAAATCAATCTAACATCACTGTAGATGCTGCAGGTGATTATCATTTACTGGTCAATGACATTCTGACCGGATGCGAAGTAGAAAACAGTGTAGCTGTAGTATCTCAATTTGATCCTCCGCCAGCCTCTGCAGGCGATGATGCACCATTGAGTTGTGAAGTACCACAATTGACGCTGAATGGTGCCGGAGGAGATAGCTACACCGTGACCTGGACTACGACAAATGGTCATATTGTATCTGGAGCCAATACTTACAATCCAGTTGTAGATCTTCCTGGTGATTATAACATGACCGTATACAATCCTGTCAATCAATGCTCGAACACGGATGCAGTAGTGGTCATCAATGACGTTCATCCTGCACAGGCAGCTTATCAATATCAAACCAGTGCCCTGACCATGATTGGTAATGATCAGTCTTCAGGAAGCAATGTTGGAAACTGGTCGTGGACTTTTGGTGATGGCGGTACTTCTACTGAACCGAATGTCATTCACACTTACGCAGCTCCTGGCACCTACAATGTTTGCCTGAGTGTTTCCAATGCATGCGGAACCACACAAACCTGCCAAAATGTGGAAGTCACTTTCGTCGGCAGCGTAATCAGTGTTGATGCGGTGATCTCCAATGTGCTTTGTAATGCCGATTCTACCGGTGCAGCTACGCTGATCGTCAATGGCGGAAGCGGTGTGTATTCCTATAACTGGACTGGTCCAAATGGAGCTTCTTATGATACTTCCTCCATTTCAGGATTGATTGCCGGGACTTACCAGGTAGTCGTTTCAGATGATGCAGGCAATCTCTTCATCGGAGAATACAGCATCACGGAACCCGCCCCAATCGTCCTGACCAATGCGGCCATCGTCAATAACAATTGTTATGGAGAAGCCCTTGGTGGACTGACCATTGATGTCGTGGGTGGAGTAGGGCCCTTCAGTTACGCTTTCAATGGAGGTGCTTCCCAGGTGGAGAATTATATACAGAATCAAACCTCAGGAGATGTGATTTGTGCTGTGACGGATGCCAATGGCTGCGTCTTTATCACCGGTCCACATACCATCGCTCAACCTGCTGATCTGGCCTATGCATCCCAGATTGCAACGGTAAGATGTAATGGTGAAGCCAATGGTTCTATTCATCTTGACCTAAGCGGAGCGGTTGCACCATACACCTACTTGTGGGATGTTGGTGGCAACACTACCCCTGATGTATCACAATTACCTGCAGGAACTTACCACTGTCAGGTTACCGATCAGAATGGCTGTATTGATATCATCGCGATTGAAATGACTCAACCCGATGTCCTGAATGCTGCCCAGGTACAGGTGGTGGATGCTTCCGGACCTGATCATAATAATGGAAGTATTACGGTAGAACCTGCCGGAGGTACTGCACCTTATGAGGTCAATTGGAATACCGGATTTATTGGTAATAAGATTGAAAACCTGACACCCGGTGAATACACCTATGTGATCACTGATGTAAACGGTTGCACCTTCAGTCCTTCTGCTCCGGTGATCATTCAAAGCATCGTAGCTACGAAGGATATCGACTGGAGTGCTTACGTGAGCTTAACACCAAATCCATCGGATGGAGATGTGGTAGTCACCTGGCATGATTTGAATTTTGGGGCTGGTGTGGTTAACCTGGTTTCAATCGATGGAACTGTGTTGTCAACCAATACCGTAAATGCTGCTAATGGCACCTGGGACCTGACTGGTCTGGACTTACGGGGTGGTGTTTATGTGGTGTTGTTCAAATTTAACAAACAACATATTCCGCTTAAACTGATCGTCGTGGATTAATCGATTTTCACAGATTATCAAACATAAAAAAGCCTGATTTTTCAATCAGGCTTTTTTATTTAATATACGTGAAGCTGTTAGGCTGCTGCTGGTGGAGCTGCAACGGATTTACGAGGTCTTCCTCTGCGTTTGCCGGAAGTGGATGCGGCAGCTTTCTTAGCACCTGCTGGTCTTCCGCGTTTACCGGCTTTCTTAGCAGCCACTGCTTTTTTGGCTGAGCCTGCTGGACGGCCGCGCTTGCTGCCTTTCTTAGGACCGCGTTTTGCCGGAGCCGCTGATTTAGCTGCTGCAGGTCTTCCGCGTTTACGTCCGGCCTTTTTAGCAGCTTTCTTAGGGCCACGTTTTGCCCCGGAGGATCCGGAAGAATCCTTCAGCTTTCCTAATACCCAATCGGTCACACGACGACGGGTATCACCGTCAAGACCTTTTAGAGCATCATAGACCTCTGCCATAGCCTTTAATTCGGGATCATTAATCATAATTCGTTTTTAGTTAAGTGAAAATAAAAAGTTACGACTAACACAATTTGACTGTGTTTATTCTTAGTTGGGTGAGTTGGCCATTATTAAATGAGTAATCAAAGTTAATACCAAATTTAACATACGACGATGGCATCCTGCCCATTAAATACCCCGGAAAGCGATTTAAATACCTGTTTCCTCCCATTTTCCGTAAAAATTGAAAGTTACTTCCCTATTATGCAATACAGTAAGCGATAAACGGTATGTGGGTAATCGGTAAACAGTAAGGTGGTATTCGGTAAGCAGTAAGGTGGTATTTGGTAAGCAGTTTTCCTTCGTCCAGTATGCTTCGGCGGATATTTTAGGCAAGTAAACAATAAGTTGGTATATGGTTAATCAGTAAATGATATAGGTTTTATTATTTATTTCAACCACTTACTACTCACTACTCACTACTCATTAACACCACTGACCACTCACACCATGACAAGTAATAATTTCATCTAAAAAACTGCCTTTTATCCATCGATGCATTAAGATTTTAGCCCCGTTTAAATCCATCAACCTGCAGTCTCTTTCCTCTACTTTTATCTACATTTGAATGATGAAAATTTGCCCGCTTAGCAAGACCCCCATGACCAAATGCTGCATCCCGTTTTGTTCGCTCCTGATCATGTTGCTGCTGAGCGCTGGCGGTTTGTTCGCTCAGACTTATCATACCTCCGAAGCCAGTTATGGACTCAGGCTAGGAGAGACCCAGCCGCTTTATGAATCCTATCCATACCCGGTCACCAATGCGGAGAAAATCAAGGCGCTTAAGAAAAACAAGCCCAACCTCGTCCCCAATTTCGTAGGACGCAGACAACTCATTCATCACAATCCAAATGCACTACCCCAGGGAGCGGATCCACTTTGGCAAGCAGGTTCGACAAGAATGACCAATGACATCCTCCCGACTGTCAATTTTGAAGGAATCAATGAAGCCCAGGCCAGTGGAACACCCCCTGATGTGAATGGTGATGCAGGAAGGGATTTTTATGTAGAAATCGTCAACTCCACGCACTTCAGGGTGTACAATAAGATGGGACAAGCCGTGAGTGCTATTATCTCCGGAAATACGATCTGGTCCCAGGTCGGTCAGTCATCACTGGGTGATCCGATCATTTTGTATGACCAGGTGGCTGATCGATGGATCCTGACTGAATTTGCATCCATCAATGCACGGAGAGTGCTGATCGCTATTTCCAAAACTGCAGATCCACGCGGAAGCTGGACTGCCTACGCCTTTCAAACTCCGCGTTTTCCTGATTTTCCAAAATACGGCATCTGGAAAAATGAATTGATCCTGACCGACAATGAGGATGGATCTTCTTTTCCAATCTATGCGTTTAACCGGGCTGATTTGCTGGCGGAAAAAGATACCGTGAAAATGCAGCGGTTGACGGTTCCTAAGATCGGAGGGATTTCATTTGAAGTAGCCCAGCCTGTAGACTGGGATGGCTTAAATCCGCCTCCGGATGGATCTCCCGGCATGGTGATTAAACTCAATGATGATGATTGGGGAACCACGTTGCAGGATGAAGTGCAGATCCACAAAGTCAATATTGACTGGAATAATTCTGCCGCATCCAATATCGAGATCCTGAAAATTGCAACTTCCGCATTTGATACCGATGGTTGTCAACTGGAATCTACCGGTGGATTTTCCTGTATACCTCAACCCAATGGACAGGGTATAGACGGAGCGGAATGGATTGTCAGCAATAAGGTACAATACCGAAACTTTGGGGATCATGAAGCGTTCGTGATGGCCTTCATGGCGGATGTTAACGGCCAGGATGTAGCCGGTATTCGCTGGATGGAATTCAGGAGAAGCCCTACTGAAGACTGGCATCTATACCAGGAAGGAACCGTTGGGTCCGATGATGGTCTTCATCGTTTTATGTGTTCGATTGGTATCGATGGCCAGGGTAATATAGGGCTTGCATATTCCGTGTCGGGTTATGACAAACATCCTTCACTTCGCTATACAGGGCGATATGCTTCCGATCCATTGGGCACGATGACGTTTACCGAATACGAGTTTGCCACAGGTACCGGTAGTAACGGATTTGATCGCTTTGGGGATTACGCTTCCATGTCCGTCGATCCTGCAGATGATGCTACCTTTTGGTTTGCCGGAGAATATCTGAAATCAGGCGGCTCATGGGCTACACGTGTCGTGGCCTTCAGTGCTGCACGAGATACATTTGATGTGTTACCGGTCAGCCTGGAGAGCCCGCTAAACAGTGCTGAGCTTGGTCTCGCGGAATTGGTTTCTTTCACCGCACTTAATCGTGGATTGAAAACAGTGTATGCGTTTCCCGTTTCATATCAGTTTGATCAGGGCGCATGGATTACAGAACCGGCGCTGATCGATAGCCTCGCGGTAGATTCTTTTTATCATCACACATTTGCTACACCAGTTGCCTTTACAAGTGCTGGTACGTATACTTTAAAAGTAGCCACCGGACTGGATGTGGATGGCAATAAACAAAATGACACGCTTACCTTTTTAATTACCAAATATGCTCACCTGGATGTGGCATTGGAATTCATAGCAGATGGCACACCTTCCACGGTCTGTGCAGATATTACTCAGGCTACAGTGCTGATCCGGAATGTGGGAGTCGATACCGTATTCTCTGTCACCTTTCAGTTGAAAATTGATGACATCATCGTCAATGAAATCACCTGGAATGGTTCCCTGGCCCAGGGAGAAGAAGCAACCTTTGAATTTCCTGCAGGACCCTTCCATCAGGGTTCGAATAACTTTAGCATGACCGCCATATTGGTCAACAATCTGGCTGACGAACTGACCGGTAACAATACGATCATGTATACGATTGAAGCTAAGCCCGCAGGCGAATCGATTACCTTACTTTTTACAACGGATAATTTTCCCGCAGAGTCTAGCTGGAATTTATTCGATGCCAATCAAAACATCATTGCCAGTGGCACCGCGTTGACACAAGCACAACATACATATGAAGAGCATTTTTGCCTGGATCAGGAAGCATGTTATTCGTTTACCGTGTATGATGTCTTTGGTGATGGAATGTCTGCTCAGGGCGTGACGGGTGATTATGAAATTTTAAACCAGGCGGGAGACGTTATCGCTGAACTGGCAAAACCCAATTTCGGTGCCCAGTCTACCAGTGCATTTTGCCTAACGGGTGAATGTATGTTTTCCCTAACCAGTGCTGAACAACCAGAATCTTCAGCAGGCGAACACGATGGAGTAGTGATTGGTGATGTGTCGAATGCCTTAGGTACAGTGATGTACAGTATCTTTCCAGCACAGTGGGATCCGAAGCTTGGAATTCACGTGACTTGAAGTCGCGGC
>JADMIO010904308.1_pt1 | contig 121243 bp, 103 predicted proteins | sample 8958161 | NCBI WGS metagenome assembly JADMIO01 (sample SAMN16585339, study PRJNA669376) | soil metagenome | isolation source: Crop rotation soil | place: USA: Cullars Rotation, Alabama | collected 2011 | reverse complement strand
CGCGACAACTTGTCCACGTGGAATTCTAAGCTTAGGATCCCAATGTGCTGGAAAGATTATGCTCCCGACGTAGAACGGAGCGGTTTTTTTAATGCCCGGGAAGCTACCAATTTTATTGCGGCCTACGATGCGGCCAACCTTGTAAAAGCCCCCTTCGATCATCCTACGCATTTACCCCGAAAAGTAAGGAAAGTTTACTGCAGCATGTTGCCGCGAGCCATTCAAACGGCAAAGTTGCTTTTCGGAGAAGACGTAGAACTGGTGCAGAATGCCGATTTTAACGAATTTCAGCGCCGCATTTTTCATTTGCCTTTACTAAAATTCCCGATCGAAGTTTGGTTGGCTGGTGCGCGTTTACTGTGGTTGTTGGGTTTAAATAATCGCGGCATCGAAAGTTTTAAACAAGCCCGCCTGCGTGCCCAAACCTGCGCCCAAAATCTGATTAAACACGCCGAAGCCGAAGAAGAAGTGATTTTAGTTGCCCACGGTTTTCTGAATGCCTTTATCCGTCGTGCGCTTAAAAAACTGGGCTGGCAGGTAGTAAACCAAAGCGGCAACGGTTATTTAAGTGTAACCGAATTGATCCCAAAAGCTTAATTAAACCTAACTCCGGAAGAATTATAAGCCAAAAAATGAATGCCGCGCCAAATCTTGCGTATGTAGCAGAAATCTGAAATCCGGCCTCGTTAAATGAAATACTTTTTCCTGTTTAGTATCCTTTTTATTTCCCTGGCTTGTAACCGCGAACCCGACGGCGTTGCAAAAGTAAAATATGCCGGCGCACTGCGTAATTACACCCAAAACCACGATTCTTCCAGCGCCATTTTACTCGATACTATAAACCCGCACCGGCGCCTGTATGGCCTGGGGCCGCTTAAAGATTATGCCGGGGAAATTCTGATAATAGATGGGCGGCCTTATTCTTCCAAAATAACCGCAAAAGGGCGCAATAAAGTTGTGCAGAGTTTTGATTTAAAGGCGCCTTATTTTGTTTATGCCCACGTGCGCGACTGGCAGGTTATGGAGTTGCCGGAAGGCGATATAACTACCGAAAACCTGGAAAAGCTGCTGCCAGAACTGGCCCGGAAAAATAAACTCGACCCCGAAAAACCCTTCCCGTTTATGCTTCGCGGCCAATTTAGCGCCATGGAGTACAGCATCGATTACCAGCATAAAAAAAAGAAAAAGCCTAAACCTCAAACCTCTTTTCAGGTAAAGCGGCCTGATCTTATTGTGCTGGGTTTTTATTCGAAGCATCACCAGGGAATTTTTACGCCGCCGGGATCTAACCTGGTCATGAATTTTATAAACACCACTGCCACCCAAATCGGACAAATTGACCACATTACGTTTCAGGGAAAAAAGGTACAATTACTGCTACCCGAATAACGCTGCCGGTAATTTTATAAACGGTAGCTTTTTTACCTGAAAAAGTACTGATCCTGTGGCGCCACCTGTAACCCGATTTTTTACCGAAACCCCTGAAGAAGAAGGGCAGCGGTTGTGGCGCAGTTTTCTGCCCGGTTTGCTTTTTGCCGGCCTGATGTGGCTGGTTTTTGTGCCCGCCTTTTTCCTGAATATGGACCTGGGAGATTTAGGGCTTTACCCAAGGCATTTATCTGGTTTAAAAGGAATTTTAACAGCGCCGTTGCTGCACGCCGATTGGGCCCATTTGCTTTCTAATTCTTTCCCGTTGGTGCTGTTAAGCGGCATTGTGTTTTTTATGTTTCCGAAAGCGGCCGGCCGGTTAGTAGGCGGACTTTACCTGGCTTCGGGGTTTCTGGCCTGGCTTATGGCCCGGCCGGCTTACCACATTGGCGCCAGCGGAATAGTATATGCGTTCGCCAGCCTAATCTTTTTTACCGGCATGTTCCGCCACGAACGCAACGCCGTAGCTTTTTCGTTGATAATCGCGTTTTTATACGGCAGCATGCTGTATGGGATTTTTCCCACCGAAGGTCATATTTCCTGGGAATCGCATTTGGCAGGCGGCGTGGCCGGCATGTTTTGGGCGTTTTTTTACCGTAAAACCGATTTGCAGCCGCCGCTTCCGAAACCTTTGCCCGAACCTGAGTTGCCAATTATAATGGCGCAGCAAACTCCCGTTAATATTTCTTTTACCGGCGATCCGCAATTGGTAATGCGCTACACATTTAAACCTGCCGAAAAAGAACCCGAAGCAGAAGTTTACCCGGAATCCAGAAACATCAGTCTGACTTACCCAACTTCCGAATTTCATTAGCATGGTCTCCGGAATTTCGGATCGGGTATTTTTAGCGTTTTAAGCGTTTAAACGGTAGCGTTTCTGTATGAAAAAGTAAAGTGCCGGGTTTTGGTAATAATTTAACCGGAACTTTAAATTGTTCACAAAAAACGCTACTAATTTGCCGGAAAAAGTAATGTTACTTTGCTTTCTGAGTTTGTAAATTTGCCAGTACCTTTAAAATTTCTTCCCACAAATGTTCGTAAGGAATGATCTCAATTTCGGCAAAAGCATCGCCGGGAGTTGGAGTGGCTGCCAGTCTGTCGGATAAAGCTTTACCTTTCCGGCGACAACGTTCCGGGTGTAGATCCTCTTTTACTACCAGCATCAGCAACTTAAAAAACAACTGGCTCCGGATGCTCGATTGGTCTTTTAAATAACGGCCCAGGTATTTCCGGAGGCTTTCCAGGCGGTAAAGCAACGAATCTACTTCCTTGGTTTTAAGATAATGCAGAAACTGTAAGATCAGGATCGCTACGTTAAAACCTTCCTTGTCTTTGCTGTATTCCGGAGTGGCTGAGATAAAAGCCTGGTAATTAAACTGTTTAAGCAACAAAGGCGAAGGGCTGATAAAGTATAAATAAGCCCGGTAAAGTTCCCAGCGTTCGCGGGCAGCTTTGTTTATAATGTGGTACGAAGGATTGCTGAATACATCTATAATTATGCTGGTAGCCGGCAGGTAGCGGCCGGCGTGCATGGCCAGTAAGAAGTAGTTTTCCGTGAAAGCAAACCAGTTGTTGGAGCTGCGTAAAAAAACTTCCTGGCTGGCTTCGGCAAATTCCAGGCCTTCTTCAAAACGTCGTTCCCGCAGCAAAGCATAGGTTTTTATGAATTTATTATACCGTTCGTCGAAGCGTTTGGGGTTTATTTTTTCGTTGGCCAGCAATTCTTCGGTTTCGGAAGTAATGGTAATAATATTCGCGAAGTTGTTGGTTAATTCCTGGTGCCAGATATTGGTTTTATAGTAAATATCGAAAAGGTGAAAACTATGGAATTCTTCCCAGGAACCGCGCAGCTGATTAACCATGCTTTCAAGTTTAGGCAGGAAGTTTTTCTTTGCCGCCACCGAACGGTTAATTTCCAGCTTGGCCAGGTAATACAGATCATCGGCTTCCTGTTCTTTTTGCGTTAGCAAACGGTATTTTTCCAGGTTTTTGCTCACATTCCGGAATTGCAGGGCATCACCTGTTTGCGTGTAAATAAAGCGCAATTGTTCAATGGCAGTCAGGCAAAGGGACGTGAATTCGCATTCTTCGGCAATTTTAAGGGCATTGCGCAATAATTTTTCGGCGATCCGGCGTTCCCCTTCCTTTATAAGAATACGTGCCTGGTGGATCAGGTCAAGGCAGGCCTGTTCGTATCGATGCGAAACTTTTAAATAGGGGTCGTTGAAATCAAGGAAAAACAGGTGGTTAAGCAGTTTTTTCCGGAGCCGGGCCCGTACCATGCGCACCTCTGTAGGGTCGGGCTTTTTGCTTTTTTTATCGGGTTGAACCGGAGCGGTGCCCTGCTGGATCTCATAAAATAATTGCAACTCTTTGCTGCTGCGCTTATCTTTTGGGTTAAGCAAAGGAAAGTTTTGTTGCCGCCTTTTTGTTACGATTTGCACTAATCTGGCTAGTTCTTTCATTGTAGTGCAGGGTTTAACTGTTTTGTTTTCAGGCTTTTATATTGTGGATGCGCTTAAAATGCACGCAAAAGTGCCCGTTACTTTTTAAGTAAAAGTTTCCTTGAAACGCCTGATTTTTAGCCGTTATTTTGAAAAGAAAAAATAAGTTAAATTGTTACAAATAACGACATAATTTCTGGAATTATAAAACTATAAAAGCTGATTTAATTAAAAATTTAAAGTAAATATAAGATTACATATCGGGATTTTGCAATAAGTTGCGGGAAACTTTATTGTTACTTTTAAGGGCACATTTTCCTTTTTTGAGGGTGGTTATTGTCTCAACTTTGTCACATCAACATCACCAAATAACCAACAACTCTCAAAGCCATGATCGAATTAATCGTAGCCGCCATACTTCAGTTGAGCACTTTAACTACCGATGCTTCTGTTTCGCAAACGTTAGATACTGCGCCTTCACAAACTACCACAACCACAACTACTACTGTAGATGCAAACCCTGGTGGAACTGGTACCTGGGACGACGGTAATTAATCGGATTAATTTTAATATTAACGTATCTTTTTAGCTTTAAATTTTCAATCATGATCGAATTAATCGTAGCCGCCATACTTCAGATAGCCACTTTAACTACTGATCCTTCTGCTTCGCAAACTTTTGATACTGCGCCAGCTCAAACTCCTCCTACCACAACTACTGTAGATGGAAACCCTGGCGGAACAGGTACCTGGGACGACGGTAATTAATCCGGATTCGGGTTTTGTACATTTTAATTAAAGTGCAGTAAAGCTAAAAATCTGTAATTTGCCTTGTAAAACCTGCTTATAGGTTAAAAAAGGGAATTATGAAAAAGGTATGGGGTTTTATAACCTTGCTCTTGCTTTTGCTGTCGGGCTGCCGGCGTCCGCAACCTGCCGGCAACGAAGTGCGCATTGTGCTCACGCAGGATCCGGAATCGTTAAACCCGGTAAGTTATTCCGGTAAAAATGCTGCCCAGCTTATAAACCTCCTGTTTCAGAGTTTGCTAACCGTAGACCTGGCCGATGGAAAACTGAAACCATTGCTGGCAGAAGATCTTCCGGAGGTAATTAAAAAAGATACGGTTTCGTGGTTTACTTACCGTATTCGCGAAGAAGCAGCCTGGGCAAACGGGCAGCCTGTTACTGCGGCCGATGTTGCTTTCACGCTGAAAGTAATTAAAGCCCCGCTGGTAAATAACGAAAAAATAAGCCCCGATTTCGAGTTTATCCGCGATATTCAATTCGATCCCAAAGATCCCAAAAAATTTACCTTGGTTTGTGCGGCGTTTGCGCCCGAATTTCAGCTGCTTTCCGGCGATTTCTTTGTGCTTCCCCAATATTTATTCGATAAAGAAAACCTCTTAGGTTCGTTTACGCTACCTCAATTAACGCGCAACTTCGATGCCTTGGCTACCGATCCGAAGTTACAGGCATTTGCAGCAAAATTTAACAGCGCCGATTTTACCCGAAATCCGCAATTTTTGAATGGAAGCGCTGGTTACGAACTTGCTTCCTGGAAAACCGGTCAGCTTATCCAGTTTAAGCGCAAAGAAAACTGGTGGGGAAATAAAATTTCGGAAACTACGCCGCAGCTTACGGCCAATCCCGAAAAAATATCCTTCCGCATTATTGCCGATAACGCTGCCGCTTTGCTGGCCTTCAAAAAAAAGCAACTCGATGTCTGGAGTAATATTCCGGTGCCGGTTTTTAAACAGCTTCAAACGCAAAAATCAATCCGGGAAACGTATAATTTCTTTACCCCGCAAACCGCAAATGTGGTTTATTTTGGTTTGAATGCACGTAATCCTAAATTCTCCGACAAAGAAACCCGGCAGGCCCTTGCCCATCTTTTCGATCTGAAAAATATTATTAAATTAACGCAGGGAAATTTGGCCACGCCCGCAATCGGCCCGATAAGTCCTTTGGATAAGCTGCATTATAATTCCGGAATTCAACCTTATGATTTTGACTTAGGCGAAGCTGAAAATTTATTGAAGAAAGCCGGCTGGCAAAAAAACGCTACCGGTTGGCGCCGAAAAACCAACGGCCAGGAATTGCAGTTAACGGTTGAAGTAAACTACAGCGCCGGTAATTCTGAGTACGAAACCATTGCTTTAATTTTTCAGCAGGCGGCCGGCAAGGTTGGAATTCCGGTAGCTATTCAGCCTTTGGAAGGAGGTTTGGTAACAAAAAAACTAAAGCAAGGCGAAGCCGAAGGTTTTATCCGGTTTCTTTCCGGCAATCCTTTCGTTTACAATTTCCGGCCGTTTTTCCATACCGAAAGCATTGGGCCGGATGGTTTAAATTATGCCGCCTTTGGTAATTCTGAAACAGATAAAATAATAGAAGAACTGTATAATACGCAGAATGAAAAGCGGAAAACGGAGCTGCTTTTTACGTTGCAGGCTGCGCTTCATTCCGAAAGTAACCTGGTGTTTTTGTATTTTCAGCGCGATAGATTGGCCGTGCAGAAACGTTTTACCAATTTAAAAATCTCAGGAATTAAACCTGGTTACGACGTAAGTGCTTTTCAGGTGAAACCGGAATAAAAATGCGGCAGCACTTCCTGAAACGTTTGTTGGTTTTGGCGCCGGCGGTTTGGTTAATTGCCTCGGTGGTGTTTTTGCTGGGAAAGCTCATGCCGGGAACTGCGGCTGAAATTGCCACGCAGCAAGCCTCCGAAAATTCCGCGGCCAGCGTTAAAGCTGAGATCCGGGCTAAAATCTTGCAAACGCTCCGCCACCGGACTGGTCAGGATCTGCCTTTGTTTTATTTTAATTTAGGAACAGCTGCCGAGCCCGATACTTTTTACCGCATATATCCCGAAACCGACCGCATTGCATTGCAGAAATTAGTTTATAAACACGGGAACTGGCCGGTAATCGCATCTTTTTACCAGAATTTACAAACCTTCCTTCAAAATAAAGATCTTGCTTCCGGAATAAAAACCGAAGCAGCACAACTGCTGAATTCAGGATCTGAAATGCAAACCAGGCAAGTTTTTCAGAGACTTAAAAGCGCCCATAAAGTTGATTTAGCGTATCAAAACAGTATCCAGAAGCTTCAAAAAAGTCGGGCTGAAGTTTTGGCTGCTAAACCCGGAATCAAAAATTACCTGCCGGCGCTGAAATGGTACGGTTTCGAAAATCAATATCACCGTTGGTTCGGGCAATTGCTGCGCGGTAATTTAGGTTTTTCTACCCGCGATGGCCGCCCGGTGGCAGGTATGTTGTTCGAAGCATTTGCCCTTACTTTTAAAATTGCCTTTATTACTTTCATAATTACCGCCTTGCTTTCGCTGGAAATTGCTATGCTTTTATGCCGGAAAAGTGCCGGCAGGTTCCAGGGTTTAAGTTTAGGTTTTTTGTACAGCCTGGAAAGTTTGCCTTTGTATATAATAGCGTTGCTGGTGCTGGCTTTTAGTAGTTCTATGCTCGAAATTGACGAAGATTTTAATCTGGTTTTACCCGTTTTCTGTTTAGTGCTGGCGAATTTGCCATTTTTAATTGCCCAGGCGTATGCATCTTTGCAACAGGTAATCGGGCAGCCTTTTATTTTAAGCGCCAAAGCCAAAGGTTTATCGGAAGTACAGTTGCTGCGTCGTCAGGTTTTAAGGCCGGCCATTTTGCCCGTGATTACCTTACTTTCCGATTTTTTTCCGGCTTTGCTGGCTGGTTCGGTAATTTTAGAAGTAGTTTTTTCTTTGCCCGGAATGGGAAGTTTGCTCGTGCATGCGGTTTTGGCCCGCGATTATGCAGTTTTAGCCGGAATTGTGTTGCTTACCGGTTTTATTAAAATTCTATCGCATTTGGCGGCAGATATATTATTAGTGTTGGCCGACCCAAGATTACGCGTAAAAACTGCATGAAAAGCGGAATAAAAAGTTGGCAAAACCTTTCTTTCCTGAAAAAGCTGGGTTTAAGTTTAGCCGCAATTTATCTTCTGCTGGTCGTTTTCCTGGTTTTGCTGGCGCCGGCATTGCCTTTGCCATTTTTGCCAAACCACCTCGATCTGGAAAACCCTTATCTCGAACCGGCTTTTTTGAGTGGAAACGGGATTTCGCATTGGCTTGGCACCGATGGTTTAGGCCGGGATGTATTGGCAAACGTCGTTTTCGGATTCCGGACCGGTTTTTTTATTGCGTTGCCCGTAATGGTGCTTGCTATGGCCGTGGGAATTTCGTTGGGATTGCTTGGTGGTTTTTACGGGAATCGGCAATTGCGCCTTTCGAGAGGTAGTTTGATCGCCGGTTTGCTTTTTATATTGCTCGGCTTTTTTTACGGCTATTACATCTTTCGTTTCGAATGGGCAGAATTGGGAAGCGGAAAACGTGCTGAAGGATTAGTTTTGTTTCTGAAAGCTGGCAGCTGCTTGTTGATCTGTGGTGGTTTTTGTTGGTTTCTGAATAAACTGCTCAAAACGCTATCGTTTTTCCGGAAAAAAGTAAGCTTCCCATTCGACGAACTTCTGCTTAAAACTACTGAATTATTAAGTACCGTGCCGCGGCTGGTTTTGGTGTTGTGTTTTGCCGCCGCTTTAACTTCCGGTTATTTTTCCTTGTTTATTTTGCTGAGCCTTACTTTTTGGGTTGGCCCGGCCCGGTTAACGCGTTCCGAAACCTTGCGCTTAAAAAAGCTGCCATTTATAGAAGCCGCAAAAGTTTCGGGCTTGCCCGACAGCAGAATTTTGCGAAATCATATTCTGCCAAATGCTGCCGGGGTTTTAATTACTACTTTTTGCTTTGGCTTAGGCAGTTTATTGGGTTTGGAAAGCGGACTCTCTTTTTTAGGAATCGGTTTGCCGCCGGAAACTCCTGGTTGGGGCAGGTTGCTGGCCGGTTTCAGGTTGTATCCGGAAGCCTGGTGGTTGTTGGTTTTTCCGGGAGTGGCCTTATGGTTTTTAATTTTGAGTATCCAAGCCTGGGGAAATTTCTTTCAAAAAGCCCTGCTCAATAAGTAAGTTCTTCAGAAAGATGCCCAATAACAGCTTTGAGATAGCTGATATTTTTTTATGTTAGCGTTACGTTGATGTGTTTTTTTTGAAAATTTCTCTTTAAGATATACTTTCGTTTCAATTTGTAATTAATAGCTTTAAGTGCCTTTTTTAGTGAATAAGGCCGGTTTGTTGCAATTAATCCTTTAATATACTATTTTTACTATATATTTTAAGCAATAATATGTATAAGTAAAATTATAGTTACTCCGGATGGCACTGTTTCCTTTTTAACTGGAAATGGCCGCCGTAATATTGTATCGTTCAAGAACTAGTAACTGCACAGGTAAATGTTTTGAACGGATTTAACAGGTAACTAAAAGAACACAACCATGGAAAGCGCCGAAAGCAAAGCTAATAATGCCTTCCTTAATTATTTAATGGATGCTTTTTGCATTAAACCCACTACCGAAGATACCAATGCTTTTGCTACGATCGATGGTGATTTTATTAGCGAAGGAGCTATGAATAAAGCTTTAAAAACCGGAAAAGGGCTCCTGATCGGCGGTTTTTTTGTAGGCTCAGTTAACGATATCAACTACAGCTACTCGCTGTAAGTATTATAGATTTTTCAAATTTTCTCACTCAATCCTTTGTGCCATTTTGGTGGCCAGGTTCATTTGTCAACGGCAAAAGAACCTGGCTTAGCCAAACGAAAAGGCAAACCACTTCGGTTTGCCTTTTTTAATGCCTTGTAAAATAGTGCCGCACAGTTATTTCAGCACCACTTTCCGGATCTCGCTGTAATCGTCAGCTTCAAGTTTTATGTAGTACAGGCCGTGGGCAAATTTCCCCAGGTCAATAGATTTGTTAATGCGGCCATCCGCATTTGGCAGCACTTCGTGGTAAACTACCGTTCCGATCACGTTCACAACCGAAAGCGTAGTCTTTTTTCCATTAAAACCCGGAATTGAAAGGTTAATTAAACCTGAAGTTGGGTTAGGATAAACCGTTACGCCTTTATCGTCGGTGTCTTGTTCGCGGCCAATTTCTGTGCTTCGCTTAAGCTTGCCGTCCATGGTATCGGGGGCAGGTTTTAACTGCGCCATTGCATTGGAAAAAAGCAGCCAGAAAGCCATTAATAGTAAAGTTTGTTTCATAAAGATTATATTTAAAAGATTGAAAATTACCCGAAGGCTTACTTAAGAAATAAACGCGCCGGCAAGGCTTATGTTTTTGTGTTTTGCCCTGTAGTCTGCTTTTTAAAGGCATAATTCTCAGGTTAATATTGCACTTTACTTAGAACTGGAAAATTTTGAAAAATTGCACTGATGTAGTGGTGATTGGCGGCGGGTTGGCAGGCTTAACGGCTGCCTTGGCTTTGGCGCAAACGGGCATACAGGTGAGTGTGATCGAAAAAAAAACGTACCCATTTCACCGGGTTTGCGGCGAATATATTTCCAACGAAGTGCTGCCTTTCCTGGAAAGTTTAGATATAAATATTAACGACCTGAAACCTGCGCAAATTCAGAATTTCTGGCTTACTTCTCCGGCTGGCAAACTCCTGAAAGCGCCTTTAGATCTGGGTGGTTTTGGCATCAGCCGTTTTGCGTTAGATAATTATTTATACCAGTTAGCTGAAAAACGGGGCGTTAAATTTTACCTGCAAACCACCGCCGAAACGGTAGCTTTTTCCGCTGAAAAGTTCAGTATAAAACTTTCTACCGGCGAAGTGCTGGAGAGTAAGATCTGTATTGGCGCCTTCGGGAAACGTTCTAACCTTGACCGGCAACTAAACCGGCCTTTTTTTGAAGCCCGTTCCCCGTACCTCGCCGTGAAATACCATTTGCTTACCGATCTTCCCAAAGACGTAATTGCGCTGCACAATTTTGAAGACGGTTACGCCGGCATTTCTGCGATCGAAAACGATAAATATTGTTTCTGCTATTTAACTACCCGGCATAATTTAAAACAAGCCGGAACGGTAGCTAAAATGGAAGAAAAAGTACTGAGCCAGAATCCGCATTTGCATCGTATTTTCCGGGAAAGCGAATTTCTCTACAGCCAGCCCGAAGTCATAAACGAAATTTCCTTTGCCCCGAAAACGGCTATAGTCGATCATGTTTTGTGCATTGGCGATGCGGCCGGTTTAATTACGCCACTCTGCGGCAACGGTATGGCTTTGGCTTTGCATTCCGCTAAAATGGCCACCGAACTTATTCTGAAATATTTTAACGAACACCAAAACCGGAATTTACTCGAACAGCAATACACCAAAGCCTGGCAAAATCAATTCGGTTTCCGTTTACAAGCCGGTCGGATTTTGCAGGGTTTATTTGGTAAGAAGATCTTATCAGAAATGGCAGTAGCTACCTTGCAGAAATTTCCGGCTGCAGTTCAGTTTTTAATGCGCCAAACGCATGGGAAGCCTTTTTGAAGGTGAAACCATAGCGTTTTTGCTTATCTTTAACAAGTTTTAGTTAGTACCATGAAGAGAATTAGTGCTATAGTTTTTTTCTTGCTGCTGATGCTTTTGCAGGCGCAAGCCCAGCAGTTGGTGCAGGAGAGGTTGTATTTTGCCAATGCTAGTAACAAGAGTCTGAACAACAGTTCTTCCACCAAAGAAGGAAATGTGATCTATGGCGGCTCTTATGTAGTAAATAACAAGAATGAAAGCCGCATCTTATTGGTAAAGCCTAATACGGATACAGTTTGGGTGAAGAAAGGACCTATATTGCTAATTGGTAGTATGCCAGTAAGACAAGCACCTAGTGGTGGCTACATGATGTACAGCACCAGAGCCCAAAGTAATCTATCAGGGACAGCCAGTGTGTTGCAGCGATTCGACAAAGATGGAAACATGCTCTGGGCAAATCAGCAAAACTTAAGTCAATGGGAAAGGGGCTTCCACTTGCTAAACTCTTTTTCGGATAAGGGTTACTTTGTAGGCGGCGAAACTGAAATAGCTGGCAAAAGAGGCTTCTTTACCCTAGGCCGAACTGATAGTTTAGGAAATCTGAAGTGGGTAAAGAAATATGACTGGGACACTGATGAATTCTTGGCAAATATTAACCACACCCGTGATGGCAATATCATTATGTTTGGTTCTACTAATGCTGGTTCCAGGATAAAACTTGTAAAAGTAAATCTGCAAGGTGATTCCCTGGTAGGTAATACTTTAAACATCCTCAATACTACAAGAAGAGAAGTGCCATATGGTGCATCCAATACCATTACCCCTCTATCCGACGGAGGCTACCTGATTACAGCCGAAGTAGATACTTTTACCAGCTCCAGCAATAACCCAGCTGCTTTAGGCATGGTAGTGAAAGTAAATGCTAACCTGCAGCGGGTATGGCACTATATAAATCATCAGGTGCCGAAGAATGTATTCTTCAGTGAATCGAGAGAGCTGCAGGATGGAACATTGCTGGTGCTCGCCTACACCCGCAATGGAGCAACTAGTAGGCGCAATAATGAATTTTTCTTTTATCGTTTCAGCGCAGCAGGTACCTTACTTAATGTTTACACCTTCACCAGCAGCCTTGCCACCCAAATGGAGGCTATTACATTAAACGAACTCTCAGATTCTACTTTTATGATTGGCGGGAAGGGTTTAGTTACTACCAGCCCCTTAGTAGTCGGCTACTACGTTGCTAAAGTAAAGATCAATGGTTTGCCGCCAGTTGTTGCACCGCTTATTATAAATAGTACAAAAGAAGAGTTTATTGTTGGCACTTACGGTTTAGGCCAAAGCTACCCGAATCCTGCACAAGAAACCGCTATAATTCCTTATACGTTACCGCTTGGTACAAAACAAAGTCAGATCATTATCCGGGATGTAACCGGCCGGGAAATTAAAAGCTACAATATTAAACCCAACAGCAGCAGCCTGGAAATAAATTTAAGCAATTTGCCGAACGGCCTTTATACTTATACTTTGGTTGTAGATGAAAAACCAATTTCTACCAAAAAACTGGCAGTTCTAAAATAAATATTCTGCAAACGCTATACTTTTTACCTTAAAAGGTCAGCATTTTTTGCGTTCCCTTCCGTAGAAAGGCAGGCGGCCAAATTTCTCCCATACATATTGGCTGCTTCTGCTTATATTACTACCATGAAGAGCTACCTCTGCGCCGTAGGTACGGCTAATCCTGAACATAAAATTCCGCAAATGCAAATAGCAGGCTTTATGGCCGATGCCCTGCAATTCAACGATGCCGACCGCCGTAAACTGGCCGCTTTATACCGCGTTTCCGGCATCGATACCCGCTATACCGTGCTGGAAGATTACGCCAAACAAAACGGCAGCTACGAATTTTATCCTAACGAGATCGGGCTGGAACCTTTCCCATCGGTGGCTTTGCGCATGGCCGCTTACCGCAAACACGCCCTGCCGCTTGCCTTAAAAGCTATTCAGGATTGCCTGATCCAGGTTTCAGATTTCGAAACCAAAAAAATAACGCATTTAATAACCGTAAGCTGTACCGGCATGTATGCGCCCGGCCTCGATATTGAGTTAGTGGAAGCCCTTAATTTACCAACTTCCGTAGAACGCACTTCCGTAAATTTTATGGGTTGCTACGCCGCGTTCAATGCGCTTAAAGTTGCTAATAATATCTGCAAAGCCAACCCGGAAGCCAATGTTTTAGTGGTTTGCGCTGAACTTTGTACACTCCATTTCCAAAAATCCCCCGAAACCGATCACCTGGTTTCCAATGCTTTATTCAGCGATGGCGCGGCGGCGGTTTTACTCAGTTCTAAACCTTTAACTTCGGTAGCCCTGGAAATGGAAGCTTTTCACTGCGACCTTGCCCCAACCGGCAAAAACGACATGGCCTGGCACATTGGCAACACCGGTTTCGAAATGACGCTTTCTGCCTACGTTCCCGAACTCATAAAACAAGGCATTAAAACCTTAACCGAAAACCTACTACGCCATTTACAACTCACTTTAGCCGAAATTCAGTGGTACGCCATTCACCCCGGCGGTAGAAGAATTCTGGAAGCCATTGAACAGGAACTGGGTTTAGTGAAAGAACAGAATCGCTTTGCGTATAATGTGCTGCGGCAATTCGGCAATATGAGTTCGGTAACGGTTTTGTTTGTGCTCCGCGAATTAATGAAAGAACTAACCTCAGAAAATCACGATCAGCGCGTACTCAGTTTTGCTTTCGGTCCGGGCTTGACTTTGGAATCGATGCTGCTAAAAGTGCACCATGTTTAAGCACCGTACCGCAGAACTAGAGTTAATGGACGACCTGGAACTTTCCAGCAAAGACCTGCGCCGAAACCTGGACGAACTTGAAATAATAAACAAACGCCTGGGCGGTTATAAAGTAGTTACCGGCGCTTTAAAAACGCTATCTCCGGAGCTAAAAAAACTAAACCGGGAAATTACCATTGCCGACCTCGGCTGCGGCGGCGGCGATACCCTCCGGGAAATGGCAAAATGGACCCGAAAGCAAAATCTGAAAGTAAGTTTTACCGGGATCGATGCCAATAATTTTATGCTAGAATATGCCCAACCCAAATGCCATAATTTCCCCGAAATAACCTTCAGCCAGCAGAATATTTTCACCGAAGATTTTAAAAAGCAACAGTTCGATATTGTAGTTTGCAGCTTATTCTGTCACCACTTTTCCGATGTAGATCTGGTTAGTTTTTTTCAGCAATTCCGGAAGCAAGCCAAGGTAGCCGTAATTATAAACGACTTGCATCGCCATCCGTTAGCTTATTACAGCATTAAAACTTTAACCAAACTTTTTTCCCGTTCTTACCTGGTAAAAAACGATGCGCCGCTTTCCGTACTGCGCGCCTTCCGGAAAACCGAACTTCAAAACCTGCTTCAAACCGCCGGAATTACCAACTATAAACTGCGCTGGAAATGGGCCTTCCGCTGGCAGTTGATTATTCCCGCAACTTGATTTTTTGCCTGAAAGCATACTGTTTTTACAAAGAATATTCTGAATTTATCAGATAAGTCCCCCTTTGGAGGGGGTAGGGGGAGGACAGGAGAATTATCTGATTTAAAATTTTGATCAAATAATGAAATCCACCAAATTCAACCATTGCTCTTTCAAATTTATAATTCGGAATAAATGCCCATTGCTCACATTGCTCTTCCGGATTTACAATCCGGAAGCACATAACCGCGGATTTGTAATCCGCCTTGCACAAGCGTAAACTATAAAAACGCTACATTTTTAGCTGAAAAAGTCGGATTACAAATCCTCATAGTATCAACTTCCGGATTGCAAATCCGGAAAAGCAAGCCATTGTAAATCCGGAAGAGCAAAGAAGAGCAATTAACAAACGAATCAAGTAACAATTAAGACTTTCGTTTATACAAAATTACTTTAACCGAGCCTTTTTTCCAGGTTTTTACTGCTTGCCAACTGGTTTTTAATTCCTGAAGTTCTTCGTCGGTAAAGCCGTTGTATATGTTGGAATATAAAATATAAGTATCGGTTTGCAGGTCTTTGGCTTTGAAACTGCGCGCATCGTTTGTCAAGTCTATGGTGCCGATCGGGTACAGGTTCGGGAAATCGGAACCAACTTCGGTAACCGGAATATGAGTTTCGTCTAAATATTGAATGGCGTTGCGGCGTAATTCGAAATAAGGAATATGCGCTAAGGAAGCGTCCCAGCCTTTGGCAACTGTATCGGGGTAAACCCAGAAATGCCCGAGCACCAGATTTGCCAGCATAAAACCATAAGCAAACTTTCGCCGGAAATTATTCGGAAGCTGTGCCAGTAAATAGAAAGTTAAAAGGGCTGCGCAAAGGTAAATTACAATTATATAGCGGTGGCCAACCGGGTTGGTATAAGGCAATAAAAAGAAGCTGTAAACAAATAATGGTATCAGAATTAAGCCAGAAAGGGTAAAGGTTTTTGGCGGGAATTTCAGTTTCCGGCGGTAAAAAGTAAGTACCGTTGCTGCTAAAACCAACCAAACCGAAATTCTGCCAAAATCCAGCAAACGCCAGAGCAGTACCCCGATATTCCGCAAAATTCCTGTAAAACCGGCAAACTGCGAACCCGTATTCCAGCTCCAGTTCGGATCTGGGTTCAGGCCGATCCAGCCGGTATGTTTATAATGCAGATACAGCCAGAAACTAGTAATAGCAGTAGCAGGAACGTAGGTTAGCATTAATGGAAGTACAGCTTTTAGACTGAATTTCTCCCGTTTTAAAATCCATAAAAAAGCATCGGTAAAAAATAAAGCTGCCACGGCAATTGTTCCCCGCGGGCTTAGCATTCCCAATAAAATCAAGACGAAAGCAAGCCAGCCCCGTTTATTTTCCAGAATTCGGTTCAGGCAGAAAAGGTAGAAGAAAACCAGGAGCACATCGGGCGCAACCTGGGTGCACTGCGCAATTAAAGTTGGGTCGGCTAAAAGCAAGATGGCTGCAAAAGAAGCTAAATTAACCTGTAAAAATTTCCGGCATAATTTCAAAACCTGGTGAACAATACCTAGCACAAAAGGCAGCATTACCAAATGGCTTACAACTAAACTTCGGCCGGCAATTTTCCAGCAGAAAGCCAGGAACATGCCATATAAAGGCTGGTAGCCGGCATCTATTTTAGGCGGAAAAAATAAGTGCTGAAAATTATGGTCGTAAAACCATTGCGCATACCCCGACGAAAGCAAAACACTGTCCCAGAAAAAAGAATTGTGTAGCGATAAAATTACCAGCAGGGCATAGAAAAGGTACAAACCCCAGGGCGCCAGGTTCGAAAAGCGGTTTTTATTAAAAGTAAACGAATCAGAATTCATAGAAACTGGCAGGCTGGTAATTATTAAGCTGGAATTTTATGGGTGAAAATAGTAATTGCCGGTCCGGGTTAAAATTACAGAAATTCCGGCAGCCTTGGCATTGCCAGCCAATGAAACATTCTAACGGCCACCAAGTATAAGATTGCAAAGCAAAACGCTAGGGTTTTGGCTTTTAAAACTGCAACTAACCAGTCCAATTCTATGAAAAAATTATTCTTATTCCTGAGCTTTCTTTCGATCAGTTATTTTTCTCAAGCACAAAACACCAACGTAACAACCCGACTGCCTCAAAACCACAACTTAGAAAGTGCTGGTGGTTCCCGGAATTCCGGCTTCGGGATTAAAGGTGGCGTAAACTTTAACCAGGTGCGCGGCGGCGATAAATCGAAGCTCGCTAATTTTAGTAACACCACCGATTTTCATGCCGGTTTTTATGCGCAGTTCCCGATAGCAGCTTCTAATTTTATATCGGTGCAGCCCGAAGTTTTGTATAACCGCCAGGGCTTTAAAAGCGATAGCCTGGATGTGAAAATGGATTTTATCCAGATACCTTTCCTGTTCGTATTTAACGTGCTCGACAATGTGAGCGTACATGTTGGGCCTTACGGATCGGTACTGCTAACCCTGAAAGAAAACGGTAAAGAAGTAGGCGAAAGCGAGAAAAAGCTGATGAATAGTTTTGCGTACGGCATTTCGGGTGGGGTAGAAGCCCGCTTAAGCATTGCCCGCTTTGGTGCCCGCTACAACCTTGGCCTGAACGATGTTTACAAAGATCCTAAAATCATAGACCACTTGCATAATACCGCCGTTTCAGATCTTAAAAGCGGAAATTTCCAGGTTTATGTAGGCGTAGGTTTCCATTAAAATCTGAAAAGAAGCTTAACTAATTTGCTTTCATAAGTAAAAAAGCCCCGGAGTTTTCCGGGGCTTTTTAGTTTAAAATGGTATGGTTTGGGGCAGAAAAACTACCGTTTGTCGTGGCGGCCTTCGGCAAATTCTTCTATCATTTTTTTGTTGAAAGCCGGAATGTCGTCGGGTTTGCGGCTGGTAACTAAACCATTATCTACCACTACTTCTTCGTCTACCCAATTGGCGCCGGCGTTTTTCAGATCGGTTTTAATAGATTCGTAGCTGGTCATTTTTTTGTCTTTTACCATACCGGTTTCTACCAGCGTCCAGGGGCCGTGGCAGATAGCGGCTACCGGTTTGCCTTCGCGCATAAACGACGCCGCAAAATCTACCGCATCCGGGTTCATGCGCAGTTTATCGGGGTTCATTACGCCGCCGGGCAGCAGCAAGCCATCGTAATCCGAAGGCTGCGCATCGGCTAATTTAACATCAACGTTTATTTTATCGCCCCAATCGGTGTGGTTCCAGCCTTTAATACTGCCGCTTTCTATGGAAACTACGTGCGTGGTTGCGCCGGCTTCTTCCAGGGCTTTTTTAGGCTCAAATAATTCCGATTGTTCAAAGCCATCCGTAGCCAGAATAGCAATTTTCTTTCCTTCCAGTTTTTTGGTCATAAGTTATAGCGTTTTGTTGGGAAAGTTTATAAACGGGAAGGAAAGAAATGAGTTGGTTTGAGTAAGCTATAAGTTTATGTAGTGCTTACCAAATTAAAATTCAGATACTTTAGCTAATAAAAGTCGAAGCCAGCTCAATTAAAAAATTACCGGGAGCTTTCCTTCAGCTTTTTGCCGATCTTTTTTATCCGGTCCTGGAATTCATCTTCTTCGTAATGCATGTCGTCGAGGTCGAGTTCTTCCAGCAAGTCCATTAAATCGTCGGAATGGTCGGTGGGGCGGGCAGTTTCGAGGCTGATGTAGCGGAAAGTGGTCCAGAGTAAAGATTTAAGGCTGGTGCGGTCTTCGCTGAGCATCAGGCATTCTACCACAATTGTGGAATTATCGAAATGAATAATGCGCGTTTGAATGCGTACAGTTTCGCCGTGGTCGGCGGAGCGGATATAGGCGATCTGGTGTTTGGTAACTACCCAGGCCGTTTTATGCTGCCGCAGTAAATTCATGAGGTTAAGCGAATAATAGTTCATGGTGTGCTCTTCGCGGGCATTCATAAAAATATCCAGAAAACGCACGTTATTTAAATGCCCCAGCGGATCGCAATCCTGGAATTTGATCTGGTAAGAGCTTTCAGGACTTTTAGGCAGGCGGTTTTTATCTTCCATTCAGATTAAAATATATAGTAACCAAAGGTACGGGCAGCTTTAGGTTTTCGATTATAAAAGCCGGGAGTTTTTTAAAAGAAAAGGTACCGTTTTTTGGGGAAGCGCCAATAATATTTTATTTTTTTTCGGGGTTTAAGGTAGGGTAGGTGGCGGTTAACTTGTTTTATAAGAAACAATTATCAAATAATACCCTCTTATGAAAAAGCAAATTTCTTTCCTGGCTTTCCTTTTTAATATCTGGTTTTTAGCAGCCTGCAATCCGCGCCTGGAAGGTTCGGGAAATTCTGTAACGGAAGACCGTAATATTCCGGGTTTCGAAAATGTAGCCGTGTCTGGTGATTTTAACGTGTACATCAGTTATAATGCTACCCAGCAGGCCGTGCGGCTTAGCGGGGAAGATAATGTTTTGCCACACATAGAACTCGAAGTAAAAAACAAAAAGCTTACTATAAAATACGATCGCAACTACCGCCATTCCAACCATAAAACGGTAGCTGTTTATTTGAATTTGCCGGCCGTTTACAGCCTAGATCTTTCCGGTTCCGGCGAGGTGGTTTCTACTTTAAATACGGTTTCCGAAACCAATATAAGCGGCAGCGGCAACCTCGAAACTGTTAGTAATGCGGCGGAATTAAAAGCTACTATTTCGGGCTCCGGCAATACCGTTTTGCGGGGCGAAATACAGAAGGTTTCCTGTAAAATATCTGGTTCAGGCGAAATTCATGCTTTTGAACTGGCAACCAAAGAAGCAGACGCAACTATTTCCGGTTCCGGAAGCTGCGATGTAAATGTTTCGGAAAGCCTGAAAGCAACGATCAGTGGTTCCGGAAATGTTACTTACAAAGGCAGCCCGCAGGTAACTGTTTCTGTGAGTGGTTCGGGTAAGGTTCGCAAAAGTTAGTATAGGTTTTGCGCTAAAAACCATAACGTTTTCAAACAAAAAAGCCGTCTGGAATTAACTTTCAGGCGGCTTTTTTTTGTAATAAGTTTTCGGTTTCTGTTAGGTCAGGCTTTCGAATTGTCTTAAGAACCTTACATCGTTTTCGGTAAATAAGCGCAGGTCTTTTATCTGGTATTTCAGCATGGTAATGCGTTCAATTCCCATTCCGAAGGCAAAGCCCGAATATTTTTCCGGATCTATTTTGCAGTTTTCCATTACGTTAGGGTCTATCATGCCGCAGCCGCCAATTTCTACCCAGCCGGTGTGTTTGCAAATATTACAACCGGCGCCTTTGCAGATCAGGCAGGTAATGTCGATCTCTGCGCTTGGCTCGGTAAACGGGAAAAAAGAAGGCCGGAAACGGATCTTGGTTTCAGCGCCAAACATTTCTTTGGCAAAATGATAAACAGTTTGTTTCAGGTCGGCGAAGCTTACGTTTTCGTCAATAAAAATACCTTCTACCTGGTGAAACATGCAATGCGCCCTTGCCGAAATTGCTTCGTTCCGGAAAACGCGGCCCGGCATAATGGTGCGGATAGGCGGCTGGTTGTTTTCCATAATGCGCACCTGAACCGTAGAAGTATGCGTTCTTAGCAGATGGTCGGGGTTGCGCTGCACGAAAAAGGTATCCTGCATTTCGCGCGCCGGGTGGTTTTCGGGGAAGTTCAGGGCCGTAAAGTTGTGCCAGTCGTCTTCAATTTCCGGACCTTCTGAAACGTTAAAGCCTATTCTGCCAAAAATGCGGATAATTTCTTCGCGCACCAATGAAAGCGGATGGCGCGTGCCTAACGAATTTGGTACCGGCGGCAATGTAAAATCGAGGTTCAGTTTTTCGGCTGAAGTTTGGGAAGATGTAAGCTGTTCCTGCAATTCGTCGAAACGTTGCTGTGCCAGCTGCTTCAGGCTGTTAAGTTGCTGGCCGGTTGCTTTTTTCTCTTCGTTCGGTACCGTTTTCAGGCCTTCGAATAAGTCGGAAATCTGGCCTTTGCGGCCAAGGTAAGCGATCCGGAATTCTTCGAGCTGCGCCGGGTTTTCTATGGGGAAGGTGCGGATTTGTTCTGCTACCTGTTCAATTTTCTCCTTCATAAGCTGCAAAGATACTGATTTGAGGATTTTAAAAGTAATTATTGGTTTTTATTCTGGCTTGAGTTGCGGATCGGTTTATTTCCGTTGGTTTTGTACCTGTAGTGTTTTGCTGAAATGTTTGTTGAATTGTTTAATATGCTGTAGCTGACTTTTTGCTTAAAATCATACCGTTTTTTTTTTGTCATTTCGAACGGAGAGAGAAATCTCAACAAGTTTGCAGTTAAGCCTAATATGAAGTGAATCCTGTAAAACAAAGAAATCCCAAAAATCATAGTTTGCTTTTTCCCCTTTGATCATTTGGCTTAAAGCATTTCATATCTTCCTTCCGTGTTCTTTTTGTCTTGACACAAGACCACCCCCAACCCCTCCTTGAAAAAAGGAGGGGAGTCCAAAAAAGTCAAGTCAACAAAAACTCGCTGACCGCTCAAACAGTTTGTTGACAAACTTCCACTTTGATACACTTTCTCTTTGTTTTAGCTAACCTTTTACGATAGTGAAAACCTGTGCTCTGGATAGCAGCCAAATTTTTCGCCGGTGCCGAAAATTTGGCTTTTAGCCCGATCGTTTCTTTTTATCGTTCTCCGCTGCGCGTTCGAGGTGGCCTTTGGGTTTTTGATTTTTCTGCTCAGTTATTTAAATATTCAATTCAGATCCTGATTAACTTCTTTTTGAAGTTCGGGGAAATTTAAATTTCTGAGAATGCCAATAAGGGGCCGTGTTTGTATTTGCAGGATGATTCTTTCAATTAACCTTTCAGGTTGCTGATGAAGTAAACTTGCTAGGTTCGCTGCTTCGATTTTTTCAGGACTTTTTTACGGCATTTCGACCGGGTAATTCGGCCACTCATCGGATTGGGTTTGAACAAAAGCGCATCTGTTTGGAAGTTTGCAGGCCTAAAGTAGTGAAGCAGTGTTGGGAAGTAATTTTGTTGAAAATTGCATTATTTGGAAAGCTACAGGGTTTTTTCAGGAACTTTTAAACTTTAACTAAATATCTGTTTGGAAACTTTGGGAACCGAAAACGTTTCCATAGTTTTGTGCCCGCAAAGGAAAACGCTGATGGAGCTAAAGGATAAAATATTATTGGAAGCCTTCGAAATGTTCCGGAAAAGAGGCATCCGGAGCGTGTCTATGGACGACATTGCGCAGGAGATGGCAATATCAAAAAAAACGATCTATAAATGGTACGAAAACAAAGATGCCCTGGTACATGCCGCTTTAGATGCCAACCTGAAAGCCATGCAGGCCGAATGCAACCTGTGTGTAAGCAGCGGCGCCAACGCTATAGACGAGCTTTTTAAAACCATGCGCATGATCCGGGAGATGCTTACCAACATTCACCCCACTATTTTTTACGATCTGCAAAAGTTTCACCCGGCAGCCTGGCAATTATTTCAGGAACATAAAAAAGGGTACTTACTGGGCATGATCGTGCAGAATATGAACCGCGGCATTGAGGAAGGCTTATACCGCGCCGATCTGGATCTGCCAGTGCTGAGCCGCCTGCGTCTTTATCAGATCGATCTGGCTTTTAACGGTATTTTTCCGCCCGAATTATTTGATCTGCAGCGGGTTCAAATGGCTTGTTTAGAGCATTTTATGCTGGGTATTGCTACACTTAAAGGCCACAAACTTATTAATAAATACAAACACGTTACCGAAGAAGAATAACAATTACCTATATGAAAACCAGAAAACGCATAATAACCCTGTTGCTTTTGCTTAGCAGTGTTGGTGCATGGCCGGGCTTCGCGCAAAATGCACCGCAGGCTTTTAGTTTAAAACAAGCCGTAGAATACGCCTTAAACAATCAGGAACGCATTAAAATTGCAAAAAACGAAACCGAAATTGCCAAAGGTAAAATTGGAGAAATCCGGTCTATTGGTTTGCCGCAGATAAATTTAGGGGCCGAAGTAGGAAACAACTTTATTCAGCAAAAGACGCTGATCGACCCTTCCAGCTTTGGCCCTCAGGTGGAAGGGTACAGGCTTACGCAGGCCGACATTCAGAAAGTAAACGATGGCTCAAACGATGTGGTTTTAGCTCCCAAACTCCGGGAAGTTTCCGGGGCAAAAGTGCCGCTTACCTTCGTTCAGCCCTGGACCGGATCTGCGGCAATTTCAGCAAGCCAGTTGTTGTTTGACGGTTCGTATCTGATTGGCCTGAAAGCTGCTTCTACTTTTTCCCAACTTTCAACCAAGCAACTTATTCAAACCGAAATAGACGTAACGGAGCAGGTTTCAAAAGCTTATTACGGGGTTTTAGTAAGCCGCGCCCGCCTGGAATTACTGGTGGCCAACCTAAGCCGCCTGGATACTTTGCTGAAGCAAACTAATCAGATGTACAAAAATGGCTTTGCCGAAAAACTGGATGTGGATCGCTTAACCGTTTCTTACAACAACCTGAATATTGAAAAGCAGAAAACCGACCGCCTGATCGAATTAAGTGAAATCCTTTTGAAATTCCAGATGGGCATGAACCAGACGGAGCCGATAAGCTTAACCGATAAATTAGCGGATGTAGAAGTGGATATGAATAAAGTAAACCTGAAGGATTTCAATTATTCGAGCCGCATTGAATATTCAATTCTGGAAACACAACGCGATTTAGCAGCCCTGGACATTAAAAATATCCGTGCCGGTTATTATCCGCGTCTGGCTTTAAATGCCCGCTATGGCTACAATGGCGTAGGAGATTCAATGGGAGACCTCCTGAATATCCGGGGTGGAGCGAGCAATACTTTTGATCGTAACTGGTTCGATTTCGGGTACTTTGGATTGGGCGTTCAGGTTCCAATTTTCGATGGGCTAAGCAAACATTACAAAGGCCAGCAGGCAAGATTACGTCTGGAAAACGCCAAGCATGGCATGAAGTTAACGGAACAAAGCATTGACTTACAGCTAAACCAGGCATCTACAAATCTTACAAACGCCCTGCAGCAGTTAGAATCGCAGAAACAGAACATGGTGCTGGCAGAAGATATTGCCCGGGTTTCCAAAATAAAATACCAGGAAGGCGTTGGCACTAACTTAGAAGTAATTAACGCCGAAACCGACCTGCGTACAGCGCAGACTAATTATTACGCCTCCCTTTTCGATGCTTTAATTGCCAAAGTAGATCTAGATAAAGCTACGGGTACTTTAATGCAATAAACAGTATCGTTTTTAACCTAAAAAGTAACCTTAACTTCTCCTTATATAAAAAATGAAAAGATCTTTAAACATACTTTCCCTGGCCCTTTTAGTAAGCATTACTGCCTGCCATAAAGGTGAAGAAAACAACAAAGAAGCGCAGCTCGAAAAACTGAAAAAAGAACAGGCTGAGCTGGAAACTAAAATTGCTACGCTGGAAGGCGAAATGAAGATTGCCGGCAAAGGCAACGAACTGGAGCAGAAAGCCGTGCCGGTAAATATTATAACCGTAAAACCGGAACCGTTCAAACATTACCTGGAAGTACAGGGCAAAGTAGATTTCGAACAGAATATTATGGTTAGCGCCAAAGTGCCGGGCGTGCTTACCAGCCTGCGCGTTAAACGCGGCGACCGTGTTTCCAAAGGCCAGATCATGGCAACTATCGATGCTTCGGTGCTGGATCTGAGCATTGCCGAACTAAAATCTAGCGTGGATTTAGCCAGAACGGTATATCAGAAGCAGAAAAACCTGTGGGATCAGAAAATCGGTACCGAAATTCAGTTTCTAACGGCTAAAAACAACAAAGAATCTTTAGAAAATAAACTTGCCACCCTGCAGCAACAACGCGACCAGTACAATATTAAAGCGCCGATCAGCGGCACCGTAGACGAAGTATTGCCGAAATCCGGTGAAGCAGTTGCGCCTGGAGTTGGCATTATAAGAGTTGTGAATCCTTCCGGTACCAAAATAGTAGCCGACGTTTCTGAAGCCTATGCCTCTAAAATCCGCAAAGGCGACGAAGCCGTAGTTTTCTTCCCGGATATGAACAAGGAAGTTGCCGCAACAGTGCGGGTAGTAGGAACCGCTATTAACGCCAGCAGCCGCGCTTTTACCATCGAACTTGGCTTAAAAGACACCAAAAATATCAACCTGAATCCGAACATGATTGCCGTGGTAAAGATCAACGATTATTCCAGCCAATCGGCTACGGTTGTGCCGGTTAACCTGATCCAGAAAGACGAAAAATCGAGCTTCGTGTACGTGGTTGAAGAAAAAGGCAAACAGCCGGTTGCCGTCCGCAGGCCAGTAACTACCGGCCAGAGCTACAAAGATAAAATAGAAGTAATCAGCGGCCTTAACCCGAACGATAAAGTAGTAAGCACTGGTTACCAGGATCTGAACGAAGGCCAGCCGGTTACTTTTTAAATTGGTTGGTGGTTATTGGTTATTAGTTGTTGGTAAATAAAGTCGTCAGGAAAATTCCGGCCAGCTTATTACTAATAATTTTTAAAACTGATAACCAGCTCCTTCGCCAACAACTATCAACTAACAACCAATAACGAATATGTTAGATAAAATGAAAGAATTCAAGCTCACCAGCTGGGCCATCGATAATAAGACTTCCGTCTATATCATGACCGTAATTATTACGCTGGCGGGTATTTTTGCTTACACCAAGCTGCAGAAAGAAAACTTTCCGGACATCGTAATTCCTACTATGGTAGTAATTACGCCGTACCCCGGAACCTCCCCAACCGATATCGAAAACCTGGTAACGCGCCCGATCGAGAAACAAATCAAATCGCTTTCCGGGGTTAAAAAAGTAAGCTCCACTTCTAACCAGGATTATTCGGTAATTACCGTAGAATTTAACACGAACGTAGAAGTTGCCGATGCCAAGCAGAAAACCAAAGATGCCGTAGATAAAGCTTCGCCGGACCTGCCAACCGATCTGCCAAAAGCGCCGGACGTGCAGGAAGTGAACTTCTCCGAATTCCCGATCATGTATGTGAACCTTTCCGGGGATTACAGCGCCGAAAAACTGAAAAAGTACGCCGAAGACCTCCAGGATAAAATTGAAGGTTTGCCGGAAATTACCCGCGTAGATATTGTAGGCGCCCTGGATCAGGAAGTACAGATTAACGTGGACATGTATAAAATGCAGGCCGCTAAAGTTACTTTCGGAGACATTGAACGCGCCATTGCATTAGAAAACATGACCATTTCCGGCGGTTCGGTAACGGTTGGCGATATGAAACGTGCCGTGCGCGTAGTGGGTCAGTACACCGACCCGAATGCCATTGCTAACATCGTAATTAAATCGGCAGCTGGCGGCAATATTCCGTTGAGCGAAATTGCCGAAGTGGTAGATGGTTTTAAAGAACGCGAAAGCTTTGCCCGCCTCGACAACAAACCGGTAATTACCCTGAACATTATTAAGCGCAGCGGCGAAAACCTGATCGAAGCTTCGGATAAAATTAACGACATCGTGAAGGAAATGAGCAAAACGAGTTTCCCGAAAGACCTGAAGATCACGATCACCGGCGACCAGTCGAACAAAACGCGCCATACTTTAGATGACCTGATCAATACCATTATTATCGGTTTTATTCTGGTAACGGTTATTCTGATGTTCTTTATGGGCACGACCAACGCACTTTTTGTGGGTTTATCGGTACCGTTATCTATGTTCCTGGCTTTCATGATCATGCCAACCATGGGTTTTAGTATGAACATGATCGTGCTTTTTGCGTTCCTGCTGGCGTTGGGTATTGTGGTAGACGATGCCATTGTGGTAATTGAAAACACACACCGCATTCACCACCAAACGCACATGAACATAGTAAAATCGGCCAAATTTGCGGCTGGTGAAGTGTTTGTGCCGGTTTTGGCTGGTACGCTTACAACGGTCGCGCCTTTTCTGCCGCTTATGTTCTGGCCGGGTATTATCGGTAAATTTATGTTCTACCTGCCGGTTACACTGGTTTTAACCTTGCTTTCGTCGCTGATTGTGGCTTTCTTAATTAACCCGGTTTTTGCGGTTAGTTTTATGGAGAAAGAAGGCGATGTACAGAATTCGCCGAAGGCACGCAAAACCTTCTTGATTGCAATGGCGGTGCTGGCGGTTATTGCCGGAATCTGCTACCTGGCTGGCGGCGTTGGTTTAGGAAACTTTATGGTGTTTATAATGCTGTTTATTGCCCTGAACAAATACGTGTTTACCAAATGGATCCACGGTTTCCAGAACAGCGTTTTACCGGCTATGATGAATGGTTACGAAAATGTATTGCGCTGGATGCTGAAAGGATATCGTCCGATTGGAGTAATGATCGGGATGGTAGTTTTGCTGATTCTTTCGGTAGTAGTTACCGTTATCCGTTCGCCTAAAATAGATTTCTTCCCGCAAGGCGACCCGAATTTTATTTATACCTACATTGTGCTGCCGGTTGGTACCGACCAAACCGTAACCGATTCCATTACGCACATAGTAGAAAACCGCGTAAATAAAGTAATTGCCGGTAATCAGGACGTAGAATCGGTTATTTCGAACGTAGCGATCGGCGCCGGCGACCCAAGATCTTCTTCCCGCCAGGCTGAATCGAACAAAGGAAAAGTAACGGTAGCTTTCAAAGAATTCCAATACCGTACCGGCCCTTCCAGCGCTACTTATCTTAATAAAATCCGCGATGCGGTAAAAGGCATTCCGAGTGCGCAGATTGTGGTGGAACAGGAGCAAGGCGGTCCGCCGGTTGGTAAACCTATCAGTATTGAGGTTTCCGGCGAAGATTATACTACGCTGGTAAAAGCTTCTAAAAGACTGGAACGTTACATCGATTCGTTGCAGATCGGCGGGATTGAAGACCTGCGTTCTGACCTGGAAGACAGCAACCCGGAGCTTACTGTTTCCATTGACCGCGTACGCGCTAACCGCGAAGGTTTGAGCACTGCTCAGATCGGTTCTGAGATCCGGACAGCCATTTTCGGGAAAGAAGCTTCTAAATTCAAACATGACGAAGACGAATATCCGATCCAGATCCGTTATGCCGAAAAATACCGCAAAAACATCGATGCCTTAATGGATATGCGCATCACGTTCCGCGACAGCAACGGCCAGATCCGCCAGGTTCCGGTTTCTTCGGTAGCGAAAATTGAATATTCTACTACGTACGGCGGCATTAAACGCAAAAACCTGAAACGGGTAATTACCATTGGTTCCAACGTACTGAGCGGCTTTAACGCCAACGAAGTGGTAGGGAACATCAACAAAAGCCTGAAAAACTTTAAAACGCCGGAAGGGGTGGAAATTAAAATGGGCGGCGAGCAGGAAGATCAGAAAGAAACCGGAAGTTTCCTGGGGGTAGCTTTGTTAACTTCCCTGGGCCTGATCTTTTTAATTCTGGTTACGCAGTTCAACTCGGTTTCCAAACCAATTATCATTCTTTCGGAGATCGTGTTCAGTATTATTGGGGTATTGCTTGGTTTCTCGATCTTCGGAATGAATATTTCGGTAGTAATGACGGGTATCGGGATTATTGCGCTGGCTGGTATTGTGGTTAAAAACGGTATCCTTTTGGTAGAATTTTCCGACCACTTAAAAGATCAGGGACTGGAAACCCGCGAAGCAGTGGTAATGGCTGGTAAAACCCGTCTGAACCCGGTAATCCTGACAGCTACGGCGGCCATTTTAGGTTTAATTCCGTTGGCTATCGGTTTGAATATCAACTTCTTTACGTTGTTTTCTGAATTAAATCCGCATCTTTTTGTGGGTGGCGAAAGCGCCGTTTTCTGGGGGCCTTTAGCCTGGACGATCATCTTTGGCCTGGCTTTTGCTACCTTCTTAACGTTGCTGGTGGTGCCAACCATGTACCTGTTAAACGATAAGCTGAAGGCAAGAATCTTCGGTAAAAAAGATCAGGATAACGATCATGCTTTAATTGAAACTGCACCGGTAAATGTTAAACAAGTAACAGCCTAATGCCATGCTTACTAATAAAACTCAAACAATAGCCAACGAAGTAATAAAAATAATAAGCAAAACCAAGGCGCTTAAACCATCACGGCTGCGGAAAAACACCGATCTAAGCCGGGAATTCGGTTTCGATACGCTGGATGTGGTGGAAGTAATTCTGGAAGTGGAAAAAAACTTTAAGATCACCATTCCCGACGAAATTCCGTTGAGAACCGTCGGCGATTTTGTTGACTTTGTTTCTACCCATACGCCGCGCCGTTTTACCTGGATTTAAAAGCCTTATTTTCATAGACCAAAAAAGCCCCTGAAAACTTCAGGGGCTTTTTTTATGCAGCAGTTTTTGAGGGGAAAAGGATAGCGTTTTTGAATCGGAATTTGTAGGCAAATGTAGAGACGTTGCACTGCAACGTCTCTACATTATTGGTTCACGGTATCGAAATACGTTATTGTATCACGGTTTTGGATCACGGTATCGGATCACATTATCGAAATACGTTATCAAATCAATAATAAAATTTATCCTTTTCCCAATTTGCGGGATTATTGGCAATGTAATTCTGAATGGTTTCAAAGCCTTTGGAATTACGGATTCTGTGGTCATGAAACCGGGATTGCCAGCCAAAGTCTGCATGAATTAACCGGGCATGTTTAGAAACCACCGATTTATACGAACGAATAATGGTAGAAACAGAACCCGGAACCGGCGATATTTTTGCCATTTGTCCGTTTTTACCCGCATCTGTAGAGACGTTGCACTGCAACGTTTCTAAGGGGATATCGGCTGCATTCGGGTATTTATCAATAATTAAAATACCATGGGTGTGGTTTGGCATAATTACGAAATTACCCAATTCTACAAACGGGAAATGCTGGGGTATTTCGGCCCAATATTTTTCTGCCAGTACGCCTAATTCGTTTAAATGCATTATCCCGTTTTCAATTTCCCCAAAAAAATGTTCACAGTTCTGAGTGCAGATTGTTATAAAATAGGCACCGTTGGCACTGTAATCCCAGTTTTGTAAACGGGCCGAAGGAATACGGTATTTATTCAGGAATTTATCCATAGTGGCTACTTTATTAAATCATCCTATGCATGTTACGAATATTATAAGCGTAGGTAGAGACGTTGCAATGCAACGTCTCCAAAATTGCCGCGTCTAAAATCTCTGGCAACTGGAAAAGATGTTGCAGTAAGATTTAAATTGTATTGAGTGGTTGTAATTTTGGGAAGGATAGGGTTAATAAATCGTTGCAGTGTTTGAGACGTTGCAGTGCAACGTCTCTACGGTATTGTAAAAATGGATCAATTCAAATTTCCGATGCATAATTTACCAGAACCCTATAAACAAAAAAGCCTGCCCCGGAATTAACCGAAGCAGGCTTTACTTTTTAAGCTTAAAATACTACTGTTTTTGCACCAAAAGCTTGCGGGTTATTAAATTCGTGCCATCCGAGAAACGCAGGAAATAAATACCGGCCGCTAAAGTATGCAGGTCAAATTCAGTTTCGAACGTGTTGGCAGCTACTGCAGTTTTCCGGGTAATTTCCTGGCCTAAGGCATTTACCAAAGCAACGCTGATCGACTTTTTACCTTCAAATGCATAGCGAATTTTTACGTTATCCAGCGCCGGGTTCGGGAATACGCTCAGGTTCGCATCTGCAATTTCTTTCGAAACTCCCGCTATGCCGCCATTGCCAACTCTTATATAGCCAGCTTTGGTTAACGTATCGGTTCCGTAGGCATTATGCGTAATTAAGCGTACGCTGTAAATGCCATCTGTAGCGTACACAATGCCGGTAGGGTTTTGGGCAGTGCTGGTGCTTGGCGTACCTCCCGGAAAGCTCCATTCCCAGCTGGTTGGCTGAAAATTAGACAGATCGAAAAATGAGATCGGGTAATTAACCGGCGGGCTGGCTAAGGTGGTCCGGAAGTTTGTTTGCGGCGTACCGGTCTGGTGTTTAAAAATTACGGCGTAATCTTCGTACTGCCCTCGCGATAAACCACCGCAAGGCTGTATGTTAATATTTACAGTAAGGTCGGCGGCTACGCGCATCCGGATCGGGGTGTTCAGTACCGGGTTTGGAATTGTTTTAATTACGGTAGTTGCCAAAGAGGAAAACGGACTGAAATCGCCAGCTAATTCGGTTACAGGATCGAAAGTGCCGTCGTTATTAAAGTCTATCCAAACGCGGCCGCGTTGCAACGGCGAAGCCGAACCTTCCAGCGTCATTTCATAAAGGTTTCCGGCTATCAGTTCTGTTTGATTATTGCAGGAGAAATCTTTATTGCCTTCCTGAGCATCGCCGCTGGAGCGGTTAATGCTTTCGAAGATCACGCGCTTTATGCCCATTCCGGCCTGCGGGTTTATTGCTAAAGGTGGTACGCAAGTGGCAGCGGCTACAGATTTACTGGTGTCAACTCTTATAAATGAAGTACGGATCAGGGAATCTGCCGAAACGCCGCAAATAGCTGCCGCTGAATTGGCTCTTAATTTAACTGTATAAGTTCCTGGTAAAGTATAGGTGTGGGTTGGGTTGGCAGAAGTGCTGGTAGTGCCGTCGCCAAAATCCCAGAAGTAAGAATTTCCATTAAAGCTTCGGTTGGTGAACTGAACCGTACCGGGCGTAGAACAAAAATATTCGTTATCGGAAACAAAATTTGCAGCCAAACGGATAGGCTGGCCAATTCCAACTGCGTACCAGGCATCGGCAGTAGCAATTACTTCCGGCGAACAAGGTGTATACAAATCTTCCGCTGCTATTACCGACATAGCGGCTGCATCGGCATAATTAGAACTGGAAGTAAGGTAGGTAGTTAAGGTGCGGAAAGCAATCCGTTCAGCTTTATCAGAACCAATTCCGGTTACGTTATAGGCATTATTGTTATCGTTGGTGCCCGTGCCGCCGTTGGCCAGTAAGTAGAACCAATAGTTTTGAACGCCGCTGTTCGTATGCACGCCGCCGTTATCCGCGCCGGAAAATTCCCAGTATTTGCCGTGATAGGTATCCGGATTGGCAAATAAATTCGGGTCCTGCATACTCCGGAAAGCGCCGCCACCTACAGAAATCGCTTCGCCGATTAAATAATTAGCTTTGGCGCCGTTGTTCTGGAAATCGATCGATACGCCAAAAATGTCGCTGAAAGATTCGTTTAAAGCGCCAGATTCGTTGCGGTAAGTTAGGCCGGCAGAAGTTCCGGTAACGCCGTGCGTAAATTCGTGGCCTACAATATCTATGGAAACCAGCGGCAGCATAGCAGAACCGTCGCCGTCGCCGTAGGTCATGCGCAAACCGTCCCAGAAAGCGTTGTTGAAATTATGGTCGTAATGCACGAAAGACCACATGGCGCCGCCGGCATTATTATAGCTGTTGCGGTTAAATTTATTTTTATAGTATTTATAAGTCATTTCGGCGCCCCAGTGGGCATCGGTAGCAACTTCGTCTCTGAAAGGGTTGGTAGAATTCCAAAGGGTATCGGCATCGGTAAAATCTATGGCGGCGCCGTAATTAGTGCTGCGCTGTAAATTCATGGTCCGGATTCCCACGCCCAAATCATTGGATTGTAAGCGGTAAACCCCGTTGGTTAGTTGGGTATGAATGCGCTTGGTGCCGTTATATTTGGTAACTGCCGTAGCCATTACATCAGCATCGTGCAGCAGGTTTTCGCGGAATAATTCGCGGCCGGTAGCGGCGTTTATATAAACGTTGGCGCGTTGCAGCGGCTCCGATGCGTAAATATTCAGTTTATAAGCAGCTACATAATCGTCGTTGTCAAAATTACCGGTGGCCGGAGCAAATACCAGTTCCGGCGTTGGGTAATAAGTAGCTTTGGAATCGTTGGTCATAACCTTCAGGAGTTGTTCTTCCTGCGGGTTTTGCCACATATAACTGTTAGCTCCTACTACCTGTAAGGCCTGGTGGTAAGCCGAACGCGCATCTAAACTTACGCGTGGCGCGGTAGCCGGCAATACTTTAGATTCGCCGTTGCAGGAATGTACCAAGCCGTTTTTAATATGGGCAATAAAGATCTGGCCTTCTACCGGAATGCTGTGGTGGTACTGCTGGTAGCGCACGTGTTCGAAACCCAGATCATCGGAAGTAGTTTTAATGGCGCGCCACTCCGTGGTAGCGGGTTGATGCAGGGTTTCGCGCAGCCACTGCGGAAACTGCGCTTTGGCTAAACTAAACCCCGGCTGAAACCGCAGGTATTGCAAAGCGTTGGTATTAGAATCGAGCCGGACTTTATCGGCTTTCGGGAATACGGCAGCAGCTTCTTCCCCGGTCAGCATTTGGCTGAACGCCTGAAAACAGGAAAATAGTAAGCCTGCTAACAGCGTAGATCTTTTTTGCATAGTTAATTTTTATCAAAAAACGATCTAATATAAGGGTTTTAACATTGGATTCAAAATCGTTAAAATTTTCAGCGGGCCTGAACCGGTTTTCATAAGGTGTTCAGAATAAGCGGTTCCTGTGTTTGGGGCGCAATTGCAGTAAGTTTAACCGAAAAAATATTCTGAAAAAACCAGTAAGCATCTTCAAACATTGTACTGCAGCTTAGAATCCCGGTGCCGGAAAAGATAAAATTAAATGCTATGCTTTTTTGCCTGAAAACCATAGCGTTTCAGAAAAATCAGAAGGCAGCATAATAAATTTAAGCCCGGTTCCGGAATTCTGAAATTGAAAACGGTAGGGTTTTGTATAAAAAAGTAACGGCAGAACCGGAAATTTTAGATCGCGATCAATAATAGTTTAATATAAGAAAAAATTAACTGCGGGTAGTTTTAGATTCCGGCGCTAAGCCTGCCTGTTCGCGGCCAACCCGGCGGGCTTCGGCTTCAAATTTATTGTTGTAATACCCGTTCCGGCACGATTCAATTAAATACTTACCCAAAAACCGGAAAAGGCCGTTGTCTTTATATTGCTGAATATGGCAAAGTTCATGTTCTACCCAGTAACGGTCTTTTAAAAAATCTTCCTTCGAAACGCCGCTTAAATGAATGGTTTTTCCAATTACCATGGCTACGTTCGGACTTTTTAAAACCCAGCGGGCAATGCGCGCTAAAAGCGAATTTTCCTGAATTCGGGCGCCGGCGGCCATAACTTTTTGGTGCATAAAACAAGCGTTTAAATAGTTTTAGTCCTGTTTTTAATTGTACTACCTGCGGTAACTTTTGGTTTGCACAAAAGCATTTTATGTGGTACTTTTTTTAGAAAAATGCCTACGGTTTTGCAAAAAGATTTGGCAGTTTAAATCTTTGTTTCTAAATTTACCCTTAAAGGCAGCAAAAAACACTTTCAAAATTGCTTTCGCTGGCTTCTTTCTGAAGGTTTAAACCTCGGAAAATTACCAAAATTAAAATGTTTACCAACAGCCAGACGGGCTTTTTGGTAGTATGTTTCACCTTAAAAAATACGAATGAAAAACAGTATTCTGTGTGGGTTTGCGGCAATTGCTTTAGCGCTTTCTTATTTTTACGAAGTAAAGCCCGGCAATGCGAACAATACCACCCAAAATGCCACTTTCGAAACAGCTTCGATTGTGCCATTCGCACCAGAAGGAAATGAGCCGGCCAACGTTTTTGAAAAAGCAGCTCAGCCTTTAACTTTTAAAGATTCGCTGGCCTACAATTTTTACGCCCAAAATCTGAACGTTAAATTAGATTACAGCGAAGATAAAGCGCTTCTGGAAACTATTAACGACTGGCTTGGAACGCCTTACCGCAGTGGTTCAAGCTCGAAACGCGGCACCGATTGTTCTGGTTTTGTTACCCGTGTTTACCAGGAAGTTTACGGCATTAACCTGAGCCGCAGTTCCCGGTCTATGTTTCAGGATGTACAGCGCATCAAAAAAGACAGCGTGCGCACCGGCGACCTGGTATTCTTCCGCCGATCTCCCAAGCAACCAATTTACCACGTAGGCATTTACCTGAAGAACGGCAAATTTGCCCATTCGGCCTCCAATGGCGGCGTAATGATCTCTTCGCTGAACCAGGCTTACTACCACAAAAATTATTATGCAGCGGGCCGGGTAAACTAGGTTTTCCGGGCGTTAAAATATCAGTTTTTAAAAACCGTATCTGCCAACCGGCGGGTACGGTTTTTTTATTTGCCGAAGGTTTAAAAATTGTTGTTTTTTTTCAGACTAACCGGCTTACTTTGCATAACCATTTTGGCTTTAAACAGTATATAACCTGACATAAAAACCAGTACCTATCTTTAACCGGCAGCCATTTTTGAGCTTCATAAATTCAAAAGCTTTATAATATAAAGGCAACGCTCGCGGGCTAAAAACTGTCTGATATCAAAAACAAATATTAAATACGAACAAACTAATGGAAACCCAACGAAACCACGGAAAGCAGGTAGCGGAATCGCCTATATTTAAGAAAATTTTAGGCCGGGCAGAAGAATACCTTAAAAAGCCCCTCCGGATAAAGCAATTGCTGAACGATGCTTACCAGAAAGCCAGCGAGAAAAAAGAATTTGGCGCCATTGCGCACGAAGTTTGGGAAAACCTGCAGATCTTATCGCGCATGATCAAAGCTTCGGCAACCGGCGATTATCACGGCATTCCAACGCCAACGTTGCTTGGCGGCGTAGCCGTGATCCTGTATTTCCTGACACCAATCGATTTTGTGCCCGATTTTATTCCGGTAGTAGGTTTACTCGACGACGTAAGTTTGCTGGCCTGGTTTATGACCAGCATTAAAGGCGAAATGGATAAATTTGCAGATTGGGAAGCCTCGGGAAGTCCATCGCATAACCCGAAAGCAAGAATCCAAACCATTCAATTAGATGCTCCTGAAAACAGTAATTCCGCAAAAAAAGGAACTGCTACCAGCGAAGTAAAACACATTCCGGCCAAAAAGAATCCGATAGAAGAACACCCAACCGAAGAACATGCTACCAAGCGGGCAGCATCGTCCGGCTCCGGCGAACCAAATGTGCGCGCCTCCACCACCGATAGTACCCGTATTCCTAGCAAAAACCACGACGATTCAACTGCCGGCGGCAACGTACGATAAATAAAAAATAAGAACTGCCTTTCTAAAAAAGCCGGTGTTTCCTTAGAAGCACCGGCTTTTATGTTTCCAAGATTTTTTTTACAGCGAGGCAAATTCACAATAAAACTTCCCCAAACATCCATTTACTTCGAACGCGCAGCGGAGAAAGATCAAAGGAAACAATCGGGCTAAAAGCCAAATTTTCGGCACCGGCGAAAAATTTGGCTGCTTGCTAGAGCACAGGTTTCTACTATCGCGGTTCCTAGCCAATGCTACAAAGAGGAAGCGTATCCCGGTGGCTTTTTGTCTGCGCGCTGTCTGAGCGGTCAGCGAGTTTGAATTGACTTGACTTTTTTGGAGCTTCCTCCTTTTTTCAAGGAGGTTGGGGGCAATGCAGTCAACATAAGGAAAAACAACTGCTGTTTCGGACATCTGTGTCCGAAACTCTCCCTGCTGCGGACGTCTTCGTCCGCGTGTTTGAGAACGGGGACACAGATGTCCCTGGCAGTAAACATCCGGACATTGATGTCCGGACGAGCTTTTCCTTCTTAAGTTGACAGCATTGGGGCCGGGGTGGTCTTGTGTCAAGACAAAAAGAACACAGAAGGAAGTGATATAAGAAAAGCTAGCTATGAAAAACGGTCGGAACAGGATTTTTAGGATTGACAGGATTACGTTCTTATTAAGCTTCACTGCTAACTTGATGCGATTTGGCTCCGCCTAACCTGCGGTTTCTCTCTCCGTTCGAAATGACGAAAAAAACGGTAGCAATTTCAGTTAAAAACTCAGGAATGCGGCTTCATAAGTTCCCTCGGCTTTGCTCGGGATGACGAAATAATGTGAAAAAGACTTGAATAGTTAAGGCTAGTGCAAAATTGATGAGATTTGGCTCCGCCGAACTTCGTTTCTCCTGTCGTCGAAATGACGGGGAAACGAAATGATTAGCGAAAAAAATAAAAGTTTCGAATCCGTTTCCCTTTTAATAAAACAATATAGCCAAAATAAAAGCAAGCAACTTTACACAATTATACCGAAGTAAATTCAAAAGCAACTGTGCAGTTATATAAAAGCAAAAAACGGTATCTTTGCAGCCCAAAAAGAAGGAAAATTGTGGCGGTTGCTTTAAAATCTGTTCAGATCCATTTAGAAGGTGTAGGCGCGGTATTGCTCGAAAAAAGCGCCAAAGCCCGTTACATGCGCATAAGTATCCGGCCGGAAAAAGGCGTACGGGTTTCGTTGCCGTTGCGGGGCAGTTTCGATAAAGCAGAAGCCTTCGTCCGCGAAAAACTTGACTGGATTAAACACCATCAGCAAAAATTAGCTACGCAGGTAAATCCGCAAACCACTTTTACCGAAACTACTTTTTATCAAACTTACCAGCATACACTTAAAATATCTTTTCATGCGAAGCCGGAAGTAAAAGCTAAACTGCGTACCGGAATTTTAGAGATACTGGTGCCCGAATTCAGGAATGTAGCAGACCCGGAAATTCAGCAAACCATCAGGCATGCCATAGAAGAAACGTACCGCCACGAAGCCAAGCTTTTTTTGCCTCAAAGGGTAGCGTTTTTTGCTCAGAAGTTCGGTTTAAAATATCAGCAGGTAACCATTAAAAAAGCTGGTACGCGGTGGGGAAGTTGTTCGCATACCAACAATATCAACCTGAATTTACATTTAATGCGGTTGCCGGAACGTTTACGCGATTACGTTATTTTGCACGAACTGGCCCATACCCTGGAGAAAAATCACGGCCCCGGTTTCTGGAATTTGCTCGAGCAGATCTGCCCGAATTCAAAGCAACTTGATCATGAAATGAAAACATTCCGGATCGGGATTTATTAAAATAATTGTTATAACTTTGCACCGGTACTATTAATTTCTGAAAACCATATGCTTATTATAAGCACCCCATACTCTTCTGCCTTTCTCACAAACTTATCTGTTTATTTTTCCTGATTTTTTGTAACTAATTTAAAACCTGAAAAGCCTTTTTATGACTTTTGGTAAAAAAACTACGCGCACTTTCGTGCGGGTTGCCTTTATGGTAGTGTGTGGTTTGTTCGGCATGCAGCTTAAAGCAAATGCCCAAACCGATAACCTGATGATCGTTAAATATGTAGATTGGGATAGCGGCTCAGGCGTTGCCGTAGTAATTTCGAACCCAACTCCCAACCCGGTTAACCTGGCAAATTATCAGCTTCGCATTTTTGGAAATGGCTCTACCACGCCAACTACCACCGCAAATCTGAAAGGAACATTACAGCCCTGCGGCACAATTTTAGTGGGCAACGACGAATATGTAACTACCAATTGCCGCAATACGGCCAGCCTCAGCAATTTCGAATCTTTTGGCCCCGGCGTAAACGGAAACGATGTGGTAGTGCTTACTTATACAACCACGCCAAACCCACTGCCAACTTTAGTTTACCAGGTTATAGATGCCGTTGGCCGGATCGGTTACGACCCCGGAAACAACAACAGCCAGAAAGTGAACGGCACCAACGATGCGCTTTACCAGCATACGCTTACCCGTACCGCTACCAACAAAGCCCGTTATTCATTAACTTCCGGAACATATAATCCCAATAACTTAACTTCTGCCAACATCTGGCCGAATAGCAGCACTACCAACGTTTTGGGCTGGACAGTAAGCAATGCAACTTGTATAACCAATACCTGGACCAATAATACCGTTACGGCAAATGCCGGTCCGGATCAAACCTTGGCTTGTAAAACCACTAATGCCATTCAGTTGAATAACGCTACTGCAACAGCTGGTGCCACTGTACAGTGGTCTGGCGGTAAAGGTACTTTCAGCAATCCAAATTCCCTGGTCACCACTTACACGCCTAGCCCACAGGATTTTTCCAGAATAAAACTTTCGTTTAAGGCAATTAACGGCTGCAGCCAACTTACTGATGAGCTAATTATTATTAATGGCGACTCAACCGAAAAGGCAAAGGCTTTAGTATATACCCCGCAGGCGCCAATGGTTGGAGATACCGTTACCTTTACTTTACAACCGCAAGTAGCTAATAAAGTAATGACCGGGAATTTTAACTACGGTGATGGTACTCCTTTGGAATCGCACAAAATGCAGGCAAAGCATGTTTACGCCAAAGCAGGAACTTACCAGGTAAAAGTGGCTACTTTCAGCATGCTGGCTTGTCCGTTGGATTCACTTTTTCAGCAGGTTGTAGTGTCAGAAAAAGTTATTGTGCCGCCGGTTAAAGTAATTATCCCGAATATTTTTACCCCGAACAACGATGGCCGCAATGATACTTACAAGCCGCAATTACCGGCTACTTCAGCGTACGAAATAAAGATCTTTAACCGTTGGGGAAGCCTGATCTTCGAAAGCAGCGACCGCGACAAACCCTGGGACGGCAAAGATATATCCGATGGGGTTTATTTTGTACATTTAAAAGCTACTTATACTACCGGCGAAAAACTGGATGTGAAATTGCCGGTAACGGTGGTGCGGTAAATTTTAATAGCCATACTTTTTAGCGGGAAACGCTAGCATTTTACTGAAAAAACTAAAAGCCCGGTTTTATAAAACCGGGCTTTTAGTTTAATACATTTTCCGGGGATAAAAATACTGGGCTTCCCGGAAGTTTAGACAAAACGAAACACTAAGCTTCAGAATAATTTCCGGGTTCATGTTTTAATCAGGCGGAAATAGGGGATTGTTCTTTCTTGCGGAAAATCAACCTTAAAAAAGTAGGATAAACGATCAGCAGTAAAGGTAACGCAATTACAAAGCCGCCAATTACGGCAATTGCTAAAGGCTGATGAAGTTGCGCACCGGTTCCAATTCCCAGCGCGATCGGCATTAAAGCTATAATAGCCCCGAAAGCCGTCATGAGTTTTGGGCGCAGCCGCGTGGAAATAGCAAAAACAATGGCATCGTCGGTATTGCTGGTGTGGCGCGTTTCTTCGAACTGGAGGAACGTAAAAATGGCATTTTCCGCAATAATCCCGATTATCATAATTATGCCGGTGTAGCTGCCCACGTTCAGGGCGGTATGCGTTAAAAACAAGGCCATAAAACTACCTGCAATTCCTAATACGCCAATGGCAATTATCAGGAAAGCTACCCACATATCTTTAAACAAAAAAAGGATCACTGCAAAAACCAGCAAAGCCGCCGCAACCAGGATCATGAGGAGTTCGGTAAAAGATTTTTGCTGTTCCTGGTAAGCGCCGCCGTAGCCAATATGGTAGCCTTGCGGCAAATGAACCTGCGTATTTATTTTCTGCTGAATTTCGGAAATTACACTTCCCAGGTCGCGGTTATCGAGGCGGGCCGTTACCGGGATCATAGATTGCAGGTTTTCCCTTTCCACTTCTGCGCTGCCCGCTATTATATTAATGGTAGCCAGTTCCGAAATAGGTTTTAGTTTACCGTCGGGGAGAAATATCTGGCCGTTTTTTAAGCTGTTTAAAGAAGTTTTGGTGGCGTACGGATATTTTAGCCGCACGGCGGTCTGTTGTTCTTTCTCGAAAATATTGCCAATAATATTGCCTTCCAGCTGGGTTTGTAGCTGGTATTGCAGATCGGCGGGAGTTAGCTTGAATTGGGCGAGTTTCTGGTTATCAGGAATAATATTCACGGTAGGACCGGCAATTACAATTCCATTAAAAACGTCGGCGGTACCTTTTACACTTTCCGTAATCCGGGCTACCTGTTCGGCAATTTTTTGGAGGAGTTGTTGGTTATCGCCGTAAACTTTAATTTCGATGGGCTGCGTGGAACTCATTAAATCGCCGAGCATATCGCCGATCACCTGGCCGAAATCGATTATCAGGGCAGGTTGCGTAGATTCTATACCTTGTCTTATTTCATCAATTACTTCGTCGGTGGAGCGTTTGCGGTCTTTTTTCAGCTGAATTAAAAAATCTCCGCTATTGGGTTCGGTAATAAAAAAGCCCATTTGCGTGCCCGTACGCCGCGAATAACTTGCCACTTCCGGCACTTTGGCAATTATTTTTTCGGCTTCGCGCAGCATGCGGTCGGTTTCGTCTAAAGAAGTGCCGGGCGGCGAATTATAATCCAGCACGATCGAGCCTTCGTCCATTTCAGGCAGAAATCCGGTTTCCAGCAAAGGCGCTACAAAAACAATTACCGCAATTAAAGCCGCACTGAAAACAATGCTTAAAACCGGCCGGTGAATAAAAAAGGCGATCCATTTTCCCTGTTTATGCTGTTCGGGATGCGCGGCTGTAACTTTGTTTTTCTTCCCAGATAATAGCAAATAAACCACCGGTAAACCCAGCCACGTAACCAGGTAAGAACACACCAGCGTAATGATCATGGTATTGGTAAGGATCTTAAAATAAGCGCCTGCCACACCGGTAAGCAAAATAAAAGGAAAGAAAATTACGATCGTGGTCATGGAAGAACCGATCATGGCAGGCAGCAGGTAATTTACGCCTTTGGAAAGTAATTCGCGGGTTGGCGTTTCGGGGTTTTCTTCGTGCGTTCTGTGAATTTGTTCAACTACCACAATAGCATCGTCTATTATCAAACCAATAGCTGCGGCAACGGCGCCCAACGTCATAATATTAAACGTGTACCCAAAAATGTAAAGCACTATTAACGTAAGCGAAAGCGTAAGCGGGATAGTTATTAAAATTACCAGGCTGGATTTAAGCGAACGCAGGAAAATAATGGTTACTACAATGGCCAGCAGCAAGCCAATTAATAAACTATCGGTCACGCTTTTGATCGAATCGTTTACGAAATCGGCCTGAATGTAATAAGGCGTAAGCTTTACCCCTTTGGGTAAAATGCGGTTGTTCAGTATTTTAATTCTGGCTTCTACAGCTTCTGAAATACCGATCAGGTTGGAATTTGGCTGTTTCAGAACAGCTACCAGAACGGCTTTTTTCCCGTTGGCGGTTATGCGCGTGTATTCTACCTGTTCGGCTATTTTTACTTTACCAATATCCTGCAAACGAATAATACGCTTGCCATCGTTGCTGATCACCAGAGCCTGAAGTTCCGTTAAATTATCGATGGTAGCATCGGTAGTGGAAAGGTACAAACGGTCGTAATCCGATAAATAACCGTTGCTGGTCAGGAAATTGGTTTGGCTTAAGGCAGTAGTTATGGCATTGGGAGTTAAGCCGGCAGCGCTCATTTTCTGCTGATCGAGCTCAATAATAAATTCCTTGGTTTTACCGCCGGTTACGCGCACTTCCGAAACGCCTTCTACCTGCGATAAAAAAGGTTTTATGGTATAATTGGCGATAAGGCCGAGTTCTATATCGCTGTGGCCGCGGCCGTTAATTACATAACCCATTACCGGCAAAATGCTCGGGTTCATTTTTTCCACGGTAATGGAAGTTCCGGGCGGAAGATCGGCATTCACTTCAGCAATGGCCGATTCTATTTGCTGTTTGCTCAGGTCTATGTTGGAGTTCCAGTCCATAAAAGCTGAAATTTCGCAGCTTCCCCGGCTGGTTGTGCTCCGTACCAGTTTCAGATCCGGAACCTGTTTTATAGCGTTTTCCAGCGGCTTGGTTACGGTAATCATCATTTTACCCACCGGCTGTAAACCGCTATCGGCAATAATTTTAATTTTGGGGAAAGTAACCTCCGGAAAAAGCGAGGTCTGCATTTTAGAATACGCAAAAATACCGCCGGCCAGAATTATGGCCAGAATTACCGAAACCGGGTTTTTATACTTTACGAAATAATCTTTCATGGCTGCTTCAGCTTCATAACCGTTACCAAAGCCGTATCTGGCAAACCGTAATTCCCGGTGGTCAGCAGCCGGTCCGTTGGTTTAAATTCCGGCGAAAGGATCTCTATTTTATTGCCGGAAACGATACCCTTTTTTACCGGTACTTTCACGGCGGTGCTATCGTTGATCAGTTTCATTACCCAGAAATTTTCCATGGTTTCGTCGCTGAGCACGGCAGCTTTGTTTACTACCTGGCTGTGCGCTTTTTCATTTTTTATAAGCTGAACATTTACCTGCAAACTTTCCGGCAGACTTACATGAACCTGCGGTTTTACAATATAGCCCTGCGTTTGGGAAGCTGCATCTACGGTGCCTAAAACCGACGTTATTTTACCCGTTATCTGGGTAGAATCCGGTAAAATAATTTTGCAACTGTTGCCCGGTTTTACATATTTATGGAATTCGAAAGGTACGTTCAGAATAAAAACAAAGCTGCTTTCGTCGGCAATTACGGCAAGCTGGTCGCCGTCGTTTACATGGTCGTTCAGCTGGAAATTGATTTCTCTTACGTGGCCTGAAGCGGGCGCTTTTATGGTAATGCCGCCTTTAAACGGCGCCAGCAGCGGATCGTTCTTTATTAAATTTTCCAGCACTTCGCCTTCTTCGGTACGGATCAGGAACAGCGGTTTTCCGGCGGTTACGAAATCTCCTACGGTTACATTTATTTTTTTTATAAAGCCCAGGGTAGTAGATCTGATTATGTTTTTTTTGTTGAATACAGAGGTAGCGCTTAAATTAAAGGTTTCGGTGATTGGCCCGGTTTGAACAGTTGTAACCGTTACCGGCGTTTTAACCTCGCCAACTTCGCCTTCCTCTTCTTCAGCCGGCTGGTTCTGACTGCAGGAGAAATGGGAAAACGCTATCAAAAACGCGAAAAAAGTAAGGCAGTTTTTCATTTAAGGTAAGTCAGTTCGTTTAAAATCTGCAGCCGGTCGTTTTCAGCCTGAATCAGTTCGTTTTGGGTAGTATTATAATTGGTTATGTTCAGTATGTAATCTGTAAACCTTACCAGGTCGCTGTAGCCTTTTAAAATTTCCAGTTTGTAAATATCGAGCAGGTGCTTGTGGGCGGCAATTTTAACCTGAATGTCGGCTATAAGTTCTTCGGTAGAATTCAGTTTTTCCCGGAGCTGGCTTACCTGGATCTGGTATTGGCTGGTGTAAAAATCGCGGTATTTGCGGCGGGTATTTTCCTGCAAAGCCAACCGGTTATATTCCATTCGGCGCTGTCGGCCATCGTAAATAACGGTACTGAAATTGAGCCCGAAACTGGTACCTAAATTATGCGGAATATTGGCCGGGTTTATAGCGTTTATACCGCCGTTTATAAATGCGCTTAATTTGGGGCGGTAATTAAGATCGATCAGTTCGCGGCTGTTCCGGATCTTTAAACTATCGATGTAAAAGCGCGAAAACTGGGGCGAATAATTTATAAGAAAGGTATTTCTAAGCGGTATTTCCGGTTTTTCTAAAATAACTTCCGAGCGGTCGTTTATGCCGCATAAAAGGTTTAGCGCATACACATCTGTCCGGTACTGCATGCGGGCTTTTTTTAACTCTATCTTCTGCGTTTGAATACTGATGTTGAGGTTCAGGTAATCGGTTTGCAGGTAAATGCCATTTTTTACCAGCTGTTTTAAAGCAACCTCCGCTTCTTCCAGAATCTTTAACTGGTTTAAATTAAAGGTTACCTGGCTGAAATCGGAATAAGCGGTTATGTATTGGGCGGTAATGCTTTTGCGCAGGTCTATTTCGGAAAGTTTGGTGTTTAAACGCAAAGCCTGGTTCAGGAGCGTAATGTTCTGAAACTGTATTTTCCGTGGCCTGCGGTTAAACAATTGCTGCTCTGCCGTTATCACGCCCGAATAATTGGCGCCGTTGGTTATAGCGCTGTCGTAACCATATTTGCCGATAAGCGGCGCTACCATAATTTGCCCGGTAGAAGTAAGCTGCGGCCGGAAGCCTGCCAGTATTTTTAAGCTATCTATTAAATTGGATTGATAACTGTTGGCGCTGTCGTACAGCATTGGGCTGTTGGCGATTCCGGCATTCAGGTAAAAATTGAGGCCGCGCTTTTCCTGGGCCTGTATCCGGAATGTTAAACTACAGATCAGGCCGATAAGTAAAAAAGTAACTGCAGTTTTGCAGCCCGACAGGCAAGCGGAAAATTTCAAACGCTTCTGGTTATAGTAGTAAAAACTATTTTTTATTGCTGATACGCGTTCAATTGAGCGGAGTTGAAGGAATAAAAGTAAATTACCCAAAGTAGTATTTAAAGTAATTTTTTGTGGCAAGGTGATTAATTCAACACGAAAATCTGGTGAAGTTCAGCCGGCAATTTTTAAAATTCAGGCATAAAAAAAGCCCTGCCGTTAGAGCAGGACTTTTTAGTGCTTAAACACTACCGTTTATTATTTCTTCTTAATGGTAGTTTTGGTTTTGGTGGCAGTTTTGCCGTTTATTACGTCAGAAAGCGTTTTAGCCTGCACGTTACCCGGATCTAAGGCTTTTACTTCTCTCAGGTACATATTGGCTTTGGCGTTATCTTTTTTATTGTAATAATAGTACGCCAGGTAATAATTAGCTTCTATCAGCCCCGATTTGTTTTTATCTTTATCGGTGCCGGCCAGTTTAATATATTCTTCGTAATGCGGCTTGGCTAAACCGGTTTTAGTTTCCGGATCGAGGTTATAATTGGCGCGGGCTCTCCATAAATGCGCAGTGGCGTAAGTTGGGTTATTGGTCGTGATAAAGGCGTATAAGCTATCGGCTCTTTTGTAATCTTTTGCCTGATCGTATAAGTTGCCCAGGTAATAATAATCGGTGTTGGTTGGCTTGCTACGTTTCATTTTTTCGCGGTAAAGCGCAATAGCTTTCTGGAAGTTGTTTTGTTTCACGTAAACCTGGGCAATGCTGTTGCGCAGGTCGGCGCGGGTAGAATCCATTTCCAGCGCTTTGTTCAGGCTAACCAATGCTTCGTCGTTTTTATCGGCTTTGGCCAGAATTTTACCATTGTATTCGTAGTCGCTGGCAATGTATTTATTAGCAGGCACTACTTTAAAGTAATTCTGCATGGCTGCCTGTGCTTTGTCGTTCTGATCGGTTTCGTAGTAAGAATAAGCCAGCAAACGGTTCATTACGGTGTTGTTCGGCTCTTTTTTAAGCACGGTTTCAGCTTCCTTAATAGTATTGGCATAATCTTTTGTCAGGAACAGGAAAGAAGCGTACACGGCGCGGGTAGCGGGCGTATTTTCGGCCTGGGCTACGTACTTTTTATAATTTTCCAGCGCCAGGTCGTATTTACCGGCAAAGTAATAAAGTTCCCCTAAGTCGCGGTAAGCCGGCGCAAAGTTCGGGTCTTTATCGATTACAGCCTGGTATTCGGTTTGGGCTTCGTTGTAGTTGCGGGAACGCACGCTTAGCTGGCCTTTACGCAAATGCCCCAAAGCATAATTGTTGTTTGCCCGGATCGCATTTTCGTAAGCCGTCATAGCGTCGCCGCCTTTGTTTTGTTTCAGGTAAGCGTCGCCCAGCATTACATAAGTTTCGGCTTTATTATCTTTTAAAACAGCAAGGGCCATTTTTAAATAATCTACCGCTTTATTCAGGTCTTTTTCGGTGTGCAGGTAAGCGCCGCCAATCGTCATTAACACGGTGCCATCTTTCGATTTAGAACGTTTCAGGGCATCGTTGAATTTAGTTTCGGCTTCGGCAGTATTGCCTTTTACCAAAGCTGCTTTACCGGCTGCAGCCATTCCTAATGCCGATTTAGCGTCTTTAGAAGCGGCCTGGTTGTAAAAATAAACAGCTGAGTCAGATTTGCCGGCAAGCAGGTAAGCATCGCCTAGCATAATGTTATTTAATTCAGTATTTTCTTTTTTAACTACTTTATTCAGGGTTTTGGTTGCTTCCTGATATTTCTCCATTTCAATGGCACGTTTGCCATCCTGTGCAGTTTGGCCAAAGGCAGCAGAGAAGGAAAAAATGCCCGAAATCAGGAGCGCATACTTCCAGTTCTTTGTCATGTGTGTTTGTTTTGGGTTGTATTATAAAATAATGTTAGTTTGGATTGAAAAAGCTTAGCGTTTTACTTCTACTAATCGCACTACACCGCGCGCCGGCAGCAGGCCGCCTTTCAGCACAATGCGTTGCCCTTTGTCTCCGGAAATGAAGGAGGCAAACCCCGTGCCAAGTCCGGCGCGGGCTTCCCGGCTGATTACGTACACTTCCCGGCGCAACGGATAAGCATTTTGCGCCAGGTAAGCCTGGTACGGTTGCACGTAAGAATCGGGATTTTCGGGCATAGTTTTCCGGCTTACGGCTACTACTTTAATTTTGTTTATAAAGCCAACTGTGGTGCTGTCGTCGAAATCGGAGATCCAGTTGGCGCCAATTACCCCAATCGCATTTTTATTCTGAGCCACATAATCGATTACGGCCGGGTTAGATTTGGATGCGTAAGTATTTGCTGCCAAAGGCTGGTGGTTGATTATTGAATCCTGCACGAAGCGCGCGGTGCTGGAATTATTGTTGTCGAAAACGATGGTAATGTTGCCGAGTTTCGATTTAGGGTTCAGTTGTTTCCAGGAATTGGTTTTGCCGCTGAATATTTCTTTGAGCTGCGGTACCGACAGCAAAGTATCGGTATTGGCCGGGTTTAAAATAATGGCTATGCCGTCGTAAGCAATTTGGATGGTGCTTATGCCTTTAGCCGAAAGTTTGGCGTTGCGTTGCAGCGTTTGCGATTCCTGCGGGTTTAGCGGCCGGGAAATTATTATTATGCGGGCGCTGTCCTGTAAAAGGTCCTGCACGGCCTGGCCTTCGGATTTGTAGGCCGGCGTAACTTTGGCGTGTTTATAAAGCTTCTGAAATACGTTTACCTGCGAATCGATGATCGGGGCAAAGGATTCGTCTACGCTGATCTTTATACTGCCGGAGGTAGAAGTTTCTTCCCTGGCGGTATTCTGGTTCTGGTTACAGCTACTCAAAAGGCCGAGGCCAAGCGCGGCGCTGAAAAAATAAGCAAAAGCAGTTGTGTTCTTCATGGTGCTTAAAACGTGTTTCAGGTTTACACGGACTCACAAAGCTAATAATTCTGCTTTAAACACCGCATTGCCGGCACATAGTTTTCGGGGCTGGCAATACAGTACTTTTTATCCGTAAAACAGTAACGTTTTTCGGGCGGTTTTATTCTGAATATTGTTAGCGGTTCGGGTTTTTGAAAAACTGCTGATAGGCGCGGTAAAACCGGAATGAGCCATAAACTATTAAAACGCCGCCCAATACTTTTTTTAAGGTTGGGTCGAGGTGAATTTGTTCGGGGCTGGAGAAAATTAAATAAAGGCCAAGCGCCGGGTAAAGCAGCGTCATTACCAAACTGAAAAACTTCAGGAATTTATTGACTTTGTTTTCGGGACGATCCGGTTCGAACATAAGCGGTACTTTTTTAAGCGGAAAAGATACGGTTTTTACCGCAGATTTTCGGATCAGTAGTTCTTACTTTTTGTTTTTCTCTTTGGTTTTTGACTTGCTGTTGCTGCTTATATTTTTGCTAAATCTTACAGGTAAATAGTAATAGACTTTAGCCGCTTGGCCTTTATTAGTTCCCGGGATCCAATTTGGCATAGCTTCCACAGCTTTTATGGCTGTGCTGTCTAATGTTGGTTCTAAGCTTCGTAAAACCATTATATTTTCGATTTTACCAGTTTCAGTAACTACAAATTGAAGTATAACCACACCTTCAGGTTTGTTAGCCATATCAGTATTTTGAATCTTCGAAAAGAGGAATTTCATTAATGGTTCAATGCCTCCAGGAAATTCAGGACTAACTTCAGCAAGTTCTAGAACTACTGTCGAATCAGAAAGCTGTGAGTTTGCTTTCGGTTTTTCCTGCGCAAAAGCTGGCAGAAACGCTAAGGAAAAGACAGCAAAAAGTATGAAGCTGGAAAATGATTTCATAAAAGCTTATATTACTTTATAGAAAACTAAGCGGAAAAGATAGGGTTTTTACAGCAAATTTCCGCTTTGGGAACTGGTTACTATTTATGTTTTCCTTTTCGTTTTTCTTTGGAATGGTTAGCCATAATTTTGCTGAACCTAACCGGGAGGGTAAATCGAACTTTTACTGGGATACCATTCTGAGAAGCAGGAATCCAGTTGGGCATTTGTTTTACGGCAATAAGTGCAGCAATATCTAAACTTGGTTCTAAAGTTTTAACAATTGTAAAATCTTTTAATTCTCCGGTTTCCGTAACTTCAAATTGCAATATTACTAAACCTTCCGGTTTATTGGTCATATCTGTATTTTGGAGCTTCGACAAAAGGAATTTCATTAAAGCTCCATTCCCTCCCGGAAATTCCGGATTAAATTCGACTGGACAAATTAAGATTTCGGAAGTACCTTCTGGATTTGCTTTCGGTTTTTCCTGCGCAAAAGCTGGCAGAAATGCTATTGAAAAGGCCGCAAAAAGTATAAAGCAGGAAAATGATCTCATTTAAAGTTTTTAAGTTTAGTCGGCTGTTGATATAATAAATCTTACTGGCAAAGTAAATTTCACATTTACAGGTTTTCCTTTTATAGTCCCAGGTTTCCAAAGTGGCATGGCCCTTATAATTCTAAGTGCTTCTTTATCTAAACTAGGATGTACCGATTTTAAAATAGTATAACCTTTGGTTTGGCCGGTTTCAGAAACTATAAAGCTAGCTACAACAGTACCTTCAGCACCATCATACATTGCTTCAAGAGGGTATTTTAAGTTTTCCCGGATGAATATAAGCAATGCGTTTATTCCGCCAGGAAATTCAGGCATAACTTCTACGCCTTTATCGGTATAAATTTTATCTGGTTCGGATGCTGGAGGGGTTTTGATAGCAAACGTAACCGGCAACGTATACTTTACCGAAACTTTCCGGCCGTTGTCTTTTCCGGGATTCCAACGAGGCATAAGTTTTACCACCCGCATTGCTTCCGCATCCAGAAAAGGGTCGAGGTTTTTCAGGAACTGGATATCTTTAACCGTTCCCAAAGTATCTACCACAAAACTTAGAAATACTTTACCCTGAATATTGTTCTGGTAAGCTTCCGGCGGATACTTAATATTCCGGATCATAAAGGTAAAAAGGCTGTCGGCGCCGCCCGGGAATTCCGGCATTTTTTCGGCAAACTGATATACCTTTTCAGGGGTTTTAACTACCGTTTTCTTTTGGGCAAAGCCAGTAAAGCTGATCAGAAAAAATGAAATGGAAATAAGAAAGTGATAAACGCGCATTCTATATTAAGCAAACTATCCTCTAAAACTACAGATACTTGCTTAACAAAACAAAACGCTATTGAAAACAAAGAAAAACCCCGGATGTTTACCTCCGGGGTTTTGCAAAATTAGCGGCCAAGCGTAAACCTTATCGGTAACGTAAACCGGACTTTTACCGGCCTGCCGCTTTGCTTGCCCGGCGACCAGGCAGGCATATTTTTTATTACGCGCACGGCTTCTTCGTCGGTGCCGCCGCCCAGTTTTTTAAGCACCACAATATCTGAAATGGCGCCTTCTTCATTTACTACAAACTGCACAATTACCATACCTTCCAGGTGGTTTCTTTCGGCCAGAATCGGGTAGCGGATATTTTTGCTGAGGTATTCAAACAATGCTTCGTTACCCCCCGGAAAAGCCGGATTTATTTCTGCTATGTCCAGAATTGGCGAAGGCTCGGGTTTTTCTATAATGGCACTACCGTTTCCGGGGTTGGGCACAACGGTGGAGCCGCCATTTCCTGGCGTGGTAGTTGGTCCTGATTCGATGCCCGGCGGAATAGTTTCGGGCATTTCTTTACCGTTAGTAGGGTTCTTTTCTATCTTGGGAATAGTGTTTTGAATTGTAGCGGCCGTAGGCGGCGCCACTTGCTTTGGCTGCTCAATCGGTTTGTCAATTTCCGGTTTTGGCACTACAATATCTATTGGAGTAATTGGGATAGGTTCGATAATTGGCGTAATCACTTCCTCTTTGGGCCATAATTTATTGACAATAAGTGGCAAGCTAACAAGCAACATAAACAGCGAAATTGCCATAATAAGGCCGCGCCATAAGTTGGTGGGATAGAGTTTGCGAAGCAGGTAAGCACCATACTCGCGGTTGCGGCCCTCAAAAACGATGTCATCGAGGGAGGCGTAAGCAAAATTACTACTTGTTGTCATAAGAACGGACCGGTTAAAAGTGTATGTATAGATTAAGTAAGGTCGCTCAATAAACCCGGTAAAAGGGAAGTAGAATTATGCCATAAAGTGCTGTCTGTTTTAAAGAAAAAGTAAGGGAATTTAATAGTGTAACGTTGCGTGTTGTGGAATGTTGTTCAGTACACCGGAAAGTTTTTGAAAGAAAAAAGCACTTAAAATCCTGCCAGTAATTTAAGTGCTTTTCAAACTCGGCCAGTTTATTTTTATTATCTCCTTTATGAGTTTAGTAAGGAAGAAAAAAGTTGTTTACTAAAACTGCCCAATATCTTTGTCCCCCTTTGGAGGGGGTAGGGGGAGGATTTTCATATTATTTGGTCTTAAAAAAGAATTAAAAATACGTGTAATCCTCCCCCAACCCCTCCAAAGGGGAACTTTCTACAGATAGTTAAATTGTAGTTATTAATTAAAAATTTTCAGCAACTCAAAAGGATACTGTGCTAAGAATTAACCGTAAAAAACGGTAGGCTAAAACGAAAAAAACTCCGGCGCCATGCACCGGAGTTTTTCAGGAAAATTTAATACTGTATTTTTTATTTAATGCTGAAGCGAACTGGTAAGGTAAACCGCACTTTTACCGGACGGCCATTTTGTTTACCTGGAGTCCATTTCGGCATCGATTTTACTACTCTAATAGCTTCTTCGTCGGTACCGGCGCCAAGTTTCTTCAATACCTGAATATCAGAGATTGAACCAGCCTGATCTACCACGAACGAAAGCACTACTAAACCATCTACCCCGTTACGAATTGCAAGCTGCGGGAATTTCAGGTTGTCGCGGATGTAACGTTGCATGGCATCGGTTCCGCCCGGGAATTCCGGTTGCTGCTCCACGAAGGTAAAAATCTTGTCTTCCACAACTTCGTCTACTGCGGCGTTTCCGTTGCCTTCCAAACCTGAAAGATCCGGAGCATTGGTATTACCTTCTACGGTTTTAGTAGAAACCTGCGCTTCTTTCAGTTCTTCTACCGGAGGCATTTCGTCTTTTTTAACTAACTCATCCTTGGTTACTACCGGCGGCGTAAACTTGATCGTTTTTTGTACCGGTGGCGGTGGTGGTTCGGTTGGCGGCGGCGGCGGTGGCGGGGTAGTTTTGTCGATTGGTGGCGGTTCGGCCAGGGTATTGATATCAACTACCTGCTTTTCCTCTATAACTTCTTCTTCCGGGAAAAGGTATTTGGAAATTACCGGGACGCTTAAAAAGAAGATAAACAGTGCAATTGCGATTATAAGACCGCGTACAACGTTTTTGTTGTAGATCTTACGAATTACATAGGCGCCGTACTCCCGGTTCCGATGCTCAAAAACAATGTCATCGAGCGTCGCGTTGGCATAATTCTTATTTTCCATCTGGCGATCCGGTTACAGTTGTCATTAATTTTGAATCAAGGTCCGTCATTTCTACCAGCGCATAGCGGCGGGTATTCGTGATATTCATTTCATCCAGAATGTCCACTATGTTCTTGTATCTTGCCGTTTTAACAGGCTTGATCAGAACGGTCAGTTTTGGTATTTTACTACCCATATCCAACAGCACATCCCGGATTCCTTTGTCTGAATAATCAGTTGTAACCAGGTCGGGTTGAGTAACGCCGTCGTTCAGGCCTTTGTAATAATAAACCTTGTCGTTTTTACCAAGAATGATCGTTAATGCTTCCGAAGCCTTGATCTTAACCTGATCTTTATCTTCAACTTTCGTTTTATCAGGCATGTTGATCTCCATGGTCTGAGGCTTGTTGAAAGTGGTGGTAAGCATAAAGAAGGTAAGTAAAAGGAAGGCTAAGTCTACCATTGGCGTCATGTCGATCTTAGTCGACATTTTCTTAGCCCGTTTCTTCCCGCCTTTACCGCCACCCTCGGCTTTTGGTTGTATTTCTGCCATCTACTTATCTCTTTTTATAGTTAGAAGGTTTCATTTCGAGGTCGGTGATCAGGTTAAAACGGTTTACCTTTTTTTCCTGCAAAACCTCAATTACCCGCGTTACAGTTGGTACGTCCGCGCTGGCATCGCCTTTAATAGCTACTACTACGTTCGGGTTGGTAAGGCGGGTTTGCAGAATCCAGTCGCCTAATTCGTTTTTAACCGAATCGTAAGGAATACCAGGCTGCGTTACTTTTTTGCGTTGTGCCGGGTCCATGGCGAGGTAAGACTTCAGACTAGCCATCGGCATACCGAAGCTATTCATCAGCTCGAAGGATCTTTTTTCTTTATCGTTAAAAGTAACGCCGTATTTGGCGCTCATTTTATCGAGAAGACTTAATCTGGTAGGCTGGCCATCTACGCCGTAAAAAACACGTTTGTCTTTACCAACTGTAATTGTAATTACGTCTTTTTCGGGGAGTTTAATTTCCGAAATAGAAGAAGGTGTATCGACAACCAGTTTTTCTTCCTGCGAAGGAGTTGCGGTAAGCATAAAGAATGTTACCAGCAAGAACGCCAAGTCTACCATGGGAGTCATGTCCAGGGAAGGACTGGTCCGATGTACTTTAACTTTTGGCATATTTTATAATCCGAATTGCCGGAAATTAAGCGTTGTAAGGAGCTTTTGTTGTATTACCTTCCTGAGAAGCAAACGTCTGGATGATAGAGAAACCAGCCTCATCGATAGAATAAGTTAACTCATCGATCTTGCTTGTAAAGAAGTTATAGGCAATGATCGCGATAGCAGAACCGGAAATACCAAGAGCTGTGTTGATCAAAGCTTCAGAAATACCGTTTGCCAGACCTACTGCATCGGGAGCACCACCGGCAGAAAGGGCCGAGAACGCCTTGATCATACCAAGTACCGTACCGATCAGACCTACCAGGGTTGCAATAGAAGCGATGGTTGAAATAATAACCAGGTTTTTCTCCAGCATTGGTAATTCTAAAGCAGTGGTTTCTTCAATTTCTTTCTGAATAGCCAATACTTTCTGATCTTTCGGCAGGGTGTTATCTGCTACCATTTCTTTGTATTTGTGCAAGCCGGCTTTTACTACGTTAGCTACCGAACCTTTCTGGGCATCGCAGGCAGCCATAGCGCCGTTTACATCGTGCTGGTTCAGTTTCTGACGGATCGTACGCACGAAACCTTCGATACCTCTGGAACCTTTTGCTTTGCTGATAGTTAAGAAACGCTCAATACCAAAAGCCAGGATCATGATCAATAACGCGATCAGGATAGGTACAATAAAACCACCTTTGTAAACAATACCTAAAATATTGCCCTGGATCGGGTGATTTGCCGGGTCGTTACCTTCGAAGTTAGCCGGGTTACCTAAAATGAACATATAAATTACAATCGCAGCTACAATTGCTATCGGAATAGCAAGCGTCGCGAACATAGAGCTGGATTTGCCGCCTTCAGTAGTAGTTTTGGTTGCATCTTTGTTAACTGCAATCTTTTTTTCCATTGTTGTTTAAAATTAAAGTTAAGTTGTTTGTTGTTTTGTTTGTGTTGGTTTTTTGTTCGGAAAGCGTATCGTTTCTATTGTCGATTTAAAGTCGTTTTCTTGGTTTAAATCTCTTAAATGCATATTCGCCCCGTACAAACCTAATCAAATTAGAAGTTTCTGCCAAATACATTTTTTTTTAATTGTTTAAAAACCTTTAAAATTAACGATTTCTCAACAATTCGGCATGCATACTTTTAGTGAAAAAATAATTTTGCCTTATTATCTGCTATATTAAAACGCTTTGTTTGTAAGTTAATTTCGCGGCAGCCGGGTTTTTAATTTAGTTTGGAAGGCCGGGAATTAAATAAGCTTTTATCCGGCAATTCGGCACTGTTGGGTTTAACTGTTCTGCCTTATAGAATAATATTAAGTATTAAAATAAAACCATGTTCCTTTAAAAGCCACCGAAAGCTGAACTCTTATATATCAGTATTAAAAATTCAGATTTTGATGTAGGATTAACTTTAAAAAGTTGTATTTTGTTCCGGTTTCAGGCTTTATTCCGTTTTCTTGGCCTGGTTCCAGTATTCATCCATTTCGGCCAGCGTCATGGTATTAAGTTGTTTTCCGGCTTTGGCTGCTTCGGTTTCTAAATACTGAAAACGCTTAATAAATTTCAGATTGGTTCTTTCCAGAGCTTCTTCCGGGTTGAGATTTATAAAGCGGGCAAAATTTACCAGGCTGAATAACAGGTCGCCAAATTCGCCGGTTGCGCGTTTCAGGTCTATATTTTCCGGTTCTGCAACGTTAAATTCTGCTTTAAATTCGGAGAGTTCTTCTTCTACTTTTTCCCATACCTGCTCTTTTTCTTCCCAATCGAACCCGGCGCCGCGGGCTTTTTCCTGAATGCGCATGGCTTTAACCAAAGCCGGCAACGATACTGGAACGCCGCCCAACACCGATTTATTGCCTTCTTTCAGTTTTAATTGTTCCCAATTCTGTTTTACCTGCTCTTCGGTTTCGGCTTTTACATCGCCGTAAATGTGCGGATGCCGGAAAATCAGTTTGTCGCATTGGGCATTTAAAACATCGGCCAGGTCGAACATATTGGTTTCGGAAGCAATTTTGGCGTAAAAAACCAAGTGCAGCATCAGGTCGCCGAGTTCTTTTTTAAGCTCAGGCGTGTTTTGCTTTAAAATGGCGTCGGAAAGTTCGTAGGTTTCTTCTATGGTTAAATGGCGCAGGCTTTCCAGGGTTTGTTTGCGGTCCCAGGGGCATTTTTCGCGCAGATCTTCCAAAACATCTAATAAGCGGTTAAAAGCAGCAAGCTGGTTCCCGCGGGGCGTGTCGGCAAAAACGGTAGTTTCCATAGCTCAAAGATAGAAGTTTTTTGCGGGTTACTTTTTAAGCGGAAAACCTACCGTTTTTATTATAAACATTGGAAGCGCCGAATATTCGGGAAATTATATAGTACCATTTCCGGAAAAAATATTAGAATTTAAACTGGCTTTAAAAGGAAAGGAGCCGAATAAATATTAATAAGTATGCGGAAAACAGATTTTTTTATGTTAGTATGTAATCCCGATTGCTTACTTTTGCATTCGTAAAAATCTAAACTGAGTGGCACTTATAAAATCAATTTCAGGAATCAGAGGAACTATAGGCGGGAAAGTAAACGAAGCTTTAACGCCGGTAGATGTGGTAAAATACGCCGCTGCTTTCGGTACGTGGATGTTAGAAACCACTAAAAACGATACAATAGTAATAGGCCGCGATGCCCGCCTTTCCGGCGAAATGGTAAGTAAACTGGTAGCGGCTACTTTGCAGGGTTTGGGCATAAACGTTATAGACCTTGGCTTAAGCACTACCCCAACCGTAGAAATGGCCGTGCCGGCTAAAAAAGCAGGCGGCGGTATTATTCTTACGGCCAGTCATAACCCAAAACAGTGGAACGCGCTTAAATTGCTGAATAGCAACGGCGAATTTATTAACGACGAAGAAGGAAAGCGGGTATTGGAAATTGCCGAACAGGATGCTTACGAATTTGCGCAGGTTACCAAACTTGGTAAATATTCTACCGCCGATTACCTTAAAAAACATATTAAAACCATTGTTGGTTTGCCGCTGGTAGATGTAGAAGCTATTAAAGCCAAAGATTTCCGGGTGGTGGTAGATGCCGTAAATTCCAGCGGTGGTATTGCGGTACCTATGTTGCTGGAAGCTTTAGGTGTAACGCAAATTGAAAAACTGTACTGCGAACCAGACGGTAATTTTGCGCACAACCCGGAACCACTGCCGGAAAACCTGCGCGATATTTCGCGGATGCTGGAAAAAGGCAAATTTGATTTAGGTATTGTTGTTGACCCGGATGTTGATCGCCTGGCTTTGGTTTGCGAAGATGGCAGCATGTTTGGCGAAGAATATACGTTGGTTGCAGTTGCCGATTACGTTCTTAAAAATACCCCGGGCAATACCGTTTCCAATCTTTCTTCTACCCGTGCCTTACGCGACGTTACCGAAAAAGCCGGCGGCAAATATTCCGCTTCTGCTGTAGGTGAAGTTAACGTGGTAAAAATGATGAAAGAGCAGAACGCGGTAATTGGCGGCGAAGGCAACGGCGGTATTATTTACCCGGAACTGCACTACGGTCGCGATGCATTGGTAGGAATTGCTTTATTTTTAACGCATTTGGCTAAATCCGGTCTGCCAATGACTCGTTTAAGAGCTTCTTACCCAAATTATTTTATTTCGAAGAATAAGATCGAATTAACGCCGGAAATTAACGTGGACGATGTACTGGCCAAAGTGCATAAACGCTACGCAAAACAACCGGTAAATACCATAGATGGCGTTAAAATTGAATTCGATAAAGAATGGGTGCACTTACGCAAATCCAACACCGAACCAATTATCCGGATCTATGCCGAATCGGAAACCAACGCTACTGCCGATCATTTAGCCAATAAAATTATCGGCGATATCAAAGAGATCATTTCCGTAAAAGCGTAAGTTTTAATTAGGAATTACGAATTGAAAAGGTCTGTTGCAGCAATGTGGCAGACTTTTTTGCTTTAAAAATATAGCGTTTTTCGTCATCCCGAGCGTTAGTCGAGGGAACTTATAAAGCCGCATTTCTGAGTTTTTAGGCTTGAAAAGGTACCGTTTTTTGCTGTCGTCCTGAGCTCCAGTTATGCGTAGAATTTGCGCAGCTTTCTACATATTATTTGGAAAGCCAATCTCCCGATTGGCGTAAACCAGAAACGCCAGTCTGGAGACTGGCCATCCGGAAATGCGGAGAGCGCTATGCTAACTCTCCACATAACTTGGGTAACTTGGGATTTTGTCAGCAAATATTCCTGATAAAGTCCCTTAGAAGGGGGAGGGCGATGACAGGAGAATTAGCTGATCCTTTCAATTTTAAAAGATTTTCTAAGCGCCTGGGTTTTAAAGCAAAAGCCTTCTGCTGAGGCTGCGCCTCCCTGATTTGCAAACTTCAGTTCATTAGTAAGCCCAGGTTTTAAAACTTGAACCAGCTTTTAAACCTTATACTGAACCTGCATTTTTAATTTCTCGCAATGCGATTTAAGAGCTACATCATTCCTGTTCTGAAAAGCAATAACCAAAGCACTTTTTTGCTCAAAGGCCATAGCGTTTTACGTCGTTCGTGGATAAAAATCCAAAGTTAGCAGCTTGAGATGGAACGATTTAGCCCCGAAAACCTTATATTTGTAAATCTTTCGTTTTGAATTTCGATTCAGCAGGGCTGATTTAAGAATTTCTAATTCGTAATTTCTAATTCCTAATTAATAATAAATAGTATGCGTGTTTACCTCGACAATGCGGCGACCACTCCCTTAGACAAAGAAGTTTTCGATGCGATGGCTCCCTTTATGCTTGAACATTTCGGCAATCCTTCTTCCATCCATTGGCACGGACGTCAGGTTCGCGCAGCTATAGAAGCTTCCCGCCGCACGGTAGCTACGCTTTTAAATGCTTCACCTTCCGAGATTTTTTTTACTTCCGGTGGAACCGAGGCTGATAACGCAGCAATTATTTGCACTGCTAAAAGCCTGGGAATTAAGCACGTAATTACCGATAAAATGGAGCACCATGCCGTTCTTCACTCTGTAGAATGCCTGGAAAAAAACGACGGTGTTAAAGTTAGCTACTTAAAACACGACGAATGCGGAACTTTAGATTTGAATCACCTGGAAGAATTGCTGGCTAATAATTCCAAAACGTTGGTTTCGGTAATGCACGCGAATAACGAGATCGGGAACCTGAACGATATTCAAACGATAGGCGAGATCTGCAAAAAGTACGATGCTGTTTTCCATTCCGATACGGTGCAGACGATGGGGCATTATAAGCACGATCTGAAAACGCTGCCGATTAATTTCCTGGTAGGTTCTGCGCATAAATTTCATGGTCCGAAAGGCGTTGGTTTCTTATACGTAGATGGCAATGTTAAAATCGAGCCATTAATTAACGGCGGTTCGCAGGAACGCAATATGCGCGGCGGTACCGAAAATGTGTACGGCATTATTGGTCTGGCTAAAGCTATGGAAATTGCTTACCGCGACATGGAAGCGCACCACACGCACATTCAGGGCCTGAAAGATCGCATGATCGCCCAACTGAAAGCGCAAATGGAAGATGTGCGTTTCAACGGTAATTCTGAGTTTGCCGAAAAGAGTTTATACACAGTGCTGAACGTAAGTTTACCGGCTTCGGAAATGAACGAAATGCTGCTGTTTAACTTAGATATCAATAAAATTTCGGCTTCCGGCGGAAGCGCCTGCACTTCTGGCGCCAATGCCGGTTCGCACGTATTGCAGGCTTTGGGCGCAGGTCCAACCCGCGGTGCAGTTCGTTTCTCTTTCAGCAAATACAATACAATTGAAGAAATTGATTACGCAGCGGCTACATTGGCTAAAATGTATCAGAACGTTACGGCTTAGAAACGGTAGGTTATAAGCCGTAAAAAGTGCCCCGGAATTATTTCCGGGGCACTTTTTTGTTTAAAAACGATATCGTTTTGGCATAAAAAAGCCCCGGCTTTTAAGGAAGCAGGGACTTTTTGTTTACAATTTAATGCCCAGATTTATTAATTCAACGCCTTATTTTAATAAGCTGTATCTAAAAATACCATATTTTACTCCAGAATGGTTAAGTGGGTTACCTGTTGTATCTATGAAAGTAAGCTTTGAAGCGGTTAATGTATCTACAGTATAGGTTCCAGCATGGATATCAAGATGAGTCTCATCTTTGGGAAGTGAAACTGTTAAAACATTCTTTTTTAAATTGAATGTGCCCGCTTCTAAAATTTCAAATTTTCCATTATCTAAGTAACTATCCTCAAAAATTCCCTGAGGTTTAAATCTATAATAATTGTTTGTACCTGTAGAGATAGAAGAGTACCATTCACCTAAACTATTTCCCTGAGAATCATATTCAGTAAATACCATTCGCATTACAGTCCAGTCACCTTCTATTTTAGAATTATCATTAGTTGCCGTGTTGCTTGCAGGTTGCGGGTTATTATCTTTTTCATCATCGCCGCAGGAAAAGGTAAGGAACGCTAAACCCAGGAAAAGTAAATACTTCAATTTCATAAAGATCAAAATTTAACTATCAAATATAGGTAAATAACATTGAGATTGAAATACCATGTTATTTTTTTCTACCCCCGCAAAACCATATCCTTAACCGCCTCCACCCAGATCGGGTTCACGTTCAGACTTTCGGCTAATTGCCAGTGTTCGCCGCCGGCTTCCTCAAATATTTCCTTGAATTCGCGGCCAACTTCCACGGTAGTTTCTAAACAATCTGCCACAAACGCCGGACTGAACGCCAATACGCGCTTAATTCCTTTTTTCGGCATTTCCGCAATTACTTCGTCGGTATACGGTTTGATCCAGGGGTCTTTCAGGCGCGCCTGCAATCTGGATTGGAACGCAACGGTATATTGATCTTCGCGCAAACCAAGTTCTTTGGCCACCAAACGCGTAGTTTCGTAGCATTGGGCTCGGTAGCAGTAGCGGTTTTTCTTGTTGTAAGTGCTGCAACATTTGTCGGAAAGCTGGCAATAACCGCCGTTCGATGATTTTAAGATCTGCCGTTCCGGAATGCCGTGGTAGCTGAAAACATAATGATCGTACTGCGTTTTTTCCATGTAGCTTCGGCCAATGGCAGCCAGCGTTTTGATAAATCCCGGATCGTCGGCAAAGCGGTTGATGAACGAAATGCTTGGAATTACTTCCCATTTGCTTACGATGTCCATTACTTTCTGGGTAGAAGTTCCGGTGCTGGCCGAAGCATATTGCGGGTAAAGCGAGATCACGATTATTTTATCTACATCCTTCGCGCGCAATTCTTCCAATGCACTTTCAATGCTCGGGCTCTGGTAACGCATGCCCAGAGTCACGTAATAATCTTTGCCCAAAGCTTCCTGAAGCAATTTCTGCAGATCCTGGCCATAGTAAAGCAACGGTGAGCCACGTTCGTCCCAGAGTTCTTTGTAAATTTTAGAAGATTTCGGAGCGCGGAATGGTGCAATAAGGCCATTTACCAGCAAAAAACGCTGCGGCGCAGGCATATCAATTACGCGGCCATCCATTAAGAATTCACGCAAATATTTGCGCACATCCGGAACTTCGGGAGAATCGGGCGTGCCAAGATTTATCAGTAAAACGCCGGTTAGCGGAGTTGTAGCCATAAAGTGTTTTCGGAATTAAACTGCAAAGATAGGTATTTAGTTGTTGGTTGGTAGTTGCTGGTTGTTGGTTTTTCCTGTAGGGACAGGGCTTGACCTGTCCGCACGCATTCCCGATCAAACATTCCCGGCCAGATATATCTTATACAAATGTAATCTTCATCCTTACCCTTTTACCGGAAAATCCTGTTCATCCATTAAATCCTGAAAATCATGTTCAGACAATTGATCAGATAACGTGCGGACAGGTCAAGCCCTGTCCCTACACACGCTGTACTGAAATTCAACCCCAAAACGCTATGCTTTTCCCTGAAAAACTCCAACAACCAGCAACTACCAACCAACAACTAAATAATATGTATCTTTGCAAGTTCAAACTTAATTAACTACTATTTTGGAAACGCCTCACAAAGCCGGATTTGTCAGCATTATCGGGAAACCCAACGTCGGGAAATCGACCCTGATGAACGTGCTGGTTGGCGAACGCCTCTCCATTATTACGTCTAAAGCCCAAACCACGCGCCACCGCATTATGGGCATTCTGAACGGCGACGATTTTCAGATCGTGTATTCCGATACGCCGGGCATTATTCAGCCGAAATACGAACTGCACGAAAGCATGATGGAGTTTGTGCGCGGCAGTTTAGAAGATGCGGACGTAGTGCTGTTCGTGACGGATATTTATGAAAAGTGGGACGAAGACGACGTAATCAAACGGTTGGAAAAATCGAAATCGAAGATCCTGCTGCTCATCAATAAAACTGACCAGGCAACTTCCGACGAAGTGCTGGAGAAAATTGCCTACTGGAAAGACAAAGTACAGGCCGAAGAAATTATCCCGATTTCGGCGCTGAATAAGAAGAATACCGACAAGGTTTTTGAGCTTATTCTGCAGCATTTGCCTGAGCACCCGGCTTATTTCCCGAAAGATGAACTAACCGACAAGCCCGAACGTTTCTTTGCGGCCGAGATGATCCGCGAAAAGATCTTCCTGACCTATAAAAAAGAAATTCCCTACAGCTGCGAAGTGGTGATCGAGGAATTTAAGGAAGACGAAACGATCATCAGAATGCGCGCCGAAATAATTGTAGAACGGCGCAGCCAGAAAGGAATCATCATCGGGCACGGCGGCGAAATGCTGAAAAAAGTAGGTTCCTTGGCCCGCGTCGATCTCGAAGATTTCTTCCAGAAAAAAGTGTTCCTCGAAATTTTCGTGAAAGTAAAAGAAAACTGGCGCTCCGATCCGAAATCCTTATCGCGGTTTGGGTATAAGGGGAGTTGAGAGAAAATATGAGAGTTGCGAATTTTCGATTTTTGACAATTATATTGTTGTCTCAGCTTTTTGGACTGATAGCTTTTGTGACTTTTATTTTTGCCGGAGCTGAAGATGAAAATCCAGAGAATATTAATAAGATAGAAAGTTTTATTGCAAGCCTTTTTAATATATTTTTATTTCCAAGCCATTTTTTGTTAAAGGCTTTTTCAATTAGTATGGATGGGAATAAATTCATTTTAGGTTTAATCATTAATTGTCTTTTGTATGGATTTATCAGTGAAAGAATAATTAATTTAATTAAGAAAAAAAGTATACGAAATAATATATAAAAACATCCCTAGGGGTAGACGCCTTATGCTGCAGCGGAATTGTTCCGGTAGCCTTTTTAATAATTATTTTAAGTGTAATTAAATTTATCTTATTCAAAAGAGATAATAAAAGAAAGGAGACAATTATGGAACAAGAAATTAAAAGTAACGAGAAACTCAGAATGATAATCAATTCAGGAATTGAAACAGTTTGGGCTATTGGGACATCCGTTGCAGCTGCGGGTGCGCTTCTAAAACGCTAGGCAAAAAGACCAAAAAAGTCTAAAGTCTGAATCAGAATTTGCAGAATTATAGAATGAACAGAATTTAAAATTTTAATTCTGAAAATTCCGAAATTTTGAAAATTCTGATTCAGACAAAAAATATTACCGGGCTAAAAACCCAAACTTGGTTCTGTTGTATAATTCAGGCAGCAGGAAAACCATTTTATTTATTCGGATACTCCTACGAAGAATGAGGGGCTGAAACATTACCAAATTTTTTACCACAATGGCAAACATTGTAGCAATTGTAGGCCGGCCAAACGTCGGCAAATCAACATTTTTTAACCGTTTAGTTGGCCAGCGCAAAGCCATCATGGACGATGAAAGCGGTGTAACCCGCGACCGCCACTACGGCTATTCCGAGTGGATCGGCAAAAACTTTACCGTGGTAGATACCGGCGGTTACGTAACCGGCTCCGACGATATTTTCGAAGAATCGATCCGGAAACAGGTAGAACTCGCCATTGCCGAAGCTACCGTAATTCTGTTTATGGTAGACGTGGAAGCCGGCGTAACCGGTTTAGACGAAGAGTTTGCGAACGTACTGCGCCGCTCTAAAAAGCCCATTTACATTGTAGCCAACAAAGCCGATACGTTTCAGCGTGGTCACCAGGCCGGCGAATTTTACGCGCTTGGTTTAGGCGAAGAAGTTTTCCCGATCTCTTCGCAGCACGGTTCCGGAACCGGCGATCTGCTGGATGAAGTTGTAAAGCATTTCGAAAGCGAAGATGAAGAAGATCCGGATGCGGGCATTCCAAAAATTGCCATCATGGGTCGCCCGAACGCGGGTAAATCTTCGTTCGTGAACTTACTTTTAGGCCAGGAACGCAACATCGTAACCGACATTGCCGGCACCACCCGCGATTCCATCCATTCGCGTTACAATGCGTTCGGAAAAGAATTTATTCTGATCGATACCGCCGGTCTGCGCCGCAAAAGCAAAGTACACGAAGACATCGAATTCTACTCCGTAATGCGGGCCATTCGCGCGCTGGAAGAAGCTGACGTTTGCGTGGTTATGATCGATGCGACGCGCGGCATAGAAGCCCAGGACATCAACATTATTGGCCTGGCCGATAAAAACAAAAAAGGCATCGTGATTCTGGTAAACAAGTGGGACCTGGTAGAAAACAAGGAAACCAACACGGCCAAAGAATTCGAAGAAAAGATCTACGAAAAGCTGGGCTCTATGACTTATATGCCTATTATGTTCGTTTCGGTTTTAACCAAGCAGCGCGTACACAAGGCCATCGAAAAGGTGATAGAAGTGTATGAGAACAAGATGAAAAAGATCCCGACTTCGAAGCTGAACGAAGTAATGCTGGAGGAAATCGAGCGTTATCCGCCGCCAAGCATTAAAGGTAAATTCGTGAAGATCAAGTACGTAACCCAGATCCCGACGCACAACCCTACGTTCGCATTTTTCTGCAACCTGCCGCAGTATATCCGCGAGAGTTACGTGCGTTTCCTGGAGAATAAGATCCGCAAACACTTTGGCTTTGAAGGAGTTCCGATCAACGTTATTTTTAAGAAAAAATAATTTTTTATTGGTATTGTTTGATAACCAAAAGTTGCATTACCTTTGCAACTCTAAATCAAAAATCTTTATTAAACTTTTATCATGAAAAAAGTATTATCTCTTGCTTTAGTTGCTGGTATGTTCGCGTTCGCTTCTTGCGAGAAAAAAACTGCTGAAACTACAGAAACTACTAACACTGAAGCTACTACAGAAGCTACTGAAACTCCAGCTGAAACTCCAGCTACTGATTCAGCTGCTACTACAACTACAACAACTACTGATTCAGCTGCAACTACAACTGAAACTCCAGCTGCTCACTAGTAAGTAGAAAATTATCTGTTCCCGGCCTGGCCGGAAACAAAAAAGCCCTGCAGAAATGCGGGGCTTTTTTTTGCTCTTTCTGAACCTTAATTCCCCGGAAATACAATTCAGCTTCTTTAAAGTTTTCCGGCAACTACTTATTAAAAAGTAAAAGGTTTAAGCTGGCTTAACTGAAAATGAAGATAATCAAGAGGTTAGGTGAATGTTCGGCTGTTGTCGGTTGGAGTCGGAAAAGCACTACTTTATTCAGAAAAAAAAGTTTAAAGATTTTTTAAAAACCCGGGTTACCTTTCTGCCGGTTTGGTATTAACCTCTGTTCGACCGGAAAATTTAAAGGCTCCGGTAAAAACAAAGACATTAAAAAAAACAACTTAACTTTTTAACAAAAAACCAAAATGAAAAAAGTATTATCTCTTGCCTTAGTTGCTGGTATGTTCGCGTTCGCTTCTTGCGAGAAAAAAACTACTGAAACTACAGAAACTACCAACACTGAATCTACTACTACTTCAGAAGACATGAACAGCGATGCTACTATGTCTGATTCAGCTTCTACTACAACTGGTACAGAAGGCACTACAACTACTGGCACTGAAGGTACAACTACTACTGGCACTGAAGGCACAACTACTACAGGTACTGAAGGTACTACTACTACCGGCACCACTACAACTGGTACTACTGCTGGTTCTACTACAACTGGTACTACAACCGGTCACTAGTAAAATTAAGGTTTTGGCGAAAGCCAATTCCTGGAAAAGCCTCCGAAAGCGGAGGCTTTTTTTATTTTAAATATTTTGAAAAAATACGGGTTACCTTTTAAAGTAAAATGTATTAACCACCAAAGCAACTGCTGCAAATACGGTTCCCGTTCTTTTAAGCGGCTGATTTTAAATTTTAAGAATCTTTTATTTTAAATAATAAACCAACCCAAAATGAAAAAAGTATTGTTCTTAGCGCTTGCTGCTGGTATGTTCACATTTGCATCTTGCGATTCTAAAAAAGAAAACCAGGCTGAAGAAAATGCAAACAAAGTAGAAGAATCTGCTGATCAGAAAGCTGACCAAATGGAAGATGCCGGCATGGATGCTTCTGCTGATTCAGTTCGCGAAGCTGGCGACCAGCACGAAGATAGCGTTGACGCTGCCCACTAATTGTTAATTGTTAGATTGTTTTGTTAAAAAAAATGCACCTTTCGGGGTGCTTTTTTTTTAATTACTTTTTGGGCTTAAAACGATACTGTTTTAACTCAGCCGTTTCTGGATCTGCTTATCTACCCGGTTAAATAACTGCTGCGGATCAAGTGTCCGCCACGGAATTTCTTCCAGGCTGCCCCCAAAGTTGATGTAATAATCGAGGTTATATTGGTGCATTTCCCGGAGCACAAATTCCTGAAAGTTTATTGCCGCGATCCAGCCTTCTTCCACATCTTCAAACCATTCTTCGTAATAGCTGTCGTCGGAACCGTGGAAATTAAAAACGTTTTCGCCGATCAGAATAAAATATTTAATGCCTTCCTGAATTAACGGATCTACAATGTTGCGTTTCAGGTGCATGATATCGTTGTGCAAGGTATCGTTCCACTCGCCTATAAATTCCATAATGGCAATTCCCTGGTCATAATCAGCAAAAAGAATTTTTATAAATAACGTTTCCGAACCGATCGGGTCCCACTGCGGATGGATGTAGTAGCCATATATATCGTGCGTAAAATAGGTGAGGTCATTTTCGGTTTCATAAAGCGGCGAACGCGGATCTTCGGCAGCGCTGTAAAGTTCGATCCAGTTATAAAAAGGCTCAATGGTGTGCATGAAGGGGGCTGTTAACTTTTTCCTCTTACAGGTTTTTGTCTGGATTAGTTTTTTGAATAACTACGGGTTTGTTGAGGTGGTATTACTGAGGTGTAAATTCTTTTTTATCCGGCGAGATATTGAAAGTTCTGCCTAGGGGAAAGTTGTTTTTTAGCTAAAATTGCTACCGTTTTTTTGTCATTTCGAACGGAGATCTCTTAAAATTTTCACAAGCTTAACTATTCAATTCTTTTTCACATTATCTGGTCATCCCGAGCAAAGCCGAGGGAACTTATGAGACCTTATTCCTGAGTTTTTGCTAAAATTGCTACCGTTTTTCTTTTCGTCATCTCGACTATAGGAGAAACCGCAGGTTAGGCGGAGCCAAATCTCCTCAAGTTTGCAGTGAAGTCTACTAAGAACATAATTTTGTAAATCTAAGAAATCATAAAAATCACAGTTCAGACAATTTTCAAATAAGCTTTTCTTTTATAACTTCCTTTAGTGTTCTTTTTGTCTTGATACAAGACCACCCCCAACCCCTCCTTGAAAAAAGGAGGGGAGTCCAAAAAAGTCAAGTCAACAAAAACTCGCTGACCGCTCAAACAGTTTGTTGACAAAATGCCACTGGGATACACCTTCTCTTTGTAGTGAACTAACCTTTTACGATAGGGAAAACCTGTGCGCTAGCAAACAGCCAAATTTTTCGCCGGTGCCGAAAATTTGTCTTTTAGCTCAATTGTTTCTTTTTTTCTTACTCCGCTGCGCGTTCGAAGTACTAAGTTGAAATTTAGGTAGAAAGAAAAACTCCCCTCCTTTCAAAGGAGGGGTAGGGGTGGTTGTTTTATTCTCCTTTATAATTTTGAATTGCATTCCGCACATTTCCATGTCTTTCTAGTAATGCAGAAGCTTCTTCATGCGAAATTTTTAGTTCTTCCATCAGCATTCTTGCGCCGCGGTCTACCAGTTTTAAATTGCTTAGTTGCATGTCTACCATTTTGTTGCCTTTCACGCGGCCGAGTTTTATCATGGTAGCGGTTGTAAGCATATTCAGTACTAATTTTTGCGCGGTGCCGGCTTTCATTCGCGTGCTGCCGGTTACGAATTCAGGACCAGTTATAACTTCCACCGGAAATTGCGCAACTTCGGCTACTTTAGAATTCGCGTTGCAAACTACACAGCCAGTAGCAATTCCATGTTCGTTGCAGGTTTGTAAGCCACCAAATACGTAAGGTGTACGGCCGGAAGCAGCAATCCCAACTACCACATCTTTTTCGGTAATTCCGGCGTTTTGCAGGTCGAGCCAGGCTTGTTCGAAGTTGTCTTCGGCAAATTCTACGGCTTTTCTGATCGCGCCATCGCCGCCGGCAATTATGCCTTGCACTAAGTCGAAAGGAACGCCATAGGTTGGCGGACATTCTGAGGCATCTACAATTCCTAAACGTCCGCTGGTGCCGGCGCCAATGTAAAATAAATGGCCGCCGTTACTTAGTTTTTCTACAATAACCTCTACCAGTTTTTCGATCTGCGGAATGGCTTTTTCTACTGCCAGCGGTACCGTTTTATCTTCGTTGTTAATGTTAGTCAGCAATTCGCGAACCGACATTTTTTCAAGATCATTATAGTGCGAAGCAGTTTCGGTAGTAGACATAATTAATGTGCTAATTTTTTAATGTGCTAATTGAGTTTTTGCGCCGAAAACGGTAGCGTTTCTATTATTAAAAGTCGAAGGATCGAAACTAAGAGTAATATGCGACCAAGCCTTCCATTGGTGTTTTAATTATGCGGCCGATGGTTACGTTGTGAGTGGCGGCAATTTCTTTTAATTCGGCGTTGAAATGGTAGGCAATAGAGCCTAAAAAGTGGACTGGCAAGGTTTGGTGCTCCGGATAACGGGTAATGTTTTTTACAAAGAAATCGTTGATGCCGTTGTAAATGAGTTTTGCCAGGGATGGGTGTTCGCGGTTTTCGCCTAAGAACTTCGCAAAAGTTGCCAGGTAGCGGTTAGGAAAAGGCTTGGTATAAACCGTAAGAATGATGTCGTCGTGGCTCAGGTGGTAAGTAGCTATGAATTTTTCGCGGATATCCTGCGGAAGTTCAAGGTTCAGAAATGCCTGGATCAAACGTTTGCCCAAATAACCGCCGCTGCCTTCGTCGCCTAAAATGAAACCGAGATTAGGTACGTTATAGGCAATTTTACCGTCTTTAAAATGGCAGGAATTAGAACCGGTTCCCAGAATGCAGGCAATGCCTTCTTCGCGGCCGCAAAGTGCCCGGGCTGCTGCGATCAGGTCGTGGTCTACTTCAATTTTGGTTGTTGGGAAAACGGTTCGTAAGCCCTGCGCTACGGTTTCTTTGCTTTTATCGGAGCTGCAACCGGTGCCGTAAAAGAAAATTTCAGCAGGTACTATTCCTTGTAATTGCGGTAATAATTCCGATCTCACCGTAGCAGAAATCTCTTCGGAAGTTTGGTAATGCGGACTAATTCCCTGGGTTTTATAAATGGTTTGCGTACCGTTTTCATCCAGCAAACACCAGTCGGTTTTAGTAGCACCACTATCGGCAATTAATTTCATTATTTTAAATTGTTAAATTGTTTTATGGTTAAATTGTTGTTTACTTTTTGGCCAAATCTGGTAACGTTTTTCAGCCATTTAACAATTCAGCCATTTAACCATTTTAGTTATTTTAACCTTCCTATCGCTTCAAATTTATCGAAAACGTAGTCGGTGTGCGGCGCATCTTTCAGTTCAGCAGTCAGATCCTGGCCAGCCCAGTGTTCGTAATGGTTTCCCCGGCTCCACAAACGCGATTTTTTTACGTCGTAGATTATACCTTTATAACCCACCCAGATCTCGTCGCGGTCCTGACCGTTGCGCAAGGCAAGCTGGTTTTTGGTATATTCCGGTAAAATTGCGTGTTCTGGTTCCAAAGTTCTAACGGTAAAAACGGTAGGTTTTCTGACTGAAAAAGTGCTTACTTTTTAAAAGTTTGTTTCTCCGAAATTTGTCCGGTTTGCAAGTCGATGCGGTGAATATTTACCGTATTTCCGCCGTTGGGCGAAGTGCGGATGATCCAGTCTTTGCCATCGGTTTCGATGAAATAATCTACGTTGTTGGTAATAAAATTATTGCTGCGGGCCAAACTCAGGGCTTTTTCTTTGGTAATTTTAAAACCGCAATCAGGCTGCCCATTACATTCTGGAACATTGGTTGGGTACGTAATTTTCAGCGTATTGTCCGGTTCCAGGTAGAAGGTGAATTTAAGCGGAATAACTTCGTAATTGAACTGCATATATCCAATGCGATGCGGATTTTCGAGGTTCGGCAGTTGCAGGAAATAAGTCAGGTAAAATTCGTTGCTGTTAGTGGGGTTAATTTCGAAACTGCTTAGCATCAGGTCGGTGTATTTGCAGAAAACTTCCCGGCCTAATTTACTAAGTAAAAATTGCTGCGCCTGCGCATAAGCCGTAGTGAAATTTATGCCGCGCGTATTGTCGTAGAAATACATTTTCCAGTCTTCCAACTCAATTTGCGAAGGTTTTCCGGTACGCAATTCAAAATCTTTCCGCACAAAATTTACCAAAGAATCGGCCGAAACCTGCAGCGGATACCGGCACGAACTTTCGTTCTGCGCATGCAGATCTGCTGCGAAAAACGATAGGCAAAACAGTAAAAAAAGTATGCGGTAAAATTTCATTCTTACAATTTGAAATTTGAAGATGTGGAAATTTGAAAATTATCCGGCATCTGCATTATTTATTCTTTTGAGCTAGGTAAAATTCAATTGCTTTTTCGCGGGTTTCAACCTGTTTAAATTTTAAATATTCTTCCCCTAAAAATTGGGTGAAAAAGCGGTCTGTTTTTTCTAAAATCCCACAGAATAGTATTTCTTTCCCTTTATAAACTCTGTAATTATCTCTTAACTGAAAAAACTCACCTCCCATTTGGTCCATTCCTTTGAATTTACTAAAGTCAATGATTAATTGATCGGGATTAAATAGAGCCTTCCATTCAGGGAGTTTTTTTTCTTCTCCATAAACAACTGTCCACATAAAACCATAGTCAGATAAATTATAAAATTCCCCAACTGTAAGAATAACAATATCTCCTTCAGTTTGAATTTTTAAATTAAGTTCGTCAAGATTATTAGACCAGCCTTCTTCCATTTTCAATCAACAATCAACAATTAACAATTTAACAACTCAATCAAAACCCCATCCTTGCCTGCGTCAGAATCCACCTATTCGGAACTTCACCATTCGTAGCTTGCAAATAATCGTCGTAGGTGCAAGGCACAATGTGGTTGTCTTTTTCCGGCGTTAAATTCTCTACTTCCAGCCACCATTTGTCGCTTACGGTGCTTTTGTAGAACGTCATTTTATTTGGATTATCGTGGAACGGGACGGCGTATTTTGTAAATTTTTTGCTGGTAAAATCGAGTTCGTTTTTGCGCTGGTAATAACCTTCAATAAAATACCAGACCATAGTTGCTAGCGTAAAAGCGCCCAAACGTTGCGGATCGTAAGCCGGTTCGTATTCGTAAATTCCGAAAGAAGTAAGCTGATCGTTCAAACCCGCATACCAGGCCAATTGACAAGCTTGTTCGCCAGTAAAGCCAAAAGGATTGGCCGGAAAATATCCCGGAACGTCCTGAAAACGGATAGCCGAAACATCGAAACTCAGCAAATCTGCGTGGCGAACCAACGGTTCAGATCTGGTAATGTCTTTATGCACTTCCCCAATTCTTATGGTTTCGAAATGCAGTTTTTCCAGCACGTTCATCATTTCCGGTTCGGTTAAATAACTCTGGTGCCCGATCTGGCTGAAACTGAAAAGGTAATTCGGTTCGTGCATTAAAATTTTATGCAAATGATTCTGGTTTTCAGTTGCCGAAGTATCTTCGGTCATGTCCAGTTTGCTATCGATAGTTACCAGATTTACCGGTCGGCCCCAACTTTCGTACGCCAAAAACTGACCATAATCTAAGTCGTGGCTGCTGCCTAAAATTACCGGAATCGTGTTTTGCGAGATCAGCGTTTCTACTACTTCCCGAATCCGAAAATGCGTTTCCTCCAGCGAAATTCCCGGACGTAAATTCCCCAGGTCGGCAATGCGGTAGCGGCCGGTGCCTTTTTTAAGGGAATACAAACGGCGGCGAATTACATCGGCCGGGTTTTCTTCCGAAATTCCTACCATTTTTCCGCGGTTATCAAACACCCCGAAAATCGCAATATCGGCTTCCTGCCAGTCCGGAAATTTATAATGGAAAGCGTTTATTTGTGCGCCCACCGATTTCAGGTCGTGGTTTGCGTGCGTTTCAAATTCCTCGGGTAATGCTTCGAACAGGATTCCTAAATTCATAAAATAAAATGTGCCAGCTTCAAAATTAAGAAAATTAAACCGGAAAGCCCGCTATTGCCGTAAGGCAGAAAAAGCGGCCGGAATTTGGTTTATTTCGCCGGAATTCGCTTTATTTAAAAAAGAAACTGCCCTACTGCTAAATCTTACCCTCTATGGATTTTACCCGTGCTTTCGATATTCTGACCTACCAGCTAAAAAAGTATCCGCAGCCCGACTGCCTGGCAACAAAAATTAACGGCCAGTGGCAGAAATATTCCACGCAGGAAGTGCTCGAAAAAGCTAACCAGATCAGTTTAGGTTTGCTGAAAATTGGTATTGAGAAAGGCGATAAAGTTGCCATTGTTTCTATGAACCGGCCGGAATGGGTTTATGCCGACCTCGGCATTCAGCAAATTGGCGCCGTAAGCGTGCCCATGTACCCAACCATCACCGAAGAAGATTATCGTTACATTTTTAACGATGCCGAAGTAAAAGCCGTTTTCGTTTCCGACCGTGGTTTGTATAACAAAGTAATGGCCGCCACCTGCGATATTGAATGCATAAAACAAGTCTATACCTTCGATGATGTTTCCGGCGCCAACCATTGGACCGAACTTGTTAGCCTGGCTTCCGGCGAAAATCCGCAAATGCTGGAACCCCTAAAAGCTGCCATAAAACCCGACGATCTGCTCACCATAATTTATACGTCCGGCACCACCGGCAACCCCAAAGGCGTTATGCTTTCGCACGATAATATTGTAAGCAACGTGAAAGGCGCCGGACCTTACGTACCAGTAAACGAACACCACCGGGCACTAAGTTTTCTGCCGCTTTGCCACATTTACGAACGCATGCTGGTGTATTTATACATGGGTTTCGGCGTTTCGATTTATTTCGCCGAAGGCATGGAAACCATTGCCGACAACCTGAAAGAAATTAAGCCGCACGTATTTACAACGGTACCGCGTTTGCTCGAAAAAGTCTACGACAAGATCGTGGCCAAAGGCCTGGAACTGGACGGCGTAAAACGCAAACTTTTCTTCTGGGCCTTGGAACTCGGCTTGAAATATGATACAAGAAAAGATCAGGGCTTCCTTTACAACTCGCAGCTGAAACTGGCCAATAAACTGATCTTCAATAAATGGCGCGAAGCGTTGGGCGGAAACGTAATTGCCATTGTTTCCGGCGGCGCGGCTTTGCAACCACGTTTGGCGCGCGTTTTCTGGGCGGCCAATATCCGCGTAATGGAAGGCTACGGCTTAACCGAAACTTCTCCGGTAATTGCCGTAAACCGCCACGAACGCGAAAATAACGTGATCGGCACCGTTGGCCCGCCAATAGATGGCGTAGAAGTGAAAATTGCTGCCGATGGTGAAATTCTGACCCGTGGCCCCGGCGTGATGAAAGGCTATTATAAGAAACCCGAACTTACCGCCGAAGCTATTGACAGTGAAGGTTGGTTCCACACCGGCGACATCGGGCACATGGAAGAAGGCAAATACCTGAAAATTACCGACCGCAAAAAAGAAATGTTCAAGACTTCCGGCGGAAAATACGTAGCCCCGCAGCAGATCGAAAACAAGCTGAAAGAAAGCCTGGTAATAGAACAGGCTATGGTAGTAGGAGAGGGCCAGAAATTCCCGGGTGCTTTAATCGTACCTTCTTTTACCGGCCTGCAGGATTGGTGCAAGATCCACAATATTCCGTATACCTCCGATGCCGAAATGATCCGCAAACCCGAGATCGTAGATAAGTTTAAGAAAGAAATTGCCGGCTTCAACGAAGGTTTTGCGCAATACGAACAGATCAAGAAATTCGAACTGATCCTGAAACCCTGGACCATCGAAAGCGGCGAACTTACACCATCCCTTAAAGTGAAACGCAAAATCATCAGCAAGAATTACGAAGCCCAGATAAACGGTATGTATTCTTAAGCAAAAACCCGGCTGCATTATTGTGGCCGGGTTTTTTTGAACAGGATATTTCAGGATCTGTTTAATAGCCAGAGCTTTTTCCTGAAAACAGTTTGTTGGATTTCGGGATTTTAAGAATTATTCCGAATGGGACAGAGCTTGACCTCTCCGCATGCGGTATTACAAATCCTGAATTTCCATTAAAAAATATGGTAGTGGATAAAAAAGTATGATGGGATAAAAAAGGCAGTGATTGGGTTTAAGATGATGGAATGTTCGAAGTCCTCATCAAAATAAACTGTCCTCACTGCCAGAGCAGCAAGATAGTAAAAAACGGAAAGAAAAAGAACGGTGCTCAGAACTTGTTGTGCCGTTCGTGTAGGAAGCAGTTTCAGCCTGTATATAAGAATAAAGGTGCAGATCCGGCCGTAAAAGAGCTTATTCTGCGTCTTTTGGAGCGCAATAGCGGCATCAGAGATATAGAAGAAGTCCTGCAGGTAAGCCGCAATTGTATATTGAGCAACCTTTGCCGGCATGGTAATCAGCTTACGATAAAGCCTTTACTAAAGCATTATAAGAAGGTGCAGATAGATGAGTTGTGGAGCTTTGTAGGTAAACGTAAGAAAGGTAAATACTGGCTTATTTATGCTTATTGTCCTGAAACAGACCAGATACTGGCCTAGAGTTGTGGCAGCAGGAGTGCTAAAACAGTAAAAGAACTTTATAAAAAGCTGGAGGAAGTTCAGATTGATGAATTCTGTACCGATCACTGGAAAGCCTTTGCCAATGTACTGCCTGATGAAAAGCATACCATTGGTAAGGCTTATACTAAAAACATTGAAGGCGTAAATACCTGCCTGCGGGCCAGAAACAGAAGATTAGTCAGGAAAACAACCTGCTTCTCCAAAAAGAAGGAAAACCACCTGGCTGCTCTAAATATCATGTTCAACTACAGAAACAACCAAAAAATTAAACATCATACTTTTTAAACCACTACCAAAAATATTTTTATTAATTTAGTATGCAAGCATAACAATTTGCTGTATATTTGGTTTAACCAATAGATCCTAACCACCAGCTATGAAACCCGAAGAAACCGTAGATTATAACATAAAAGTTTGCTGGCACGCCATTTCGCGCATGTATAATGTGCAAGCCGCCCAGAACGATATAACCACCTCCATCGGTTTCGTGCTTCTCAATATCGATCCGACTGAAGGTACGCCGGCCACCAAAATTGCCCCTTTGCTTGGATTGGAAGCGCGCAGCTTAACCCGCATTTTAAAAAGCATGGAAGAAAAAGGCCTCATCTATAAAATGGCCGACGAAAAAGACAAACGTTCGGTAAGAATTATGCTTACCGAAGACGGACTAAAGAAAAAAGAAATCTCGCGCCAAACGGTACGGAAATTCAACCAAAAAGTCCGCGAAACCATCCCTCAGGAAGACCTTGATTGTTTCTTCAAAGTTATCTCCCAGATCAATGGTTTAATCGAAAGCAAAAACATTTTTTAATGTGCTAATATGCTATTAAGGAAATGTGAAAATGTAATTGAAATTGCTGATCCTGATTTATCAATCCGGATCTTGCCTGTTGCGGGTCTATAGACCCGCGTGTTTTGAGATTGCAAGAATATGGGGATTGATAAATCCCCGGCAGGTTGCTTTCAGATGAAAACATCCGAAAGAGCTAGAGAGCTGAAAGAGCGAAGGACTTTGTCTGATTAAAGCAGAGAGCCTACAACGAAGGCAGGAAAAAGTCCTCCCCTGTTTTTAGGGGAGGATTTAGGTGGGGTCAAGTGCGGTAAAACGCTATGCTTTCAACCCCAAAAACCCAAGCTCAAGAAGCAGTAAAACATTTCCACCTACAACAATTAAAGAATCTAATTTCTAACATCCAGATACTAATAACTATCTAATGAACAGAATCATAAATAAAGTAGCAGTGCTCGGCTCCGGCGTTATGGGTTCGCGGATCGCAGCGCATTTCGCCAACATCGGCGTGCAAGTCCTGCTGCTCGATATTGCCCCCAACGAACTCTCTCCTGAAGAACAGAAAAAAGGTCTGACCTTAGAAAACCCGCAGGTGCGCAACCGTATTGTAAACACCGCTTTGCAAACCGCCATTGCTTCCAACCCTGCTCCGCTGTACAAAAAAGATTTCGCCAAACGCATTACCACCGGCAACTTCCAGGATAATATGAAGGATATTGCCGGCGCCGATTGGATCATTGAAGTGGTAGTAGAAAACCTGAAGATCAAGCAGCAGGTTTTTGCCCAGGTAGAACAATTCCGGAAACCTGGTACGTTAATTACTTCCAACACCTCCGGAATTCCCATCCATTTCATGCTGGAAGGCCGTTCCGAAGATTTTCAGAAGCATTTCTGCGGTACGCACTTTTTCAACCCGCCGCGTTATTTAAAACTGCTGGAAATAATTCCAACCCCGAAAACCGATCCGGAAGTGGTGAAGTTTTTAATGCACTACGGCGATCTGTACCTCGGAAAGACGACCGTTTTAGCCAAAGATACGCCCGCTTTTATTGCCAATAGAATCGGTATTTATGCCATTATGCAGGGCTTGCAGGTAATGAACAAGCTCGGCCTGAACGTAGATGAGATCGATAGAATTACCGGTCCGGCCATTGGTCGCCCGAAATCGGCTACGTTCCGGACGCTGGATGTGGTTGGTTTAGATACGCTGGCGAAAGTAGCGCAGGGCTTATACCAAACCGGTGAAAAGGATGAATCCAGAGATTTGTTCCAGTTACCGGATTACGTTCAGAAAATGGTAGAAAATAACTGGCTCGGCGACAAATCGAAACAAGGTTTCTACAAGAAAACGAAGAACGAAAGCGGTGCTACCGAAATTTTAACGCTTGATCTGAACACGCTGGAATACGGTCCGAAAAACAAGGTGAAATTCCAGAGCATGGAAACCATCAAGCCGATCGAAGACCTGCGTTCCCGTTTAAAAGCTTTTGCCGGTGCTTCGGATAAAGCCGCCGACTTTTTCCGCGAAACTTCCTACGGTTTATTCCAATACGCCTCCAACTGCATTCCGGAAATCTCCGACGAACTTTATAGAATTGACGATGCCATGAAAGCCGGTTTCGGCTGGGATCTCGGTCCGTTCGAAGTTTGGGATGCTTTGGGCGTGAAAGAAACTGTAGCCAATATGGAAAAAGCCGGTTACAAACCGGCTGCGTGGGTTACTGAAATGCTGCAAAACGGTACCGAAAGCTTCTATAAAAGTGAAAACGGCAAACGCTTTTTCTACGACATTCCTACCAAAATCTACAAACCAATTCCGGGTACCGAAAACTTCATTATCCTGGACAATTACCGCAGCAACAACGTAGTTTGGAAAAACAAAGGCGCAACCCTACACGATATCGGCGACGGCATCCTGAACCTGGAATTCCACACCAAAATGAACACCATGGGCAGCGAAGTGGTACAAGGCATTCACAAAGCTATTGACCTCGCCGAAAAAGACTTCCGCGGGCTGGTTATCGGCAATGATGCCCCGAATTTCTCTGCCGGCGCTAACCTGGCTTTGCTCTACATGAACGCCCTGGAGCAGGAATACGACGAGATCAACCTCATGATCAAGCAGTTCCAGAACACCATGATGCGCGTGCGTTATTCCGCAATTCCGGTAGTAGTGGCGCCGCACGGTTTAACCCTCGGCGGTGGTTGCGAAATCACCCTCCACGCTGACCACGTACAGGCAGCTGCCGAAACCTACATTGGCCTGGTTGAATTTGGTGTAGGTTTAATTCCGGCTGGCGGCGGTACGAAAGAAATGACGTTAAGAACTGCGGCAGCTTTTGAAGAAGGCGATCCGGAACTGAACCGTTTACGCAACGCTTTCCTGAACATCGGGATGGCCAAAGTTGCCACTTCCGCGCATGAAGCCCGGGATATGCATTACCTGCGCCCCGGCGATGAAATATCCGTGAATCAGAACCGTTTAATTGCTGATGCCAAAGCTGCCGCCGTTCGTTTAGCCGAAACCGGTTACACCAAACCAACGCAACGCACCAACATAAAAGTGGAAGGCAGAAGCGGCTTGGGCATGTTCCTGACCGGCGCGCATGCCATGTACGAAGGCGGCTACATTTCGCAGCACGATAAAAAGATAACCGAAAAACTGGCCTGGATCATGTGCGGCGGCGATCTGTCTGCGCCAACCGAAGTTTCCGAGCAATATTTGCTGGACCTGGAACGCGAAGCTTTCTTATCGCTGACCGGCGAACGCAAAACATTGGAACGGATTCAAAGTATTTTAACATCAGGAAAGCCATTGCGGAATTAGGATCGGAAGAGCTGAAAACGCTATGATTTTAGCCTCCAAAAGTAAAAAGCCGCTCTTTCGGATTTGTAATCCGAAAGTACTTAATATAAGGATTTGCAATCCGGCTTTTTTAGGCGATAACTATAGCGTTTTATAGCAAATGCTACTGCCAGGCGGATTACAAATCCGCAATTAGATACTTCCGGATTGCAAATCCGGAAGAGTAAAAAGAAGAAAACATTAACCTAATCCACTCAGAAATTCCCTCCCCTTTTTTTTAGGGGAGGGTTAGGGTGGGGTAAACAATTAAAAAAATGAACCAAGCATATATCGTAACCGGATTTCGTACGGCAGTAGGCAAAGCAACCCGCGGTGGTTTCCGGTTTACCCGTCCTGATGACCTGGCTGCCGATGTGATCAAGCATTTGTTGGCTTCGGTACCTTCTTTAGATCCCGCCCGCGTTGATGATCTGATCGTGGGGAACGCCGTTCCGGAAGCGGAGCAAGGTTTGCAGATCGGTAGAATGATTTCGCTTTTGTCGCTGCCCATAAACGTTTCCGGGCAGACGGTGAACCGGTATTGTGGTTCCGGCGTGGAAACCATTGCTATGGCCGTAGCTAAAATTACCGCCGGCATGGCCGATTGCATCATTGCCGGTGGTACAGAATCGATGTCTTTAGTACCAACTGTTGGCTGGAAAACGGTACCGAATTACAACATTTCGATCAAGCACCCGGAGTATTATCTGAGCATGGGGTTAACGGCCGAAGCTGTGGCGAAAGATTACAAAGTTAGCCGCGAAGACCAGGATCAGTTTTCTTATAACTCCCATCAAAAGGCTATCAACGCGATTCAGAACGGGTATTTCAAAGAGCAGATCGTGCCGATAAATGTAGAAGAAACCTACCTCGATGCGAACGGCAAAAAGAAAACCCGCAGTTACGTGGTAGATACCGACGAAGGTCCGCGCGCCGATACTTCCGTGGAAAAACTAGCCCAGCTAAAGCCGGTTTTTGCCCAAAACGGCAGCGTTACCGCCGGTAATTCTTCCCAAACTTCTGATGGTGCTTCCTTTGTGCTGGTTATGTCAGAACGCATGATCAAGGAACTGAACCTGGAGCCAATTGCCAGAATGGTAACGTATACTACTGAAGGCATCGATCCAAGGATTATGGGTATGGGACCGTTAAAAGCCATTCCAAAAGCTTTAAAAATGGCCGGTATGAAACTCGAAGACCTCGACCTGATCGAAATGAACGAAGCCTTCGCCAGCCAATCGATTGCCGTAATGCGCGAATTGAATATTAACCAGGATGTGCTGAACGTGAACGGCGGCGCTATTGCGTTGGGTCACCCACTGGGTTGTTCTGGTGCAAAATTAAGCGTGCAGCTATTCCACGAACTTAGGAGAAGAAACAAGAAATACGGCATGGTTACAGCCTGCGTAGGCGGCGGGCAGGGCGTGGCAGGAATCTATGAGCTTTTAAAGTAGCTTGTAAAATATCGCTCTTTCGGATTTGCAATCCGAAAGCCCTTACTATAAGGATTTGTAATCCGACTTTTTCTGCCGAATTGCATAGCGTTTTTATAATTGGCGGCAGTGCTGGGCGGATTACAAATCCGCGAATAAATACTTTCGAATTGCAAATCCGCAAGAGCAAAAGAAGGATAATTGGAGATTTCAATTGCCCCTGTTTTAGCCGGGGGATCAGGAGAATACCAAATGGCTTTAGCCTGAATTTTTGCTAATCCAGCTGAAAGAATAATTAGGCTAAAGCCATTCGGAAAACTTGCTTAAACCCCTGGCTAAAGCCAGGGGCAATTGAATGGCAGAACCTGATTGAAAACTTTGAAGCCTTCAATTGAAATTTGATTCATAAAACGCTAGGCTTTTAGGGTTAAAAACTCAAGGCTAACCAAAAAATAAAAATCGAATAATCGAACCTCGAAAAATCGAACATACGAATATGGAAACTACCCAAAATCAAAAATCACTCAAAGGCGGCGAATTCCTGATCAAGGAAACAACTGCCGACAATATATTCACGCCGGAAGAATTCAACGAAGAGCAGAAAATGATGGCAGAAACAACCCATCAGTTCGTCGATTCGGAAGTTACGCCGGTGTTGGACCGCCTCGATAACCACGAAGAAGGTCTGATGGAAAGCCTGATGAAAAAGGCGGGTGAATTGGGCTTGTTTGGCATTTCTATTCCGGAGGAATACGGTGGGTTTGATAAAGATTTCAACACCTCGTTATTGGTTACCGAAGCGGCCGGCGGCGGACACTCCTTCCCGGTGGCGTTTGCCGCGCATACGGGTATCGGAACGTTGCCAATTCTTTACTTCGGGAATAAGGAACAAAAGCTGAAATACCTGCCAAAACTGGCTTCCGGCGAATGGATCGCGAGTTATTGTTTAACCGAGCCTGGTTCCGGTTCGGATGCGCTGGCAGCTAAAACCAAAGCGGTTTTGGAAGGCGATCACTACGTGCTGAACGGCCAGAAAATGTGGATCACGAATGCCGGTTTTGCGGATGTGTTCATCGTTTTTGCGCAGGTAGACGGCGATAAGTTTACGGGCTTCATCGTGGAAAAAGGTACGCCGGGATTAAGCCTTGGTCCGGAAGAGCACAAGATGGGTATTAAAGGTTCTTCTACGCGCCAGGTGTTTTTAACCGATTGCAAAGTGCCGAAGGAAAATGTGCTGGGCGAAATTGGCAAAGGCCATTTGATCGCTTTCAACATCCTGAACCTGGGCCGGATTAAACTAGCAGCAGCAACTTTGGGCGCGGCTAAAAAAGTTGCCAACCTGAGCGTGAAATATGCCAACGAACGCATCCAGTTCAAAATTCCGATCTCGAAGTTTGGCGCAATTCGGCACAAGTTGGCGGAGCAAACTATTAAAATCTATGCGCTGGAATCGGCGCTTTACCGCTGCGGAAATGATATCCATTTGAAAGAAGAAGAGCTGAAGGCGGCCGGTGCAGGCTACAACGAAGCGTTATTAGGAGCCGCGAAAGAGTTTGCGGTAGAAGCAGCTATTCTGAAAGTGGAAGGTTCGGAAGTGCTGGATTATGTGGTAGACGAAGGCGTGCAGATCTACGGTGGTTACGGTTTCTCCGCTGATTACCCGATGGACCGCGCGTACCGCGATTCGCGCATCAACCGGATTTTTGAAGGCACGAATGAAATTAACCGCATGCTTACGGTAGATATGCTGCTGAAAAAAGCCATGAAAGGCGAACTTGATCTGATGACGCCGGCCAAAGCGGTGCAGGACGAACTCATGAGCATTCCGGATTTCGGCGACGAAGAAGAAACGCTATTCAGCCAGGAGAAAAAAGTTATCAGAAACCTGAAGAAAGCAATTTTAATGACGGCTGGAACGGCGGTGCAGAAATTCATGATGAGCCTGGCGAAAGAACAGGAAGTTTTGATGAACGTGGCCGACATGGCCATCAAAACATACGTGGCGGAATCGCTATTACTTCGGGTGGAAAAACTCGTGCAAACCAAAGGCGAAGAAGCGGCGGCTTTACAAATTGACATGCTGCGCGTTTATTTAAATGAAGCCGTAAACGTTACCTTCATTGCGGGCAAAGAAGCCATTGGTTCTATGGCGGAAGGCGATGAGCAGAAAATGCTTTTCATTGGGTTGAAACGCTTTACCAAAACTTCGGAATTATTCAATGCGAAAGAAGCCAGAAGAAGAGTTGCTGCTAAATTAATCAGCGAAAATCGCTATGCTTTTTAGGTGAAAAAGTGCTTAGTTAAACAGAAAGCCGGTTTGCAGAAGCAGCCGGCTTTTTGTTTGAAATTACATTTCTTGTTTTATCAGGTTAATATTTTAAATTGCGCCTTGTTAAAAATAAATAACCGATGATAAAAAAGCTACTATCACTATTTACTTTATTCATGGCAGCTGGTGCGGCTTTAAACCTGCAGGCTCAAACCCCATTAACCGCTGCAAATTTCAGCCCGCAACTAGGCGAACATTTTAATTTAAAGATGGCAACGTATATGCCGCCGGGAAACGCGGGAGCTAATCAAACCTGGAATTTTTCGGGTATGGTAACTTCCTCCAATACTACCAGCGATTATGTTTCCCGGGCTGCCGCGCCGTTTCCGGCAAATGTTCCGGCCGCAAACCTGGTTTCAAAAAGTGCAACGAACGAGTATGAATACATCGAAACTACCCCAACTGCTATCAGAACGCACGGCGCCTATTCTGCGGCCCAAAACATGTTTATTACGTATTCTAACCCTTTAGATATCAACCTGCCTATAAACTACAATGGGGTAAACACCGATGCCTATAAAGCAACTTTCTCCACAAACGGCTTAAACTTTACCCGAATCGGCACAGCAACAATTTCTTATGACGGTTATGGTACTGTAATTACGCCTGCCGGCACATTTTCAAATATCCTGCGCTTAAAAATTATGGATGTTTTGCGCGATAGCGCCAACTTTGGGGGCACTTTTCCTTATGTGATCAATACCACAATCGAAACCTACGATTATATTTTGACTGGTACTCATATTCCTTTGCTTAGGCTGGTGAAAATGACCTCCGGTACAACGGTGCAAAGCGGTGCAATTTATTTAGATGCTTCTTCTATTTCGGGGCAGGCAGAAGAATTGGCGCAGGAAATGAAGCTGAACGTTTATCCAAATCCGGCCTCGGAGGCGGCAACCATTCAGTTTAAGTTGAAAGCTGCCGCAAAAGTTAAAGTTTCGCTGTTGAATATAGTAGGGCAGGAAGTATTAAACCTTCAGGAAGAATTGGTTACTGCTGAAAACCAAACCCAAACTTTACCGGTAGGCAATTTGCCGAAAGGAGTTTACTTCGTAAAAATTTCAATTGGGGATAAGGTTGCTACCAAACGATTGGTACTCGAGTAAAACTGGGTTCATTTATTAAATAAAAAGCCGCAGCTTGAATAAAGCTGCGGCTTTTTATTTAAAATTAGTATTGCGGTTATTGTAAATTTATATCGGTAAATGTTCCGTTAGTTACCGATTTAGTACCAGAAGCTGTAGAGCCAGGAACTGCATTGGCGGTAAAACTAAAAGTGCCGGAAACTTTCTGACCGACCTGGTCGAATTTAGTGATCGTTACGGAGCAATGTCCGCCTGGCATTGCAGAAGCCCAGGTATTTTGCGTTCCCCCAACTATAGAAGCTTGCGTAAAAATTGCGGTTGCATTGGTTGGGCCAGTAAACGTGCCAATTCCGGTTACGTTTTGTAAGGTAAGCACTATCACTTCGGCTGAGCCGGAAGTGCCCCCGGAAACATTGGCAGTAGTTCCCGTTATAGTAAAGGTAGTGCCATTTACCGCACCGTGCACAGCAGAATTCCACGAAGCACCATTTACGGTTGCCGACATGGTGCCTAAAAACTGGCTGCCGGGTTGCGTTAAAATTACCGTGCCTAAATCAGAAGTATTGCCGCTGCTTACAGTTACGTTGCGGGCTGGCGGTGCCTGAAAACCCATTGCCGGGGTAAAAGAAACCGCATAATCGCCAGCTGTTAAATTATCTGCCTGAAAAACACCCGAACCGTTTGGCGTAATTTCCAGGGTAGTGCTGCCTTGCGTAACGCGCATGTTGGTGGCCGAACCAGCCGGTGAAACCATCGCTTTTATGCTGCCGCCGGGGGCAGGGCCATCTTTGTCTTTATCTTTGCAGGAAGTAAAGATAAAGCCGCAAAAAGCCAGAAGCGTAATAAGGGAAAATAGTTTTTTCATATTCAGAAGTTTAAGATTTAAAATTGAAGAAAGGAATTCGCTTTTTCAAATCTTTCACGGAGTTTTTAAGCCTGAATCCTTACCGTTTTCCTTTTACTTCAAACCAATTTTACTTAACTGCAACGTAGCCGATTTCTTACTTGGCCTACTCACAACAATTAAAGAATTATCGGCGAGCCAGGTAGTGAAGTCTTTTATGTAAGCCAGGCTTTTGTCGTTTGCCACATTAAGACCTAACGGTTTTGGGTTTTCGCCGGCGCCGTTGTGCGGGTTTATGCGGCGCAAATAAAGGTCGGTTTTGTTGTTCAGCGTTTCCAGGGTTAAAATATGCAGCATGCCGTTTACCAACCGGGTACTGTAAGAAATACCGCTGAAACCTTCTTCGGGAGGCGCAACCTGGTTCTTTATAATAAACGACCGCCAGGCCAGGTTCAGGTATTCGTCGTAAGTAAAAAGGTGCAGTTCTTTGGCTACGTAGTTCGAGTTTTCGCCGGCTTCGGTATACCGTTTTTCGGCCATAATCACCACGTCTTTTTCCGGCGTAACCATTATTTCCGATAGTTCAATGTCTTCGAGGCGCGTTAACGGTTTATCTGTTGGAAAAGCTTTGTTTAACGTAGTGAGGTATTCGGGCGTGAATTTAAACTCCGGGGCAAACTTCATTTCGCTGGCTTCAAAATCGAATTTAACCAGTTTCAGGCTGTAATAATCGGAAGTGTTCTGATCCAGGCAAAGGGCGGCGGCGTATAGCAGGCCATCGGCTTCGAGGTCGTATTGGGTTTGGAAAACGTAAGTGGTAGTTCCCGAAAAATTTCCGCCCAACTGCACCGACATGGCTTTAGCATCGTCGGTTTTTAAGTTGTATTTCCGGACGGCCAGTTTGGTAGCATTATCCGATAGCAAACAAACGTATTGATTGCCCTGGTTATCTATTTTTAAAGTAGCCGAAACGTTTGTAGCAATATCGCGGAGGTTATAATTAGCATCTTTCAGCTTTTTAAAACTGCTGTCGAAAATGGCGGCGCTTATGGCTTTAATTTTGGTTTCCTGCATTAAAAACTGGTACGCCATAATTTGGGAGCCGTTTTCGGAGTAAGCAACCCCGATTTTCCGGCTTTTGGACGGCGCTTCGTAAATTTTACGGCTTTCCAGTTTTTTGCCCGTGCGGAGTTCTATTAAATGGCTGAAAAGCATTTGCGAACCCACATTTTTTTCGAACCGGTGCGTGAGCACAAATGCATATTCGGAGTTTTTATAAAAAGCTTCTACCGTTTCTTCGGGCAGCAAAGGCAACGCGGCAGACCAGGTTTGTTTCAGGCTTTTATCGTAGCGTTCCACGGCATATTCGGTGGCGCTTTTTTTGCTCAGAATTATAAAATCGGTTTCCGAAACGGGCAGCGATTTAAGCTTTAACCGCTGGTTGTATTTGTCGTCGGTTTCGTCTGGTAAATAAGTAAACGGTACCGGTTTGGCCCGGAACTGTGCCTGCGCTACCAAAGCGAAGCAAAATAAAAACGGTAGGAATATTAGCCGGAAAAGTAAACGGTGAACCACAGCAGCAAATTTTTAATCAATACCACAACGTACAAATATACATCTTTCCGGAGGTAAAAAGCAGGCGAATAAAATCGGGAAATATAATGCACCGGTTTCGGAATACGGTCGTTGGTTTAAAGGAGCAATTGCTATGGCTATTCTTTTAGCCGGAATAGAAAATTTTGTGCCTGAAAAATAAAGCCAAAGTAGAGGTATTGCCCTGATTTTTAGTTAGAACGCCCGTTTTGATGGTGAGCTGTTATTATAGTGGTGGGAATTTTTATAAACTTGCCGAAACTTTGACCTTCATTTAGGAGTAAACCTATACCGTTGCGATTTAAATTTTGAAGATTTATGAAATTTCTGCTTAAAGTGTTGGTACTGGGGTTATTAATTGTGGTGAGTAAATTGGCAAAAAATCAGACAATAGCAATGGAAAGGCCACACCACAACGTAAAATCCACCAACAGTATCTTTTTTAATTCTGAACAGGCTTCTGTTTTGCCCGCGGGCCACAGTGCAGCTTCCGTAAAAATGTAAAGCTTAAACGCTACATCTGCCGGCCATTTCTACAATTATTTTAAGTTATTAAGGTCCGGCCACATTTTCTGAAAAATCCAGGAAATGTGGCCGGATCTTTTGTTTCCGGGTTTTTAAGAGCTGCCTTCCTTTCCGGGTATTTTTTAATGCTTATCCAAACTGAACGTTAGCAGCAGCGCAGGTTCCGCCAATTTTATTTCAGTTTGTCTCTTTTTCCGTTCAGAATTTGTGGTTGGGGAGTTAAACCCTGTGGTGCCTGAATAGTTTGGAGAATTTATATTAAAAATATTTATAAAAAGATAAAATATTTCAATCTATTGTTTGTTAGAACAAATTATTCATTTACTTTAGAGCATTAGTTTTGGTTTGTTACGTTCGCGTTTATTCCCTGATTAATAGATTTCCCGGGCTTTTACTGGCAAGTTAGGACGTTTTGTTATTCTAATTTGCTGTATTCTAATAAGATGCCTGAGGATTTTTCTGCTCTGATTTAACCTCCTCTTACAAACTTATGAAATTGAGAAAGAAGAAATTCTTTCTTGACGGATACGCTTTGTTTTTTCCTCACCTTTAAATTTTATATGAAAAACACATTACAATCATTAAGAAAGCAAACAGCTGGCTGGACCCGGCTTGGTTTGCTAGGCTTTGCGGCTTTAATGGCCGGACCGGTTTCTGCGCAAAAGGCAGGAGCCAGAATTGCCTTTAAACCGGAATCAGGAAACATACAGCTTCCGGCACCGCAGCAGATCTTGCTGCCAAGCGTAGGAAGTTATTCGCCGCAGGCACAACAGCAGTTTGTTGCAGTATACCGGAATTCCAGTAAAACTTCGGCAATTATAGCTTCTACAGCCACTGGCGGAAACTGGAGCGCAACCACTACCTGGGTGGGCGGCGTAGTTCCCGGCGCTTCCGATAACGTTACAATTGTAGCAGGCGCTACGGTAACTCTCGATGTAAATGCAAGCGCCGGTTCGTTAACCATAGATGCTACCGGCTCTTTGGTAACTTCTGCCACTACAGGTTATAAACTGGAAGTAGGCGGGAACTTAACCAATAACGGAATTTTAGATTTAAGCAATAGTGCTACAATTGGTTCCGATCTTCGTTTTGTGGGAGCTGGCAATGCTACTTTTACCGGCACCGGCACTACCGATCTGCATACTATGTCGCTGGCAAAATCTGTAAGGGCAGATATAGTTGATATGAACCTGCCAACACTTTCGGTAAAAGGAAGCACTACTTCCGGCGATGGCTTTTTATTTACGCGTACTACCGGCGCCACTCCAGCCGACGACATGACCGGAACCCTGAAAATTTCCGGAACTGCTACCATTGCCAATAAAGTTTTTGGTAATGCAGCAGCCTATATTATTCCGGCTACCGGCGGTTTCTGGCTAAACAATGCAAACTTTACTGTTACCGGCCAAACGGCTTCTCCTACTGTAAATGGTTTGCTTCAGATTACCAACGGAACATTTAATGTAGGTACAGGCGCTGGAAACTCTTTAGGTTTTGGCGCGAACAGCATCCTGACAATGGAAGGCGGAACGATTAACACCGCTGGCCGGATAGGTAATTTTACCTCTGCAACCGGTGTTTCAGGCGGCATGACACTAAACATGAGCGGCGGGGTAATTAACGTTGCTACTGTTGGAAATGCTGCAGCTACTCCTTCATACGGATTTGCCGGTACCTTACTTGTGTCGGGAGGAACAGTTAACCTGGTGCAACGCAGTACTAATACTGCTCCTTTAGATTATTACACAGCTGGGGTAACAGGTTTCCCGACCTCTTCTTTTACTGGTGGAACTCTAAACGTTGGAACTGCAGCTACTGCAACCAATTTCGATTTCCGGATCAAGGGCAGCATGCCGAATTTGACTATTGATAACACCGGGACTGCTAAAAGCGCATTGACGACTGCTACCTCAACTGTTAATGGCTCTATTTTAATTAATTCAGGTTCTTCAATAGTTATGGGTGCCCAAACAAACGTTCTTGGATCGACTGTAATCAACACTGGGGCTACTCTTAATTTAAATGGTTTCCTGCTGCTACAAATAGGTCCTGCAATTACCAACAACGGTACGCTTACTGCAACAACTACAGGTAGCCGTTTATATTTCCAGGGTAATGCAGCGCAAACAATTGGCGGAACCGGAACTTTTACCAGTCCGATTGCCCAGATTACTATTCAGAACAGCGGAAGCGGGGTTTCTATAAATGCTCCAATTGTTACCCGTAATATTGCCATGTTTCAGGGAAACTTATTAAATACTAATAACTTAACAATTGGAAATGGGGCTGCTGCCGGAAATGTGATACAGTTTGGGGTTGCTGGTGCAACTACCCCGGCTGGTTCTTTTAACGTAGCCCCAAACTTTAATATTGGTACGGGTTACCTGCAGATGGTTTATACTGCTGAAACCGTAAGCCGTACCACAGGTGTTGAAATTCCTGCTACCCGTACAATCGATTACCTGACAATTTCGAACCCGAATGGTCTTGTAATTGCAGGCGGTAACCTTACTGTATTAGGCGAGCCTACTGCTTCGATCTTCTTCACAAATGGTTTAATAACTACAACAGCAACTAATAAACTGATTTTAGGCCCGTTGGTTACCACTACTCCTACTGGTACGGCTACAAGTTATGTAAAAGGCCCGCTGGGAATTACCGTAAATAGTGCAACTGCTACTTCGCGTACTTTTGCCGTAGGCGATGCAGCTGGCTGGAGGCCTGTTGTAGTAGGCGGAATTACCACCACCGGAGATCAGACTTATACTGCAACCGTAATTAACGGCGCTACCGGCGGTTCTGTATCCGGTCCGATTTCAAGCCTTAACCCAACCCGCTACGTACGTTTAGAAAATACTGCAAACTTGCCTGCGACAGCTACTGTACAGTTAAGCTACGGTGCCGATGATGTGATCGGGGCGCCTGCAACTGCGGTAATTGCCCAGGCTGCCACAGCCAATGGCGTATATGCTTCTATAGGAGGTGCGCTTGCTACTGTTCCAACTACCGGCATTGTTTCTACCCAAAATATTACTCCAGGCAGCGAGTTTTTTGTAATTGCTAATACCGAAGGTGGTACACTGGCTTCTTCTGTGGCAAGCGTTTGTTCGGGTACTAACTCCGGAACCCTTACTTTAAGCGGCCTTGCAACTGGTGCAACAATTACGGGCTACGAAGCAAACACCGGCACTGGTTTTACAGCTGTTAGTGGTACCAACACCGCGGCTACTTATGCTTTCTCTAACTTAAATGTTACCACTACTTACCGGGCAGTAATCCAGACTTCAGATAGCCGTACCGTTTATTCGGCTCCGGTAACTGTAACGGTAACTCCGGCGGCCAATGCTGCTTTTGCTTACAGCGGTAATACGTTCTGCTTAAGCGGTGCTAATCCTTCGCCTACCATTACAGGAACAACTGGCGGTACTTTCAGCTCTACAACCGGCCTAAGCCTGAATGCTACAACTGGTGCTATAAACCTGGCTGCTTCAACTCCGGGAACTTACACCGTTACTTATGCGGTAGCAGGCACCTGCCCGGCAAGCAGCACTGCTTCCGTTACGGTAACTTCGGCTCCGGTTGCTACTTTCAATTATTCTGCTGCTAGTTTCTGCCAAAGTGCTACCAACCCGGCTCCAACCTTTCCGGCTGGCAGCAGCGGTGGTACTTTTAGCGCCGGTACTGGTTTGTCTATTAACGCCACTACCGGTGTAATTAACTTAGCAGCTTCTACTCCTGGAACTTATACAGTTACTAATGCTATTGCTGCTTCTGGTAGCTGCGCTGCTGCGACTGCTACTTTCAGCGTAACTGTTAATGCCGGAACAACTGCTACTTTCAACTATGGCACCGGCGGAACTTCTTTCTGTAAAACTGCTGCGGCGGTTACGCCAACCGTTACCGGAACTGCCGGAGGTTCTTTTACTTCTACAACTGGTTTAACTATTAACGCTACAACCGGCGTTATTACGCCATCTAGCAGCACAGCCGGTACTTATACGGTTACGTATTCGGTAGCCGGAACCTGCCCAAGCACCGGTACGCAAACTGTAACTATTACGGCACCGGCAACTGCAACTTTCAGCTACCCGGCAGGTGCGTTATGTACTGCTGCTACTGCGGCTGTTGCACCAACGCTGGCTACAGGCAGCACAGCTGGAGCTTTCACTTCTACAACTGGTTTAACGCTTAATGCTACAACCGGTGCGGTTACGCCTTCTACTTCTACCCCTGGAACTTACACAGTGACCAATACAATTGCTGCTTCGGGTGGTTGTGCCGCCGTTACGTCTACAGCCCAGGTTACAATTAGCGCAAATCCGACTCCAACAATTACGGGCTTAAATGCTTCTTATTGCAAGAGTGCGGCAGCGGTAACTTTAGCCAGTAATTTAACTGGTAGCACGTTTACAATCGATGGAACAGCTGCTGCTTCGTTTAACCCTGCAACTTTAACGGCCGGAAGCCACGTGGTAGTTGTAAGCAATACCAATACTGCCGGATGTTCTGGTACTTCAACTCAAACCGTAACAGTTACAGCTACGCCGGTTACTCCAACAATTGCAGCAGGTGGTGCTACTACTTTCTGCCAGGGCGGAAGTGTAACTTTAACTGGAGCTTCTACAACAACTGGTGCTACTTACCAGTGGTTTAACAATGGTACAGCAATTACAGGTGCTACTGCAGCTACTTACTCAGCGAATGCTGCAGGTTCTTATACCGTAGTTGCTACAGCAGGCGGTTGTCCTTCAGCAGCTTCTACTGCTACCACTGTAACAGTTAATCCTACGCCAACTACTCCAACTATTACCCGCTTGAACATGGTATTAACTTCATCTGCCACTACCGGTGCTACTTACCAGTGGTATTTGAATGGAGTTGCTATTCCAGGTGCTACCAGCCAGACTTATACCGTGGCTGCTAATGGTAACTATACTGTTGTGGTAACTACTAATGGTTGTCCTTCTCTTGCTTCGGCTGCTACCAACATTACCAACACTGGTATTGCGGATGATCTGGCTGCCATGAAAGTTTCGGTTTATCCGAACCCGACAAGCGGCGCGTTTAACGTGAAACTAAGCGGCTACCAGGTAAATGCTACGGTTACACTTTATAACTTAGCTGGTCAGGTAATTGCTGCTGAGAATGTGAAAGCTGGCGAGGAAATTAAGACCATGAACGTAAAAGGACTTGCTGCCGGTACTTACCTGCTGAAAGTTACTTCCGATAAAGGTGTTCAGGTTTCCCGCTTGTTAGTTCAGTAAGCTTAATTCGCTTTTAAATGGAAAGCCCTCTGCAAGTTTGTAGAGGGCTTTTTTATGCCTTACTTTTTTGCTGAAAATGGTAGCGTTTTGGTGGAAAAAGGCAGAGATGAAAATTTTAGGAAAGAATATTTCAGGTCTGATTTGTTAAGATTTATACTTCTGAAATTCAATAGCATAAAAGCGAGAATGGCATTGATCTGGAGTCTGATTTTATGAAATATTGGATTGCAGAATTTCTTTAATTGCAGTAAATAGCTTTGAAAGGAAATCGCTTTTTACTTTTTTCAATTCTAAAACTTATGCGGAAAATAATTCTTCTGGTTTTTGCTTTTGTTGGTTTGGCAATTTCTTCCTGTAAACGCCTAGATGGCGAAACTGTGGTGGAAGGACAAGTAGTAGACGGCCATACAGGCGAGCCTATTCCGAATGCTATTGTTGGAGTTTATGTAAATACAAGCAACGCTATGTGGGGTGGCTATACAAAGGACTTTGAAAAACAGGCAGATGAAAAAGGAAACTTCAGTTTTAGATTTGAAGGCGACGGCAGCAAAGAGTATCAGCTACGGGCTTCTACCAGTAAAGGCGGTTCTCCCTTCCCGAATGAAACAGTATACCTACGACAGGGCAGAAATAATAAAAACTTAAAACTTAAACTACAAAGCCCAGCCTGGCTCAAAGTAAAGTTTATTAACCAATTGCCTAAAGATACAATCTGGATTTACTTTACTTCATTTGAAGTTAGAGATTATAATATACACATGCTGACAAGAGATACTACTGTTATAGGATTGTTTTCCGGAAACGAAACAAGGCAAGTTCAATGGGAATACATCAGCTCCAAAGGCCAAAAAGTAAAAGAATCCAAACAGATATATTTCCCTAATTCCGATACTGTTTCTTTAGAAATTAACTACTAAAACTTAACCAGTATACCTTTTCAGCCTAAAAACCTACCGTTTTTTTAACTGATCCGGCTCCAGTTTACCGTATTTTTATTCAGCGAACGGATGTGCTGGCGGATGTTTTCGTTTTCGGGTTTTTCTAACGTCGGGTCTTCTTCCAGTAATTGTTGGGCGGCGTAACGGGCTTCCTGTAAGATTTTGGCATCTTTCGAAAGGTCGGAAATAAGCAGGTCCAGAACGCCGCTTTGCTGGGTTCCCATCAAGTCGCCAGGGCCGCGGAGTTTCAAATCTATGTCGGCAATTTCGAAACCGTTGTTCGTGCGTACCATTGTTTCGATCCGGACTTTGGTGTCTTTGCCGAGTTTGTAGTCCGTCATTAAAATGCAATAGCTTTGTTCGGCGCCCCGGCCAACGCGGCCGCGTAACTGGTGCAACTGGCTCAAACCAAAACGTTCGGCGCTTTCAATAACCATAATACTGGCATTCGGGACGTTTACCCCAACTTCAATTACGGTTGTAGCCACCATTATCTGGGTTTCGTTGTTCACGAAGCGCTGCATTTCGAAGTTCTTGTCCGCCGGTTTCATTTTGCCGTGCACAATGCTGACCTGGTATTCCGGAAAGGCGCGGGTAATGCTTTCGTAACCGTCGGTCAGGTCTTTGTAATCCATGGTTTCAGAACCTTCGATCAGAGGATAAACAATGTAAACCTGGCGGCCTAACTGGATCTGTTCGCGCATAAACCCGAAAACCCGCAGCCGCTTACTGTCGAATCTATGAACCGTTACAATTGGTTTGCGGCCGGCCGGAAGTTCGTCAATTACGGAAACGTCGAGGTCGCCGTACAAGGTCATGGCCAGCGTGCGCGGAATTGGTGTGGCGGTCATTACCAAAACGTGCGGAATTATGCGGGGATTTTTCTGCCAGAGTTTGGAACGTTGTGCCACCCCGAAACGGTGCTGTTCGTCTACAATACATAACCCTAAATTCTGAAACTGCACTACATCTTCCAGCAACGCATGCGTGCCCACGATCATTTTCATGTCGCCGCTGCGGAGTTGTTCGTGCAGCATTACGCGGTCTTTTTTCTTCGTAGAACCCGTTAAAATGCCGAGGTTGATGCCCATTTTATCGGCGTACACTTTTAACCCGGCATAATGTTGTTCGGCCAGAATTTCGGTGGGAGCCATTAAGCAAGCCTGCGCGCCATTATCGGAGGCCAGCAACATGCAGATAAATGCCACAATGGTTTTGCCGGAACCTACGTCGCCTTGCAAAAGCCGGTTCATTTGTTTGCCCGAAACTAAATCTTTGTAAATTTCCTTCACCACCCTTTTTTGGGCATCTGTCAGGTCAAAAGGCAGGTGGTTTTGGTAGAATTCGGTAAGGGCAGTTGTGTTTTTGAAGATCTGGCCTTGCAAATCGGCTTTGCGGACTACGCGCTGGCGCAGCAGTTTAAGCTGGATATAAAATAATTCTTCGAACTTTAACCTGAACCGTGCTGCCTGTAAAATTTCCGAATTTTCCGGGAAATGGACGTTCTCCATAGCCAGGTTTTTCGGAATCAAACCATACTGTTTCTGGAGTTCGGCAGGTAAGGTTTCGGCAAAATGAGGCTTGGCCATATTCACCAAAACCCGCATGATCCGGCTAAATGCTTTGCTGTCGATCCGGTGGATCTTCATTTTTTCGGTGGTATGGTAAACCGGCTGCAGAAAACTGGTTTCCTGTTTCAGTTCCGCCGTATCTTCCATTTCCGGATGCGCAATATTCAGCTGGCTGTTGAAAAGGGTAGGTTTGCCGAAAGCTAAATATTCGGTGTGGTTTTTCAGGGTTTTGTCGAGCCACTTTACGCCTTTGAACCATACCAATTCCACTTCGCCGGTTTCGTCGGCAAGTACGGCGGTCATGCGTTGTTTCCGGCCTTCGCCAATAAGTTGCTTTCGTTTTAAAATGCCTTTTATTTGTACCATCGGCAGATCTTCGTGCAAGTCGCCGATCTTATAAATTTGGGTGCGGTCTAAATACCGGAATGGGTAATGCTGAATGAGATCGCCGTAGGTAAAAATTCCAAGTTCCGTTTGCAGCAAAGCCGCACGCTGGGGACCAACGCCTTTCAGAAATTCTATTTTGGTATGGAAGAAATTAGGCGACAAAGCGGTGGAAAAATGGTAGGGGTTTGGAAGGAAAAAGGGATTGATTAGATGGATGAGTTGGTTGTTATTATGCTTCCTTTAAGTTGTTTAAAACTTCTGAAAATTTATTTGATGGAGTAAACTGAAGCTTCTCATCTGATAGATTATAAGGTTGATTTTCTAATTTACCATCTTTATACCAGTATAGCTTATCACTTAAAGAGCCCGGACCTTCTAAATTTATACTATAAGTTACAGGGATAAGCTTATTAATAGCTTTTACTACTTCCAGGTTTTCTATCGGATAAATAAGGACATAATGCCTGTTGGGAATACATAATAAAGATCCATGGGAGCCAATTAATTGAGGATAGCTTTCTAAATCAAGGATAAGATTTGGTGTAAAGAAACTGTCGCTGTTAACGAAAAAAGCACTAAAGCCTTCAAATTCTACTTCAGAAATCTCTACAGGGTAATTTAGTTTAATATTATTAATTCCAAGTTCAAATAATTGGGAAATAGGTAAATTCCATTTTTCAGCTTGTTCTGGTTGAATATTGGTAACGCTATAAGGCATATCAAATACCAGCGTCATGAAAATGTCTTCGGTAAGTTTTCGTCCAATTATATGTTCTCTTCCAACTTCTTCAAAAAAAGAATAATGATAGAGTCTTACTGCTATAAATGGCTTTACATAATCGAAGTTTTCAATATTTTGGTTAAACTCTTTTTCAAAGGCATTTGCCTGGATTAAAGTGTTGAAATGGTTAGAAATAACCTCTTCCCAATCGTTAGGCTCCGATTGATTGCATTGCTGAGCAACATTTATTAATCCAAGTTTTTCAAGTCCATGAAAATCCTCATTTATATGAACCAAGCCATCTTCAAATTCAAATTTGACTTTCTTTTTTTTGAAGTAATTTTCAACAAAGGAGATGAATATATTATATGAATATCTATCAAAAAAAGATGCCCAATCAGGTACTGTTGGCTGTTTAGTATCGTTTTTTAAAAATGAGAACATAGTTTCTAAACTAAATATATTAAGGCCTATTACCTTTTACTTCCTTTTTCCTAGCGTTTTACCGCCTTTATTATCCGTCCATTTCAGCGTATTGAGCATGTGTACCACGTCTTTTTTAATGTATTCGATAACCGGGGCTAAAGAATCGTTGGCGGTAGCAGTACGGAAATATAGGGCACCGCGCAGGAAATGTTTGGTGCTGTCGGAAGCGTAAAACTGGAACTGGCTCGGAACTTCGCCGCTTAATTCGAATACGAAAGCCGTAATACCATTTGGGGTTTTTATCTGATTTTCTTCAATAGAATATGCTTTTATCTGGTGCTTGGAAGTTAATTTCCGGGCATCTTCCACCAGTGCATTATAAACTTTCGGATCGTTGTTCAGGGATTTATAGGTAAGCTGCACGTTGGCTTTGTGCGCCGGGTAATATACGTTTATCCAATCTGGTTCGCTCAGGCGGCTGGAATCGCGCAAAATTTTAGCGTAAGCCGAATATTCGAAAGTGTAAGGATGTTTTTCGGTTAAGGGTTGGTATTTGGCAGTTGGCAGATCTATGCGGTTGTAGCCTTTGGGTTTGGGCGTAAATTCCTGATCACTGCAGCCGGAAAACAAAAACGCTATGAAAAACAAGCCAAAAACCAGGCTAAGCGTGGCGCGGCGGAAAATTACTTTCGGGGGAAACATATACTTTTACAGTTTTAACTTTTTTGCTGTCGGCGGAATCTATTTTAAACCGGAACCGCTCGTAGGTAGTTTCGGCGCCGGTGCGCGGAATCCTGGAAAATAGCTCCAGCATTAAGCCCGCCAGACTTTCATTTTCGCCTTTTATTTCTTCCAGCAGATCGTAAGGGGCGCCGGTAATTTTGCAGAAATTGTGCAGCGAGGTTTTAGCATCAAAGATAAACGTATTTTCGTCAAGCTGCGAATAAACGAGTTCATCCTCATCGTCGAATTCGTCTTTAATTTCGCCTACAATTTCTTCAATAATATCTTCCAGGGTTATTAACCCCGAAGTTCCGCCATACTCATCTACCACAATTGCCAGGTGCACGTGCATTTCCTGGAAATCTGTTAAAAGGCCGTCTATTTTTTTGCTTTCCGGAATACAGAACGGCGGCCGGATCAATTTCTGCCACTCAAAATCTGTTGCGCCGTTAAGGTAAGGCAAAAGGTCTTTTACGTATAAAATCCCTTCAATAGTATCGATGCTTTCGCGGAAAACCGGTACTCTGGAATAGTTTTCCGAAACCACTAACGGAATAAGTTCCGGCAAGGTAAGCGCATAATCGAAACCCGTAATTTCCAGCCGCGGCCGCATTATTTGCTTTACCGAAATAGACCCGAACGACACAATTCCCTGCAGAATTTCTTTTTCTTCGGTAGTGGTTTCTTCCGTCATGGTAGCGTCCAGGGCTTCCTGTAGGTCTTCTATCGGCGATTGGGTGGTGCGGAGGTTGAATTTATTAGAAATAATACCTTCCAGGGCCAGGAAAAAACCGGTGAACGGAAACAGCACTATTCCAAAGAAATTAACGAACGGGGCCAGGCGAATTGCTAAAGCTTCGGGGTGATAAGTGTAGTAAACTTTGGGCAGAATTTCCCCTAAAAAAATAAGCGAGAGAAAAATGATGAGAAATAACAGAAACGAAAAACCAACATCCTGCGGCGTAAACCTGGATAAATGCCAGAACGTCCAGAATGCCAGGCAAAGCAGCGCGGCGTAAACCAGGCTTTTGGCTACAAAAAGGGTGCCCATGGTGCGGCGCGGATTTTCGAGTAATTGCCATACCCGCATTTCCGCTTTTTTGTTACTGTGCCGGTATTGCGTTACCAGTTCATCGGGCAGCGAAAAAAAAGCCTTTTCGGCGCCGGATATCAGCGCCGAAAAGAGCAGTAAAAATGGTATTAAAATGAAAGAAAAAACCGGCGCAGTTTTTAAACTGAACAGGTTAATAATCAGAAAATTCCAACTATAGGGGTCTGGTTCCAAAATAAGAACGTTAGGTTAAAAATAAATTAAAACGGAAGGTCGTCTGGTTCCTGGTCGTAGCTGATGCCGCTTGCCGGCTGGCTGGCTGCATTGGTTGATGTGCCGGCTTCCGGTTTGCTGCCATAGTTGCCGCCTTCGCCGCCTTCCGGACGGCCGCCGAGCATGGTCATGGTATCGGCTACAATTTCGGTAGTATAGCGTTGCTGGCCTTCTTTATCCTGGTAACTGCGGGTGCGTAATTTGCCTTCAATATAAACCATCTGGCCTTTTTTTACATATTTTTCGGCTACTTCCGCCAAGCCGCGCCAGGCTACAATGTTATGCCATTCGGTTTTTTCGATCCGCTGGCCATTTTTATCTTTATACGATTCTGAAGTTGCCAACGGAAAAGTAGCTACGCTTACATTATTTTCGAGGTGACGAACTTCCGGATCTTTGCCCAGATTGCCAACTAAAATTACTTTGTTTATTCCTGCCATGTATGTTTAATTAATAATTAAGAATTAATAATTAGGAATTGAAAGATAAGAATTAAAATCTGAATAAGAACTTACTTTTTCTGCTAAAAACATAGCGTTTTTCATTACTCATTTTCAAATTTTCACATTTTCAAATTAATTAAAAATAGCGTCTTTCAAATAGTTGTTAATTAAAACCGGTTTGGGTAACTGTTCAATTTCTTCCAGCGAATATAGTTCCAAACCAATATTTTCGGTAACATCTATCCTTAAACGGGATTCCAGCAAAATAAGATAAAAAGTGGCAAAAACTTTTTGGTGGCTCAGCACATGTTTATACGCCGGCGAAGGCATTTTTATATTCGGCATCGGCACGTCTTGCTTTAAAATGCTGAGCTCATCGATCATGGCTTCCAGAGTAAGAGCTTTGGCATCCGATTCGAGCAAATGAAAATCGTATAAACCCTGCCAGATATCGCCGGAAGGCCGTTTTTTCAGGTAATATTTTTCTTCGAACTGAAATACAAAATAGTGGAAATGGCGAACTCTTGGCGCTTTGGCTTTGCTTTTGTGCGGCAAAGCGGCTACCAAGCCGTGTTTAAAAGCGTAGCAATGTTCCTGCAGCGGGCAAAAAAGGCAATCGGGCATAACCGGCGTGCATTGTATTGCCCCAAATTCCATAATTGCCTGGTTGTAAAGATCGGGTTCAGCTTCCGGTACGAGTTTATTGGCCAGTTCCTGGAAAGTTTTTTTTGCGGCCGGGCTGCTAATATCTTCGGCAATGCCAAAAATGCGGGCCAAAACTCTAAAAACATTTCCGTCTAAAACGGCTACTTTTTCTTTATAAGCAAAACTGGCAATGGCGGCCGCAGTGTAACTGCCAACTCCTTTTAATTTCAGTAAATCGGTATAGTTATCGGGGAAAAAACCCTGAAGTTCTTCGGAAATAAATTTTGCGGTCTGGTGTAAATTCCGGGCTCTTGAATAATAACCTAAGCCTTGCCAGTGCCGGAGCACTTCATCTTCGGCCGCCCTGGCCAGATCGTGCACAGTTGGGTAAGCTTCCAGGAACTTTAAATAGTAGGGAAGGCCTTGGTTTACACGGGTTTGCTGCAAAATAATTTCGGAAAGCCAGATCGCGTACGGATCCGTAGTTTCCCGCCAGGGAAGCGTGCGGGAATGCTTTTTATACCAGTTTAATAGCGTTTGGGAAAAGAAAGCCGGATCGGGCAGGAGCATTTATCAGTATTTATCCGGCAAAAATAAGGATAAGCGGTTTATTATTAAGTAAAAAGGTTGCAGAGAATTTTGAAATCAATTTGCGAATTCAGAAAAAATACCCTTACCTTTGTGCCCCGATTTGAGCGAACTGTATGATTAAAAGTGAGTTCGGTCTGATTTAGCTTTAAAAAACAATTTATAAACATTAACCTAATAACAAAGTGACCAAAGCAGAAGTAATTTCCGAGATTGCAGACAAGACCGGTATAGAGAAGGCAGACGTGCAAGCAACGGTAGAGGCGTTTTTCAAAGTAGTGAAAGACTCTATGGCTGACGGCAACAATATTTATGTAAGAGGCTTCGGCAGCTTTGTGAATAAAAAAAGAGCACGTAAAGTGGCCCGGAATATTTCCAAAAATACTTCCATCATTATCGATGAGCATTTTATTCCAAGCTTCAAGCCGTCTAAAACCTTCGTTCAGAAGATAAAAAATAGCAAAAAGATAAGAGAAGCGGTAGCTGCCTAAGTATTTTTCCTTACTTTTGTGCTTTCTTTTAATTATTAAGAACTTATAAAGCAGTAAAAAGTCTATTTACATGTCTAGACCTCAGATTCTGGTAATTGCAATTGCGCTGGTGCTGGTTATAGGTATGTTCTTTTTGCCCCGCGTAATAATTAATAAAGATAAGAAAGCCGAATTTTCGGAAGCTGCCAAAACCGGTGCCTCAGAAGATAGCCACGAAGGCCACGAACACGAAAGTGTAGAGCCGGCTCCACATAAAGCTGCGTCTCCGGCCCAGTTACAAGCTTTAGCAGCTCTGCAGAAGCGGTATAAACTGGAAAAGGATGGTAGCATTAAAGTGGAGATTGCTAAAGATATGGGCGCTGCTTACCAGGCTATCGGGAAATTCGACAGTGCCGGGTATTATTTCGAAACAGTTGCCAATGCGCAGCCTTCGGAAGAAAACTTTAAACGTTCTGCCGATCAGTATTTTGAAGCCTTCAGCTTTGCTTCCAGCGAAGACCGGGTGAAAATGCTGGGCGATAAAGTGCAGGCCATGTATAGCAAAGTGCTGGAAAAGAATCCGGAAAACCTGGATGCTAAAACCAACCTGGCCATGACCTATATTTCAAGCAGCAACCCAATGCAGGGCATTTCTTTGCTGCGGGAAGTAATTGAAAAGGATCCGAAAAACGAGAAAGCGCTGTATAATCTGGGCTACCTCTCTATGCAGTCGCGGCAGTTCGATAAAGCAGTAGACCGGTTTAAGAAAGTACTGGAAGTAAACCCGAAGAATGTAAATGCTAACTTCTATTTAGGCGTAGCATTAACCGAAACCGGGCAGAAAGCCGAAGCTAAGCAAGTATTCCAAAAGCTTAAAGCTATGGATACGAACGCAGAACTTCAGGCTTCGGTAGATGAATACTTGCAGAAATTGCAGTAATAAAGCATTAACGAAACTAATTTTATAATTTTAAACGCTTACAACTATGCCTTGCGGAAAAAAAAGAAAAAGACATAAGATCTCAACGCACAAGAGAAAAAAACGCCTTAGAAAAAACCGTCATAAGAAGAAGTAATTTTTAAGCTTCTTTTATCAGCCCACTGTGCTCCGGCGCAGTGGGCTTAGTTTATTTGTTCATCCATTAAAAATTAAAACATTGAGTAACGAATTAATTATCAATTCTACTCAAGATGGAGAGCGCATTGCCCTTTTGCAGGATAAACGGCTGGTAGAATTTCACCACGAGCGGAACGATACCAACTATACCGTGGGAGATATTTTCCTGGGTACTGTTAAAAAGATAATGCCAGGTTTGAACGCAGCCTTTATAGACATCGGGTATCAGAAAGACGCCTTTTTGCATTACCACGATCTGGGCGTACAGATTCGGTCGCTGAATAAGTTCTCGAAACAGGTACAAACCCAGAAAAACGTAAGCGCCAAACTCAGCGGTTTTAAATTCGAACCGGAAATAGACAAACTCGGCAAAATGGCCGATGTGCTCAAGAAAGGCCAGCAAATACTGGTTCAGATCGTTAAAGAGCCTATTTCTACCAAAGGTCCGCGTTTAAGCTGCGAAATTTCGCTGGCTGGAAGATACCTGGTTTTGGTACCTTTCTCCAACACGGTTAGCGTTTCTAAAAAGATCGTCAGCAAAGAAGAGCGGCAACGCCTGAAACGGTTGATCACGTCTATCAAGCCAGAGAATTTTGGCGTGATCATTCGTACTGTTGCCGAAGGCCGCGATGTGGCAGAACTCGATAAAGATCTGCGGAGCATGCTTGCCAACTGGGAAGAAGGCATGAAAGTGCTGCAAACGGCCAGAGAACGCGATAAGATCATTGGCGAATTAGGACGTTCGTCCTCCATCTTAAGAGATATATTAAATGAAAGCTTCGACAATATAATTGTTGATAGCCCCGAACTTTACGACGAGATCAAATCTTACCTGGATAAGATCGCGCCGGACAAAACCAAAATCCTGAAGAACTATACCAGTAAGGTAAAGACTTTTGAACACTTCGGGATCGAGAAACAACTTAAAGCGCTGTTTGGTAAAACGGTTACCATTCCGGGCGGCGGTTACCTGGTTATTGAGCATACGGAGGCCCTGCACGTTATAGACGTAAACAGCGGCAACAAATCGAACTCAGAAACCAACCAGGAAGCTACGGCTCTGAACGTAAATTCCATGGCGGCCAAAGAAATTGCCCGGCAGCTGCGTTTACGCGATATTGGCGGCATTATTGTCTGCGATTTTATTGATATGAAATCGGCGGAGAACCGGCAGCGGGTTTTCGATGTGATGAAAGAAGAAATGAAGTACGACCGTTCGAAGTACACCATTCTTCCAATATCGAAATTCGGGTTAATGCAGATTACGCGGCAACGCGTACGGCCGGAACAGAATATTGCTACTGGCGAAGTTTGCCCGACCTGCCACGGAACCGGTAAAATTTCGGCCAGCATATTGGTAACAGATGAGATAGATAACTTAATTGACGATCTGCTCATTAACCAGAACCAGCGCGGCATTACGTTATTTGTACATCCGTTCCTGCACGCGTACTATACCAAAGGTATTATTTCGCGGCAAATGAAATGGTACACCAAATACCTGAAATGGGTAAAAATAATGAAGGATACTTCGTTGGGCCTTACCGATTTTAAAGTTACCGACGAACGCGGCGAAGAAATAGATGTGCATTCCAGCGCCGGCGAAGTAAACGCCATGCAGGATAAATACGTGGAAGCCGAAGTTGAATAAAACGCTATCATTTTTAAATAAAAAGCCGCTGCTTAATTTTAAGCAGCGGCTTTTTTTATGTTTCAAGTAGGCTTTTATTTTACTCCCAAATGAAGGTGGTAGGTCTAGATTTAGCGTAAAAAAAAGCCCCGCCGGAATGAACCAGCGGGGCTTACTTTTTAAATAGAAATCAGTAGCGTTTTAGAACTTCAAACCTAAATCCAACGCTACGGTACCATTTTTAATAGCTATATCGTTACTATTGCTGAAATCTTTGTAATAATCTTCGTAATAATTATCGATATCTGTTAAGCCCCGGTGGTAAGAAAGCCCTCCAAATACTTTTGTATTCGTTCCTAATTGCATTTCTACGCCAGCGCCAATTACTGCATCGGCTTCAAAAATATTAAAACGTTTGTAAGATTTAATATCTGCACCATTGTCATCCTGGTAGAATTTATCTCCGTTAAGCGTTCCCGCTATTCGGGCATTAAGTGAAGTACCTAACTGGAAAAATATGCGCGTATCTGTGGAAACTTCATTGGTATACAATTTAAAACCAACCGGAATCTGCAGGTATTGAACGTTGAATTCATCGGTTATTTTTTCATTTGTAATAGTTCGTGGCGCGTTTCCGTTTGTATTAGAACTCAAGCGGTTGTAAGTTACGCCAGAACCTTTCATTGCATATTCTATACCTGTGCTAAAGGCATAATTATCGCTAAAGAAATAGTCTAAAACCAAACCTATGCCGAAGCGGGCTTTAGTACCTTCTTTTTTAATGCCAAATGCACTGGGAGCTACTACCCGGTTACTCGAAATGCTAGGCGAAATTTTTAATCCAATTTCCAGACCGGTGTTAGAATCCTGAGCCTGGCTAAACAGTGCAGTAAAAACGAATGCCGCTAAAAGCGTAATTTTTTTCATAGTGTTTTAAATAAAAATTAATAAGGAAGTCTTCGTAAATTTGAACTTGAACAATGCGCTAAGATAGAAAATAATGCGAATTTCCATACTGTTGCTCTTTACTGTGTTTCTGTTTTTTGGTTGCCAGCAAAAGAAATGCGATATCCCTTCCGAAATAGCCAATATTAAAGTTGAGGTGAAAGCCGATCGCCTCGAAAAAGAACTTTTTGCCTGTAAATCGGAAGCAGAGGTTGTAAGTTTTCTGTATAAAAATCCGCTTTTTGCCCGGCACTTTTTGAATCTGAAACGTTACCCTTCGGAGCAGGAACTTGCCGCCCAGCTTTTCCGGATGGTGCAGGAGCCAAGTTTGCAGCAATTGGTAAAGGAAACTGATTCCCGTTTCAGCAATATGGACGCGTTAGAAGATGAATTGACCACCGCTTACAAACACTTAAAGCATTTTTACCCGGAAGCCAAAGTGCCGAAACTGGCCACGTTTGTAACCGGCATGGGGCAGGATCTTTACCTGGATGACAGTTTGCTGGTTTGGGGATTAGAGTTTTTTATTGGCCCAACTGCTAAATACCGCCCGCAATACCCTAAATATATCCTGAAGCGTTACGATAAACCTTACGTAGTGCCTACCACAGTATTATTGCTTTCGAACCAGTATAATAAAACTGAAGAAGCCGATAATACCATGCTCAGCGAAATGATTGCCAATGGTAAATCTTTATATTTTGCGCAACGACTGCTGCCTTGCACGCCGGATTCGCTTTTAATAGGTTATACCAACCAGGAAATTGCCGATGTTTATTACAACCAGCAGCGCATTTGGGCGCATTTTGTAGAAAAAGGATTGCTATTCGAAACCGACCAGTTTAAGATTAAAAAATACGTAGGCGAACGCCCGAACGTGCCGGAAATCGGTAAGAAATGTCCGGGCCGGATCGGCGCCTGGGTTGGTTGGCAGATCGTTCGCAAATACATGGAAGAGAAACCGAACGTAACCTTGCCGCAATTAATGGCCGAAACCAATGCCCGCAAAATTCTGAACGATTCTAAGTATAAACCGAAGAAAAAATAAGAAATTGTAAACAGAAAAGAAGGAATTTGCTTAGGTGAATTCCTTCTTTGTTTTAAATAAACTTACAAATTCCTGCGTTAATTTTTTCCGGTCAAATTGAGCTTCTGCTACTTTTCGGGCATTTTGCTGATACTGCTTAAGTAAAGCCCGATCCGTTAAAAACGGTAGTATTTTCTGCACAAAAACCTGCGGGTGTAACGGATCGGCATAAAAACCGCATTTGTTGATTTCTACTAATTCTTTCAGCCAGCCTTTCGTGTTTACAATGCTTAATTTCCCGGCCGCTAAACTATCGAAAAACTTGTTGGGGCTGTTGGTTTCCAGCACCGGAAAAGTATCGAAGGAAGTATAAGTTGCCATAGCTTTTTCCAGCAATATTTTAATTTCCTGCCTCGGCAAAGCTCCTTTAAACTGCAGGTTTGTAAGCTGAAATTCCCGGGCTTTTTGTTTTAAAAATTCTTCCTCACTTCCGGAGCCGGCAATTATAAACTTTACAATTTTCAATTCCTTTTCCTGGCAGGCTTTGGCAATATTTAGCAGAAACTCAACTTTGTTTGCTTTCCCCAAAGTACCAATATAAACGATCAGGAAATCATTGGAATTAGTAGTGAAATCAGGTTTGTAAAACTCGCAATCGGCCATATTCGGGATAAGGAAAACCGGTGTTTTTAAACCGAATTTTTCTATTCCCGAAACCATTCCCGGCGATAAGGCTACTATCTTTTCAGCATTGCGGTAAAGCACTTTTTCAAACCAAATCAATAGCCTTTTTAAGATCGGGTTCCGGATAAAACCTAACTGAATCGGGGCTTCCGGCCAAAGATCGCGTACTTCAAAAATAAACGGAATATTACGAAGTTTCTTCAGTAAAATAGTTGGTAATCCGATAGTTAAAGGCGTAGAAGTAGCAAAACAAACATCTATATTTTTGATCTTAAACGCCAGCCAGGAGCTTTGCCAAACAAACTTCAGAAATGCCCAACTCCGCCGGAAAAACCCGAAATTATTAGCGTAAGGAATAGGTAAATAATGAACCAGAACGCCGCCAATGTTTTCGGTTTTATAAGCTTCGCCGTTGTAAGCAGTTATTAATTCAACTTCATTTCCGGCGTCAGCTAAAGCCTGGCTTAGGTAAAAAGAACGCAAAGCGCCGCCTTCTTCCGGCGTTTTGAAATACTGGTGCAGGTACAAAATTTTCATGCGCCGAAATGCTTTTGTAACCAGTAGGCCAACGCCAGCAATGCCCAAATCTCCACGCTAAAATCCTGACGATCTTGTAAATGGGCTGAAAGTAACTGTTGCGTTTTGGTGAAATCAAGATACCGGAAAAGTATGTGCTCCGGCTTATGAAGCGGTTCTGAAAACCAGGCATTTTCAGGATTTTTAAACCACAAACCAAGCGGCATTCCAAAACCTTCCTTTGCCCGACGCAAATATTTTTCCCCTTTGTGTTTTCGCAATATTTCTTTCAGAATCCATTTCTGGCCGTTTTCAAAAAGCAATTCCGGTTTCAGGGTTTGAGTAAAGTGCAAAAGGTCATTATCCAGATACGGCGCCCGAACTTCCAGGCCATATTTCATAGAAGTCTGGTCGGTTAAGTTAAGAATATCGGAAATTAAATATTCGTGCTGATCCTGGTTTAAAGCCCAGCGCAAAGCCGCACTTTTGTTAGTGAAAATGGTATCGTTTTTCCGGAAAAAGTCAGCTGGACTAGTTTTTAATAATTGGCGGAGTTCCGGTTCCATGCTGGCAAAATGCTGAAAAGTAAGCGCCGGATCCGATTGAATTTTAGTCGCCAGTTTCCGGGCCAGCCGGAATTGTTTCCGGTATTTATTTTCGGTACCGGTTGGTAAAAACGGAGCAGCTATTTGTAAAATTGGTTTGGCCAGTAAAAGTAAATTTTTGTGTTGCAGGTATTTATAAAATGCGCGGTGCCGGTTATATCCGCCAAATAATTCATCGGCGCCAGCTCCGGATAAAGCCACTTTTACGTGCGTGCGGGCCTGTTTGGAAAGAAAAGCCGTTAATAAAGCCGCACCATCAGCAATAGGTTGATCCAGGTTTTCCAATAATTCCGGGGCTTCTTTCAGGATCTGCTGGTCTAACTCAAATACGTGATGTTCGGCCCCGAATTGTTCAGCGGCCTTTCTGGCAAAGTAAAAATCGTCGGAACCAAAACTGCTTTCTTCAGCAGCATTAACTACCGAAAAGGCCGGAAAATGCTTCTGTCCGGCTTCGGAAAGCATTGCCAGCAACAAAGTAGAATCTACACCGCCGCTTAAAAATATACCTACCGGAACATCTGCCTGCAACTGCCCGATTAAAGCGTTTTGCAGCAAATTTTCGGTTTGGTTTACAATTTCGGCTTTACTTAAAACGGTAGCATTTTCGCCGGAAATCCCGGAATTGTATTTGGTGAATTGCCAGCTTCCGTGTTTATATATTCCGTATTGGCCTTCTTCTAATTCAAAAATGTTCCGGAAGAAAGTTTGCGGTTTGCGGGCATATTTGAACGTTAAATATTCAGCTAGCTGGCTTTCGTTCAGTTCTTTCGGAATTAAGCCAGAAGCCAGAATTCCTTTTATTTCCGAAGCAATTAATAAGTTATCAGCAGTTTCAGCATAAAATAAAGGTTTCAAGCCGAACCGGTCGCGGGCAATAAGTAAAAAGTTGGTTTGCGTATCGAAGAAAACAAACGCAAACATGCCGTTTAATTTCGGCAGCGCAGCAGTTCCTTCTTTTAGCAGCAACGCCAGCAATACTTCGGTATCAGATTCAGTCCGGAAAGTATAACCTGTATTTATTAAAGTAGCCCGAAGTTCGCGGTAATTGTAAATTTCGCCGTTATAAAGCAAAAGGTAACGTTTATCCTCCGAAAAGAAAGGCTGGTTTGCCGCATCCGAACAATCTAAGATCTTAAGCCGGTTATGCCCGAAGAAATAAGTTTGGTTTCCGGTTTGGTGGGTATAAGAATTGGTGAAATCAGGTCCGCGGTGTTGGATTGCCGCATTCATCTGCCGGAGAGGTTCCGCAGAAAGTTTGCTGTTCTTATCCAGTATAAAATTCAGGCCGCACATACATTCCGGAAATAAAACGGTAGGAAATTGGCGAAAAAAGTCGGGCTGCCCAAATTATAAGCGGTTTTCCGGATCGTCGGGAATATTCGGCCAGTTTTTCTGATAAAAAGCGCAGAAAGAAGTTAACGGACAAATTTCGCATTTCGGCCGGCGCGCCACGCAAATATAACGCCCGTGCAGGATCAGCCAGTGGTGCGCTTTCGGTACGAGTTCGGTTGGCACATATTTCATTAATTCGGTTTCTACATTGCGCGGAGTTTTAGCTTCCTTAGAAACTAAACCTAAACGCTTGGAAACCCGGAAAACGTGCGTATCTACGGCCATAGCCGGTAAATTGTAAATAACCGAAGCAATTACGTTGGCGGTTTTGCGGCCTACGCCCGGTAATTGCTGCAATTCTTCTATGCTGCTGGGCACTTCCGAATTAAAAGATTCTACCAGTTTTTTACCTAAACCAGCTAAATGTTTGGCTTTATTATTCGGGTAAGAAATGCTTTTTATATATGGAAAGATCTCGTCGGAAGTGGCAGCCGCTAAATGCTCAGGCGTAGGAAATTGCTTTAGCAGCTCGGGCGTAACCATATTTACACGTTTATCGGTGCATTGGGCACTTAAAACCACGGCCACTAAAAGCTCATAGGCATTGGTATAATGTAGTTCAGTTTCCGGCTCCGGAAAGTTCTGGGTAAAATACTCGATCAAATGCCGGTAACGTTCGGTTTTGCGCATAAAATAAAATTGCCGATCAAAGTTAAAACAACAAATCCGGAAAGCCTACCGCTTTTTATTTTTCGCTTCCGAAACCTGCAAATTGTGTTTATACTTTATTTTCTGGTTTCCTGTTTTTAGGCAAACTTATAGCCACCAGATAAGTTAACACATAAATTCTATAACAGATATTTAATTCGCTAACTGTTTTGCTTTATGTATTTCACCCTGTACGAACGCGATACTGTAAAAATTGAATTCGATGAAAACCGCAAGCTGCTAAAACTTAGTTGGTTCGACCATGCCATCGACAATATTTTTATGGAAGTTATTAAAGAAATGTACCGGCTAACCGTTGATCTTGGAATTGAATTGTGGCTGCTCGATGCCAGCCATGCTTTCGGGGTAAAAACCTGGGACAATAACTGGAAATGTGAAGTAGTAACTTCAGCTTTGGCCAATACCAAACTCCGGAAAATAGCCAGGGTTGTTTCGCAGGATATTGCCTACGAAGCTAAAATAAACGCCTTTTCCGATGCCTGCATCTTTAACGTTAAAAAGCAATTCTTTACCACCGAAGAAAGTGCCTGTAACTGGCTCTTGCAGGAAAATGGCGCATAAAACAAAAAAGCCATTCATTACTGAATGGCTTAAAACGGGATTAACTAAATTATAACTGCTGATTTAAACTTTGCGAATATTTTAAAATATTGGCGATGCAGTTTCTGCCGGGTTTGGGGCTAAACACATCTACCTGAATTTTAGTAGCCAGCAACTCTGCGCATTCTTCAGCCAGCCGCTGGTCGAATTGCAGGGCAGTTTCTAATTTGTTTTTTACATCATCCGGCAGTTCGTTATATACATACTGAATGAGCTCATTGTGTGTAAAGGTTTTGATCATACGCTATAGGGGTTGGTGCCATTTTCTTGCGAAGATTGATCAACGCATAGCGCATCCGTCCGAGCGCCGTGTTAATGCTCACCCCAGTAGCGTCTGCAATTTCCTGAAAGCTCATGTCGGCATAATGCCGCATAATTAATACTTCCTTCTGGTTTTCAGGGAGCATTTCGATCAGGGTTTTCAAACGGGCAAAAGTTTCTTCCCGTATCTGCAGCGCTTCCGCGGAGTCTTCTGCATAACTTAACGAGTTGAAAGCTTTTATATTGTCTTCAAGTTGTATAGTTGGGTTTCTTTTTTCCTTCCGGAAATAATCGATTGCCAAATTGTGGGCAATGCGGCTGATCCAGGAAGAGAATTTGCCTTCTTCGTTATAACGGCCGCTTTTCATGGTATGCACCGCTTTAATAAAAGAATCCTGCAGCAGGTCTTCGGCCACATCCTGGTCTTTCACAATTAAATAAATAGAAGTGAAAACCCGGCTTTTATGGCGGTTAACCAACTCTTCGAAAGATTTTTCATTGCCTGCAATATAGAGCGAGATCAGCTCCGAATCGCTTTTCTGAGAAATAGTCATATAAACCTACAAGATAAATGTAATGTAGTCGTTTATATCATAAGCAGGCCTATGGGTTTTTGGGGAAATTAATTAAAGTAGATAAATCAAATTTAATACATTAAACTAAAGAAGTCAAGCGCCGTTGCCATTTTTTTAACTTTTTTTGGAAGCAGCTTTAACTTTTTTAATAAAACTTTCTTTGTTTAAAAAGGTTAGGCTTTAAGCCCATTATTTAGTAAAAAATTTAGCGAACGCTTTACTTTACTTCCGTAGTGCGAATGGTATCTCTAACAGCTTTGCGTTTGGTGCTGTCGTTAATTATTGTTTTTACTTTTTGGGTGGTTATAACTTCGGTTTCCGTTTTGCCGGTTACTTCTTTCTGGTTTTCTCTTATTTTTTCCGGCGCCAGCATATCGTCTTCAAATATTACTTTGTTGCCTTCTTTATTTACGGCATAACCTTCAGCTAATTTCTCTTTTCTGCCATCCGGAAAAGTTACTAAACCGGCGGCGCTTACCTGGGTACCGTTTTCGGCTTTATAAGTCCGCGAAAGAGGCATTGTTTTTCCATTCTTAATTTCCACCATTTTTCCGGAAATCCGGGCCACGCCGTCTCGCCGGGGTTTTTGCGGGTCATTTTTTTTAGGCAAAGAGGCTTGGGCCGAAACTTGCCAGCTACTTAAAACCAACGCGCTAAAAAAACAGAATTTCGCAAGTATTTTCATAAAGTACCATTTAAATCTTTTCGGAATAATTTTTACGGGACTTCTTACCGGCAGTTGAATAAAAAAGGTAAATGATCAGTTTTTGCAAGCCGACGTAAACCCGGAAAGTTTACTAACCCACAGGTTTATGCAAAAAGAAGCTACAGGAAAATCTGAATCGCAGCACCTCAAAGACCATCTGAAGGTTAAAGACAAGGAAAATGCCGAGATCCGCGATACATTAGCCCACGAACGTACAGAACTTGCCAACGAACGCACTTTTCTGGCTTACATCCGCACGGCTATGGGTTTGGTATTGGCCGGTTTTTCCCTGATCCAGTTTTTCCGGCACCAGGTTTTTGTTTGGATTGGGGTAGCATTAATTCCGGCAGGTTTTTTTGTTGGCATTGTAGGGCTGAAACGGTTTATAACCAAGCGGCGGAGCATTACTTCTAAACGCCAGCAGTACACGCCAACCAGCACCATGCACGCCCAGGTAGCTGTCCTTCAGAATAAAGAAGCAGAAAACTGAAAAACTTCCGGCTGATCTAAGGCTTGGCTATTAAACGGTAGGGTTTCAGGGGTAAAAAGTATTAAAAGCAATTCAGGAAAAGTTTATGCCGTTTGCCTTAGCTTTGCGGGAGAAATAAAAACTGCCTTAATGGAAGAAAAATCATTTGAAGAAAAGCACGACCCGTATGCCGCCCTTAAAATTCCTGAATTCAGGTTGTATGTGGCCGCGCGGTGGTGCATAACCATAGCTTTGCAAATTCAGGGAGTAGTAGTGGGGTGGCAAATTTACCAGTTAACCAAAGATCCGCTTTCCCTGGGTTTAATTGGTTTGGCCGAAGCCTTGCCTGCCATTATAGTAGCTTTGTATGCCGGTTATGTAGCCGATAATTACAACCGTAAAAACATAATTCTGATTACGGTTGCGATGCTGGTTTTCTGTTCGGCAGCATTATGGTTTTATACGATAGATCTGGGGGCATTTCTGCTAAAAAGCGGCGCTTTGCCAATTTATGCGGTTATATTTCTGAGTGGCATTGCGCGGGGATTTATGGGGCCGGCGGTTTTCTCTTTTATGCCCCAGCTTATGCCCGATCGCCGGTTTTACGCCAATGCCATAACCTGGAGCAGTACTACCTGGCAGGCTGCTTCTGTGGCTGGCCCGGCCATTGGCGGTTTGGTTTTAGGTTTCTGGGGAATTTCTGCGGCTTACGCTACCGATGCTTCTCTAACGTTAACAAGCTTGTTTTTCTTTGGTTTGATCGGGGCGAAAGCGTTGCCGCATACCACCGAAAAGCTCAGCCTGAAAGAAAGTTTACTCTCCGGTATAAAGTTCGTATTCGGCAATCAGTTAATTCTGGGCGCTATATCGCTGGATCTTTTTGCCGTTTTATTTGGCGGTGCAGTTGCCCTTTTGCCAATTTATACTACCGATATTCTGAAAAGCGGCGCCGAAAGTTTGGGCTTTTTAAGAGCTGCGCCGGCCATCGGTTCGGTTTTAATGGCCTTTTATTTAGCCCACCGGCCAATTGGCAGAAACGCAGGTAAAAAAATGTTGCTTTGCGTGGCAGGTTTTGGGGTTTGCATAATTTTATTCGGGATCTCAACAAGTTTTTGGTTCTCGTTATTTATGCTGGCTTTAAGTGGCATGTTCGATAGTATCAGCGTAATTATCCGGTCAACTTTAATTCATACCTACACCCCGGAACACATGAAAGGCCGGGTTTCTGCCGTAAATAATATTTTTATTGGTTCTTCAAATGAGATCGGCGCCTTCGAATCTGGTTTTATGGCCCGTTTAATTGGCGTTGTTCCCTCGGTAGTTTTTGGCGGGATCATGACTATTTTAGTAGTAGCCGTTACTTCCGCAAAAGCCGATAAGCTCCGTAAACTGGAAATGTAAAATGGTAGGCTTTTCGGGTGAAAAAGTAAAGTAATCTTTATTCCGAAATGAAAGTATGGCTCTGTTAAATCATGCAGCCGGAATTCAGGCCTGAAACAAAAAAAAAATCCCGGCACAAAATGCCGGGATTTTTAATATCAGATGATGAATGTTTATTTACTGAAGAATCACTTTTTGCACCGCCGTTACTTGTCCGTTTTTAGCGTGCAGCATGTAAATACCGGCGCCGGATCCAACTTTAGGCAGCGAGAAAGTAGTCTGGTCTTTTGCTAACTCTTTGCTGTAAACTAATCGGCCGGTCAGGTCGCGTAATTCTACAGTTATCGGGTTCGTATTGTCGGTTCCTTTTAATCGCAGGCTGCAACTTCCGTCAGGGCAAGGGTTTGGCGACATGCTGATTGCAAAACCTTCCAGGCTGCTGCCATATTTCACGTTTATCACTTTCGAGTATTCGTGTTTTCCGTCGAAGTCTACCTGTTTCAGCCGGTAATAATTGGCGCCATTCAACGGGGCTTTATCCACGAAATCGTATTTAAGCGTAGAACTTGAATTGCCGCTTCCTTTCATAGAAGCCACGTATTCAAAGTCTTTACCGTTGGAACTTCGTTCAATTTCAAACCGGTCGTTATCCTGTTCTGTAGCAGTGGCCCAGTGCAAGGCAATTCCTTCCGAAGTTGGTTTACCTCTGAAACTTACCAGCGTTACCGGCAACGGATTGATCGGGAAATCGCCGCATTCCGCGCATTCAAAGAAGAAAGTATCTTGTACAGCGCCTGCATTTACTATAACCGTTATTAAAGCCCCGGTATTTCCAAAATCAGTATTCACTACGCTAAAGTTAAACACATCCCGGAGCCCGTTTGCATAACCAACCGTTCCCGGCGCTGTAGTCGTTCCTGTAAAAATAAGCGGACTTCCCACGTGCACATTATAAGTATAGAACGGATTGTTGAAAGGGCTTTGATAACTGCTGCCGTTTAAAGGCGAAACAATTAAGCTGGAGGCATCTATACTAACAGAATTTACGTCAGACGCAGTTTTGTTGATAATGGTAAAATTCATAGCGGCATTGTCCTGGGCATCGGCGGCAAAATTCGGGAACATGAGTTTAAAGTGTTCGTTTTCCTGAACTAAGCAGGCTGTTTCTCCAGGCCCGCCGCCCTGGCAAACGTCAATGTTGAATTTTACAGTTCCGGTGCGTTGTTGTTGCCAGCTGCGGCCCGCCTGGGCATTTACCACAATATTGCGGCCGGAAGGTGCATTCAGGTCAGAATTTTGCACCACATAATAGTAAACTTCAAAGCCGCCATAACTAAAAGTTCCGGCATTTTTGGCGTTAAAAACAATCATGGAGTCGTTAGCCGGGTTAATTACAGAGTGGTTGTAGCGGTTGCTAAAAGTACTGGTTGGAGAAACTGCCGGATGCGTTGCGGCGCCATTGCCGGGTAATTCGAAAGCGGCTTGTTTAAAGGTAGATTCGCTGAAGTTGGTAATTTTTATTTTCAGAATACTGGTTCCGTTTCCCTGGTCTTTCGGCGAGAAAAGGTCGAATTGAAAACATTGGTCCGAAAGGGTGCAAATAGGAGTTTCCTGGCAACCGGGAGGCGTATTGCACACATTGATCCGGGCATTATCTAAAGTTTGGCCAAAGCTTGCTACAGACAAGAAAATGACGAAACTAATCACTAAAAGTAAGGATAAGAGTAAGCGTTTCATAGTAGTAATAATTAAAATTAAGCGTTTTCATAGTTGGGTTTTTAATGAAGGAGAATTGCGTAAGTGTTGCGGGTAAAAACCCCGGAGCTAATTGCTCCGGGCTTAATAATGGTAGTGTCAGGAGTGTAAAAAGTAGTGTTTTCAGGTTTAAAAGATCAGATTACTGAATAATAACTTTCTGGTAAGCTGAATGAAGTCCGTCTTTAGCAGAAAGCAGGTAGATTCCATTGCCTGAAGTAATTTTTGGCAATACCAGGGAGGTTTGGTCGGCTTTTAATTGTTGGCTGAATATTAGTTTGCCGGTTATATCGCGAAGTTCTATGTTTACCTGGTTATTACCCGAGAATCCTTTTAGCTGTACCACGCAATTCTCGCCGCGGCAAGGGTTTGGATTCAGTTGTATCGTCAGGTCTTTGCTGTTTTCGTTGGTATTAATTTTTATAACCTTCGATACTGCGTGTTTTCCATCCAGGTCTACCTGTTTCAGGCGGTAGTAATTCAAGCCGTTCACCGGTGTTTTATCCAGGTAGTTGTAATCTCGCATGGTATTGGAAGTTCCGCTACCCTGAACAGAGCCTATTTTCTCAAACTGGTGTCCGTTCAAACTTCGTTCTATTTCAAACCGGTCGTTATTTTCTTCGGAGGCAGTGGTCCAGTTTAAAGCTATTCCTTCCTTAACCGGCGATCCTTTAAAAGTAGTAAGTTCAACCGGTAGCACTATAATGCCCCCGCAATCTGCCAGAACTGTTACCGGATGATCGTCTGTATCTGAACCGCAGGTATTCGTAACTGTTACCGAAATATTGCCAGAGAATTCGCCGGAGAAAACTGAGATCGAGTTAGTTCCCTGGCCGGAATCGATGAAAAAATCATCCGGTACGTTCCAAACATAAGTAGCTCCGGGAACGGCTGGAGTAGTAAAGGTATACGGGGTGTCGTTGAAAGGGCATAGGCTATCCGGGCCGGTAATGGTAGCAGTTGGCGGGGTACAAGCTGGCTGGCAAACAAAGTTTATATCGGCGCAATAAACCGGCGGAAGTGTTTGGTGCGGATCCGGGTGCTTATTGCTTAGTTCCACGCAGATCTGCGGAATAACCGTATTGGTAGGCGAACTTAAGCGGGCATATTCGGCATACGAAACCTTGAACCGTACAATTTCCGACTGATAGACATCAAAATCCAGAACATTATGGTTGTTGCGCTGATCGAATACAAACGAACCCTGGTAGTTACTTGGCAGTGGCGGCGTAACCCCGGATAACGGATAACTTGGGATTGCAGGGCCTAGCTGGTAATTGTACCGGAACGAATAGGGCTGGTTATTGCCGGTATGCGATGGATTAATATTCGTGAAAATAATATCTCCCAGTTCTGGCCAGCCGGTTCCGCAACCATTACCCGTAGTGTTTATATTATTAATTACAGAAAAGATCAGTTCTTTTTGTTGCGTGCTTGGCAGGTCTATTACTTCCAGAACTCTCGGAAAAACGCAGGGCGAATTGTTTACCACTACCGGGCAGTCGGTGCATTGTCCGGAGCCGCCGTAAGCAAAATCGATCATCACATTACCGTCTGCACCGTTGGTATAAGGGTTATTCGGGTCAGAAGCCGGAACATAAGGGTTAGCGCCGGGAACTGTTCCATTAAATTGCGTAACCAGGGTGCCTTTTACAAAATAAACTTCAAACTTACAGGTAGGTATTAAAACTAATTGCTGGTTAGAATTTCCCTGGGAAGGACTGCTGGCGTTGTAAAAATTACTTTGGTAATCGTAGATCTTGCGTAGGCCGTTTGGGGCAACTGTGTAACTGACTAACGTATAGCGGTTGCCGTTTTTATTTACATTAAAGTTTACATCCACTTTAGAACCGGGAGTAACATACGGGTGCATTTTATTGTGTGGCTGCGGCCCGGCCATGTTGCCGTTTACTTTAACCCAAATATTTTTATCGAGATTGTCAAGGTTACCTTTTGCCACCCCTCCAGGTACCCCGAAAATTGGTGCGCCGGTTGTGGGGAATTGTGCCCTGGCAATTAAGCTGCTGAGGAAAAATAATCCGAAAAGGATCATTTTCAGATTTCGTACAAACATTTTCATCTTAATAATAGAAATAGTTAATAAAGTAGTAAGGATCAGAATGAGATTGGCAGGTGTCAGATTGCAACACTTCATTTAGATGGTATTGGAGATGAAGCTGCAGATAATGATTTGCTGAGAATGGTAGGGTTAGTGAGGTAAAAACCCCGGAACCATTTGCTCCGGGCTTTCTTGGTAGTTGCATTGGGAATTAAGAGCAGCAAGGTGTAGTTTAGTTGTGAGATTACTGATTATTGTATGATCACTTTCTGGAAGGCGGTATAGTTACCATCTCTTGCTGAAAGAATGTAGAGTCCGTTGCCGCTATCTATTTTCGGCAATACCAGGGAGGTTTGGTCGGCTTTTAATTGCTGGCTGAATACCAGTCGGCCGGTTATATCGCGTAGTTCTATGCTAACCTGGTTATTACCCGAGAATCCTTTTAGCTGTACCACGCAATTCTCGCCGCGGCATGGGTTCGGGTTCAGTTGTACCGTCAGGTCTTTGCTCCGGTCCGTAGCGTTTATCCTTATAATTTTAGAATAAGCATTGGTTCCATCGAAGTCTATCTGGTTCAGGCGGTAGTAATTTACTCCAGAGGCAGGCTGCTTATCTATGAAGGTGTATTCGTGCTCGGTTTTAGAATTTCCGCTGCCGCGCACCTGGCCCACTTTTTCGAACTGCTGGCCGTTCAAACTTCGTTCTATATCAAAGTGATCGTTATTTTTTTCCGAAGCCGTACTCCATTTCAATATCACTCCTTCCGGATTTGGCGAACCGTTAAAAGTTAACAATTCAACCGGCAGTGGGGTAATTGGTCCGCATTCTATCAGGTTGGCAGTATGTACATCGGTGGCAGTGCCGCAGCTATTAGTTACAGTTACAGAAATATCTCCGGAGAATTCCCCTGCAAAAACTGAGATCGAGTTTGTTCCCTGACCAGAATCGATGAAGAAATCATCCGGCACGTTCCAAACATAAGTAGCTCCGGGAATATCGGTGGTGGTAAAAGTGTAAGGATTATCACCGAACACGCATAAAGTATCGGGGCCGGTAATGTGGGCAGTTGGCGGAGTACAAACATTGCCCTGGCAATTGTCAATGTTAAATTTCACGGTGCCAAAGCGTTGTTGCTGCCAGCTTCTGCCAGCTTGCGCCTGAACCACAATGTCGCGGCCGTAAGGCGCATTCAGGTCGGTATTATTAACTATGTAGTAGTAAACTTCAAAACCACCATAGCTGAAAGTTCCTGCATTTTTTGCGTTAAAAACGATCATAGAGTCGTTTGCCGGGTTAATTACAGAGTGGTTATAACGATTCCGGAAAACTGTATTTGGCGAAATGGCCGGCTGGGTTGCAGCGCCTTGGCCCGGTAATTCAAAAGCAGCTTGTTTAAAAGTAGATTCGCTGAAGTTGGTGATCTTTATTTTAATGGCGCTGGTTCCGTTTCCCTGATCTTTAGGTGTATAAAGATCGAACTGAAAGCAATTGTCTGATTGCGTACAGATCGGGACTTCCTGGCAGCCAGGTGGCGTATTGCAAACGTTTAGCCGGGCATTATCGAGCGTCTGGCCGAAACTGGTAAAACAAAAAGAAAAAAACAGAAATAAATTTAAGGCAACAGTTAGAAATAAAGTTTTCATAATGAAATTGTTTTATAGCTTTATAAAATCATAGCATTTGGTTAGTTTGAACAATAATTTTGAGGTGCTGGAAGTTGAAATTCGGTGATCAGGAATCACGGAATTTTATAATTTTTGTTGGTGTAAGATGCAGTTGCGCGGGAATTTTTAACTAAGCAGTTAGTAGTAAGTATAATCTTGAAGAATAGGATTAGGAAGAAAGCCTGTTTCTGGATCTAAGGCCTGAAGTACCGATAGCGGCTTTAATTTTACCGCCCGAAAGCTTCATTAATTGCAGAAAATAGAGGAGTATTACCGTTTGCAGGGCTAAAGTATAAATCAGGCCAAGCAGGATTACGTGGTATTGCGGATTTCCAAAAATGTTGAGAAGGTAACCACCGGATTGATGAAGCCAATCATAAAAAGTAAATGTTTTCATAGTAGCGCGGTTTTTAAAGTGGTTTAAAATTTGTATTTTAATTGCAATACAAAAAAGGCAGCAGCATGACGTTCACCCGGTTTTACAGGTGCTAATAGGAGCGTTATGAAATAAAAAATTTTAAATTGCTTTTGATGAAAAGCCTTATTTTTCGAAAGGAGACACTTTTTCGGGATTAAGATCCTTCGTAAAATTACAATTTGTGTTTCCTTTCGGACGGTGGAGTAATCGAATAATTTTGTATTTGTTTTTGTATTATTCTTACTGTATTTAACGATTGCTCAAAAATTAGGATGATAAAAAAGCAGCTTTAGACCAGTGCCGGGAAGTGTATATAATTTCTGTCCCAAGCTTGTGTTGGAAAAGTGCAAAAATAGCTATTGCATATAAGAAAAAATTATCCCAAAGGCTCAGAAATTAAAGTACAATAGTTAAAGCTGTATATTTATATATAGCCTGCAGCTTACTAGTAAAGGTCTGCATATCTATCGGTAATTCCCGGACTTTGCTATTTCTGATTCCCCACCATTCTCCGTAATTTTGCCAAACCTTTCCGGCTTCAATCGGTAATTCCAGAACGGTAGGCTTTCAGGCGCAAAAACTGCTTAGCAAAACGCTATCATTTTCCCCTGAAAAACTCGAATAATCGAACAATCGAAAATTCGAACTATCGAAAGAAAACGCTAGGCTTTCGGCACGAAAAACTCACCGGAAACGTTAAGAACAACTATGGCAAAAGCAAAAACTTCAGCTACCGAAAAAGCTGCTAAAAATACCCCCGCAAAAACGAAAACTACAGCATCCAAAGTTGAAATCACTTCTCCGGAAGTAATGGAAGAAATGGAAGGCATTGAAAGTCTGGGCCCGCGGGAATACATTATTATCAAACGCGCGCGCGTGCATAACCTCAAAAACCTGAGCGTAGCGCTTCCGCGCAATAAATTTATCGTCATCACCGGCCTTTCCGGCTCCGGCAAATCTTCCCTGGCTTTCGATACGCTTTATGCCGAAGGCCAGCGCATGTACGTGGAAAGTTTAAGTTCCTACGCCCGGCAGTTTTTGGGTAGAATGGACAAGCCCGACGTAGACTATATTAAAGGCATCAGCCCGGCCATTGCCATTGAGCAGAAAGTAAACATCAAGAATAACCGTTCTACCGTTGGCACCAGCACCGAAATTTACGATTACCTGAAACTGCTTTACGCCCGCATCGGTCAGACTTTTTCGCCGGTTTCCGGCAAACAGGTGCGCAAAGATTCGGTTTCTGATGTGGTGGATTTTATCTTCAGTTTGCCGGAAGGCAGTCGCGTAATGATCTTGGCGCCGTTGCCTTTAGACCGTCAAAGAGACCTGAAACGCGAATTGGAATTGCTGCTGCAAAAGGGCTACGCCAGAATTGTGGTAGACGAAGAAGTGGTGTTCATTGAAGAGGCCCTGGAAAACGCTATGCCCAAGGCCGGAAAAAGTATCTACATCTTAGTAGACCGCGCCGTAATTCAGCCGAACGACGAAGACCTGCAATTCAGAATTGCCGACTCCGTACAAACCGCTTTTTTCGAAGGTCATTCCGAATGCCACGTGCGTACCGACGAAAAGAACCACGTTTTCAACGACCGTTTTGAACTGGATGGTATTGTTTTCGAAGAACCGAACGTGAATTTTTTCAGCTTCAACAATTCTTATGGCGCTTGTCCAAGATGCGAAGGTTTTGGTAGCGTGTTGGGAATAGACGAAGACCTGGTAATTCCGGATAAGAGCCTGACGGTTTACGAAGGCGCCATTGCCCCGTGGCGAAGCGATAAAATGAACGAAGAATTTCAGCAGCCGCTTATCAAGAACGGCATTCGCTTCGATTTTCCAATTCACCGGCCATACAACGAGCTTTCCGAAAAAGAACAGCAACTGCTCTGGACGGGTAACAAATATTTCCGGGGCCTCGATGCATTTTTCAAGCACGTAGAAGCGCAGAGCTACAAAATCCAGTACCGCGTAATGATGAGCCGTTACCGCGGCCGCACCGTTTGCCCGGATTGTCGTGGTACGCGTTTGCGCAAAGATGCCGGTTACGTGAAAATAAACGGCGTAAACATTATGGACCTGGTGCTGAAACCGATAACCGAAACCCTTGATTTCTTCGAAAACATTCAGCTTACCGAACACGAAACCAAAGTGGCCGAACGCTTGGTGCTGGAAATTACCAACCGCCTGCGTTATTTAAAGCGCGTAGGCTTGGGCTACCTGACTTTGAACCGCCTTTCCAATACCCTTTCCGGCGGCGAAAGCCAGCGCATTAACCTGGCTACTTCGCTGGGTTCGGCGTTGGTGGGCTCGATGTATATTCTGGATGAACCAAGCATCGGCCTGCACCCGCGCGACGGCGAACAACTCATTGGTGTGCTGCAAAGCCTGCAAAAACTGGGCAACACGGTAATTGTGGTAGAGCACGACGAAAAAATGATGGAGATCGCCGACCAGATCATCGATATTGGTCCGGAAGCGGGCTCGGGTGGTGGAAATCTGATGTTCCAGGGCACGTACCCGGAAATTCTGAAAGATGCCAGCACCTATACCGGTAAATATTTGAGCGGAAAAATGGGCGTACCGGTGCCGCCAACTCGCCGCAAAGCCCGCAACTTTATCGAAATTACCGGCGCCCGCGAAAACAACCTGAAGAACGTAAGCGTGAATTTCCCGCTGGGCGTAATGACGGTAGTAACCGGCGTTTCCGGCTCCGGAAAATCGACTTTAATTAAGCGCATTCTGCACCCGGCCTTGCAAAAACACCTCGGCGGCCATTCCGATGCTACCGGCAAATTCGACAAGATAGGCGGGGCAACCAACAAGGTTTCGCACGTAGAATTCGTGGATCAGAACCCGATCGGGAAATCGTCGCGCTCCAACCCGGTAACCTACGTGAAAGCCTACGATGCCATCCGGACGCTTTTTGCCGACCAGCCGTTGGCCAAAGCCCGCGGTTTCAAACCATCGCATTTCTCTTTTAATATTGAAGGGGGGCGCTGCGAAGTGTGCCAGGGCGAAGGCCAGGTGAAGATCGAAATGCAGTTTATGGCCGATATTTACCTGACCTGCGAAAGCTGTCACGGCCAGAAATTCAAGCAGGACATTCTGGACGTGAAATACCAGGAGAAAAGCATTGCCGAAGTGCTGGATATGACCATTGCTGACAGCATTACCTTCTTTAAAGACCAGCCAAAAGTTGCCGAAAAACTGAAGCCGCTCGACGACGTTGGGCTGGGTTACATTCGCCTGGGGCAATCGAGCAACACGCTTTCCGGCGGCGAGGCGCAGCGCGTAAAACTGGCTTCTTTCCTCACCAAAGGCGCCACCACGCACAACGAGAACATCCTCTTCATCTTCGACGAACCCAGCACCGGCCTCCACTTCCACGACATCAGCAAACTACTCTCCGCCATCAACGCCCTCATCGACAAAGGCAATTCCGTGGTCATCATCGAGCACAATATGGACATCGTAAAATGCGCCGACTGGATCATCGATATGGGCCCCGAAGGCGGCATCAACGGCGGCTATTTCTTTCCAGCACAGTGGGATCCGAAGCTTGGAATTCACGTGACTTGAAGTCGCGGC